>MKWU01001855.1_pt1 | contig 34579 bp, 32 predicted proteins | sample 809101 | NCBI WGS metagenome assembly MKWU01 (sample SAMN05860141, study PRJNA318959) | sponge metagenome | host: Aplysina aerophoba | place: Slovenia: Piran, Adriatic Sea, Gulf of Piran | collected 2013-05-07
GTCTGACCGTAACCGAAGCGTCATCGCCCGACCACGCGGTGGCGGCGGTATCGGTCGCCATCGACGGCGCAACGGCCGCCATCACGGCCGTCACGGTGATCGCCAGGTCCGAGGGCACGGCGACAATCACCGTCACGGCCCAGGACACGGACGGCAACCGGGTCAGCGACGCCTTCGAGGTAACGGTGCCCGCCGCTGAACAGCAGCAACAGCAGCGAGTGGTGGAGCTGCCCGGCCCGGTGTTGGGCCTGGAGCTGACGGCGACATCGTGAACATCAAGCGCCAGGGAGGCGGCGACGGCGAGACGCGGAGGCCCGGGGCTGGCAAGACGTCCCTCACCTTCCGGGACCTGAACGGCGGCTCCACCTACGAGGTGTGGGTGCGGGCGGAGAACGAGGCCGGCAAGGGCGAGCGCACCCATGCGACCGTCACCCTGCCGTCGGCGCTGCCCGGCCCGGTAACGGGTCTTGAGGTGGCCGCAACCGGGGACGGCGTGACGGTGAGCTGGCGGGCTCCGGAGACGGGGGGCGCGCCGGACGGGTACATCGTGCACCTGAAGCTGGAGGACGGGGGCAAGGGCCGGACCAAGACGCCCAGGGCGAAGAAGACGAGGGTCAGCTTCGAGAACCTGGAGGCGGGCCGGACCTACCGGGTGTGGGTACGGGCGGAGAACGCGGCGGGCAAGGGCGAGCGGGTCCACGCCAGCATCACCCTGCCCGAGGCGGAAGCCCCGGCGGAGAATGGAGACGGGCAGACGGGTCAATGATCCCCTGACGGGTCAAGGAGAAGGGGGCGTCCGGCTGCGGCTGGGCGCCCCCGTGGCGTTCAATCGCCGCCGCGCCCCATGCCCGCTACGGTTGGCCTGCGGTGGCGCTGTGATTACACAGCTAAAGATACATTATTGAGGGGTCAAAGATACGCAGGGGATAGGGTTCGCCGGGTATCATCTCCTGACCCGGTTCCGGCACCGAGCGGCTGGTCGGGGAGCCGGAGCCGCTGGGCCAGGAGATGGAGCGATGTTGAAAGTGAAGTCGGCGAGGGCCGTGGGTTCCGTGGCCGCGGCGGCGCTGCTGGCGCTGCTGATGGCCGGGCTGGCGCTATGGCCGGCGGCCGTGTCCAGGCGGAGGACGAGGAACCGCCGCCGGTGGCGAACCTGAAGTGCGAGGCCAGGACGGACCAGGTGCGCTTCTCCTGGGACATACCCCAGTGGTCCGGTGGAGAGATCAAGTGGTACGACGTGGTGGTGACGCTGCCCAACGGGAACCGGTTCAGCGAGAGGCGGCACCGGGACCTGAGGAGCCGGACGGACCGGGGAAAGTGGCAACCCGGGAGCGAGGCCCGGATTGAGGTGAAGGCGCTCTACGACCTTCCCAACGGGGACCGGGAGACCAGCGCAGCCGGTGAGAACCGGGTTTCCCAAGATGGGTTTGGCCATGTTCATGCTCACTTTAGGGTGTTACGAAAAATTATGGCACTGCCGTTACATTAGCGCAGACCGCGTCATCACGCTGCGGTCCGGACGTTGGTGAGACGGCTGGTGACCGATGCGCCGGTCTCCGCCGTGATGGCACGAATGTGGTCGCCCCAGACGGCATTTGAACCCCGCACTATGGACCGGCCGGGAGAATACCAGGAGGACAGCAACGCAATGGAAACCCTATCTCTGGAGCACGTCAAGCAAGCCCTCACCGGCAGAGCGGCTGCCTTTCGCAGCGTCACCGCGTACCAGCCCGCGGGAGGGCCGGGCGACAAGATATTTCCGGCCACCTATGAGGGTGGCAGATACGCCACGGAGACGCGTCACATCGACGGCACCGAGGTCCCGTGCGTCCTACTCGACTCCGTGCAATCGCAGGCCAACCGCATGGAGACGGCCCTTCTTGAGGAATGGGAGACCGGGGCCGTATCCCTGCCGGTAATTGTCGTCGACTTCGAAGGTTGCGATCTGATGAAGTCCTTTCGGGTGTCCAGTCTGGAGGCGCCGCACCGCATCGCCGACGCCCTGCTGCGGGACAGCCTCTTGGACGGTGTGCCCTTCCGGCAATCGGAGGCGGGAAAGAGGATTGATCTGGTGGACTTGAGGAACGCCACGGCGCTGTTCGAGCTCTGTCCCACGGCGCTGGTGTTCGGGATGTGGGATTCCACCGGACCGCGGGGTGGTTCGGGCAGCAAGTTCCAGCGGGCCGTTGTGTCGGAGTTCATCGGCCTGCACGCGGTGCCGGGCAAGAGGACCAGCAGCCGCATCGACCCGGCCCAGGTTCTGCGCAGCGCGGGGCCGGTGTACCGGACCGCAGATGGCGGCTGGACCCTGGAGCAGTCCGAGGCGGCCGGTGGCCAGCGAACCGGGCTGCGTCCCTCCGAGGTCAATCACGGGAACATCGCGCCCAGCATCGCCGACGGCGGGTTCACCATCAGCGGGGCGCTGCAGACCACGGTGCTGTCGCTGGCTGCCCTGCGGCGGCTCCGGTTCCCCATCGACGGGTCCCCTCCGGACGCGCGAACCGACCAGGCGGCGCGCACCGTGCTGGCGGCGCTCGCCCTGCTGGGCGCGGCCCTGGTGCGCGATGCCGGGGCCGACCTGCGGAGCCGGTGCCTGCTGTTTCCCATCGAGCCCTTCGTCTGGGAGTTGCTGGAACGTCCCGGATCCGGCGAGACGCGCTTTGAACTGCCGGCCGACCGGGCGCGGGAGAACTACGCGGAGGCGGTGGTGGAGGCCAGGTCGGCGGGGTTGCCCTGGATGGACCGGCAGCTGACGCTCCGGCCGTCTCCCCAGCTGGTGGAACTGGTGCGGCAGAGTCAGATAAACGCGGCCGCGACCGGCCCCGATGGCGAAGGGAGCGAATGATGGTCACGCTGGCGATACGGTACCTGAACGGGTGGGCCATGGCCACCGACCCCGGGGACCGCAGCCGTGCCGAGTGGCCGCCCCATCCCGACCGGGTGTTCATGGCGCTGGCCAGCGCCCACTTCGAGACCGATGGGGAGCCGGCGGAACGCGACGCGCTGGTCTGGCTGGAGCGCCAGGAGGCGCCGGGACTTCTGGCCAGCGACCACACCGAGAGGTTCTCCGCCACCGCCTTCGTGCCTGTCAACGACGTCGCCGTGCCCAGGCTGCGGTCCGGACGAGCGCCCACGGCGAGCCAGGTGACGGAGGGCATCAGGTTGTTGCCGGAACGCCGCGAGCGACAGCCCCGACAGTTTCCGGTGGCGATACCACGGGACTCCACGGTCTATCTGGTCTGGGACGCCGACCCTCCCGACGACGTCCGCAGGGGCCTGGAGGCGCTCTGCGGCAAAGTGGTGAGGGTCGGACACTCGGCTTCGCTGGTCCAGGCCTGGATCGAGGATGGGCCGGTGGCTCCGAACCTGGTTCCCACCGACGGAGCGGCACTGACGCAGCTCCGGGTCCCGGGCGCTGGCCGTCTGTCGCATCTGGAGCGACAGTATCACAGCGGACGCCGGCCGGAGCGTTCCCGGTGGGTCGGCTACGCGGGGCCGTCCCGGGAGGTCTCGCCACCGGTCGAGGGGTCCATCTTCGATGGGCGGCTGCTGATTTTGAGAAGAACCGGCGGCCGTTTGCTGGGGCTGGAGAGCACCCGGCTCGTGACCGACCTGTTCCGGAGGGCGGTGGTCAGCCGGTGCCCGGACCCGGTGCCCCGGTGGATCAGCGGCCACGAGCCCGACGGCAGCGCCTCGCGGCGTCCGCACCTGGCGTTCCTGCCGCTGCCGCACGTCGGGGCCGCGCACGCCGACGGCCATCTGGTCGGCCTGGGGCTGGCCATACCCCGGGAGGTGGACCGGCGCGAGGTGGCCCGCTGCCTCAATCCGGTTATGGGGTTTCAATCGGACGGGAGCCTGCTCGGCCTGAGCCTCTACTCGGGCAGGTCCCTGGAATGGCGCCTGGAGATGGAACGTCGGGATTCGCCTCCGGTCGCGCTCCGCGACGCGACGTGGACCGCGGCGTCCAGGCGCTGGGCCACGGTCACTCCCATCGTGTTCGATCGCCACGCCAAGGGCAGGTCCGACACCCGCCAGGAGGAGGAGATGGTGGCGTTGGCGTGCCAGCGGATCGGTCTCCCCCATCCGCAGGACGTGGTGACCAGCCAGGTTTCCCTGCACGAGGCGGTTCCCCCCGCGCGCGCCTTTCCACCGTTGCGCCGCAGGTCCGACGGTGGCCGAATGCGACATGCCCACGCCATCATCACCTTCGAGCGTCCGACGGCGGGCCCGGTGGTCCTGGGAGCGGGACGATTCCGGGGATATGGATTGTGCAAACCGATATCTCGGCAGGAGTCCCGTCAATGAACACCCGGCTCCCGGAACGTTTTGAAGAGTTTTTCGGCGAAGTGTACGGTTTCGCCCCCTTCCCGTGGCAGTCGCGGCTGGCCAGGCGTGTGGTCGCTGCCCGCCGGGACGAATCAGGTTGGCCGGAGGTCCTGGCGCTGCCCACGGCGTCCGGCAAGACCGCCTGCATCGATATTGCGGTGTTCGCGCTGGCCTGCCAGGCGGAGTGGGAGGCCGGAGAGCGAACCGCTCCCCGGCGGGTCTTCTTCGTGGTGGACCGGCGGGTGATCGTGGATGCCACGTACCGTCGAGCGGCGCACCTCGCGGCAAGGCTGCAGCAGGCACAGCACGGCGTGGTCGGCGAGGTCGCCGACCGCCTGCGGTCCCTGGGCGGCTCCGACGCCCCGGAGGATGACGCCATTCCGCTGGACGTTTTCCGGATGCGGGGCGGGACCTACCGGGACGACCGTTGGGTCCGGTCGCCCCTTCAGCCCGCGGTCATCGTCTCCACAGTGGACCAGTTCGGGTCTCGCCTTCTGTTCCGAGGGTATGGCCCGAGCAGCAATATGTGGCCCGTTCACGCCGGTCTGGCGGCCAACGATAGCCTGGTGGTTCTGGACGAAGCGCACTGCGCCAACCCCTTCCGGCAGACCATGGAGCACGTGGCCAGATACCGGCTCTGGGCGGACGGAACGGGTGACCTGTCCACCCTGCCCCACCGGACCGTGCTGCTGTCGGCGACCCCGCCGGCGGGAGTATCCGATACCCTCACCGTCGACGACGATGACCGCTGCCACGACGTTCTGGGCAGGCGCATCGGCTGCGTCAAAGCGGCCCGGCTGATGCCCGTGCGCGTGCCGGCCGGCCCCGATGGGTCGGCCCGATGGGCGCTGCGCCTGGCGCAGGAGGCCGTTGGTCTGGCTGGCGACCAGCCGCGCGCCGTCGCCGTGATGGTCAACCGGGTGGCCACCGCCCGGGCGGTGCATCGGGGGCTGGCCGATATGGGTCATGACGTTGTTCTGCTCACCGGCCGCATGAGGCCCATTGACCAGGACCGCGTCATCCGACGCCTGGAGGGCCTGAGCACCGGCGAGGAGCGGGAAATCGCCCGCAGCAGGTTCGTGGTGGCCACTCAGACGCTGGAGGTCGGCGCGGACCTCGATTTCGACGGCCTGGTCACCGAGTGCGCCAGCCTGGACGCGCTGCGGCAGAGGTTCGGGCGTCTGAACCGTGGCGGCCGGCCCATCGAGGCGCGGGCGGTGATCATGGTCCAGTCCGGTCAGATCACCTCCCGGGGCCGCGTGGATGCGGTCTACGGCGAGACGCTGGCCCGCACCTGGGAGTGGCTGATTGAGCACGCCGAGCACGCCAGGGATGGCGTGGTGGATTTTGGATACGAGGCATTCGACCGGTTGTTGCCCTTGGATCAGGATGAGCGGCGGGAGCTGCTACGCCGCCTGTCGGCTCCGGCCCCCGATGCGCCGGTGATGTTGCCGGCGCACGTGGACGCCTGGGTTCAGACCGCTCCCATGCCCGCCCCCGACCCTGATGTGTCGGTTTTTCTCCACGGGCCGGACCTGCGGGCGCCCGACGTGCAGGTGTGCTGGCGGTCGGACCTGCCCGATGACCTGTCCCTGGACATCACTGCGGAGCTTGCCGTCAGTGTCCTGAGCCTGAGCCCGCCGGTATCGGCCGAGTGTATCTCCGTGCCCATCCCCAACCTGCGCCGCTGGCTGCGGGGAGAGGATGGCGCTCAGGGGCTCAGCGATCTGGGCGGTGATGCCGGCGATACGCCGGGGCGCTCCGAACCCCGCGGAATGCGCCGACGGGTGATGTGTTGGCGGGGTCCCCAGGACAGCCGTGCGGTGGGGCCGGACGGCTCGCTCCGGCCCGGCGACACCGTGGTCATCCCGACGGGCCTGGGCGGCTGGGACGTCTTCGGTCATATCCCCGAACCGGATGGCGGAGGCGCTCCGGTCATTGACGTCGGCGATGAGGCGCACCTGCGGTCCCGGGCGACACCCCTGCTGCGGATTCATGAACGCAACCTGGTGCATTGGCCCGAATGCCAGGCCCGGGATGACCTGATTGACCTGGCTCGCAGCGGTCAGGTTCCGGAGAACGACGAGGCGGTGGGCGCGATTGCCGATATGCTGGGCAGCGTGGTAGCTGCCGAGGGCGTTCCGGAGTGGTTGCGAACTGCGGCCAAGGGGTGGTGCGACGATCCGAGACGGAAGGTGCTGGAGCATCCCGCGGGCGGCTTCGTGCTGAAGGGGGTCCGCAGGATCGAGGAGGTCCCGTCGGAAATCGGCACGCTCACCGACGAGGACGATGCGTACTCGGCCACCGTCGAGGTGCCTTTGGACCAGCACCTGGACGGAGTCGCCCGCTGGGCGTCCCATTTCTCCAGGGGCGTTGGGGTTTCCGAGAGATTGCGCGATGACCTGGTCCTGGCGGCCCGCTACCATGACCTGGGCAAGGCGGACCACCGCATGCAGGCCATGTTTCACGGCGGCAGCGCGTGGGCAGCTGCTGCCTCCGATACTGTGCTGGCCAAGTCGGCCCAGTGGCCGACGGGCTTGAGGCAGTTTCTGCGGGCGCGGGAGGCCGCCGGTTATCCGGTGGGGTATCGCCACGAGCTGGTGTCAGTGAGGCTGATGGAGAGCGTCCCCGAGTTGCTGGATGCGGCCGGCGACCGCGACCTGGTGCTCCACCTGGTGACCAGTCATCACGGCCACGGGCGTCCATTCGCCCCCGTGGTCGATGACCCGAGCCCCGAGGATGTGGAGGTTCACGTTTTCGGCCATGCGATGTTGGCCAGCAGCCGCACGGGCCTGGAGCGGCTGGACGGCGGCGTTCCGGAACGTTTCTGGAAGCTGACGCGCCGCTACGGATGGTGGGGCCTGGCCCTCTTGGAGGCGCTGGTCAGAGTGGCTGATCACCGGTGCAGCGAACGGGAACAGCTCGAGAGATGATTGACATCGCATTCGAACGGCGCGGAGAGGACTGAACGAGGTGAGAAACGACCGAGAACGGGAGACCGGTCTGCGCTTGGAGGGCATCGACGGAGCCAACCCGCTGGCATTCCTGGCGGCGCTGGGAACCCTGAGGGGCCTCAGCATCGCCTGGCCGCAGCGCCTGGTTCAAATGTCCTGGGAGCCCCGGGATGCCTGGCGGCCCCGCCTGCTGGTCGACTCCGCTTCGCCCAATCAGGAGGAGGTTTTGGGAGGTCTGGCGGTTTTTGCCGACCTGAGGCCCGGCCATGAGGCCCTGGGAATCGGGGATGACCTGTCCGTGGCGCCGGATGTCTTCCGGAGAACCGCATACCGGGCCGCCGGGTCTTCGTCTCCGTCCGCCGCCGGAAGGGCGGCTGCGGATTTCATCGCCGGGTTCGGCTGCGAGGCGGTCACGGAGCGGAACCGCGGCGACGTGATCCAGGATACCGCCCTGCGCACCCTGCGCGGTGCCGGACACCAGCACTTCCTCAAAACCATGAGAGATCTGACGGAATGCGCCGCCGCGGACAGCCTCGATCGTTGCCTGTTCCAAAATTGGACCCGGAGCGACCAGCGCCTGTCCTTGCGCTGGGACCCTGAGGATGATCGCAGATACGCTCTGCGGTGGCGGGATCCGAGCAAGGACGCCGCCGGCACGGAGTGGGGGGCCAACCGCCTGGCGTTCGAGGCCATCCCGCTGTTTCCGGTTGCGCCGGTGGGCCGGACGCTGGCCACCACCGGATTCCGCGGCTCCCGCGCCAACGATACTTTTTTCACCTGGCCCATCTGGGAGGGTCCGGTCGGCCTGGATACGGTTCGCTCGGTCCTGGCCTGCGATGAGTTGCAGAAAGAGAGTCCCGACCGTGGACGTCTGGCCGCCATGGGGATACGGGAGGTATACCGCTCCCAGAGGCTGAACGCCGGAAGGTACCGTAATTTTTCGCCGGCCCGGTCGGCGTGACGGGCGCATCGGCGTGTTGGTTTGTCGGAGGATGTCCAGGCAGATAGGGAACCTCGGCGTTCCGCGGGACTGAGGGAGGCAGGAAGGCCGTGGTTTCACCCGACTTGACCGCGTCGGCCCAGCCCGAGCTGGTGCCGGCGCGAATGCTCAATGAATTCGCCTACTGTCCCAGGTTGGCGTACCTGGAATGGGTGCAGGGCGAATTCGCCGACAGCGCCGACACCGTGGACGGGCGGTTCCAGCACCGACGGGTCGACCGCGCTGGCGGCGACCTGACATTTCCCGGGAACTTGCAGCACGGTGAGACTCCCGACCATGATCCCGTCCACGCCCGGTCCGTGATGCTGTCGGATCACGAACTCGCCGCCATCGCCCGCATCGACCTGGTGGAGGCGGAAGGTGGCCATGCCACTCCCGTTGATTACAAGCGTGGCGCCGTGCCCTCCGTGGCGGGGAATGCCCACGAGCCCGAGCGGGTGCAACTCTGCCTGCAGGGACTGCTGCTCCGGGCCAACGGGTTCCAATGCGATGAGGGCGTGGTCTACTACGTGGGATCGAAGCGAAGGGTCACCGTCCCCTTCGACGATGCGTTGGTACGGAGAACCCGGGAACTCCTCCATGCGGTTCGGGACATGGCGGCGGCCGGCGAAATCCCGCCTCCCCTGGAGGACAGCCCCAAGTGTCCCCGTTGTTCTCTGGTGGGGATCTGTCTGCCCGACGAGGTCACGTTTCTGAAGGACGGCCGACACATGGTGCGTCCGGACGACGTGCGGCGGATGGCGCCGGCCCGGGATGATGCCCTGCCGGTGTACGTGATCACCCAGGGCGCTGTGATTGGCAAATCCGGCGACAACCTGCGGGTGCAGGCCGGGGGAAAGACCATCGCGGAGACCAGGTTGCTGGACGTTTCCAGCGTTTCCATCTTTGGCAACGTTCAGGTCACCGCTCAGGCCACCCGCGAGTTCCTGGACCGCGGCATCCCCGTCTGCCATTTCACCTACGGAGGATGGCTGAAGGGCGTGACCTCGGGAACCGGACACAAGAATGTGGAACTGCGCATCGCCCAGTATCGAGCGGCAGGCGACGATGCGGCCGCCCTGGGCGTGGCCAGACAGATGGTCGTCGGCAAGCTTCGCAACTGCAGGGTCATGCTGCGCCGCAATCATGGGGCTCCTCCGAGACCTGCACTGGATGAACTGGGGCGATTGACCGACGCAGCTCGGGCGGCCACCTCAATGGCGACCCTTCTGGGATTGGAGGGAGCCGCCGCACGGGTGTATTTTGCCCACTTCGGCGCAATGCTCAATACGGAGTCCTCGGGTTTCGATTTCCTGCACCGGAACCGCCGTCCGCCCAGAGATCCGGTCAACGCGGTGCTGTCGTTTCTCTATTCCATGCTGATGCGACAGGCTTTCGTGTCCGCTTTGACCGTCGGCTTCGATCCGTATCTGGGGCTCTATCACCAACCGAAATACGGTCGCCCGGCGTTGGCGCTCGACCTTGCCGAGGAATTTCGCCCGATAGTAGCGGACTCCACTGTACTGACCCTGTTCAACAACGGAGAGCTCAACGAGCAGGACTTTCTGCACCGATCTGGTGCCGTATCATTGACCCAGGACGGGCGCAGGACCGTGGTGCGCGCTTTTGAACGCCGCCTGGATGTGTTGATCAGGCACCCGCTGTTCGGCTACTCGGTAAGCTATCGGCGGGTGATGGAAATTCAGGCGCGCTTGCTGGGGCGCCACCTGTTGGGAGAATTACCGGGGTATCCCGCTTTCACCACGAGGTAACTGATGAGAAACCGTTATATGGTGGCTTATGACGTGAGTGACGCGGTACGCCTCCGTCGCGTCCATGGGAAGTTGAAGGGCTTTGGAGACGCCATGCAGTACTCCCTGTTCCTGTGCGACCTGTCGCGCAAGGAAATGGTGATTATGAAAACCGCCCTGACGGAGATTATCAATCACCATGAGGACCGGGTGATCATAGTCGACATGGGTCCGGCGGACGGGCGAGGGTCCACTGCTGTGCAAACTCTGGGACGGCAGGCAGCACCCGTTGTCAGGGAGATATTGGTGGCGTAGATTTGACCGGCGGCACTTCGAGCGGTCGGCTGGCGACAATCCCACGCTTGACCACTCGCGCTACATCGGCCGATTTTGCCGTGGCGCGTCAAAATATCCATCGCTGCGGTGCGGATGCCGTCGCTACCACCTAAGCCCCAATCCACCGAAAGGATGAGTGTGGCGGCGCGGTGAAGGGATGAGAAAGAGCTCACGGCTTCGGGGATAATGGTTTCTGACAGACGAAACCGACCCGAAACGAGAAGCGCCCAACGGATGCTACCACGCAACGGCCCCGACCGCATGCAAATTGCTTTCGACGACCACCGCCTGATGGCCAACGCTGGACTGATCCTGCCGGTCACCCTGGCCCAGCATCTGGGACTGGGCGAGTTGGTGGACCCCGCTGGCGGCACGGGTCAACTCACGGTGCGGGCCGACAGCGGCTTCTCACCCACGCCGTGGTCGCCGTCTGTCGCAGGAAGGGGGTCCGCTTCTCCATCACCATCCGCCAGCATCAAGGCCGGCGCAATCTCATCGAAGCCGTACCCGAGGCGGACTGGACGCTCATTCCCTATTGGATGGAGGGCGCCGCCGACGCGGCCGAAACCACCTGCACTCCCTTCCGGAGCAAGCCCGACGCCGCACCGGTGCGACTCATCGTCCGGCGGGTCAAACCCACACCCGGTTCCCAACTGGCTCTGTTCGCCACCTACAGCTATCACGGCTTCATCACCGACCGGGACGGCGACACACTGGAACTGGAGGCCGACCACCGTCGCCACGCCGAGATTCAGAACGCCATCCGCGACCTCAAGTACGGGGTGGGTCTCAATCATCTGCCATCGGGCCGCTTCCCCGCCAACGCCGCCTGGCTGGCAGTGCAGGTCATCGCCCACAACCTGGCTCGCTGGACCGCACGCATCACCCGCACGGCCCGCCGCCCCACCCGGCATCTCCCCCAGGGCTGGCCTTGGCAAAACCAGTTCAGTCGGGCCGGGCCCTCGCACGATTGCGCGCCCTACCACTCCCTTACTGACCACGCCCGCAGCGTTTGACCCGTTCCTGACTACCCAACCCTCCGGCCGGCCAGCATCCGGCCGGTCCTCCTGTGTCTCCTGCTGCAATCCGCAGGCTGATCTCGACCGTCGCCAGCGACGCCGACTGCCAAAATCTCCGTCGCGCCGCCGACACACCCAGCGCCAGCACCAATTCGTCACGATCGAAGCCCGGCCCATTCTTCCCCCACCATTCACGCCTCGTTTGACCCACACCGCTGGATCCCTTCGGTGGATTCGGGATAAGGAATGCCTCCCTGTTACCGCCAACTATTCCCGCCATCACCGGCGGGAGCACGGTCAGGCAGGCATACGTCAGACAAAACGACGAAAAGAACAACCAGGGGAGTAGCAGGCCATGCATCAGGAGGAATGACATCCATCAACCCTTTTGCCATACTGTTTGAGGCCCGCCGTTGATGTTGGACCTTCCGCCGCGGGTTACGCCATGCCCTGTTGAGTGTCGCGGTCTGATCTGAGCTTTTGCGATATCGGGTGTCGAGATGGATGCAGAACTGGGTTTCGTTCGCCTGATTATACCGACTGCCAGGGAGTCGGTTCGTTGTGGTTGGACCATCTGGTGTGGCCATGAGTCGAGGGTGACGATGTTCGAGCGGGGGCCGATTCAATGAGCAAACCACGCGGCGGAGTGATGATCGCCGTCGACTGGGAGAACATCCGGCGGGGCGCTCGGTTCTATGACCGCAGGGTCGGTCCGGCTGAATTATGCCTGGCGCTGCAGCAGGTGGGCTGCATTTTCGGTGAGGTGATGGGCGGCAAGGCCTTCGGCGACTGGTCGCTACGGCCCGATGATGGTCGAGAGTTCGCCGTGCATGGCATCACGCCGTATCAGGCTCCCCGCACCAGCGCCGGCAAGGACCGCTCCGACCCGGCCATCCTGCTGGAAGTCTACGAGTGGATCAGGGACCGGGAGGACTGCCGCACTGTGATCCTGGGCTCCGGCGACTCCGACTACCAGGTGCTGGTGGATCGGGCCCGCCAACGTGGGCGGCGCATCGTGCTGTGCGCCTTCAGCGGGTCGGTGGCGCGGGACCTGCTGGCCGTGGTTCCCCTATTTCCGCTGGAGGCCGAACTGGGCATCCAGTTGGCAGAGCACGGGGACGTGCCAGTGGATCTGTCCGTGGAGCCTGCGGAGAACTCCACCGGCGCCGCCGACGTCCTGGACCGGTTCATCCGTGAGATGTACGACCTGGAAGGCCGGATGAACTACGTGGGCTTCGGGATGCTGTGCGGCCAATGGATGCTGGACTGGGGACTCGGTTGGAACGAGCATGAAAGCCGGCAGTTGGTAGGAAAGTATCGGGACCTCGGCATCGTGGAGCGCCACGAGGTGTTCAATCCCAACCGGCCCGATTGGCCGACGTCCGCAGTCCGGTTGGTGCGGAGCCACGAAACGGTCCGTCAGGCTTTGGGGTTCAGCGACGCGGCCGCGTCAAACCCGATCCCTATACCTGATTGATGACTTGCCACCGGGAGCGCGAACCGGTATCAGTAAGCCATCGGGGAGGCATCGCCCCCATCATCCATCGGAGATGACGGAAACCGTTGTGGTGTACCCTTGGTCCAGGGTTCGTCGCGACGAATACCGCTCAGAGTCGCCTATGGATCTCGTAATCTGCAAGCCTGAAAACGGCCTGCGGAATTCGCAATCGCGCCGGAGTTGTGACGCCCCGAACAAAATGGTTTACGTAAGCTGCTTTATGCGAACCTAGGATAGTATCAACAAACCCAGTCTATGGTTCAGTGGCATCGTCGGTATAGCTGAACCATGTTTTTGTTGATTCTTTCAACCGGGCCTATTCTAGATCAGTTAAATTTGATTTGGACCTAAGTCTAATGTACAGGCCACGTCACGAGCCGACTCCATTCAATTGAGCGGCCATGCTTTGATCGCCAACTCAACTAGTCGATGCTGTCGGTTTTCTATTTCGGCCGACCCCCATCGGGCCTCGTCGGCAATCTCCTTGGTCAACTCATAGCTGGAATTTTTGTAGACTCGCTTTTTGTCCACAAAAGGATCGTTGCCGATGTCCCGATTGGGCGTCTCTGGAAGGAGTACCATGTTTCCGAGTCTTCTGTAGTAGGTAGAGTGCACTGCAGGTTCGATATTAGGCCAGTTTCCACCTGGATGTTGGGGTAAAACATGCTCCAACGTAATCACAGTGTCGTCGTTCGGTACCCATTCGGGCTCCGGTTCGTTTTGATTAGCACTTTCTAATGAGCGGAGGTAATACCTAGCCAATCTGTGGTTTGCAACGGTAGCATTAGCAAAAGCCAACTCGAAACTAGGATCATTTGGTAAGATAGGTTCCAAATGCTTAGCCAATGCGTCGGCCGATTTGATATTTCTTGCGGTAATTTGTTTCGCCGCATCTGCAAGTCCGCTCTCCGTCCTACCAGATCTTGCCCCTCCCGCAATTAACCACCTGACGGACCAGGATACAAAACGCCGGAACGCAATGTCCACCTCATCCGGAGGGAAACTTCTGACAACTGCAAGCATGAGCGGACGTAGAGGCGTAACCCTGAGAAGAAGCAAAGTACTGACGTAGTGCCGTAGGGTTCGAGCGTTACCGGACCATTTCGGATGTGTTGGCGTTTGGATAGCCACGTAGTCAAGGGCGGCGGAACTGAGGGTGCCGAGGAATTCTATCGCCGGAGCACGGCCGCGGACGTTTTCTCGAACTTTTTCCAAGACGTCTTTTTCTCGGACATGCCCATGGATCGAAATCAGAAGGTGGCGCAGATAATTGATGGTGACCTCATCATCGTCCATCACTTCCAACGTGCCATTCATTAATGCCCATCGTTCTTGGGCCTCGCTTATCCGATTGTCTGCTTCGGAGAACAGATAATTTTTGACTAAATCCGATTGTGACACCCGAAGCCCCCGGTCGTTCAGGGTTTCGAACATCACATATGCGTTCATGTCGTCCGGCACCGTCAGCATGATGATTTGGACTGAGTTCTCTATAAATTCGATCCAACTGTTCAGGTGATCATCTTTTGTGGATTCTCCGAACGGGCGAAGGATATCTTCGACGTGGGAAGCAGCCAAAATTGCTGCGCCGTCAATCAGAGAGTGAGAGACAGCGGCTGGGGATGATTCCAACCTTTCAGGATCATCGGGGCGCGCGAGCACTCGCTTCCTGAAATAATCATGGTCCGTGACGTTCAAGTGCAAACGCGGGTCGATTTCACGGGTCCTCCGGACAAATGTATAAAGAAAGCTTTCCAGATCACCTACCATCGACTCGTCGTTTCTGCGGTAAAAGTAGTCGCGAATGGCGGCTAACAAGATGCTCGTTGTAGCAAGCCTTTGCTGACCATCAGCGATCTCCAGAGTGCCATCATCACCATTGGTAAGGACTAATGTCCCGAGGAAGTATGCCTGCTTGCGCGAGTCAATCGCACCGGCTATATCCTGGAAAAGCTCCTCAACGTGCCTGTCCTCCCAAGAGTATTCTCGTTGATTTAAGGGCACTACCAAGCGATTTCGCTTTAGGGCGGTGCCTATACCGAGAGTATCGAAATCCATGAGGTTGTTGATCGTGGCCATGAGAGTTGCACCGTGGACCCTGCTGGGCATCACTCTAAAAATGTCGCTCGGAAAATCGCGGTCTAGTATAGCAAAACCGGATGTTGTACATCATCGATGCTTAAACCCAAATCCACCGAAGGAATGGGGTAGGGCTGATCAGACGAGGTATGAAATATGAAGGGAAAGGCTGGCTGGGAGTTGGTCCCGACGGATTGGGACGGGTGCTGAGTGTGTCAGCGACGCGAAGGGGATTTTGACGGGCCTCAGCCCCGGCGACGGGAGAGATCAGTGGACAGATTGCAGCGGGAGACACGCGGGGACCGCCTGGCGCTGATTCGCGAGGTAGTCTGGTGGACGGGCAGACGCCGTGAGCGTGGTCAGGATGGGAGTGGCAGGGCGCGTAGTCTCGCCAGAGCGTTGCTGAACTGGTTCTGCTAGGGCCAGCCTTGGGGCAGTTGCAGGGTGAGCCGTCCGGCCAGGGAGAAGAAACGTCGCTTGAGGGTCTTGGTGGTCATCACCGGCTCCCCCAGACCGATGCGCGTTGTCCAGCGGGCGAGGTTGTGTGTCAGCATTTGGACGGCCAGCCAGGCGGCGTTGGCGGGGAAACGGCCCGAGGGAAGGTGGTTGAGGCCTACGCCGTACTTGAGATCGCGGATGGCGTTCTCGGTCTCGGCGTGGCGGCGATGGTCGGCCTCCAGGTCCAGGGTGTCGCCCGTTCTGTCGGTGATGAAGGCGTGATAGCTGTAGTTGGCGAAGAACGCCAGTTGGGAGTCGGGCGTGGGCTTGACCCTGCGGACGATGAGACGCACGGTTGCGGCGTCGGGCTCATTCTGGAAGGGAGTGTAAGTTGTCTAAGCCACGTCAGCGGCGTCCTCCATCCAGTATGGAATGGGCGTCCAGTCCTCCTTGGGAATGTCTTCGATGGTGTTGCGCACACTGGCGTGCTGGCGGATGGTGATGGAGTAGCGTACATCCTCTTGCGGCAGACGGCGACGATGGCGTGGGTGTAGAAGCCGCTGTTGGCCCGCACGGTGAGTTAACCCGTGGCTCCGGCTTGGCGCACCCGACCGACCGTTTCCCGCAGGAAGTGAGCCGCGCCCCGAGTGGTGTTGGCCCGGGCCTAGCGCAGTCGACACATCAGCATGTCGGCTGTGACGGCCCCAGTCGCCCATACCTGGGCCAGCATCGGGTGAAAGCCTCGCTGGCCGGCGTAGTGGTGGTGCTGCGCACCCTCCTTGGCCAGCCCAAAGGTCTCGCATACGGTTTAGTCCAGGTCAATGGTCAAGGGATCATGGCCCGGTCCCGCACCAGCTGCCTAGGCTCGGGCCAGCAGTTCCCGGCTCACCCTATCCAACTGGCGCACGTGGCCCCACCGGAAACTCCGCAGGAAGATTCCCAGCGTGGACACCGCCTTGACCACGTATCCCAGGACCCGCCCAGCCTCGCCAGCACAGCATGCCGGCGTCGTCGATGCAGTCGCCGCCAGCCAATGCCGACGCTACCAGGGTCAGGAATTCGTCTCCCGCGTTCGTACGACCTGGCGCATCTCCCAGGTCAACATGGTTGTCCACCAGCTCGCCAGTCCCAGGTGATGACACAGCGGTCCGCCGACCCGTATGAACTCATCCTCAACCGCCACCGATCCTCCAGCTTCGTCATCACCAGCAGCCGGGCCGTTGACGAGTGGCTCAGCTTCTGCGACGACCCCATCCTGGGTAACAGCGCCCTGGACCGCCTGGCCAACGCCAGCTACCAGATCGTCATCGAAGGCAACATCTACCGTGAAAGACTGTCTCCGCACCGCGTCCCGCAGGGCGCCAATGGACGTAACCGACCTGCAAAAACTTGATATTTGTCAAACCGCAGCGCTTCTAAAGTGTCATAATGTCCTTGGAAATCGCCGGCCTAATCACCCTGTAAATCGACAGATTCGTCCCCTGCGGGTGATGGTTAGGTGGCAGCGTACCGCTGGGCGTAATAACGCCTTGGCCGGTTCAGTTCGCTGGTATTTGCGCCGGGAGTAGGGGCGTTAACACGAGCAAAGGAGCAATCTATGAGCCCTGATAAATTCGGCGATTCCTACGATATCGTAAAAAGAGACATCATCCAATGGCTGGCATGTCCCGCAGAGTGGGCAAGCCATCCGATGTGTTGGGGAGGCGACCACAGTTTCGTTGCGGATTACACTCGGTTCTTGGGCATTGACCTTGCGAGTGGAGACACAAGCCGGAGGAATTCAGTCGTTCCCGTAGGTAGAGCTTGCCCCCGACACCTTTTCCTCGATCCACACACAGGATTGCGTCCGCATCATCAAGGCCCAACTGATAGCCTGTGGAGCCATGTGACAATTGGGGAGCTTGCCCAAATAGCTGACGGGCCTGACCGTGCGAGTAAGCTTACATTGGTCTATGACCAAGGCTATCAGCGCCCCACCAACGAAGAGCGCAATGGACTTGCTCAGGAGAAGCTCGAATCACTCTGGCGTGATCACAAGGTCCACGGCGTCGCATATGTCTCCCACGTCGCCTTTATCTGGGTTTCCAAGGACAAGAACCTGCTAGCCGACGCTACGAAGCGGCTCCTGAACCGTTCTGGGCTGCCGCGCTCTCGCTTCGTGGACGATGAATGTGGCAGGAACCATAGAGGGCAGCCCGAGTAGGCAACGGCGAAGTATCTGCTGGCTGGCGGACCGGCGATCTTATGGTTTTCGATGAGCGGCGCGGCGACGAGGGCGAAGACGGAGCAAAACATGGTAATGGAACGGTTGGCATCTTTACGAGCCGATTACGCAGATGTTGCAGGATTCCCATTTCAATATTTCTTTTGCCCGATCCTGTGGGAAGATGAGGAAGTTGAACTATGTCGCGCACATGTGGTCAACAAGGCCTTTCCCGAATCTGACCGTTCTTGGACTATTCAGCGCGCAGATGTTGACAATTGGTTCGGGAGCCTATTTGAAAATGATTTTCTGTCAATCAAGGCGATGGACCAACCTGTAATCGGGAAAGCATTTTCCGATAAGGATACCTTTCGCCGGTTCCGTCCCAGACTCAGAGTAGACGGCATAGAGGTTGACTACTATTTGGCGCACGGCCCCGTTCCGGAAACGCATACGGGCGGAGAGCTAGTGATAGATGGCCGGGCGGTGCCAATCGGGATCAAACTCCTCCCAAGCGAGTTCCAGTCTCTTCAGGAAGGAACTTGGGTATTTGATGTCGTGAGAGACGTCCGATTGGCTGCCTTCGTGTCAACACTCAAGGCAGCCCATCTGAGCATGTTCCACATGCTCGGGTATAGGTATGCCCTATCCGCTGGCGGACGCTTCGTTGGAAAGACAATACTGGGTGACCTTTATTTGAGGTCGCAGGGAAAGGAACGCTCGCGAGCCCTTAGTTTGGCCCATGAACATTGCGGACCCTACGTCAACATGGTGCGGCCAGTTATAAAGATGCCGGCAGGGTTCGGCGGGACCGTGACCGACCACCTAGTGCATTTCTTCACGTCTGGAGGAGTCCCCTGGGCGGTTATGACATTTGTTCGGACCAGTGACCAAAACCACGCCGCCGTGTTGCCGATCATGGACACCACAGACTCTCAAGAGTATTTTCACCGATTCCTAGAGTCGCCTCCAAAGACCATCGAGGTGCGGACGGGTCATATTGACGGTGGCAGGGTACAAATGTTGCCCACGTCGCAAACAATCGAGTGGCCCGACGCTAACTTCGGTGCCTCATCATCTAATGATGAGAGTCGCTATGACTGAGCTGAGAAGCGTTGCGGATCTTTGGTAATCAGCTCGACGGCCTTGGGCGAGATGTCGATACCGATCCAGCACCGGGCCAGGTTCTCTGTAAACGGTTATGAGACCCGGATTTGGATGTTTATCAAGTCTTGGTAGGTGGTCTACGTAACGGCCGTTGTAGGAACCGCGGCGGTATCAACAGGGTTGATCCTTGCCGTGGACCCGAGCAGGGGGTGCGCCATGTTTGATAACTTGTACGCGTTGCTTGACGATTGACGTCAGTCGTATCTACACTGACGCTGGCATGATACAGGGTTACCGGGACCGACGTACCGAGACGTTTGCCGCAGGAGAGAGTTCGTCTCAGCGTTTCAGAGCTTTGAACAGCAAGCGGCGCGTCGGCTCTCAATACTGCACGCGGCCCGGTCCTTGGAGACGCTCAGAGCGCTGCGTGGCAACCGACTGGAAGCGCTACGCGGAGATAGGGCAGGACAGTACTCCATCAGGATCAACCGTCAGTGGCGGATCTGCTTCAGTTGGCCGGAAGGTCAAGCAGGGCCGTCCGACGTTGAAATTGTGGACTATCACTGAGGGGGAAATTGGCGACCATGTTGAAACGAGCCGTGCATCCTGGGGAGGTCCTGAAGGATGAACTGGAAGAGAGAGACGTGTCTCCAGCGAGTTTCGCCAGGCAGATTGACGTGCCAGCCAATCGCATCAGCCAGATTCTGGCCGGCAAGCGCGCGGTGACGGGTGACAGCGCCCTGAGGTTTGGCCACTGGTTCGGCATGGACCCTCAGTTTTGGCTGAACTTGCAAGCGCAGTACGAGCTGGCGTTGGCGGAGCAATCGGTCGGTGCGAAAGTGCGCGCCCTGCCCACCGCGGCAAGCGGTCGGTAAAGCTACGTCCGGCGCTGTGACCAAGATATGCTGGAGCGGAAAAAAGCATACACCTGCCACTTCTGGGGAAAATCGGGCCGTCAAAACCCGGAACGCATCCATCTGCTGGAGCATCACCTGGCGGACGTCGGCGCGTGTTTCGAAGCTCTGCTGCGTCAGCCGCTGATCCGTCAAAGTCTGGCCCACACCGCCGGCTGGGACGACATTGACGATGCTACGCTGGCGCGCCTGTGTGTGTTCGCGGCCCTGCACGACATCGGCAAGGTCAACATCGGGTTCCAGACGCAAATCTGGCGGCGGGAAGACCACCCCAATGGCGCCCGCCCGCCCGGGCGCGCCGGACACACTGTGGACCTGATGCCGGTGCTCAATGGGAATGACGCCACGACTTCCGAGTGGTTCTGCGACTCGCTCGGTTGGTGGTGGGATGCCACCGAGATATGGGATGACCGTGGGGGCGAAACCGTCTGCGGCCTGCTGGTGGCTACGCTGTCGCATCACGGGCGGCCCTTGCAACTGGACGACGGGCGGTCCGAATTTCCGCAGTTGTGGCGACGCTTCGGTGAGCTGGATCCACAGGAGCATGTGAGTCGCATTGGCAGTCTGGTGCAGGAGTGGTTCCCGAGCGCATTTGTTGCGGGTGGACCAGCTTTGCCATCAGCCTCGGTGTTCCAGCATCATTTTCTGGGGCTGTGTAATCTGGCGGACTGGATTGGCTCCAATGAACTCTGGTTCCCCTACGTTGATGAACCCAGGGACGACTACATGGCTATTGCGCGGGACCGCGCCGGTCGAGCGATTGGCAGCATCGGCCTGGATTTGGCGACCCAGCGGCAGAGCGCGGCCCAAACCGGCGTTCCCGATCTCGCGGGTCTGTTCCCTCACATCATTGAGCCAAACGCCATCCAGGAAGCGGCATACCGCACGCCGCTGGACGAGCGGCTGGTCATCGTCGAATCGGAGACAGGCTCCGGCAAGACGGAGGCTGCGCTTTGGCGGTTCGCGAGGCTGTACGAGGCGGGCCTGGTGGATGGCCTCTACTTCGCTCTGCCCACCCGGGCGGCGGCCAAGCAGATCTTTGACCGCGTGAACCGCTTCGTCGCCAATATGTTCCCCGAAGATGGGCAACCCGAGCCAGTGCTGGCCGTGCCCGGCTACCTGCGGTCCGGCGATGTCCACGGCCAGCGACTGCATGATTACCAGGTGTGGTGGGACAACCACGCCGCCGACGGTCGCCGCTGGGCCGCCGAGAGTCCCAAGCGGTTTCTGGCGGCACAGATCGCCGTGGGCACCGTGGACCAGGTGATGCTGGGGTCGCTGAAGGTGAAGAACGCCCACATGAGGGCCGCCGGCCTGGCCCGGAACCTGCTGGTGGTGGACGAGGTCCACGCCTCGGATGCCTACATGAACGAGGTGCTGGCCGCCGTGCTGGATGCCCACCTGGGCGCGGGAGGTCACGCGCTGCTGATGTCGGCTACGCTGGGCTCGATGGCCCGGCACCGCTGGCTGGGCCGGGATGCCGCAGACGCGCCGACCCTGGCGGAGGCGATCGATGCGCCCTACCCCGCGGTGAGCACGGCGTCGCAGATGATTGACGCTGGGGAGAACGACCAGCACAAGGACGTGAGCATCCGTTCCGAGCCGGAGATGCGGGATTTTGGGGCCGTAGCAGACCGTGCGCTGGAGGCGGCGCGATTCGGTGCCAAGGTGTTGGTTATCCGTAACACGGTGGATCACGCCATCGGCACGCAGGAGGCGCTGATGGAGGCGGTCGGGCCCGAGGATATCGATCTGCTGTTCTCGGTGTACGGCATCCCCACGCTGCACCACGGGCGCTTCGCCGCCACTGACCGGGAGATGCTGGACACGGAGATCGAACGCCGTCTGGGTCGAGGACGCCCTGCCGGCGGTTTGGTGGTGGTGGGCACGCAGACATTGGAGCAATCCCTGGACATCGACGCCGACCTGCTGGTCACCGACCTGTGCCCCGCCGACGTTCTGCTGCAACGCATCGGACGGCTGCACCGGCATAGACAGAATGACGGGACCCGACCCGGTGACTATACCGAGCCTCGCTGCATCTTGCTGACGCCGGGGGATGACCTTTCGCCGCTGCTCTCCTCCGGAGGCAATACCAACGGACTGGGGCCCCACGGCGGCGTGTACCGCAACCTGCACATCCTTGAGGCAACCCGCCGGCTGGTTGACCATCATTCCCAATGGCGCATACCGGAGATGAACCGGGAACTGGTCGAAAGGGCCACACATCCCGAGGTTCTGGAGCGGATCACTGAGGAATTAGGAGACGAGTGGAAGGAACACGCCATTGGCACCGCCGGCGGGCACATCGCCGACGTGCAGACCGCGCGCGGACACCTCATTCGCCGCGACAAGTCATTCTTCACCGACAACCGGGACGTGTTGTTCCCCAGCGACGATGAGCGCATCCGCACCAGGCTGGGCGACGACCGGGTGGAAATCACGTTCCAACCGGAGGCCGCCAGTCCCTTTGACGCATCACGCGCCATCGACCGCCTCGCGCTGTCAGAGCGGTGGCTGCGTGGGGCAGAGTCGCCAGAATCGGTGGAACCGGTGCCGGCGGACAGCGGCTTCGAGTTCCGAGTCGACGACCGATTCTACCACTACGATTGTCTAGGCCTACGGCGTGCGTAGCACTGGGGTGGGCAATCTAGATATATCACCCGCCGTCTATCCCCGCGCGTGCGGGGGAACCTCCGCAATGGCATTGCGCTACGAAATAGCGACTCGACGAGGTCTATCACTAAGCGTTTAGCGAAACCGTAGATGCCCACACATTATAATATTAAGATTTTGCAAAAATAGCAAGCAATCGTCGAGTAGTAATTTCTTAGTGATATGCTATTTCTGATGTATTTTTAAGCATTGACGCCACCGGACGCGAGTGCTAGCATAAGAAAGCCTTGCGACGGGATGATCCCCCCGTCGCAAGGTCGAAACCAACCCCTGCCAACTAGCAGCACAGGGAGGCCTTATGATTCTATCAGGTTTGACCGCTCCTTCGACATCTTGGCGATGCGAAGTACCGAATTGCGGCGCACGAGCTAGCAAACAGTGCGACAGTTGCGGCTGTGGTTTGTGTAGCCGCTGTGGTCTTAGCCGCCGGCACAGATTCCTCTGTTGCTGGTGTTTTGGCCGGGCAGTACCAGACCAACATTAACGAAATTGTACGTTTCGCACGGATTTCGGCAACCTTGCCGCAATGGATGCCAATGAATCGGCTTTGTCATGACGAGGGAGCTGCCATGTACAACATCATAGTCGAGACCATGATCCGCGTCGCCACCGTCGCCGGTACTCGCCTCGCTTCGTTACCGCAGGTGTACGCCGGGCTGGTAGGAGATGAGGTGGAGGCCTTTCCCGCGCTGCGGCCGCATCAAAGGCACGCCTGGCACGCATTCCTGGTCCAGTTGGGCGCAATGGCGATGCACCGGGCGGGCGTCAGCGAACCGCCGGCGGATGCAGAACGGTGGGCAGATCTGATACGCGGCCTGACACCTGAGTTTCCGGACGACGAGCCCTGGCAGTTGGTGGTGGACGACATCACCAAACCGGCTTTCATGCAGCCGCCGGCGTCGTCGCCAGACTTGGAGAAGGACTACAAGGGTGTGGTGGCCACGCCCGACGAGCTGGATATGCTGGTCACGTCCAAAAACCACGACTTGAAGACTTCCACGGCAGCCCAAGCTGGGGCAGACGACTGGATATTCGCGCTCGTGACCTTGCAAACCATGGAAGGGTTCGGGGGCGCCGGCAACTACGGTGTCTCCCGCATGAACGGCGGCCTGGGCAGCAGGCCAGCGTTCTCATTGGCGCCACCGGGCGGCACGGGCGCGCACGTGAAGCGAGACATTGAGGCCCTGCTGTCGGACTACCCGGTGGCTGCCGGTACACACGAGTTGCTGTGGCTGTTGCCGTGGGACGGCGCCAGCGCTCAACGTCTGCTTCCCACCGAATTGGCTCCGCTCTATATCGAGGTTTGCCGGCGCATCCGGCTGCGGCGCGATGAGGCCGGCAACATTCACGCCATCAGGACCAGCTCCAAGGCCGCCCGAATCGAAGGCAAAGACATTAAGGGTCGCACCGACGACCCGTGGACTCCCCACAACCCGAACCGGGACGGCCTGCCGCTGACCTTGGCCGGCGGCGGGTTCAACTACAAGCGGGTGAACGAATACCTGATCAGTTGGGACCAGCCTGATCTACTGAGGCCTACCGGCCATGAACAGCGTTCGGATGAAACCATGCAGCTGGTGGCTCGCGGCATGGTTCGGGGACAAGGCAAAACCGAAGGTTATTTCGAGCGTGCCATTCCCATTCGCAGCAGGGCCAGAGGCGCGCTGCTGCGCCGCACCGGCCGCGACAGCATGGCCGACTTGGGCGAACTGGCAAAAAGGCGCATCGATCGCATTGCCATTGTCCAGCGCATCCTCAGCCATGCGATCCAGACCTTTGCAGCGCGGGGTGACAGCGATAACGTCAGCCCGGAGCACCGGCAGCTGGCCCGCCCCTGGCTGAACCGCCTGGACGAGGTCATCGATGATCGCTTCTTCGATGATCTCCAGGACGAATTTGAGGTTGACGGTGACGCAGCACGCGAAGCCAAGCACCACGAGTGGCTGCGCGATTTCGTGGTGCCACAGTCCCGACGCATCCTGAGCGACGCCACTGACTCGCTGCCTTGCCCGTCAATCCACCGTTACCGCGCCCGCGAGAACGCCACCGGGCTTTTTGAAGGCCGGCTGCGCGGGAACGGTGGGCTGCCCTTCCTGTTTGACGATCCCCAGGAGAACAACGCATGACCACCACCGTAATCGAGGAGAACGCGGTTGCCGCAACGGAACCAGCCACCCGCTCGTGGGGTGATATTGCCTTCCGCATGGCTGGCCAGGTGGCGGGCCTGCCCGAGCACGATCGGGGCGGTTTCGCCGGCCTGCGCCGGATGGACCCCGACGAGCCTGACACGACGGCTTTCTGGCGGCTGATGGCCCGCGAGGATCTGCTGGGCATTTCTGAAGTTGAACGCAAGTGGGGCCTGATCCTCCACGGCATCGCCCTGATGACGCGCACCGCCGGCGACGACGTTGCCGGCCGCTCCGCGCACGACGGGCGGATCCCCGTGGGCCGTGCGCTCTATGAGAACGGTTACAGCGAAACCCGTTTCAACCGGCTGCTCACGGCGCGGGGCGATATGCTCCGCGTCCTGCTCACCCGGATGTTCCGGATGCTGGCGGCCGATCGGGCGACCTTCGACTGGCGCGAGATGGCAATGTACATCCTGAACGAGGGATACGACGACGAAACCGCCGAACGAACTCGCCGACGCATTGCCCGCGAGTACTACCGGGCCGAACGGCGCGGTGCCCAATCATCTGAAGAATAACTAAAGGGAGATTGATGATGACCACCCCCAGATTTTTGCAGATCCACACCCTGCACTCCTACCCCGCCGCGCTGCTCAACCGCGACGACTCGGGCCTGGCCAAGCGGATGCCCTTCGGCGGCGCGGTGCGCACCCGCATCTCGTCCCAGTGTCTCAAACGACACTGGCGCGTGGCCCAGGACGAGTTCGCCATCCACAGCATCGCCGGTGCCACTTCCGCCCTGCGCTCCCGCAACATCGTGGAGCGCAAGGTGTTCGACCCCATGCGTGGTGCGGACGGCGTGGCTGAGGATGTCCTGACGGCGGTCGAAAACGCTTTCAACGTGGGCGTGTACGGCAGCAGCGGAACCACCGAAACCGGTCGTCAACCGCTGCTCTTGGGCCTGCCCGAGGTCGAGTATCTGCAACAGAAGGCCGCCGACATCTTCGCCGAGCATCCAAACGACGCCAAGGCCGCCGGCGATGCCGCCACCCTGCTTTTCAATACTCGCCGCGGGGAGGGCAACAATTTTGCCACCTTCCGCGACGCCGCCCGGCTGCCCGGCGGCCTGGAGGGCGCCCTTTTCGGGCGGATGGTCACGTCGGATCCCGGCGCCAACATCGAGGCGGCCATCCACGTTGCCCACGCCTTCACCGTTCACCCCGAGGAGAGTGAGAGCGACTATTTCTCCGTGGTGGACGACCTGCAGCGTGATGACGAGGACGCCGGCGCGGCGCACATCGGCGACATGGAACTCACCGCCGGCCTGTTCTACGGCTATGTCGTCGTTGACGTGCCGGGTCTGATCTCCAACCTGGAGGGCTGCGACGCTGGCGAGTGGGAGAACGCCGACCGGGACCTGGCCGGTAAGGTGGTGGATCATCTGACCCACCTGATCGCCACCGTGTCGCCGGGGGCCAAGCTGGGGTCCACCGCTCCCTACGGCTTTGCCGACCTGATGCTCATCGAGGCCGGCAGCCGCCAGCCCCGCAGCCTGGCCAACGCCTACCGTGAGCCGGCTCGGGCGCGCATCGAGGCCGCCACCGAAAAGCTGGCCGGTCACCTGGGCAAGCTGGACGCAGCCTACGGCGGGAAGGAAGTACGGCGGGTGATGTCGGTGGAGGACTGTGACATACCCAACGCCGAGCGCCTGTGCCTGGACGACCTGGCGACGTGGGCGGCAGACGCGGTGCGCTCCGGCGCGACGGTGTAGCCATGCGCCACCTGATCATCAACCTGGAAGCGCCGCTGATGGCATTCGGCGGCGAGACCATAGACAACCTGGGCGTGATCCGTCCCTTCCCGGCCGTGTCCATGCTCACCGGCCTGTTGGCCAACGCGCTGGGCTGGCGGCGGGTGGAGCGCCAGCGCCACCAGGACATGCAGGACCGCATCGTGATGGCGGCTCGCATTGACCGGGAGCCGGCCGGCGGCGTGCGCATGACGGACTTCCAGACGGCGCAGTTGGCCGCCAACGACCGCGGCTGGACCACCCGGGGAAGACCGGAAGGACGGGCCGGCGGCGCCAACACCTATCTTGCTCCGCACCTGCGCTACCGCGACTACTACGCCGATATGCGCGTCACCGTGGCGTTGCGGCTGGAACCGGCGGAGGATGAGCCCACCCTGGGCGCGCTGGCGCAGGCGTTGCAAGAACCAGCCCGCCCCCTGTTTATCGGGCGCAAGCCGTGTCTGCCTTCGGGACCTCTGTACGCCAACTTCGCTGAGGGTGATACCGCACTGACCACCCTGCTGGCTTGGCCACTGGCGGACGACGTTCGCGGCGGCCCGGTCCGCCTCCAGTGGCCCCGGGGCGAGGGCGTGGACGACATCGACACCAGCCAGACGCACATGATCACCGACCAGCGGAACTGGGTGTCCGGCCTGCACGGCGGAGGCCGCTGGGTGTGCGAAGGAACCGTTGAACGCGGCCGATGGGTAGAGGTGGCATCGTGATGACACAACCGCTGCAGATGGTGCGGGCGGAGATCGGCGCACGGGACTTCCAGCGCTGGATGGGGATGCGCCGCCTGCAGGACCCCGACCACGGGATGCACTGCCTGCTGACCGAGTGCTTCGGCCAGGATCTGGCGCCCCGACCCTTCCGCGCCATTTTCCCCAGAGGAGGCGCGCGCGGGTGCCTGTACGGGTACGGCTCCGCCGGTGCGGACGACCTGCGCGAGGCGGTCGGCGCCTACGCCGACCCGCTGCAGTGCCGGATCATTCCACCCCACAGCATTGACAGCAAACCCATGCCAGAGGAGTGGACGGCAGGCAAGCGCCTGGGCTTCGAGGTGCGGGTGCGGCCCATCGTCCGGCGTACCGATAAGGCCGATACTCGGCCGGGCAAGGAGTGGGACGCCTTCCAACTGGAGGCGGAACAACATCCCAAAGGCAAGATGACCCGCAGCCGCGAGGAGGTCTACACCGACTGGCTGCGAAAACAGCTTGAGAGTCGCGGCGGCGCCACGCTGGAATCGGCGACGCTGGCGTCGTTCCAACGCACCCGCGCCGTCCGCCGGCTGCGGGGCACGTACAGCGAGGGTCCCGACGCGCTGATGCGCGGGACGCTTGAGATCACCGACGGCCCGGCCTTCGCCAAACTGCTGGCCGGTGGCGTCGGGCGGCACCGTGCTTACGGCTACGGGATGTTGCTGCTGCGGCCAGCGGGTCGGCCCGCCGCATCATGACCCTGATGGGTCAACGCACCTTAACAACCGAATATCCATCCCCGTCCACGTGAGAAGGGAGGCGACGAACATGCTGAGAGGAAGGCTCGGACTGGAGACGGCGCGCATCCCCCACGCCGACCGCCACGGGCTGCTGTGGCTGTCCCGCGGTGCGCTGACCGTGCGCGACGGCACGCTGCGCTTCGAGCGACAGGCCGGGCCCGACGCCAACAGCTCGCTGGAGCCCGGCGATTACGGCATTCCATTCCAGAGCCTGTCCATGATCCTGCTGGGGCCAGGCTCTACGGTGAGCCACGACGCGCTGCGCCTGATGGCCCGGCACGGAACCGGCCTGGTGGCTGTGGGCGAGGACGGCGTGCGGTGCTACACCGCTCCCCCGCTGATGCCCGATACGTCGGACATCGCACGGCGCCAGATGCGGGCCTGGGGAGATGCCGGGGGCAGCCGCATCACCATCGCCCGCAAGATGTACGCCCTGCGCCTGGGCGAGGTGCTGCCACACACGGATCTCAATACATTGCGGGGCATCGAAGGCGCGCGCATGAAGCGTACCTACCAGAACCTGTCGCGCCAGTACGGCATCCAGTGGCGCGGGCGACGCTACGACCGGGCCAACCCGACGGCGGCGGACATTCCCAACCAGGCCATCAACCACGCCTCGGTGGCGGTCACGGCGGCGGCGGTGATCGCGGTGACCTCGCTGGGCGCCATTCCCCAGCTGGGGTTCATCCACGAGCACAGCGGCGAGGCCTTCGCCCTGGACGTCGCGGACCTGTTCCGCGATACGGTCCTGCTGCCGGCTGCGTTCAAATCCGCCGCCGAAGTTGCTAAGAATCCCCGCCTGGACGTGGAACGGCATACCAGGCGGACCACCGGCGATCTGATGCGGACGGAACGGGTCATCCCCAAGATGATTGACCGCATCAAGACGCTATTCCAGGATGTGACGCCGCTGGAAGTCGAAACCGGCGGCGGGCTGGCCCTCGACGCCACGCTGATGGACGGCTGGCCGGACGGGGAAGATGGCGAGGAGGAACTCTGATGACGGTGGTGGTGACCGTTAACCTGGAGGGCCGCTACCGTGGATTCCTAGCGTCGGTGATGCTGGAGATAGCGCCCGGAGTGTACACGTCGCCGGAGATGACCAGCGGCATCCGGGATCGGATCTGGGACGTGCTGGTGCGGTGGCACGGCGAGCTGGGCAACGGGTCCATCGTGATGACGTGGCGAGATCCGTCGGCGATGGGCCAGCAGAGCATTCGCAGCCTGGGCGACCCGCCCAAGGAAATCGTTGATGCCGACGGTGTGTACTTGGTAAGATACGGCACGGTCCGCTCCCTTGGTGAATAATGGTGAATAGTGACTATCAATTTGCCAAGGGGTTCCCCCGCACGCGCGGGGATAGACCCAAGCGTCAGACCAGGGTGATCATGGACGGACAGGTTCCCCCGCACGCGCGGGGATAGACCTTCAAGTTTCGAGCGACCGAGACGTCCGAGCGCGGTTCCCCCGCACGCGCGGGGATAGACCCCGAAGAGGATCTCACCTGCTCCAACAGATGCGGGTTCCCCCGCACGCGCGGGGATAGACCGAACCACTCCGCGAAAATCATCATGGGCGACGAGGTTCCCCCGCACGCGCGGGGATAGACCGTGAAAGACGACGACCTGGCCAGCGCCGTCCGGGGTTCCCCCGCACGCGCGGGGATAGACCCCGACCACGCTGGAAAAGCTTGCCGACAGCATCGGTTCCCCCGCACGCGCGGGGATAGACCCAACCTCAGGGTCCTGGAGCTTCCCGACTTCGTGGTTCCCCCGCACGCGCGGGGATAGACCCTGCACCATCGGAGCCGCCTACGCCAAGTCCCGGGTTCCCCCGCACGCGCGGGGATAGACCGGTACAGCGTGGTCTGGTCGGTCGTCGCGCAGAGGTTCCCCCGCACGCGCGGGGATAGACCTTCTCTATGTAGTCAACGGGAGAATCGTCGTCAGGTTCCCCCGCACGCGCGGGGATAGACCACCCTGCTCACCACGTACGTGGTCTACCGGATGGGTTCCCCCGCACGCGCGGGGATAGACCGTTGGACGGCGACGGCGCAGGCTGCTCGGGTTGGGTTCCCCCGCACGCGCGGGGATAGACCCATCAAGAAGCTTGCCGGCAAGGGCGTGGGCTCGGTTCCCCCGCACGCGCGGGGATAGACCCAGGTAAAACGCCATCGCCCATTTTGCCAGCGGGGTTCCCCCGCACGCGCGGGGATAGACCCATGCCCGCGGCCGACGCCGCCAGCGCGGGCTCGGTTCCCCCGCACGCGCGGGGATAGACCCACCAGGACCAGCGCGAAAGGGCTGGACAGCGAGGTTCCCCCGCACGCGCGGGGATAGACCCAGTTCGTCCAATTCGCGGTCGCGTACGACGATGGTTCCCCCGCACGCGCGGGGATAGACCGCAGGCACAGACGGCCTGATAGTTTCCGCACAAGGTTCCCCCGCACGCGCGGGGATAGACCCTACGATGCCGGTGAACCGGACCCGCTGCCGGAGGTTCCCCCGCACGCGCGGGGATAGACCCGTGCCGCAGCAGGCGGCGCCCATACCCGTGGTGGTTCCCCCGCACGCGCGGGGATAGACCCCGCCAGCGGCAGTTGGCCGGCAAGAAGACGTTGGTTCCCCCGCACGCGCGGGGATAGACCCGATGATGGTCCCCCTGCTGTATGTGCCGCACCGGTTCCCCCGCACGCGCGGGGATAGACCCGACTGGCTCCTGGAGATGCGGGAAGCGTTGATGGTTCCCCCGCACGCGCGGGGATAGACCGCCCGAAAACGGCCGGAAGGGCAGGACCCCCACGGTTCCCCCGCACGCGCGGGGATAGACCTAAGGCCGATATCAATCGCGCCGCCGAGATATGGGTTCCCCCGCACGCGCGGGGATAGACCCTCTTCGGACAGCCTCAATGCCCGCGTTGTGGCGGTTCCCCCGCACGCGCGGGGATAGACCCGCTGACGCGCTGGCTTTGCGCGCCCAATAGATGGTTCCCCCGCACGCGCGGGGATAGACCCTGATTACCGTTCTAACCTTCCGTGGCGAGGCGGGTTCCCCCGCACGCGCGGGGATAGACCCCGCTGTTGGTAGCGTTCGCAATCGCGCAGGTGGGTTCCCCCGCACGCGCGGGGATAGACCTCGTGTAAGCAGGCGGTCGAATACTACATTCGTGGTTCCCCCGCACGCGCGGGGATAGACCCGCTCTACGATCCCGAAAAAACCTGGGAAGAACGGTTCCCCCGCACGCGCGGGGATAGACCCCTTGCCGTAGGGTGTGCGGCATGAGTAAGCCCGGTTCCCCCGCACGCGCGGGGATAGACCCCTGTTTATCTCGGTGCGCATCGGTGTCAGTGGGGTTCCCCCGCACGCGCGGGGATAGACCCCGAAAAGCTCAGCTTGATTACGGTCGTGGATGGGTTCCCCCGCACGCGCGGGGATAGACCCCGAAAAGCTCAGCTTGATTACGGTCGTGGATGGGTTCCCCCGCACGCGCGGGGATAGACCCATTGACGAGCTGTTTGCCAAGGAACATGCCGGGGTTCCCCCGCACGCGCGGGGATAGACCACTCAAAACCGCGGCAGTCAGAAGCTACTAACAGGTTCCCCCGCACGCGCGGGGATAGACCTCGGAGGTCGGCACGATGTACTCACCCGATTCGGGTTCCCCCGCACGCGCGGGGATAGACCTCACTGCGCAACCTGATCCTGGGAGATCTGGATGGTTCCCCCGCACGCGCGGGGATAGACCGCATCCCCAGCCTGTCCGCTACGCGCCGCCGCCGGTTCCCCCGCACGCGCGGGGATAGACCTCGTCGGCGTCGGCCGCGGCGTACTGGTCGGCGGGTTCCCCCGCACGCGCGGGGATAGACCCTGTTAGGCTGATGCCGATGGCGTTTTTGTTCAGGTTCCCCCGCACGCGCGGGGATAGACCGTTCCATCGCATGAATCTTGTACCGCTGGTGAAGGTTCCCCCGCACGCGCGGGGATAGACCCTTCTCGAACGACCATCCGTACCGGCGCAGGTAGGTTCCCCCGCACGCGCGGGGATAGACCCGATGGGTCAATCCCGCAGAACCACATCGTCTCGGTTCCCCCGCACGCGCGGGGATAGACCGCCCCACACGGTCGCGCCCCACACGGTCGCGCCGGTTCCCCCGCACGCGCGGGGATAGACCTTTCGAGGCCTGGCTCGACCCTCCGCAAATCGGGGTTCCCCCGCACGCGCGGGGATAGACCGTGGCGGAATTCCGTGGAAATCCAGCAGCGTAGGGTTCCCCCGCACGCGCGGGGATAGACCCATTATGCTGGTAACTTGCCTACTGTGTCGCCCGGTTCCCCCGCACGCGCGGGGATAGACCCTGCCACAATCACCAACGTTCCTGCCGCTGCCTGGTTCCCCCGCACGCGCGGGGATAGACCCCCTCGGAATACTCCCAACCCTTGCGACATAGGGGTTCCCCCGCACGCGCGGGGATAGACCTTCTCCGCCAATCGGGTCCATAAATGAGTTCGGGGTTCCCCCGCACGCGCGGGGATAGACCCTGTCGGCGCTCCCGTCGGGCCTCTCTGCGCCGGGTTCCCCCGCACGCGCGGGGATAGACCCCTGCTGATCCGGCTGTCGGGATTTGAATCCCCGGTTCCCCCGCACGCGCGGGGATAGACCCGCTTTTAGGGCGAATACCATACCGCCAACGCAGGTTCCCCCGCACGCGCGGGGATAGACCGTGAGCGTCCGCAATGACCTGCGGTGGGCGCAGGGTTCCCCCGCACGCGCGGGGATAGACCGCGTATGTCGTCCGACTTGGGGAATTTGGCGCGGGTTCCCCCGCACGCGCGGGGATAGACCCTCCGGCCCACGCGATCTGGTCGCCGTGGACGTGGTTCCCCCGCACGCGCGGGGATAGACCCGTGATCAGAAGGTCGTGGATTACATCCGCCGGGGTTCCCCCGCACGCGCGGGGATAGACCTATTCCGGTGGCGAACAACTGCCGGATCACCGTGGTTCCCCCGCACGCGCGGGGATAGACCCGTGGTGATCGGCGTTTTGGTGCTGATCATCGGGGTTCCCCCGCACGCGCGGGGATAGACCCATGATGCAGACGACCATGGGCGACGACTTCGCGGTTCCCCCGCACGCGCGGGGATAGACCGGTCGTCCAACTCGGGAACCCCACCGACACCTCGGTTCCCCCGCACGCGCGGGGATAGACCTTCCGGCTGGGCGACGACTTCCTGGATGACACCGGTTCCCCCGCACGCGCGGGGATAGACCTTGCGCCTGCTTGTCCTTCCGGTAGGCGGTGTTGGTTCCCCCGCACGCGCGGGGATAGACCCACCGTAGCGCTGATTTGGGAATCTACCCACTTGGTTCCCCCGCACGCGCGGGGATAGACCCAGGTCGACGCGGTTGGTGCGGGCCGTAACGATGGTTCCCCCGCACGCGCGGGGATAGACCCCATCAACCTTGACCTGGAATCCTACGCGCAGTGGTTCCCCCGCACGCGCGGGGATAGACCGTTTGAAACCATGGAATCCAGATCGTTGACAACGGTTCCCCCGCACGCGCGGGGATAGACCGCTCGGACACGGCGGTTTCTGTGATCTCATCCAGGTTCCCCCGCACGCGCGGGGATAGACCCGTTCCGTTATGCCCTTCATAACGTAACGTTTTGGTTCCCCCGCACGCGCGGGGATAGACCTTCGATCTCGATATGCGGACCGCCGGTACTGGTGGTTCCCCCGCACGCGCGGGGATAGACCCTCTGCAGCTCCCCATAGAACAATCTGGTAGCGGGTTCCCCCGCACGCGCGGGGATAGACCCGGTGCGCAGCATTTCCCGCGGCGACTGTCCGGGGTTCCCCCGCACGCGCGGGGATAGACCCAGCACACACGCGCCGCCGCCCTTGCCGGCGATGGTTCCCCCGCACGCGCGGGGATAGACCGCGCCTCATTGCGCGTGATCCCAACCGCCTCCAGGTTCCCCCGCACGCGCGGGGATAGACCCGTCTCGGCGCTGGCCCACGACAGCGTGACCAGGGTTCCCCCGCACGCGCGGGGATAGACCCACCGTCTCGGTGGGCGCGATCTGCGTAACCGCGGTTCCCCCGCACGCGCGGGGATAGACCCTGCACAGCTTGGCCGCGCGCTTCGCGCCCAAGGGTTCCCCCGCACGCGCGGGGATAGACCCGTGTATCCGCCCCGTGAAATCCATTTGCGCCAGGTTCCCCCGCACGCGCGGGGATAGACCGGTCGCGGAGTACTCCTGCATCTCGCCGTTGGCGGTTCCCCCGCACGCGCGGGGATAGACCTCACCAATCAGCGACGCCTACGAGGCGTCCGACGGTTCCCCCGCACGCGCGGGGATAGACCCATTCGCGGTCCGCCTAAAGGTCTCCCTTGCCGGGTTCCCCCGCACGCGCGGGGATAGACCGATGATGCCGATGACGGCTCCGACGATCACGTAGGTTCCCCCGCACGCGCGGGGATAGACCCCGACTCCGGACCCGCAGCCCAATCCGGACCCGGGTTCCCCCGCACGCGCGGGGATAGACCGCTCCTGCAGGAAGCAGGATGGCCATGGCGCCGGGTTCCCCCGCACGCGCGGGGATAGACCCTGTACCGATACGCGGTGCGTGTCCGTGTCCACGGTTCCCCCGCACGCGCGGGGATAGACCGATCAAGCTGACTCCACGCCAGGACGGGATCGCGGTTCCCCCGCACTGTCAACGCCGACGAAGTTTTGACCCAGGTTCGCTGTCGTTGTCCAGCGATTCCGTCAGGTTAAATGGAAAGGGAATTTGTCAGTCCTACCGTTTGGAGGTCAATTGGGGAAGGCGCCTGGAGCCACGGTTGTGTGGTTGGTTGGTGGGTTGTGTGAGGGC
>MKWU01001856.1_pt1 | contig 34557 bp, 32 predicted proteins | sample 809101 | NCBI WGS metagenome assembly MKWU01 (sample SAMN05860141, study PRJNA318959) | sponge metagenome | host: Aplysina aerophoba | place: Slovenia: Piran, Adriatic Sea, Gulf of Piran | collected 2013-05-07
TGGCGTTGATCAGGTACCAGGCCATGACCGCGATGGCGATCGGGATCAGGATGTTCCGCCCGGAGATGAGAAGGTAAATGGTGAGGGCGGCGATGCCGGCCGAAGCGGCGAAGAGGATGAGTCTTGACTGCATGAAGGAAGACCGTCCGGGTCTGTTCCGGCATTGTTGGGCCGGGCCACGCAGCCGTCAACCGGCCTCGACCGGAGCGGGCGCATGACCGGGGGGCCGGCGCGGGGGCGGAGGCCGGGGCCGCTCCGGAGGCTCTACGACTGGACGCTGGCGCTTGCGGGCAAGCGGCACGCCGTCTGGGCGCTCGCCGCCGTGGCCTTTGCCGAGAGCTCGTTCCTCCCGATCCCGCCCGACCTGCTGCTGATCCCCATGGTGCTCGCGCAGCGCGCCAAGGCGTGGCTGCTGGCGGGCGTCTGCACGCTCTTCTCGGTCGGTGGCGGCCTCTTCGGCTACGCGATCGGGTACTTTCTCTTCGATGCCTTCGGCGGCCCGCTGCTCGAGATCTGGGGCAACCAAGACAAGCTCGCGACCTTCGAGCGCTACCGCGACGAGTGGGGCGCCTGGATCGTCGTCGCCGGCGGCTTCACCCCGCTGCCCTACAAGCTGGTCACCATCGCGAGCGGCGCGGGCAAGCTCGACATCGGCGTGTTCATCTTGGCCTCGCTGCTCGCGCGCGGGCTCCGCTTCTATATCGTGGCCGCGATTCTCTGGCAGTTCGGCCCGCCGGCCCGCGCCTTCATCGAGCGGCACCTGGGCTGGGTCGCGCTGGCGGCCGTCCTCATCCTGATCGCCGTGGTGCTGGCGCTCCGCTTCGCCGGTTAGAGCTCCCGCTCGACGAAGAGCCGGGTGCCGCGCCGGCGGCGCACGGGCTGCGCGCCGCCGGTCGAGTCAGGCCAGGGCTAAGGGGTGATGCCCTTGTCCTTGAGGCCGAGCACGCCCTGCTCTTCGATCAGCTCGAGGATCGCCTCGTCGTTGCGCATCCAGCGCCGCGCCTTCTTGTCCTTCGCTTCCAGGCCGCGCTCCTTGGCCCACTGGCGGACGAAGCCGTTGGCGCCCCGCCACTTGCCGCCCTCGGGCCGCACGAACTGCACCGCGAAGGTGGTGATGCCGTAGTTGGTCGTGAACAGGCCGTCGACGGTCACCCGCTGGTTGCAAAAGGGGATGAGATCGGCGGTGGGCCCGGTGAAGGGGCCGGCGTTCTTGAGCGGCAGCACCAGGGTGCCGTCGTCCTGCAGCAGGCCGAGCAGGCGATTGCCGGCGCCGCAATCCTCGGGGCAATCGCCGCTGAGGACGCAGAGCACGTCGGTCACCTTGGCGTCGAAGCGCGCCTCGACCTCGTCGGGCAGCCCCCAGCTATTGGCGGCCGACGCGATGCCGGCGACCGCCATGGAGCCTGCGAAGACCAGGGCCGCGGCGAAGCGGATCATCGTGCAATGGGCTGTCATGCTCAAAGCCCTCCCGGCTGAACGTCGAAGTCCTCGTGGGAGTAGTTCACGATCCCGTGGTCCTCGACGATCTCGCTGACAGCGAGATACTTGACGCTGTCGCGCTCGTAGAGATCGCCGGTGACGACGACCTCGTTGGTCTGCATGCGGAACACCGCCTTGCTGCCGATCACGTCGGGATTGTTCTCCAGCATGAGCAGGACGTAGACCTCCTCCTCGTCCTCGCTCAGGATACCCACCGGCACCCCACCCCGCGCGCACCAGACCGCGCAGCGGTGATGGGCCGAGCCGGTCGCCCACATGATCTCGCTCAGGTAACACCAGGAATCGATGACCTCGCCGGTCACCGTGATCCGCTGGGGCTCCGCCGCCGAGGCCGGTGCTACGGCAACGGCCGCGAGCCCCATGCCTCCGGCGACCAAGCCTGCGGCCGCCAACCCTATCAAGCGCATCTTCTTGACCCCCGCGTTGCGGTTATTGTCGGGTAACGCTCCGCGCGCGATGGCTTCGCACGCGTTGTTGCCATTGATATTGGCCCAGGCGGCGCCCTTCGCAAGCACGCCGGTCGCGCCGGGCAGGTGCGGGCGACACTAACAAGCTTCGCCTGCCCCCGCCATGCGAGCGGCCGGTTTGGCCATGCAACAGTTCGTGAAGAACCGCGAGCGTTTCGCGCGCGCGGCAAAGGGTCTACAAACCCCGGCAGCGCGGCCATCGCGGCGGCGCACCGGCGGGAGGGCTCAGCCGATGAGAGATTTTCAGCGTCCGGGGCGGTCCATGGTCCACGGCACGCGCGGCATGGCGGCGACCTCGCATCCGCTGGCGACCGCGACGGCGATCGAGGTGCTGAGCGCGGGCGGCAACGCGGTTGACGCGGCGGTCGCGGCCTGCGCCGCCCAAGGCGTGGTCGAGCCGCAATCCACCGGCATCGGCGGCGACTGCTTCGCGCTCTACGCCCCCGGCGGCCGGGTGCCTCCTTACGCCATCAACGGCTCAGGCCGGGCACCGGCTGCGGCGAGCGTGGACTGGTTCCAGGAGCAGGGCATCGACGCCATCGGGTTCGAAAGCGCGCACGCCGTCACCGTGCCGGGCGCCGTCGGCACCTGGGAGAAGCTGCTGGCGGACCACGGCACCAGGGGCCTCGACGAGGTGCTCCAGCCCGCCATCCGCTATGCCGAGGAGGGCTTCGTCGTCCACAGCCGCGTCGCCCACGACTGGGCGCAGAACGTGGAGAAGCTGAAGGGTTGCGAGAACGCCCGCGCGATTTACCTGCCCGGCGGCCGCGCGCCTGCCGCCGGTGACCTCCACCGCCTGCCGGCGCTGGCGGAGACGCTCCGCCTGATCGCGAAGGAGGGCGCGGAAGCCTTCTACAAGGGCGCCATCGCGGACGACATCGTGGCCCACCTCGCCGCCCACGGAAGCCTGATGACGGCGGACGACCTCGCCGGCTTCGCACCCCAGGCGGTGGAGCCGATCAGCGCCAACTACCGGGGATACGACATCTACGAATGCCCGCCCAACGGCCAGGGCATCATCGCGCTGCTCATCCTCAACATGCTCGAGGGCTTCGAGCTCGCCGGGCTCGACCCGGTTGGCGCGGAGCGGTTGCACCTGGAGGCGGAGGCCACGCGCCTCGGCTATCGCGACCGCGCCGCGCTGATCGCCGACCCCGACGCGGTGAAGGTGCCGGTGGACGCGCTGCTCTCCACCCAATACGCCGACGCCATGCGCCGCCACATCGACCCGGCGCGGGCGATGGCGGCGGAGCTGCCGCCGGGCTACCCGGCCCACGGCGATACCATCTACCTCACCGTGGTGGACGGCGAGGGCAACGCGATCTCCTTCATCAACTCGCTGTTCGCGGCCTTCGGCTCAGGGCTATGCACGGCCTCCGGCGTGATGCTGCAGAACCGGGGGGCGAGCTTCGTCATCGACGCGGACCACCCCAACCGCATCGCCGGCGGCAAGCGGCCCATGCACACGATCATCCCCGGCATGGTGGGTCAGGGCGAGCACGCGGTGATGCCCTTCGGCGTGATGGGCGGGCACTTCCAGGCCTGCGGCCACGCCCACTTCCTCACCAACCTGATCGACTACGGCATGGACCCGCAGGCGGCGCTGGACTGCCCCCGCGCCTTCCACTTCGGCGGCGTGCTGACGCTGGAGACCACCATCGCCGAGGCGACCGCCAGGCGCCTCGCCGCCCTCGGCCACGAGGTCGCCTGGGCGGCGGTGCCCCACGGCGGCGGTCAGGCCATCGCCATCGACCGGGAGACCGGCGTGCTCACCGGCGGCTCCGACCCCCGCAAGGACGGCTGCGCGCTGGGGATTTGAGGAAGCATGACTTAGGTCTCTCTGTACGCCGCTCTGACCAGCTGTTTTACGGCATCCGGAAAATCATCAGACGCCATTCCGTCGAAGTGATTTAGGGCTGCAAGAGCCTTGCCTTTGCGCTTGCCCTGCGAACGAGGAACACCACTCGCGTCCTCAAAATCGTTTGACATAACATGAACTGCGCCAATTTTCTCATTTAGCGCCTCTACAATTGTTTGGTTCAACTCAAAGGTCCTCCGCTTCTCCCGAGTCTTTTCCGCCCCCCAATCTTCAGGTATCTCTTGCGGAAGTCGGTCTTCATCATGAACAACTAGGTATGATAAACCGAATGCGTTAGCGATACGCATATAGAGCAGAATATTGAATTTGGAACCGCAATCTATAATGGATACGTCTGCATCATATACTCCCATCTTCTCCGCAAGATAGGGAATTATGACTTTTTCTGTCTCGCCTTCCACAAATACTACTAGACGGGAGAAAAACAACTCGCCACGATCCGGATTAATCCAGTATGCCATATGAAATTTTCCTTTCTGATCGTCAATGTCGTCGCCCTCAAATAACTCCTCGATACTTTGCTTTGCCTGACTTCCCTCTTTGGGGCTCTCCTTAACGATAATCGCAATGTCCTTATAATAGGACAAATCAACAAAATGCGTGGAGTGCGTGCAAAGAAACACTTGATGTTCCGGCGTGTTAGAGATTTCCCTCAGGGACTTTGCCAGCCGTCGCTGAGCATGGGGGTGCAAGAATAGCTCCGGCTCCTCCATAGCAAAGATGACGGAATCCGACGGCCGCCGCGCTGAAACCTCTTCGTCATCATTTGCACGTCGCTCGGCCTGGAGGGCAGCGGCCCACGATCGCAGAAGGGCGAAAATCATGGCTCGCTGTAATCCATGACCCTTCCGATCTGCAGTAGTGCGGACACCGTCGTCGATGTGGACGTCTGTTCCAAGCTCGAACAGCTTCTCGAGTTCCGGTGGCATTACCTCAATGTTTACCGAGACTCCCCAAGCTGCCAATTCGCTCTCGATACCCCGCTCCAACGCGGAAAGTTCATTGGTCGTATCCTCCTCTCCCTCTCGTGCGTTAAGTGACGCGATAACTCTTTCCAATTCCGCTTTGGCTCTAATGAAACGTTGATCTCGCTCAGCCATTTCACGAACGGCCCTATTCATCAGTCTTCCAAATGTCGTGGTAGTCCTTATTTTCATCTCATCCGTGAGGTCGCGAACGGCCGGGATAAGAAAGAATTCGGGAAGCACGCCACCTGCGACATTCTTTTGCCCTAACAGATGAGTCGTCTCTAAGGACTTTGAAAAAGTCAACTCCGTTCGATGTTGCTCTATATACTCTGACTGTGCATGCTCAATCATGAGTTTTGTAATTCGACCGCTTGAAGGAACTAGATCCATTAAGGGAATATTACTAACTTTATCTTGTGACAAATAGCTTCCTACATTCCCTGGTTTTAGCCAGTCCTCATCCGGTTCTTCTGTCCAGCCGTTGTATGATATTTCAACGCCCCCGTCGGATATTTGGGCAGTCTTGCGAATACAAATCGAATCGTCAGATAACAAATAACGTTTGAACGTGTTTTTCTCTTGATCTGTTAGTTCAGCAAATGTTAACTGTACCCAAAGTTCGTCGTCATAGGCTTCGCGGCGAATAAAAAAATCTTGCAGTACCGGTTTTGCAGATGTGCTTAAGCTAAATTCCAGCGCGGACAAAATGTTTGACTTGCCGTGGTTGTTCGGACCTAGTAACGTAAGGAATGAGTTGCAAGCTAAGGAAATATGCTTGATACTTCGGTAATTGTATATTTCTAATTTAGAAATTCTCATCACAATCTCCAAAGCATTCTGACAAACCTCTCCCCCATTTCGTTCGGAGAACCCGAACCCAAGAAATTCGGGGAGCAAGATGGGTCAGTTATCTACGAACACCGAACTCAGGGTAAGTCACTCACCCCGGCATACACCCCGCCTCCACCGCGCGCTGCTTTACCAGCGCGTAGACCATGTCGATGCTGGGCGTAGGCACGCCCACCAGGCGGCCGAGCTCGCTGATCACGCCGACCAGCGCCTCGATCTCCATGGGCCGGCCCAGGTTGAGGTCCTGAAGCATCGAGGTGCGGTGCGCGCCCACCTGCTCGGCGCCTTCGATGCGCTTGTCCACGTCGATGGCGAAGCGTGCGCCGAGCGCCTCGCCCACGGCTTGCCCCTCCGCCATCATGGCGCGGACCACGGCGCGGGTGCCGGCGTCGCGGGCGATGTCCTCCAGCGTGGCGCCCGTCAGCGCGCTCACCGGGTTGAAGGCGAGGTTGCCCCAGAGCTTGACCCAGATGTCCGAGCGGATGTCGGGCCGCACCGGCGACTTGAAGCCGGCGGCGATGAAGGCCCGGCTCAGCGCCTGCACGCGCTCGCTGCGCGTGCCGTCCGGCTCGCCGAAGGGCAGACGCTTCTGGCTGAGGTGCCCAGAAATCTCGATCACGCCGGGCTCGACAATCTCGCCCGCTGCGAAGATGACGCAGCCGATGGCGCGCTCCGGCCCGATCAGGTCCCACTGGGTGCCGTCGGGGTCCACGGCAGCGATGCGCCGGCCTTCGTAGGGGCCCTCCAGCTTGTGGAAGTACCACCAGGGGATGCCGTTGGACGCCGTGACCACTGCGGTCTCCGGGCCCAGTAGCGGCTGCAGGCGCTCGCAGATGCCCGCTACCGAGTGCGCCTTGAGCGTGATGATGACGGCATCCTGCGGACCCAGCTCTGCCGGGTCGTCGGTCGCGCGGATCTCGGCCCGGCGCTCTTCGCCGCCGGCGCGCACGCGCACGCCACCCGCCTGCATCGCCGCAAGATGCGGACCCCGCGCGATCAGCGAGACCTCCGTCCCGCCCAGCGCAAGCTCCAGTCCGAAATAGGCGCCGATGGCGCCTGCGCCGACGATGCAGATCTTCACGGCACGACCTCGCTCATCGACGGGCGGTGCGTCTATGTCCGGCACGGTGACGCGCGAACGACTCCCACCTCCCCCTGTCCCCCTCCCCCCTGAAGGGCGGAGGGGGAACGTGGTCGGTCCCGTCTACTCTCCCTCTCCGCCCCCGGGGGCGGAGAGGGCCGGGGTGAGGTGGGGGCGGTTGCGTTCCCCCGTAGCGGAGAAAGATGCCCATGCCGTTGCCGCAAGCGCGGAGCACCGTCGCCAACAGGGTCACAGCCCGACCCTCACGACGCGATGCCCAGCTTCTCGGCGAGCCCGATGCGCTGGAGCTTGCCGGTCGCGCCCTTGGGGATCTCGTCGCGGAAGAGGATCGTGCGCGGCACCTTGAAATCCGCGAGTGACTCGGCGGCGAAGGCGCGCAGCTCCCGCTCGCCCGCCTCGGCGCCCTCGCGCAGCACGATCACCGCCGCCACGTCCTCGCCGAGCTTTTGGTGCGGCACGGCGAAGGCGACCGCCTGGGCGACCGCCGGATGCGTCATCAGCACGTCGTCGACCTCGCGGGGCGCGATCTTCTCGCCGCCCCGGTTGATGATCTCCTTGAGCCGGCCGGTGAGCGTCAGATAGCCGGCCTCGTCGATCACGCCCTGGTCGCCGGTGCGGAACCAGCCATGCGAGAACGCTGTCGCGTTGGCCTCCGGGTTGTTCTCGTAGCCGTGGGTGACGTTCGGGCCGCGGATCACGACTTCGCCTTGCGCGCCCGGCTGCTGCAAGGCGCCGGACTCGTCCATGATAGCGACCTCCGGCCCTGCGGCGATGCCCACCCCGCCCGGCCTGCGCTCGGCGGGCGGCAGCGGGTTGCTGGTCATCTGGTGGGAGGCCTCGGTCATGCCGTAGGACTCGATCACCGGCGCGTCGAAGGCGGCTTCGAGCTCGCCCATCACCGGCGCCGGCAGCGAGGAGGACGACGAGCGCAACAGCCGGAGCCTGCGGCGCGCGACGATCTCCTTGTTGCGCGCAGCCCGCGCGAGGATCGCCTGGTGCATGGTGGGCACGGCGGTGAGCCAGGTGGGCGTCATCTCGTCGAGCCAGGCGAAGACGCGGAGCGCGTTGAAGCCCGGCGTGCAGATCACGGTGGCGCCGGCGTGGAGCGAGGCCATCACGCCCGCCATCAGCCCGTGGATGTGGAAGAGCGGCATGATATTGAGGCAACGGTCGCCGGGCGCGAGCGCGATCCAGTCGGCGATGTTGCGCGCAGACGCGCAGAGGTTGGCGCCGGTCAGCGGCACGATCTTGGGCCGCGACGTGGTGCCCGAGGTGTGGAGCACCATCGCGGCGTTGTCCGCGTCGCCATCGTCTCGCGCGTCGCCCGCGCCCGACGGTGCATCCAGGGTGAAGGTGCCGGCACCTGCGTGCGCGTCCGGCGCGAGCGCGATGATCGGCACGCCCACCCGCTTTGCCGCTTCGATAGCCGCACTCTCGTTGCCAGCCTGCAGGATCAGCGCCCTGGCGCGCAGGTCTTCGAGGTAGAAGGCGAACTCGTCCACCCGATAGGCGGGGTTGAGCGGCGCCGCCGTGGCGTGCCCGGCGGTGGCGAGGAAGGCCGCCGCCATCTCCGGCCCGTTGGGGAGCACGATGGCCACCCGGTCGCCCGGCCCGATCCCGGCTTGGCCCAGCGCGTCGCCCGTGCGCCCGACCTGATCGCGGAGCCCGCCATAGGTGAGCGGCTCGCGCTCCGGCGCCGCGATCGCGATATCGTCCCGCCCGCCGCGCTCCAGCAGCGCGTGGATGTCGGTGGGGTCAAGCATGATCGCGGCCTGCCAGCGGCGAGCGGTGCGTCCGCGCTCCGCTCACGCGCGGTTCATCCGGTTGTCCACCAGGTCGTCCACCACCGCCGGGTCGGCGAGGGTGGAGGTGTCGCCGAGCGCGTCGTGCTCGTTGGCGGCGATCTTGCGCAGGATGCGGCGCATGATCTTGCCTGAGCGGGTCTTGGGCAGGCCCGGCGCCCATTGGATGAGGTCGGGCGTCGCGATGGGGCCGATCTCCTTCCGCACCCAGCGGCTCAGCTCGCCGCGCAGCTCCTCGCTGGGCTCGCGGCCGGCGGTGAGCGTCACGTAGGCGTAGATGCCTTGGCCCTTGATGTCGTGGGGATAGCCTACCACCGCCGATTCCGAGACCGCCGGGTGCGCCACCAGCGCGCTCTCCACCTCCGCCGTGCCCATGCGGTGGCCGGAGACGTTGAGCACGTCGTCCACGCGCCCGGTGATCCAGTAGTAGCCGTCCTCGTCCCTGCGCGCCCCGTCGCCGGTGAAGTAGCGGCCCGGATACTGCGAGAAGTAGGTGTCGACGAAGCGCTTGTGGTCGCCATAGACCGTGCGCATCTGCCCCGGCCAGGAATCGGCGAGGCAGAGCAGGCCGGAGCAGGCGCCGTCGAGCTCGTTCCCCTCCTGGTCGACGATCAGGGGCTGCACGCCGAAGAAGGGCCGCGTGGCGGAGCCGGGCTTGAGCGCCGTCGCCCCCGGCAGCGGGGTGATCAGGATGCCGCCGGTCTCGGTCTGCCACCAGGTATCCACGATGGGGCAGCGCCCGTCGCCCACGACCCGGTGGTACCAGAGCCAGGCCTCGGGGTTGATCGGCTCGCCCACCGAGCCCAGCAGCCGGAGCGAGGCGCGCGAGGTCTTCTCCACCGGCGCATCGCCCTCGCGCATCAGCGCGCGGATCGCCGTGGGCGCGGTGTAGTAGATGTTGACGCCGTGCTTGTCGCAGACCTGCCAGTGGCGCGAGGCGTCCGGGTAGTTGGGCACGCCCTCGAACATCAGCGTCGTGGCGCCGTTCGCGAGCGGCCCGTAGAGGATGTAGCTGTGGCCTGTGACCCAGCCGACGTCCGCCGTGCACCAGTAAGTCTCGCCGTCGTGGTAATCGAAGACGAAACGGTGGGTCATCGAGGCGTAGACCATGTAGCCGCCGGTGGTGTGCAGCACGCCCTTGGGCTTCCCCGTGGAGCCCGAGGTGTAGAGGATGAAGAGCGGGTCCTCGGCCGCCATCTCCGCCGGCGGGCAGTCGGCCGACGCGCCTGCGACGAGGTCGTGGTACCAGACGTCGCGGCTGTCCACCCAGCCGATCTCGCCACCGGTGCGCTTCACCACCACGCACTTCTGGATGCTCGGGCAGCTTTCGAGCGCGGCGTCGGTGTTGGCCTTGAGCGGGACCTTGCGTCCTCCCCGCAAGCCCTCGTCGGCAGTGATGATGAGCGTGGAATCGCAGTCCTGGATGCGGCCCGCGAGCGAATCCGGCGAGAAGCCGCCGAAGACCACGGAGTGGACCGCGCCGATCCGGGCGCAGGCCAGCATGGCGATGGCCGCCTCCGGGATCATCGGCAGGTAGATCGTGATGCGGTCGCCCTTCTTCGCGCCGAGGGAGAGCAGGCCGTTGGCGAGGCGCGAGACCGCTTCGTGCAGCTCGCGGTAGGTCAGCGTCGAGTCCTCGGCGGGGTCGTCGCCCTCCCAGATAATCGCGACTTGGTCGCCGCGGTCTTCCAGGTGCCGGTCGACGCAGTTGGCGCAGGCGTTGAGCGTGCCGTCCTCGAACCAGCGGATGTGGAGGTCGTCGGCCTGGTAGGAGACGTCCTTGACCTGGCTATAGGGCTTGATCCAGTCGATCCGCTTGCCGTGCTCGGCCCAGAACCCCTCCGGGTCCTCGATCGAGCGGGCATACCAGGTGCGATAAGTTGCGTCGTCGCAGTGGGCCGATTGATCGAGGCCCTCGGGCACGGGGAACAGATCAGTCTCCGACATCGTGGCGCAACGCCTCCCTGCTGGATCGGCCGACCGTCTCGGCGCGGCCGGATTATATACGGTTAGAACGTGACGGCGACTGCGCCGCCCTCGATGGAGACCGGGAGCGGCGTGAGATTCTCGCCGATGCAGGGGCCGGAGAGGCAGTGCCCGTCCTCGATGCGGAAGAGCGCGCCGTGGGTGGCGCAGAGGATCATGTCCTTCTCGCGGGTGAGGAACTGGTCGGGCACCCAGTCGAGCGGGCCCAGGGTGTGCGGGCATGAGTTCTCGTAAGCCCGCACCGTGCCGCCTGCGCGCACCACGAAGACCGAGTGCAGCGCGTCGCCCTCGCGAAAGTCGAAGCCCCTGGAGCCGGGATCGGGAATCTCGTCCAGGCGGCAGAGCACGCGGCGGGTCATGACGCGGGGCGGCTCGGGCCGCGTCGCCTTCAGGCAGCCTCGCGCTCGACCGTGCGCAGGCTCGCCAGCACGGCATCGGCCAGGTGGTCGATCTCCGCCTCCTCCATCGGCGTCGACAGGCACGCCATGCCGGAGACCGAGGTCACGACGCCGTGGTTGAGCAGCGCGCGGAACAGCGCGTCGAGCCTGCGCGCCCGCCCCTCCGTCCCGGCACGGTAGACCGCCCGGTAGTCGGTGAGCGGCTCGTCGCTCATGTGGAAGAGGATGAGCGAGCCTTCGCCCGTGACCTGGCCCTCGCAGCCAGCGATGCGGAAGGCCTCGCGGAGCTTGGCACGTGCATCATCGCCGAGGGCGTTCAGCCGCTCGACGTTCTCGTGCGTGAACATGCGCATCGCGGCGACCCCTGCGGCCATGGAGAGCGGATTGGCCGTGAACGTGCCGGACTGCGGGCAGGCGGCCTTGCCCGCGCTGCTGTCGTAGACCGCCATCGCGTCGGCCGTGCCCGCCACCGCGCCGATGGGCAAGCCGCCGCCGATCACCTTGCCGAGGGTGGTGAGGTCCGGCTCCAGGCCATAGAGCGTCTGGGCGCCGCGCTCGTGCAGGCGGAAGGTGATCACCTCGTCGTCGATGATGAGCGCGCCTGACGAGCGGCGGAAGTCGTGCAGCATCTCGATGTAGGCCGGGCTCATCGGTGCGCCGCCGCAGCGGGCCGGTGCGAGGTCGATCAGCACGGCGGCAAGCTCGTCGGCATGGCGCTCCAGGATCGCGCGGGTCTGTGCGACGTCGTTGAAGGGGATGATCACCGCATCCTGCAGCAGCCCGGCGGGTGTGCCCTTGGCATAGCCCACCGGGCGCGGCCGGTCGGTGCCCCAGCTTTGCGGATCGGGGTCCAGGCTCGCCTCGGCGTAGTCGTAGGCGCCGTGGTAGACGCCCTCGCACTTGGCGATCTTGGGCCGCCCGGTGTAGGCGCGGGCGCCCTTGATGGCGTGCATCACCGCTTCCGTCCCGGTGTTGGTGAAGCGGATGTGCTGGAGCGACGGCGCCCGACCGCAGATCTGCTCGCCAAGCTCGATCTCGCTCTCGGTAGCCAGCGTGAGCGACATGAAGCGCTCCGCCTGCTTCACCACCGCCTCGACGATGGCCGGGTGCGAGTGGCCGAAGAGCTGGACCGTGTAGTTGTTGATGAAGTCGATCCGCTCCACACCGTCCACGTCGGTGACGCGGCAGCCGTGGGCCTCCTTCGCGTAGATCGGATAGGGCGAAAGCTGGGTGAGGCCGCGCGTGCCGCCGCCGGGAAACACCGCGCGCGCCCTCTCGCCGAGCGCGGCAGAACGCGAGTGCGGATCGGGATACGCCATGGTCGAGACTCCTGAAGGGGAAGCGCCCGCACCCGAGGACCTGTCGCGCTGTCGCTACGCGCGCCCTCTGCGAGCCGGCGCCAGAATGCGCCCATCCCGAGACGCAGGCAAGCGCTGGGGGGTGAATTGGGTTGCGAGCTTACACGTCCTTGTCTGGAAACAGCCCCGGCAGCCAGCGTGAGGCGAGCCTCGCGGGGAAGGCGAGGCGGAGCGGCGCGCGCGAGCTGTCGGAGGCCAGAACGACTTGCCCGATGAGCGCCGCAGTAACGCGCCGTGCCTGGCGCTCGCCGGTGCCGAGAATTGGAGCGACCTCACCTCGGGGAAGGTCCCCGCGATAGAGGATGGCCTGGAGAACGGCGCCGGACTTGGGCGGCAGGACGCCGGCCCTGATCTCCTCCTCGGCCCAGATCAGGATGCGGTTGCGCAAACGGTCCGGCTGCACGAGGCCTTCCATGAAGTCGACTTGATCGATGCAGGTCTTGAGGAAGAAGCGCGTGAATGCGGCCAGCGCCTCTTCGCTCAGGTGGCCACGCCCGTCGAGGTCGTTGCGTCGCGTCGCATCGCAGGCCATGAGTTGGCTCTTGTAGGCGTCTTGGTTGCGGGCGAGGCCGCGGGCGATCGACCACACGCCGCCGGTATCCAGGCTTTCCAGCAGCATGGCGTGGGACATCAGTCGCGCAACGCGGCCGTTGCCGTCCAGGAACGGATGAATCCAGAGGATGCGATGGTGAGCGGCGGCCGCGGCCAGAATGCTGTCCGTCTTGCCCAGCCCGGTGTAGACCGCCTCAAAACGCTCCATGAAACGCGGCAGCGCGCCCGGACTGACCGGCACGTGACGGCCCACCTTGACGTCGCGTTCCCGGAGCGCGCCAGGGATCACGCCGATGGCTTCGCCAGTTGCCGGGTCCTCAGCGCGGAGCAGGTCTTCGGGAACCGTTTCGCAGAAGCGCCGATGGATTTCGACCAGACCGTCGCTGGTTGCGGCGCGATCCGCCAACCCGCCTCGGTCTATCCACGCCTGAACGGCAATGTGCGCTCTGGCTTCAAGCTGAAGATTGCGCTTGCCGGGATCGGCGCTGTAATCGTCGCGAAGCGCGCGCTCGATCTCGACCGGGTGCGTGTCGTGGCCTTCGATCAGGTTGCTGTAGTAGCAGTTCATGGCGCGCACGAGATCGGCCAGCGCGGCGAGGACGCCCTCGGGCAGACTGCGGCGGAAGCCCGCAGCCTTGCCGGCCAGCTCCACCGCGAGGTCGGTCAATCCGGTGCGATGCGGCGAGCCTTCGCCCACCACCAGCGGCTCCATCAAGGCCACAGTTTCGGCGCGATCGGCCACTTCTAAGTCCGGTTTCATGTCTGCCGAAGCTCCAGCCATAATTGACTGCAAATGACCATATAACAGGATACTCAAGCTTGGGGATGTCCTCAAGTAGGGCCACTTCAATGACCGCTTTCAACAGTGAGGCGGGCGAGCGCGCTTCCCGCACGACAAATCAGCGCAAGCGGTGCGCGGTGGTACATTCCGCGTGCGTCTGTTACATGCCGCTGCCGTGGTCCTTGGTGGCGCCTGAACGTGTGAGGCCGGTGGAATGAGCGACGAGGTTCTCGAAGTCGGCAAGCTGCCGCAGAAACTTCTGGCCGAGGTGCTGGTGACGGGGCGGCCCGTGCCGCCCGAACTTCTGCTGCCGCCGACGGTGGGTGAGGACGCGGGCGTCGTCGCCGTGCAGAGCGGCGCGCTGATCGCGGCCAGCGACCCGGTGACGCTGACCGGGCAGGACGTTGGCGCCCACGCGGTGCTGGTAAACGCCAACGACATCGCGGTCATGGGCGCCAGGCCCCGTTGGTTCTTGGCGACGGTCTTGCTGCCGCCGGGGATCACGGAGGACGCGGTGCGCGCACTTTACCGGCGGATGCACGAGGCGCTGGCGGATCTCGACGCGGTGCTGGTGGGGGGGCACGTCGAGATCACCGACGCGGTCCGCCGCACCGTGGTCGTGGGTCACATGCTGGGGCTCCGGCAAGACGGCAATTTTGCCCGCACCGCTGCGCTGGAGCCGGGGTACGTGGTGGTGCAAATCGGCTCCGCGCCGGTGGAGGGCGCCGCCGTGCTCGCGGCCGAGGCGCGCGCACAACTGGAGGGCAAGGTCGCCGCCGCGACGCTGGCGGAGGCCGAAGGCGCGCTGACCGACCCCGGCATCTCGGTGGTGGACGCCGCGCTCCGCGCGACGACGCTCAAGGCATCCGCCATGCACGATCCCACCGAGGGCGGGCTCTCCGCCGGGCTCTACGAGATGGCGGAGACGGCGGGCGTCGAGCTTGTGGTCTCGGCCGACGCGGTGCTCTGGTACGAGCCGGGCCGCATCCTGTCGGAAGCCCTCGGTATCGACCCCTGGGGGCTGCTCGCCTCCGGCGCCTTGCTCGCGGCCTTTGCCGCCGATACCGCCGAGGAAGCGCTGGCCACGCTTGCGGCCGAGGGTTTCGCCTGCGCGCCCATCGCCCGCGTCCAGGCCGGGAGCGGCGTCAGCTTCGAAGGAGGCGGCGCGGTGCCGCGCTTTGCCCGCGACGAGGTGATCCGGGTCGGCGGCGCCCAGGAGTAATCTGTGCCGCTCAGGCCGCGCAGTAATCCGCGTCGGTGCTGTCGGCGCCGGAAAGGTCGACGATGCTGGGCCGCTCGCCGCAGAGCGCGCAGGCCGGGTCGGGCTTCACCTTGATCTTGCGGAAGACCGCCGCCAGCCCGTCGTAGACGATCAGGCTGCCGGACAGGCTCTCGCCGATCCCCAGCAGCTCCTTCAGCACCTCGGTCGCCTGCAGCGAGCCCATGGAGCCCGCGACGGCGCCCAGGATGCCGCCCTCGGCGCAGGAGGGGATCAGCCCCGGCGGCGGTGCCTCGGGAAAGATGCAGCGATAGCAGGGATTGTCGCCCCCGAGATGGGCCTTGAAGGTCGCGAGCTGGCCGTCGAAGCGCAGGATCGAGGCCGAGACCAGGGTCGTCTGCGACAGGTAGCAGGCATCGTTGATGAGGAAGCGCGTCGCGAAGTTGTCGCTGCCGTCGGCGACCAGGTCGTAGCGCCCGATCAGGTCCATGGCGTTGTCGGGGCCGAGACGCACCGGGTGGCATTCGACCGTCACGTCCGGATTGATCCGCGCCACCGTCTCGGCCGCGCTCTCGGTCTTGGGATGGCCGATCCGGGCCTCGGTGTGGGCGATCTGTCGCTGCAGGTTGGAGAGCGCCACCGCGTCGTCGTCGACCACGCCGAGCGTGCCGACGCCGGCCGCCGCGAGATAGAGCATGAGGGGCGAGCCGAGCCCGCCGGCACCGACCACCAGCACCTTCGAGTCCAGCAGCTTCTGCTGGCCGGGGCCGCCCACCTCCTGCAGCAGGATGTGGCGGGCGTAGCGCTCGAGCTGGCGTTCGTTGAACATGGCGAGGCTTACAGTCCTGCAAAGAGGTCGGTGGAGAGGTAGCGCTCCGCGAACGAGGGCACGATGACGAGGATACGCTTGCCCGCCATCTCGTCGCGCGCGCCGACCTGGAGCGCGGCGGCGATGGCGGCGCCCGACGAGATGCCCACCGGGATGCCCTCCAAGCGCGCCACTCGCCGGGCGGTCTCGAAGGAGGTCTCGTCGCTGATCTGGATCAGCTCGTCAATCACCGAGCGGTCGAGCACGCCCGGCACAAACCCCGCGCCGATGCCCTGAATCTTGTGCGGGCCCGCCGGTGCGCCGGAAAGCACGGCGCTCGCCTCGGGCTCGACCCCGATCAGCTTGAGCGCGGGCAGGCGCGGCCTCAGCACCTGGCCGATGCCGGTCACCGTGCCGCCGGTGCCGACGCCGCAGACGATGGCGTCCAACTCTCCGCCGGTATCGCGCCAGATCTCCTCGGCGGTGGTGACCCGATGGATCGCCGGGTTCGCCGGGTTCTCGAACTGCTGGAGCATCACCGCGTCATCGATCTCGTCCACGAGCTCGATGGCGCGGGCGAGGGCGCCGGGGATGCCCTTGGCTGCCGGGGTAAGCTCAAGCTCCGCCCCGAGGAAGAGGAGGATGCGGCGGCGCTCGATGGACATGCTCTCCGGCATGGTGAGGATCAGCCGGTAGCCCTTGGCCGCCGCCACGAAGGCCAGAGCGATGCCGGTGTTGCCCGAGGTGGGCTCGACCAGCACCGAGCGGCCGGGCTCGATCCTGCCCTCGGCCTCCGCCGCCTCGATCATCGAGACGCCGATGCGGTCCTTGACCGAGGCGAGCGGGTTGAAGAACTCCAATTTGCCGACGATCTCGGCGCGGCAGCCGGCCTCGGCCGGCAGGCGGTTGAAGCGCACCAGCGGCGTGGAGCCGATGGTCTCGGCGATGCTGTCGTAGATGCGGCCGCGTACGGCCGGCGGCGGCGCCGTGACGGCGGGGGCGGCCTCGTCCGGATGATCTCGTGCCATGGTCCGCTCGGATCGCTCGCTCATACAGACTTGCGGTCGCCCCGCCGCCGCGTCGGCCAGCGAGGGGAGCCGAGCAGATGCGTTAGTGCGGCCGGCAGAAGCCGACCGCCTGGCGTGTCACTTGGCGGCTATCGAGCAGCCGCGCTTCTTGACCTTTGGGGCCGCGGATTCTTCGAGGACCGTGGACGCGACGAGTGTGGCTTCGGACTGGTCGACGCTCGACTGAGCCTTGCCGCCCTCCGCCTCGATCGAAACCAGCTCAATCTGATGGTCGTCCGCGCGAACCTCGCCGGCATGGCCCGTGAACGCCGCTACCGCCAAGCCTGCGACGAACATCATGGGCAGCACGGCCCCAACGCCAAACCGACCTCTGCGACTCAACCTCATGCTTGCCCCCTTTTCGTGACCCGCCCGGCGCCCCCCGGGCACCGGCACGGCATTGTGCAATGCGGGCCGAAACCGATCAACGGCGTTCGCTCGCGTTCGTCAGTTGTCCTCGTTCTCAAGGCCCAGTCCGGTCGAGCCGAAGCCGCCTGCGCCCCTTCCGCTCGGCGGCACCTCGCCCTCCACCAGATGCGCGCGGGCGACCGGCGAAATCACGAGCTGGGCGATGCGCATGCCGCGTTCCACCACGAACGGGCTCTCGCCCAGATTGACCAGCAGCACGCCGATCTCGCCGCGATAGTCGGAATCGATGGTGCCGGGGGCGTTGAGCACGGTCACGCCATGTTTGAGCGCGAGGCCGGAGCGCGGCCTGACCTGGCCCTCGAAGCCCTCCGGCAATGCCAGCGCCAGCCCGGTTCCGACCAGGGCACGCGCGCCCGGCGCAAGCGTGATCGGGTCTGTGGCGGCGTAGAGGTCGAGGCCTGCGCTGCCGGCGCTGGCGTAGCTCGGGAGCGGCAGGTCGAGAGCGTGGGCGAGGCGCTGGACCGTGATCTCGACCGGTGTCTCCACCGGCGCGCTCATGCCGTCTCTGTGCCCGAGGGAAGCGCGTCTGCGATGCGTTGGACCAGCCGCGCGGCGACTTCGGCCTTGCTCATGCGCAGCCACTGCTCGACCCCAGGCGCCCCGCCGCCCGCGCCGCGCGTGAGGAGGTGGACGAGGTTTTCGTCGTCGCCGAAGACCGCACCCTCCGCCACCTTGTTGGCGAGGATCCAGTCGCAGCCCTTGGCCGCGAGCTTGGCGGCGGCGTTTGCCTCCACGTCCTCGGTCTCGGCGGCGAAGCCGATCACCAGACGCGGGCGCTTGGGGCCAGGGGTGCTGAGCGTGGCCAGAATGTCCGGGTTCTCCGCGAGTTCCAGGGTGAGCCCAGCATCGCCACGGCCCTTGCCCCTTCGGGGCTTCTTGATTTTCTGGTCCTGTGGCGCCGCAGCCCGCCAGTCCGACACCGCAGCGGCGCAGATGGCGATATCGGCAGGCAGGCCCTCTTCGCAGGCGGCCAGCATCTCCGCGGCGGTTTCCACTCGCACCGTCTCCACTCCCGCCGGCGCTGCCTCGGCGGTCGGGCCCGAGACGAGCACCACGTCGGCGCCCGCATCGGCGCAGGCGGCAGCGATGGCGTGGCCCTGCTTGCCCGAGGAACGGTTTCCAAGGAAGCGCACCGGGTCGATGGGCTCGTAAGTTGGCCCACTGGTGACCAGCACCCGCAAGCCGGCGAGGGGGCCGGGCTGGGCGTCCAGTACGTCGACGATCGCGGCCACGATCTCCGGCACCTCCGCCATCCGGCCGGGGCCGCTCTCGCCCTCCGCCAGCGGGCCGTCGTTGGGGCCGACGAAGCTGACGCCGTCGGCTTCGAGCCGCGCGCGGTTGCGCTCGGTCGCGGGGTGCTGCCACATGCGCGTGTTCATGGCGGACGCCACGAGCACCGGCTTGTCCGCCGCGATCAGGGTCGAGGTCGCCAGATCGTCGGCGATGCCGTGGGTCATCCTGGCCATGATGTCGGCGGTCGCGGGCGCCACCACCACGATGTCGGCCTCCTGCCCCAGCTTGATGTGGGCGATCTCGCTCTCTCCCGTGAGCGCCAGCGTGTCGGTGTAGACCGCCTGTCCGGCCAGGGTCTCGACCGAGAGCGGGGTGACGAACGCGGCGCCGGCCGCGGTCAAGATGCAACGCACGTGGGCGCCGTTCTCCCGGAGCCGCCGGATCAGGTCGAGGCACTTGTAGGCGGCGATGCCGCCCGCGATCACGAGCAGGATTCGCCTGCCGCGCAATGCCACGGCGTCCGCTCCGCCCTCGCTTCCCGCGTCCCGCATGCAATTACGCTACGAGGGCGAGGCGAGCCCGGCAAGAGCCGCGCGGGTCAGGGCCAGCGCACCTCGGGCGGGAGCGACATCAGGATGGCTTCGGTGTTGCCCCCGGTCTCCAGCCCGAAGCGCGTGCCCCGGTCGTAAAGCAGGTTGAACTCGACGTAGCGGCCGCGGCGCGCGAGCTGGTGCGCGCGCTGCTCCTCGGTCCAGGGCTCGCCCATTCGGCGCCGCACGATCGCGGGGTAGACCTCCAGGAAGGCGCGGCCGACATCCTGGGTGAAGGCGAAATCCGCCGCCCAGTCGCCCGTGTTGAGGTCGTCATAGAAGATGCCGCCGACGCCGCGCGGCTCCTCGCGGTGGGGCAGGTAGAAGTAGCGATCGCACCACGCCTTGAAGCGCGGATAGTAGCCCGCGTCGTGGCGCGCGCAGGCTTGGCTGAGGGCTGCGTGAAAGTCCGCCGTATCGGGCTCGACCGGGTAGGTGGGCGTGAGATCGGTGCCGCCGCCGAACCACCACGTGCTGGTGACGATATGTCTGGTGTTCATGTGCACCGCCGGCACCAGCGGCGAGCGCATGTGGGCCACGACGGAGATGCCGCTCGCCCAGAAGCGGCCGTCCTCCGCAGCGCCGGTGATCTTCTCGCGGAAGCTCTCGGAGAACGTGCCGTGGACGGCAGACACGTTGACTCCCACCTTCTCGAACACCCGGCCCTGCATCAGCGCCATCGTGCCGCCGCCCCCGCCGGGGCGCTTCCAGGGCTTGCGCTCGAAGCGGCCGGGCCGGGCGCCTGCGGTCTCGGCTTCGTCCTCGATCGCCTCGAAGGCGGCGCAGATCTCGTCCCGCAGCGCCTCGAACCAGGCCCGCGCCTGCTCCTGCCGCGCCGCCTCGTCGCCCGGATCGCTCACGGCAGGCTAGTGCTCCCCGGCAGCCGCCGGCGTCAGGTCGTAGTCGTCGCCGAGCGAGAGCGCGTCCAGGATCGCCTTGATCCGCGCCCAGGTGGGGCCATCGATGGGATAGGGACCGCCGGGCCCCGCGCCCGCCCGCGCGCCAGGGAGGCGGACGCCCGCGCTGCCCTCGGCCGGCGGCAGGGCCTCCAGGCTCGCGACGAACTCCTCCATCATGCGCACGAACTCCGCGCCCGTGCCGAGCGCCTGCGGATCGGCCGCGAGGACGAAGAGGCCGTTGCCCTGGTCCTCGTTCTCGTTGCCCCGGCTCATGCCCGCACCGGCGAGCGCGCCTGCGAAGGCCTCGACGATCAGGCTGAGCAGGAAGCCCTTGTGGCCGTCGGCGGCGCCACCGAGCGGCAGCAGCGAGGCCGCGCGGGGCGTCTCGAAGAAGCCCGCAGGCTCCGTGGTCGGCCGGCCCTCACGGTCGATCAGCCAGCCTTCCGGCACGGCCTCGCCCTGGTTCGCGGCCATCCTGATCTTGCCGAGCGCCACGACCGAGGTGGAGAGGTCGATCACCAGCGGCGGCTTGCCCGGTGCGCGCGGGATGCCGCAGGCCAGCGGGTTGGTGCTGAGGAACGGCGCCGCGCTGCCGAAGGGCGCGACGCAGGCGCCGCCGCCCGCGTCGTTCACCAGCAGCAGGGTCATCAGGCCGTCCCGCGCCGGCCCGCCGACATAGGCGCCGAGGCGGGCCACGTCGTTGCCGTTGCGCACGGCGGCACAGCCGACGCCTTGCGCCCGCGCCCTGGCGCTGGCCTGCTCCACGGCAAATGCGCAGGAGGCCGGGCCCAGACAGCGCCGGGCATCGATCATCGCCGCCGCCGCAGTCTCGTGCACCACCACGGGTGCCACCGCCGGTGCGATCATCCCTGCCCTGGTGTCCTCGGCGAAGGTGGGAATGCGCATCACCCCGTGGGAGTGATAGCCCGCGCGGCTCGCCTCCAGCAGGGTCTCGGTCAGCACCGTGCGCTCCTGGGCGGTAAAGCCCAGCGCGCCGAAGATATCGTCGATCAGGGCGCAGACGGTCGCTTCCGGTGCGCTCACCCCCGCCTGGGCCATGGCGTCAGCGCTCCGCCACCTTGACCACGAGCTTGCCGAAGTTGCGCCCCTCGAACAGCATGCCGAGCCCGTCGGGTGCGTTCTCCAGCCCCTCGATCACGTGCTCCCTGTAGGTCATGGAGCCGTCGTCGAGCCACGCCGCGAGGCGCGCGAACGCCTCCGGGTAGCGGGCCAGCCAGTCGAACACCAGGAAGCCCTCGACCCGCGCCCGGTTGACCAGGATGTGGCGCAGGTGGCTCGGCCCCAGGTAAGGCTCGGTCAGGTTGTAGTGGTGGATGCAGCCGCAGACGACGACGCGCGCCTTGAAGGCAAGGCGTTGCATAACCGCGTCGGTCATTGGGCCGCCCACGTTATCGAAGTAGACATCGATACCGTCGGGGCAGGCCTCGTCGAGCGCGGCGCCGAGGTCGTTGGCCGTGCGGTAGTTGATCGCGGCGTCGAAGCCCAGATGTTCGGTGATGTAGGCAGCCTTCTCGTCGCTGCCGACCGTGCCGACCACGCGGCAGCCGCCGATCCTGGCGATCTGCCCCACCACCGCGCCCACCGCGCCGGAAGCCGCCGAGACCACCACCGTGTCGCCGGGGCGCGGGCGGCCCACCTCCAGCAGGCCGAAGTAGGCGGTGGCGCCGGGCATGCCGAGGATGCCGAGCGCGTAGGAGGGCGGGTAGGGGGAGGGCGGCAACACCCGCGCCGAACCGCGCGTGCAGAGCGCGTATTGCTGCCAGCCGAACATGCCCTCGACCAGATCGCCTTCTCCGAGGCCGGGGGTTTCCGAGCGCACGACCTCGCCCACGGCGCCGCCGGTCATCACGTCGCCGATGCCGACCGGCGCCGCGTAGGATTTGGCCGCGCTCATCCGCCCGCGCATGTAGGGGTCGAGGGAGAGCGAGAGCACACGCACCAGCGCTTGGCCTGGGCGGGGCTCGGGCGCCGGCTCCTCGGCCAGCGAGAAGTCGCTCACCTTCGGCATGCCCTCCGGCCGCGCCGCGAGCCTGACCTGACGATTGATGGCCGCGTTCATGTCGTTTCCTTTGCTTGCTTCTGCTTGAACTATCGCCCCACCTCCCACTTTATCCTTTCCCTCAGGCGCCGGGCGCGAACTCCGTTCGCTTGGCTTACGCGCTACGCGCGCGGCGCAGTCGCGCCGTCCGGGCCTGCGGCCCGGGAGGGAGGGGGTCAGGGGGAGGTGGGGTGTTTCTTTTGTTTCTCCCTGACGAATGACGGCAGGGGCTGTGCGCTGCTCCTCTTACGGATGGACGTCGTAGCCGCCCACGGCCAGGTAGCCGCCGTCGATCACCAGCTCCGTGCCCGTGATGAAGCTCGACTCCTCCGAGGCGAGGAAGATTGCACCGTTCGCGATGTCCTCCGGCTTGCCGACACGGCCGATGGGGTGCTGCTTGGCGAGCGCCTCGATCCCCGCTTCCAGACTGCCGTAGTCGCGGTAGCAGGTGGCCTCCATCATCTCGGTATGGATGTAGCCGGGGTGGATCGAGTTCACCCGGATGCGGCGCTCGTCCTTGGCGCCGTCCAGCGCTGCCGCCTTGGTGAAGAGCCTGACCGCCCCCTTGCTCGCGCTGTAGGCCGACAGCGCCGGAATGCTGGTGAAGCCCAGAATCGAGGAGAGGTTGATGATCGAGCCGCCCGCGCGCATCGCGGCCATGCCGTACTTGGTGCCGAGGAAGACGCCGTCGACGTTGACCGACATGGTCTTGTGCCAGCTCTCCAGCGTGACCACGTCGAGCGGCTCGACGATGCCGACGCCCGCGTTGTTGACCAGGATATCGAGGCCGCCGAAGCGATCGATCACGGCCGGAATCGCGGCCTCCCAATCGGCCTCCCTGGTCGTGTCGAGGGTGATGAACATGGTCTCGGCGCCGCCGGCCTCGAGCTCCGCCGCGAGCGCCTCGCCCCCCTCCCTGTCGATGTCGCTGAGCGCGACCGGCGCGCCCTCCGCCGCCATGCCGCGCGCCATTGCGGCGCCGAGGCCTCTCCCGGCGCCGGTGATGAGCGCGACGCGGCCTTCCAGTCGTCCTGCCATTCTCTGCTTCTCCTCTCGTCAATTATCGCCCCACCTCCCTCTGTCCCCCTCCCCCCGAAGGGCGGACGGGGAACGTAGGCAGTGCCGGTTTTCTCTCCCTCTTCTCCCTGGGGAGGAGAGGGCCGGGGTGAGGAGGGGGTGCTTCTCTTCGTTCTCCCTGACGAGCGACGACCGAGCCTGGCGCCGGTGCGCCTACGGATGGACGTCGTAGCCGCCCACCGCCAGGTAGCCGCCGTCGATCACCAGCTCCGTGCCCGTGATGAAGCTCGATTCCTCCGAGGCGAGGAAGATCGCGCCGTTGGCGATGTCCCGCGGCTGGCCCACGCGCCCGATGGGGTGCCGCCTGGCGATCGCGTCGAGCCCTGCCTCCAGGCTGCCGTACTCGCTGTAGCAGGTGGCCTCCATCATCTCGGTATGGATGTAGCCGGGATGGATCGAGTTCACCCGGATGCGGCGCTCGTCCTTGGCGCCGTCCAGCGCCGCTCCCTTGGTGAAGAGTCTGACCGCTCCCTTGGCTGCGCTGTAGGCAGTGAGCTCGGGCGTGCTCGTAAAGCCCATGATCGAGGAGAGGTTGATGATCGAGCCGCCCGCGCGCATCGCGGCCATGCCGTGCTTGGTGCCGAGGAAGACGCCGTCGAGGTTGACCGACATGGTCTTGCGCCAGCTCTCCAGCGTGGCCGCGTCGACCGGCTCGACGATGACGATGCCTGCGTTGTTGACCAGGATGTCGAGGCCGCCGAAGCGGTCGATCACGGCCGGGATCGCGGCCTCCCAGTCGGCCTCCCTGGTCACGTCGAGGGCGATGAACATCGCCGCGTGGCCCTCCGCCTCGAGCTCCGCCGCGAGCGCCCTGGCGCCCTCCTCCTCGATATCGCTGAGCGCGACCGGCGCGCCCTCCGCCGCCATGCCGCGCGCCATTGCGGCGCCGAGGCCCTTCCCGGCGCCGGTGATGAGCGCGACGCGGCCTTCCAGCCGCCCTGCCATCCCCTGCGTCTCCTCTCCTCAGTCGCCGACGGCCGCCGCGCCGTCCATCATGGCGTGCACCATGGCAGGCTTCGGCACGGTCGGGCTGGGATAGGCCTTGCGGCTGTGGCTCAGCCCCAGGCCCAGCACGCATTCGGCGAGCTTGTAGGTGAGCGGGCCGGGGTTGATGACCGGCACCGGCAGGTTCTCGGCCATGTGGCCGTGGGCCTGGTGCATGGTGGTGGAGCCGAGCAGGATCAGCTCGGCGCCGTCGTCCTCGATGCAGCGCGTGGCGCACGCCACCAGCTTGGGGAAGACCACCTCCTCCTTGCCGCCCAGCAGGTTCTCGACATCCGGCATCACGTTGATGGAGCGGACGGAGGCGAGCCGGTCGGCGACGCCGTACTCCACGCTGCTCTTCTTGTAGAGCGGGATCCAGCCGTCCCACTGGGTCACCACCGAGAAGCGGTTGCAGAGCATGAGCGCCATCATGAAGGACGCCCGCCCCGGCCCGATCACCGGGATGTCGAGCACCGAGCGCATGGCGTTCATGCCGGAATCGCTCATGGTGTCGATGCAGACGGCGTCGTAGCCGTCATCCTGGGCCGTGAGCCCGGCCTCGAACAGCGCGATGTCGGCCATGCTGTAGTCGTGGTAGCAGTCGAGCAGCGCCGGCCCCGCCTTGACGCCCCGGAAGTCGAACTCGATGTCCGGGCCGAACGCGACCGAATCCAGCTGCGAGCGCCGGTTCGCGAGCCCCTTCTCGTCGAAGGCGAAGGGAACGATTACGAGTACCTTGGCCATGACCCTCTCCCCATCCGTGCCGCGCCTTCCGGCGCTTATCGGTGCCGCGCCCTTCGGCGCTTATCAGTGCCGCGCCTTTCGGCGCGAGGCCCGGATCATGGCGCAGATGCCGCGCGGGCGGAAGGGCGCTCGGTGCCGGGGCGGGGACGAGGGGCGCGCGCCAGGGGCGTGCGTTGCTTGACAGGGAGGGGGGCCCGCAGCATGATCCGGCCGCTTTCCGGCCGGCGCGAGGATCGCCGGCCGCAGCACCGGGGCCGTAGCTCAGTTGGGAGAGCGTCGCGTTCGCAATGCGAAGGTCAGGGGTTCGACTCCCCTCGGCTCCACCATTTTCCTCCTCTCATGTACACCTCCCACTAACATGGTGGAGGCGTTGATTGCATTCTCATTGGGTCACTTGGGGGGAGGGAAGCACGCCTGCAAGAATAGGTGGCCATAAGATGTAACTTCAATCTTGCCGCGTTTGTGTACTAGCTCCCTATCTGGAATATTTTGAGTTAATTGTGGAAACGCGCGATCCGCTTTTTCCTCTATAGGTTCATACAGCCCCTCGCCTTTCATGAATATATCACTCAGAACGTCTAACACACCTAACCCTTCGAGATTGCTAATGTATGCTGGTGAGTTCTCAGGAAATGACAGTTCCGATAGGCCAGTATCCCCTTGACATACGGTAGGGCAGTCCTTATATTGATCTCAAGGATAGGAGATCGCAATGAAGCCCGCCACCGTCAGAGAGTTTTTCCGCAAGTTTCCCACCGATGAGGCGTGCTTGGCGCACCTGTTCGATGTTCGGTTCGGTCAGGGTCATACCTGCCCCAAGTGCGAGCGGGAAGCCAAGTGGTATCCCTTGAAGGCAGAGCGGGCTTTCTCTTGCCAGTGGTGCGGTCACCACATTCACCCGATGGTCGGTACGCTGTTTGAGGGCTCCCGGACGCCGCTGCAACTGTGGTTCTACGCGATCTTCTTGTTCACCACCACGCGCAACGGCGTGGCCGCGAAAGAGCTGCAAAGGCAGTTGGGCGTCACTTACAAGTGCGCATGGCGGATGGGTCACAAAATCCGGGAGCGTATGGCGCTGGTAGACGGCGACGGGATGCTGGGCGGCATGGTCGAAGTCGCTGAAACTTTCATCGGCGGACATCGGCCCGGCGGACAAGGTGGCAAGGGTAAGGCCATCGTTATGGGGATGCTGGAAAAGGGTGGCGAGATCATTACCGAAGTCGTTCCTGACCGCACGGCCAAGTCTCTCATGCCCCATATTCACGACCACATTGAGAAGGGTTCAGAAGTCCATACCGACGAGCATGGCGGTTACAATCCGCTGGATCGAACCGACGATTTTGAGCGGCTGGCCGTTGTCCACGCCGAAGAAGAATATGTTGGCGATCTGGGAGAGACGACCAACTCAGTCGAAGGCTTCTTCTCTCAGTTGAAGCGCACGGTTGAAGGAACGCATATCAGCGTATCCCCAAAGCACCTGTCTAAGTACGCCAAAGAATGTGAGTTTCGGTTCAATCGTCGCCAGAATCCGGCTTCGATGCTGCCTGATCTGATTTCTCAGTTCCCGTCGAAGGACGCTTGATAGCTGCGTCCAGCTTGTCCATGTCGCCCGGTGGATCGGCCTCGTGCTCATTTACGAAAGTTGAGATATTGCCAGCCCTCCGCGCCTCCTTCAAACTAGTCAAAGTAGTTTTTCCCCCTGACGTGCAATCGGGATGAATGTGTGCACCTCCCGTACCACATAGGATGATGTATCACTTATCCATAGATCCCTGTCTTCATCCAATTCCTCATTCACCTCTAGATCGACCTTTATTGCGTCACCATTTCTGAATCCGATTTCATGGGATCGGACGCGATCGAGAAACACCTCGTCTCGCACATATGCAGTAATCGGAACTCCATTCCACTCAAATGTCCACTTGCGGTCGCTCGCATTTATCCATGGCTTTAGAATGACCAATACAGCTTGGTGCATGCGGGGGCGCCGCTTCTCTTGATCATCGTTGAGCGTGTCAGGCAACTTTACGAGCGCGTCAAAGTCGCTCCTGGGAATTTGCACGAGAGGCTCTTCATCCGCGATGTCTGGAGAAATGCCGAAATTCTCGATAGCCTCATCGTACTCAATACACCGGAAGGTCTTCGCAATGTTTTTTTGTACGTCCACACAAGACTTCGCCTTCTCATACTGCTCAAACGCCTCCATACTAGGCAAGATAATTTTCTCTTCGCCTCTAATGATGACAACGGCATCGTCGGCAATCTCGATCACGCTAGGCCCGTCCAGAGAATTCTCGATATAGATTGTAGCTATGATCCAAAATATGTTTTGCGGGACGCTTGCGAATAGGCCAATAATCCCCTTCTTCACATACTTTATGACGGCCTTAAATGAGCCTGGACCAACTGCCTCTAAGCGAACCTCTATCCTTTGATCAGGGTTGATCTGAGCATTTACGCAACGAACGGTATCAGCAAAGGCGATTAACGAATTGCCAAATGTATACGCATCAACGCTGGTAAGATGCCCTCCGAAGTGAACGACAATCGTTTGGCCATCAAACCGGCGCACATCAATAGTGGCCAATCTTTCTTCTCCCCTGGGTCGCCAACGCACCATGTCGTCTCGGTACTTGGCTGGAGCCATTCTGGCAGCCTTGCTCGGCAGCGTAACGCGTCGGGCACCGTATGTCAAGGGGATACTCGCCATGCCGAATTGACCCGTGTCTGGCGCGCGGCCACTGTCGCGGGGATGTTGGACACGTGCGCGTGGGCTAGGTGATCCCCCTCCTCACCATGGGCTTTCGGCCGTTCTACCTGCTGGCGGGTGGGTTTGCGGCGTTCGCGTTGCCGGTCTGGCACTTTGCGCCGGGGGGCGTGTGGCCTGTCGAGCCCTATCTTGCGGGCGGGGCGTGGCACGCGCACGAGATGGTTTTTGGCTTCGCCGCGGCGGTGCTCACGGGTTTTTTGCTGACGGCGGCGCGGGCGTGGACCGGGCTCGCCACGCCCACCGGCTGGCCGCTCGCGGCGCTGGCGGGGCTCTGGGTCGCGGGGCGGGTGCTGGTCGCGACCGGGCCGGCGGTCCCGGCGATCGTCCTGGATTGCCTGTTCCTGCCCTGCGTCGCGCTCGCGGTCGCGCTGCCGGTCCTGAAGGCGCGCAACCATCGGAACTTGCCGGTTGCGGCTGTGCCGGCGCTGCTCGGCGCGGCCAACCTGCTCTTCCACCTGGACCACGTGGACCTCATCGCGCTACCGCGCGCGAACGGCGGCGCGCTGCTGGGGCTGGATCTCTTCGCGCTGCTGGTCACGCTGATGGCGGGGCGGGTGATCCCGGCGTTTACCGCCAACGCGGTGCCGGCGGCCCGGCCCCGGCGGAACCCTTACGTCGAGATCGTGGCCTTCGGCACGCTGGTCGTCCTGCTGGTCGCGGGCGCGCTCGGCGAGTGGGTGCCGGGCGGCGCGTGGCTCGCGGCGGTGGCGGCGCTCGGCGCGCTCGCGCATAGCGTGCGGCTCTGGCTCTGGGACCCGGCGGCGACACGCCGCGAGCCGCTGCTCTGGGTGCTGCCGCTCTCCTACGCCTGGCTGCCGGCGGCGCTGATCCTGCGCGCGCTCTGGCTCGCGGACATAGGCGTGCCTTGGGCCGCGGCCTATCACGCGCTGGGCGCGGGCGCGATGGGCGGGCTGATGCTCGCGATGATGACGCGGAGCGCGCTCGGCCACACGGGCCGGCCGCTCGCCGCAGGCCGCGCGGAAGTGGGGGCCTACGTGCTGGTCCATCTCGGTGCGGCGCTGCGGGTCTTTGGCCCGCTCGCCGGCGCCGACGCCGAGCCTCATGCGCTGGCCGCTTCGGCCGTGCTCTGGTCCGGCGGCTTCGCGCTCTTCGTTGCCGCCTACTGGCCCATCCTCACCCGGCGCCGTATCGACGAGGCCCCGGCGTCCGAACCATAGAGCGATCCGCCCCCTTTGCTTATGGGGCATCAACAAAAAGCATATTGGCAATCGCCCGCGGCCGGCCCGACCTCCCAATGAGGGACTGAGAGCTGCCTGCAGGAGAGAGCCATGGCGAACGTGGGCGAAGCAACGGAGCAGGACGACATCCTCATCGGCGGTGCGGCCGACGACGTGACTCGCGGTGGCGGTGGCAACGACATCATCGAGGGCGGGAGCCATCTCGATCGTCTCGAAGGCGGCACCGGCAACGATGTCGTGCTCGGCGGGTCCGGCGATGACGTCGTTGGCAGCGGAGCCGGCCGGAACGTCCTGCGCGGCGGATCGGGCGACGATGTCGTGAGCGGTGGCGTGGACCGGGACTTCCTGTTTGGGGATACCGGCGCCGACGCCCTCCACGGCCACGGCGGCAACGATCGCCTGTGGGGCGGCGCGGGCAACGACACCATCTCCGGGGGCGCGGGCGACGACCTCCTCCTGGGCGGGGCAGGCGACGACCAGATGGTCGGCGGAGCAGGCGACGATCGCTTCATCTACTACGAGAATGCGGGCAACGACATCATCCAGCACTTCGAGGTGGAACATGACGTGATCGACCTGCGCCTGCTGCCCGCGGCAATCGGCTTCGACGAGCTATCCATCGAGGAGACGGACAACGGCAGCGGTGTCGTCGTCAAGCACGACGCTCTCGCCGGCTCGATCGAGATCAGGGGGATCGCCAAGTCGGACCTGACCAAGTCCAACTTCGACATGCCGGACGGAACGACGACGTCGATCACCATCGGAGGCACCACGATCAACCGCCCGGTCGATCCGTTCATGGGATCGGACAATTCCGCCCTCATGCTCGACGGCGCGGAGGACACCACCACCAAGGGCATGGGCGGATATGACCGCATCCTGGGTGGCGAAGGTAACGACCAGGTCTACGGCGGCGCCGACCCCGACGACCTCTACGGCGAGGAGGGCGACGACAGCCTCTTCGGCGAAGCGGGCCACGACCGGCTCTTCGGTGGTGAGGGGGACGACGTGCTCGCCGGCGGCACCGGGAACGACCTGCTTGTCGGCGGCGAGGGCAACGACCGGCTCACCGGCGGCGCCGGCGCCGATACCTTCGTGTTCACGCCGGATCACGGCGACGACACGATCACCGACTACGCCGATGGCGAGGACCTGATCGACCTGTCGAGCCTGGAACAGATCACCGGCTTCGAAGATCTGAACATCGAGATCTACGGGACCACGACGGTGATCGAGCTCGCGTGCTGCGGCGGAGGACTCATCCGGCTCGAGGACACGGATTCGAGCGACTTCGACGCGGCGGACTTCGTGTTCCACGAGCCCGCCGCCGACGGGGCACCGGTCGACGGGATGTAAGCCGGCGACCTGTCGCGAGTCCGTCAAGGACGGACGCGCTCTGAGTCTTTGTCGCTCACGGCAGCCGGCAATTCTATGGTTCCGCGCGCCTGTCGCGCGTCCGTCAAAGACGGACACGCTCTAGTCGCGGCGGCGCGAGACCACGAAGGATTCGTCGTAGAACCAGAGCCCGCCGTGGTCGCTGAGCACCGCGCGCGTGGCATCGAGATAGGAGCCGTCGGCGACCACGCCCTCCAGCCGCGCGTCCTCGATCTGGGCGACGTAGATCGCGGCGTTCCAGGCGGCGAACAGCGTCGACGTGCCGATGCTGGAGCCTTCGATCTCGGTCGGCAGCGTGTGCATGTCGTAGCGGAAGATCGCGCGCTTGTCGGAATAGGTGTTGTACCTGAGATCGCGCCGGCTCTTGCCGATCTCGTCCTTGAGCGCCTTGAGCAGCACGTGGCGGTCGGTCTGGAAGGGCTGCTCGTCCGGCCAGATCTTCTGGACGATCTTGAGCCCGGGGTCGCCGCCGTGGGACTGGATGCAGAGCAGCCGCCCGCCCGGCGCGAGGCTGCGCGAAAGCGGGGCCAGGACCTTCTGGACCTTGAACGCAGCCGGCATCCGCGCTCGGTAGGGCTGGGAGGCGATGACCAGGTCGTAGCCGTCGCTGGCCCGGCCCGGGCGCGGAATCACCGGGTCGAGCAGGAACTTGTGGTCCTCGCGGTAGAGCACCAGCACCGATGCGCGGACGTAGAGCGGATTGCCGGTCTTCGGGCTCGGCCGCACGCGCCAGGTCTCGGCGAGCGTGGGCTGGAGCGCTGCGATCTGTTCGTGGAACTCGTGAGACGTGTTGCCCGATAGCGGTGTCTCGATCCAGTTCAGCGTTGCCGCCGCCTGCATCGAGCGCGGCGTGAGCGTCGGCGCCTCCGAATAGTGCATGTTGGTGACCACCAGCACCGTCGCCGGGTGCTCGAAGAGCCGGTCCGGCATCTTCTCGAGACAGAGGCGCACGTCCTCCACCGAGATTTCCTTGCCGACGACGTAGAACGGAAAGGTCGGGAAGCGGCGGTGCATGTTCCGCATGACCCCGGTGAGCACGGTGCCGTCGCCCATGCCGGCGTCGAACACCCGGAGCGCCGGCGGGCGCGGGTGGACGTGGCCGAGCTCCATGCCGGCGCGCTCGGAGACCACCCACTTCTCGCTGCAGGTGTTGACGAACATGAGGTACTTCTGGCGGTTGTCGTAGAAGCGGAAGGCGCCCTTCTCGTCGCTCCCCGCGCGCGCTTGTTGCGGCTCGTTCATGATGCTCCCGAATCTCGCCGTCTGCCGGCGATGGGTTACGCCCGCCCCGCTTGCCGGTCAAGCGCGGGGAGGAAGGGACGACCTTGCGCAAGGCGTTCGACTGCACCCTCACAATCCAACGTGTTCAATGGGTTACAGTGCCGATCGGCGTCAAGGCTCCGCGCCGGCCGACCGCCGACCCTTCGTCGCTCCTCAACTGTAGGTGGTTTACGCCGTGAACCGCGCCACGATGGCGGCCGGTCAGTCTATTGCTCCCCGGCCTGCGATTGAGGAAGTTCCAGTTGCGCTGCCAAGGATATGGGATTAATCGCCCGGGCAACACGCAGTCCATAGTGAGTATAGCGCGTATCCACTTTTGCGCGGCTGCGATATCAGGCGAGGCAGTGCGGCGCGCATGTCCGACGCGGCCTCACTGAATGTCGCATCGTCATGGCCGCCTTCGCGCAACTCGGCTGGGTGTGCGCGGCGAAAGGCCGAGAGACGCTCGTGGGCAATGCGTGCCAATGCGGCGGCTGGGTCGTCTGCTCCGATCCACTCCGGATGCTCGGGCGCCGCCGCTCCAGGGTTCACCAGGCGCTCGCCCGGCAGCGCTCTGATCGACGCGATCCGGTAGCGCTCTTCGCGCTTCTCCCAGAACGTGACCAGCGCGACATCCAGCAGCGGGTTGTAAAAGAGCGCCACCGGCGCCGGCGCACGTAAACGACCGAGCTTGACGATCGCGTTTTCAAAGAATGGACGCCAGAGGGCGGGCAACAATTCGGTTCGACCCGCGGCCGGCATTGTGGCCAGAACTCCGGTGGTCGAAGCAGTGTCCTCGATCGCCGCTGAGCGAAACGCCAACGCGTGAGCGGCGAACATCCGGGCGTCCTCGGCGTGCGAAGTCGCCTTGCCAGCAACCAGGAGCGTTACACCGACGAAGAGCCAAAGTGTCTTCGGTCCAAGCCGCCGCATAACGCCCATGCGGGCCTGTCTCCACGTTCGGCGAAGTCTCATCTCCCTGCTCGTGCCGCCGTCGACCCGACACCGTATCGGCGGTGGGTCTGTCGTAGAAGACATGTCTCCCCTTTTTACGTTGTCGACCCGTTGCCGGTAAGGAGTCAGGGTCAAAAGAATACAGATAGTTTGGCGATGTTATAGTTGACAAACCACAGGGGCAAGCCTAGCGTCTCTCATTCAGCTCTGCATCAGGGGAGAGAGGCCAATGATGTCGCACGAACTCGTGGAAATACTCAAGCGGATGTACCGCGAAGGGAAAGCAAGGGGCGAAGCTGTGGTCATGATGCACCTGTTCGCGATCAAGTATGCGGATCAGATTCGTTCTTGTGGAGAAACCCCGCACAAAATCGCAGAACGGGCCACCAACCACTACAAATACGGAACTGAGATAAACAAGGGAATAAACCTTGCTCGCTATGTGAGACCGATAGAGTAATGCCGCCTGCTGTCTAACTAGTCAGTTGTTCTCTCAAGCGTTCTCGGAGAGACTCTTCGAGGCTTGAAATTTTCCCGGCCTGCAGGGCTATCTCGCGCTGTAGTTCTTCCTCAAGGTAGTCACTGAAAAGAACACTGTACACACGCCTATAGGTTGGCTTCTGCATGAGACATGACATCCACAAATGATGTTCGCTGTCTATATCAAGCCATGTAGGAGACGACTTGCAGGAATTGATGGCTTTCTCCGCATTCTCCGTTCCGAATATTGCTTGCTTTGCGCGTTCGTCCGTCCTGCTATAGATGCGGCCCACCATGTCATTGAGCATGTTCTCAAGCACAATCAGGGCTTCGGCTTCTGCGACGTCCTTTGCGCTTCCGGTTGTTGCAGGGCTAGAGGAAAGTGCTAGGGCCACAAAAGCCACGACGGAGAGGGCACGCCCTATGTGGTTCATGATGGATCCGTCTTCTGATCGCGAGTCTTCGGCGCGATCCGCTTCAGCGTCTCGTTGAACCGATCCTCGTCCTCGTCGCACTCAAGATCGTGGGCCGTCTCGAGGAAGCGGTTTGATTGACTCTTTGGCTCTTTTCCCGCAGTCATCGTGGTTCGCCCCGGGCCCGCTTCGGCGCAAGTCTCGCCATCCCCATATCCTCCAGTGGTCCTATGTCCAACCTGCCGATTGCTGACATCTACGTGGACGAGAGCAGCCAAACAAAGCACCGGTTTCTGGTTCTCGGCGGCCTGATCATACCACATGACCAGGTGGACACCTTCTGTGCATCTGTTAGCAGGGCGCGGCAACCGGATCTGCCTGCCAATAGCCTGAAGTGGGGACGAGTGTCGAGGACCAAGCTGGAAGCTTACAGACGGGTAGCCGATGCGTTCTTCGATCCGTCGGCTGGTGCAATCCATTTCCATTCGCTTGTCGTGGACACGCACCAGCAAGACCATTCCCGATGGAACGAGGGGAGCCGGGAGATAGGGTTCCAGAAGGAAGTCTACCAACTGGCGCAGAAATTCCGCCGACTGTATCGACAGCCCGTCTTCCATCTGTACCCTCATCAACGGTCCACGCCACAAGCGACAGAAAAACTGAGAGACATCCTCAACCATGCTGCCCGGAAGAAGGGAGATGGTCGGGACTGGCCCTTCCGGCGCGTTCATTTCCGGGCCTTGTCCGGCTGCTTGCCGCTTCAAGTCGTTGATATTCTGCTAGGCGCACTCGCCTACAGGCTCAATGGACACTACGACGAGAGGGGAGCGAGCGCGGCACGCAAGGAGTTGTGCGACCACATTCTGCGTCAAGCAGGGATCAGCGATGTAACGAGAGATACTGATGTAACGAGAGATACTAGGGTGGCGGGGAAGATGACGATCTGGCACCGCCGGCTGCGGCGCGGCGTCCCGCCAGCCTAGGCATATGCCACCGTCTTAGGACGGGTCCTCCCGCGAGCGGGAGGCTTCGGCTGACGGGAGTGCAGAATTTTCCCATGATTCGCGGGCGACGGGCAAGAGGAATCAGAATGCTGCCGCTTCGGGCTTACCGGGCCGCACAAGGCCCCTCATAGGTCAGGCGCCTGTGACCTGCCCCCGGCGACTGGTCCACTTCGAATGTTAGTGCATTGACGGTTTCTCGGCCCAGCTGGATGGCCGGCGGAGCGTAGCGGAGCCGGGCGGCCAGCTTGGCGGAATGATCGTCTCCGGCGCCGGCGGCCGGTATCCCAGGCTGCTGTGCGGGCGCACGGCGTTGTAATGGCGCCGCCAGGAT
>MKWU01001858.1_pt1 | contig 34506 bp, 15 predicted proteins | sample 809101 | NCBI WGS metagenome assembly MKWU01 (sample SAMN05860141, study PRJNA318959) | sponge metagenome | host: Aplysina aerophoba | place: Slovenia: Piran, Adriatic Sea, Gulf of Piran | collected 2013-05-07
AAATCGCCCCCCACCGACTACGGCTGGAAAAAGACCAATACTGGCGGGGAAAAAAAAAGAAAATGCTGGCCTTGCTGGCATAAGCGCAACGCGTTGTGCAGCACCGACCGGTGTTGGCATTGTCCCCGGCAAGACAAGCGTGCTTTGTCTGCCCGTATCTTGAGACCTGCCCACAAGAACAAGCCGTTCCCAGCTGCGGTCTGACAACGGTGTCCGCGGCCCTGACTAACATCTGAACACAGTTGTCTCTCCTGAGGTCCAATGCGCCATCTCGCCTTGAGATCCAGATTCCCATCGTTTCGCAGGCGCAGCCGCCTGCTGGCACGCATCCGAAAGAGGTTTTTACGACCATGAATCCACCTGGACATTACGGGGGCGGCAGAGGCGGCCATGCCTTCTCTTTACGGGACAGACACAGCCGGCCGGGGCGTCCCCAGTCCGGGGCCCCTGGCGGACGACATGCTGTCACGCACTGGCAAGACAGAGATTATGAACAGCGGCCGCCGAGCCTGCGTCGGCACGACCCTATGTGTCCTCCTGTGCAGGCTCAAGACCAGATTGCCAAGGCTTTCCATCACCTGCGCACCGACCCTGAGCGTGCCTTGACTGCCGCTGAGGTCCTGCTGGAACAATACGGTCAACAAAGTGCACTCCATATCCGGATTGTGCAACTAAAAGCCAGAGCTCTTCTTTGTCTCAACAAAGCTGATGACTGCATCGCTTTCATCAACTCCCTGAAACCCGGGATACGCGATGACAAAGGTTTTTTGATGACCAAAGCCCGGGCGTTACAAACCAGGGGCTGTTTCAGCGAAGCCGTACCGCTTTTCCAGCATCTTTATGCGAAATACACGGCCAACGACAAAGACTTCAAGATACATGGTCTGGGTCTGGGCAGGGCTTTGTCACAGATGGGAGGTGCTGACAATCTGGAACAAGCCCTGACCGTCTATACCCAACTGCGCACCCGGGCGGCGGCCGGCAGGCACAACAGCCCCTGTGATGACAAGGAAATTGAATTGGCACTCGGCCGACTTCACCAGCGCATGGGGGGACCAGACCATCTGGAAAAGGCCCTGGCCATCTTTACCCGGCTACGCACCCTGGCAGCCGGCAAGGCCAACAGCCCCTGCAATGACGAGAATATTGAACTCACCCTTGGCAGACTTCTTGACTTGCTGGGGGGCACCAGAAATCTGGAAAAAGCCCTGGCCATTTATACCCGGCTGCGCACCCTGGTAGCCGGAAAGGCAAACACCCCCTGCAATAACAAGCAGATTGAGCTGGCCCTTGGAATACACCTCCAGCTCAGGGGAGGAGCAGACAATCTTGCACAAGCCCTGGCTATCTTTACCAGGCTGCGCACCCGGGCCGCCGCAGGAAGGGCTGACACTGCCTGCAATGACAAGGATATTGAGCTGGCCCTTGGCAGACTTCTTGACTTGACAGGGGGCACCAGAAATCTGGAAAAAGCCCTGGCCATCTTCACGCGGTTGCGCACCCTGGCCGCCGGCAGGGCCAACACCCCCTGTAACGACAAGGATATTGAGCTGGCCCTGGGCCGGCATCTCCAGCTTGAGGGAGGAGCAGACAATCTGGCAAAGGCCTTGGCTATCTATACGAGGCTGCGCACCCAGGCAGCCGCAGGAAGGACAAACACCCCCTGCAATGACAAGCACATTGAGCTGACCCTTGGCAGACTTCTGGAGCACATGGGTGGGACTGCCAATCTGAAAAAGGCCTTGGTCATCTATACCCGGCTGCGCAGCCTTACGGCCGCCGGAAGAGCAAACACCCCCTGTAATGACAAAGATATTGAGCTGACCCTTGGCAGGCTTCTTGAACGCATGGGGGGTGCTCAGAACAGGGAAAGGGCCCTGGCTATTTTCACCCGGCTGCGCACCCAGGCAGCGGACGGAAAGGCCAACACGGCCAGTAATGACAAGGAGATTGAGCTGACCCTTGGAAGACACCTCCAGATCATGGGAGGCACCGACAAGCTGGAAGAAGCCCTGGCTATCTTTACAAGGCTACGCACCCTGGCCGCCGGAAGGGCAAACATCCCCTGCAATAACAAGGACATTGAATTAACCCTTGGCAGACTTCTTGCACACATGGGGGGTGCTGAGAATCTGGAAAAGGCCTTGGCTATCTTCACCCGGCTGCGCACCCAGGCGGCTGCGGGAAGGGCCAACACCCCTTGCAATGACAAGGACATTGAGCTGACCCTTGCCAGACACCTCCAGCTCATGGGCGGCACCGACAAGCTGGAAGAGGCCCTGGCTATCTTGACAAGGCTGCGTGCCCGGGAAGCCAATGGGCAGCTGAACACCCCCTGTAACGACACGGAAATTGAGCTGGCCCTTGGCAGACTTCTCCAGCGCATGGGAGGAGCAGACAATCTGGAAAAGGCCCTGGCGATTTTTACAAGGCTGCGCACCCGGGCCGCCGGAAGGACAAACACCCCCTGCGATGACAAGGAGATTGAGCTGGGCCTTGGCAGACTTCTTCAGATCCAGGGAGGGGCAGGCAATCTGGAAAAGGCCCTGGCTATCTACACCAGATTGCGCAGCCGGGCCAGCGGAAAGGCCAACACCCCCTGTAATGACAAGGATATTGAGCTGACCCTTGGCAGACATTTCCAGATCATGGGAGGAAAGGACAATCTGGACAAGGCTCTGGCAATCTTCAGCCGACTGCGTAGCCATGCGGCACAAGGCACAGAGAATACCCTGCACCATGACCCGGAAATTGAAGTGACGTTGGCGGGCCATTTCATCGAATGCGGCATGTGGCCGCAGTTTGATGCACTGCAACTCGAAACCCGCCATTTTCCAGGGTTTGAATCCCATTTGTGCCTGAGTGTTCGTAACTTTCGTGAGCTGGTGGAACAACCGCGCATTTCTCCCGCGCATTCAAGGCTGCTGGGACAAGCACTGCGTTATGCGGCTCTTGCCGTCGAGGACAGCGGTTTCATGAATGCCTCCTGCATCAGTCAGCTGGGACATTGTCTTCGTTTATTGTCGTACTGGCCGCATGAGCTGTTGCAAAAACGCGCCATTGTCCACAAGACAGCAAGGCCACTCCTGGCAGCAGCACAGTTTCTCTTTGGCATAGCCAATGAAATCGTCCCCCGCCGACTACAGCAGGAAAAAGACCAGGACTGGCGAGAAAAAGAACACAAGCTGCTGGCCTTGCTGTCATGACAGAACAGCGTTGTGGCAGCACCGACCGGTGTTGGCATTGTCCCTGGCAAGACAAGCGTGCTTTGTCTGCCTGCGTCCTGAGACCTGCTCACGGGAACAAGCCTTTCTCATCCGCAGGTCTGGCAACTGTGTCCATAGCCCTGACCAACGTCTGGAACAACCTTGTCGCGCAGGAGTCCAATGCTCCCATGTGTTTCTCAGCCTGAGCCGCCTGCTGGCGCACAGTCGAAAGGGGTTTTTCAAGACCATGAATCCATCTGGACATTACGGCAGCGGCAGGGGCCATGCTTTTCCTTTACGAGACAGACACAGCCGGCCGGGGCGTCCCCAGTCTGGAGCACCTGGCGGACGCCATTGTGTCACGCGGTGGCAAGACCCAGGTGGTGAACAGCGACCGCCGAGCCTGGGTCGGCACGCCCCCACACGCCCTTCGGGGCTGGCACAAGACCAGATCTTCAAGGCTTTCAACAACCTGCGTACCGACCCTGAGCGGGCCTTGGCGACCGCTGAAGTCCTGCTGGCCCAGTATGGTGAACAATCCGCGCTCTACATCCAGATTGTGCAGTTAAAAGCCAGAGCTCTTCTTTGTCTCAACAAAGCTGATGACTGCATCGCTTTCATCAACTCCCTGAAAGCCGGGGTACGCAATGATAAAAACTTTTTGATGACCAAAGCCCGGGCGTTACAAGTCAGAGGCTGTCTCAGGGAAGCCGTGCCGCTTTTTCGGCATCTCTATGAGAAACACACAACCAATGACAAGGATTTCAGGATACATGGTCTGGGTCTGGGCAGGGCTCTGCAGCAAATGGGAGGCGCTGACAATCTGGAACAAGCTCTGACCGTCTATACCCAACTGCGCACCCGGGCGGCGGCCGGCAGGCACAACAGCCCCTGTAATGACAAGGACATTGAATTGGCACTCGCCATGGTTCACCAGAGCATGGGGGGAACAGACAATCTGGAAAAGGCCCTGGCCATCTATACAAGGCTGCGCGCCCAGACCGCCGGCAAGGCCAACACCCCCTGTAACGACAAGGATATTGAGCTGAGCCTTGGCAGACTTCTCCAGTTTATGGGAGGAGAATGCCGCATGAAAAAAGCCTTGGCCATCTATACCCGACTACGCAGCCAGAAGGCCGGAGGGCGGGCCAACACCCCCTGCAATGACAAGAAGATTGAACTCGCCCTTGGCAGGCATATTGAGCGCATGGGGGGCACCAGGAATCTGGAACAGGCGCAGGCCATCTATACCCGGCTACGCCGCCTTGCAGCTGGCGGAAGAGCAAACACCCCCTGCAACGACAAGGAGATTGAGCTGACCCTGGGCCGATGTCTCCAGCTCGTGGGGGGAGCAGACAATTTTGAAAAAGCTCTGGCTATCTTTACAAGGCTGCGCACCATGGCCGCCGCCGGAAGGGCTGACACTGCCTGCAATGACAAGGATATTGAGCTGACCCTCGGAAGACACCTCCAGCTCATGGGGGGAGCAGACAATTTTGAAAAAGCCCTGGCTATCTTTACCAGACTGCGCACCCAGGCCGCCGGGAGGGCAAACACCCCCTGCAACGACAAGGACATTGAGCTGGCCCTTGGCAGGCATCTTGAGCTCCAGGGGGGCACGCGGAACAAGGAAAAGGCCCTGGCCATCTATACCCGGCTGCGCAGCCGGGCCGCCGGCAGGGAAAACACCCCCTGTAATGACAAGATGATCGAGTTGACCCTTGGCAGACATCTCGAGCGCATGGGGGGAGCAGACAATATCAAACAGGCCTTTACGATCCTTACGAGGCTGCGCACCCAGGCAGCGGGCGCAAAAGCAACCACTGCCAGCAATGACAAAGATATTGAGCTGACCTTTGGCAGGCTTCTTGGACGCATGGGGGGCACCAGCAATATGGAAAGGGCCCTGGCTATCTTTACCCGGCTGCGCACCCAGGCAGCGGGCGGAAAGGCTGACACCCCCTGCAACGACAAGGACATTGAGCTGGCCCTTGGCAGGCATCTTGAGCTGCTGGGGGGCTCCCGGAACAGGGAAAGGGCCCTGGCCATCTATACCCGACTACGCAGCCGGGCCGCCGGAAGGGAAAACATCCCCTGTAATGACAAGATGATTGAGTTGACCCTGGGCAGACATCTCCACCACATGGGGGGAACGGTCAATCTGGAACAGGCTCTGGCTATCTTTACAAGGCTGCGTGCCCGGGCAGCCGGCAAAGAGGACACCCCGTGCAATGACCCGGAAATCGAGATGAGTTTGGCTGGCTTCTTCATTAACGAGGGCATGTGGCCGCAGTTTGATGCACTGCGACTCGAAACCCGCCATTCCCCGGGATTTGAATCCCACGTGTGCCTGAGTCTTCGCAATTTTCGTGAGCTGGTGACAAGCCCGCGCATTTCTCCCGCGCATTCAAGGCTGCTGGGACAAGCGCTGCATTATGCGGCTCTTGCTGTCGAGGACAGCGGTTTCATGAATGCCTCCGGCATCAGTCAGCTGGGGCATTGTCTGCGTTTGTTGTCGTACTGGCCGCATGTCCTGTTGCAAAAACGCGGCATTGCCCACCAAAGGGTGAGGCCACTGCTTGCCGCAGCAAAGTTTCTCTTTGACACAGCCGATGCAATCGCCCCCTGCCGACAGTGGCTGGAAAAAGACCAACACTGGCGAGAAAAAGAGCAGAAGCTGCTGGCCTTGCTGTCATAGCGAAGGACAGCGTTGCGACAGCACCGACCGGTGTTGACACTGTCCCTGGCAAGACCAGTGTTCTTTGTCTGCCAGCGTCTTGAGACCTGCCCACGGGAACAAGCCGTTCTCATCCACAGCTGCGACAACTGTGTCCATAGCCCTGACCAACGTCGGAACACATTTGTCTCTGCTGAGGCCCAATGCTCCGTCACGCCCTGAGATCCAGGCTCCCCTTGTTTCTCAGGCTGAACCGTTTCTCAGGCGCAGCCGCCGCCTGGCGCACATCCGAAAGAGGCTTTGCAAGACCATGAATCCACCTGGAGGTTACGGGAGCGGCAGGGACCGAGGCCATGCCTTTGCTCTGCGGGACAGACACAGCCGGCCGGGGCCTCCGCCGCCCGGGGCCCTTGGCGGACGACATTCTGTCACGCAGAGGCAAGGCAGAAGCTATGCACAGCCACCGCCGAGCTTGCGTCGCCAGGATCCGGCACGAGACCAAATTGCCAAGGCTTTCAACAACCTGCGTACCGAGCCTGGGCGTGCCTTGGCTGCCGCTGAAGTCCTGCTGGCACAATACGGTGAACAATCCGCGCTCTACATCCCGATTGTGCAATTAAAAGCCAGAGCTCTTCTTTGTCTCAACAAAGCTGATGATTGCATCGCTTTCATCAACGCCCTGCAACCAGGGGTACGCAATAACAAAGGCTTGTTGATGACCAAAGCCAGGGCATTACAAACCAGGGGCCGTTTCAGTGAGGCCTTGTCGCTTTTCCAGCATCTTTATGCCAAGCACTCGGCCAACGACAAAGATTTCAAGACACATGGTCTGGGTCTGGGCATGACTCTGGGACGGATGGGAGGCGCTGACAATCTGCACCAAGCCCTGACCGTCTATATCAAACTGCGCACCCGGGCAGCCGGCGGAAAGCCTGGCGTTCCCTGTGATGACAAGGATATTGAGCTCACCCTTGGCAGGCATCTTGAGCTCATGGGGGGAGAAAGCCGCATGGAAAAAGCCCTGGCCATCTATACCCGGCTACGCACCCGGAAGGCCGGAGGGCGGGCCAACAGCCCCTGCAATGACAAGGAGGTTGAGCTGACCCTTGGCAGGCATCTTGAGCTCATGGGGGGGACCTGCAATCTGAAAAAGGCCCTGGCCATTTATACCCGGCTGCGCACCCTGGCAGCCGGAAAGGCAGACACCCCCTGCAACAACAAGGAGATTGAGCTGACCCTTGGAAGACTCCTCCAGCACATAGGGGGAGAGGAAAATATGAAGAAAGCCCTGGCTATCTTTACAAGGCTGCGCACCCGGGCCGCCGCCGGACAGGAAAACACAGCCTGTCATGACAAGACTATTGAGCTGAGTCTGGCCATATGCCTCCGACTCATGGGAGGCGCAGACAATCTGGAAGCATCCCTGGGTATCCTTACCTGGCTGCGCACCAGGCTGGCCGCCGGAAAGGCAAACACCCCCTGCAATGACAAGGACGTTGAGCTGGCCCTTGGCAGACTCCACCAGAGCATAGGGGGGAGCTGCAATCTGAACAAGGCCCTGGTGATCTTTACAAGGCTGCGCACCCAGGCGGCCGCCGGAAGGGCCAACACGCCTTGCAATGACAAGGAGATTGAACTCACCCTTGGCAGACATCTTGAGCTCATGGGGGGCACCAGTAATCTGGACAAAGCCCTGGCCATCTATACCCGGCTGCGCAGCCTGGCCGCCGGAAGGGCAAATGCCCCCTGCAATGACAAGGACATCGAGCTCACCCTTGGCAGGCTTCTTGAGATCATGGGTGGCAGTGAGAATCTGGAAAAGGCCCGGGCGGTCTTTACCCGGCTGCGCAGTCTTGCTGCCGCTGGAAGAGCAGACACCCCCTGCAACAACAAGGAGATTGAGCTGACCCTGGGCCTATGTTTCCAGCTCATGGGAGGAGAAGACAACCTGAAAAAGGCTCTGGTCATCTTTACAAGGCTGCGCACCCTGGCCGCCAGAAGCGCAAACACCCCCAGCAACGACAAGGAGATTGAGCTGGCCCTGGGCCGGTGTCTCCAGCTCATGGAGGGAGAAGACAATCTGCAAGAGGCTCTGGTCATCTTTACAAGGCTGCGCACCCTGGCCGCCGGACAGGTAAACACCCCCTGTAATGACAAAGAGATTGAGCTGACCCTGGGCAGACACCTCCAGATCATGGGAGGCGCAGACAATCAGGCCCAGGCCCTGGCCATCTTTACAAGACTGCGTACCCGGGCCGCTGGAAAGGCCAACACCCCCTGCGATGACAAGGAGATTGAGCTGGCCCTGGGCAGACACCTCCAGACCATGGGAGGGGCAGACCATCTGGACTGGGCCCTGGCTATCTATACAAGGCTGCGCAGCCGGGCCGCCGGAAGGGAAAACAGTCCCTGTGGTGACAAGGTGATTGAGCTGACCCTTGGCAGACATCTCCAGCTCATGGGAGGAGCCGACAATATGGCAAAGGCACTGACCATTTATACACAGCTACGCGCCCAGGCGGCCGGCGGGAAGGCCAACACCCCCTGTAATAACAAGGAGATTGAGCTGGCACTGGGCAGACATTTCGAGTGCATGGGGGGTGCTGTCAATCTGCACAAGGCTCTGGTCATCTTTACCGGACTGCGCACCCGGGCGGCCCGGGGCCGGGAGAACACAGCCTGTGATGACAAGGATATTGAATTGGCCCTTGGCAGACTCCTGCAGGACATGGGAGGGGCAGACAATCTGGAGCAGGCACGGATCATCTTTACCAGGCTGCGCAGCCGGGCCGCCGGAAGGGAAAACACCCCCTGTAATGACAAGGTGATTGAGCTGAGCCTTGGCAGACATCTCCAGCTCATGGGGGGAGATGACAATATGGAACAGGCTCTGGCTATCTTTACAAGGCTGCGTACCCGGGCTGCGCGAGGCAAAGAGAACACCCCGTGCAATGACCCGGACATTGAGGTGACTTTGGCGAGCTTGTTCATTGACAGGCGCATGTGGCCGCAGTTTGATGCACTGCGACTCGAAGCCTGCCATTTTCCGGGGTTCGAATCCCATTTGTCCCTGAGCATTCGCAACTTTTGTCAGCTGGTGGAGGACCCGCGCCTATCTCCCGTGCATTCAGGTTTGCTGGGACAGGCGCTGCGTTATGCGGCTCTTGCTGTCGAGGACAGCAGTTTCATGAATGCCTCCTGCATCAGTCAGCTGGGACATTGTCTTCGCTTGTTGTCGTGCTGGCCGCATGCCCTGTTGCAAGCACGCGCCATTGCCCGCAACAGGGTGAGGCCACTGCGTGCTGCTGCAAAGTTTCTCTTTGACACCGCCGCTGAAATCGCCCCCTACCGACTGCAGCCGGAAAAAAATCGAGACTGGCGGGAAAAAGAACAGAAACTGCTGGCCTTGCTGTCATGCAGAGGACAGCGTTGAGGCCGCAGGGCCCCGCTGCTGCCAGCGTCTGCATTGCAGCACCGGCCAGTGTTGGCATAGTCCCGGGCAAGACAAGCGTCTTTTTTCTCCGGGCGTCCTGAAACCTGTGCTATGAGAGCAAGCCTTCATCGTCAGCAGGTCTGGCAACTGCGTCCATAGCCCTGACCAATGTCTGGAACAACCTTGTTGCGCCAGGAGTCCAATGCTTCCCTTTGCTGCCCGGCCTGAGCCGCCTGCTGGTGCAGATCCCGACGAGACTTTTCAAGACCATGAAGCCACCTGGACATTATGGGAGCGGCAGGGGCGGCAGCCCGGCATTCTCTTTACAGGACAGACACAATCGCCAGGGTCGCTCCCACCTGCGCGCGTCTGGCACGCGAGATTCTTTCTCTCAGAAGGGAAACAGAGGTTACTGCCAACGACCACTGTGGCAACGGGACCTACAAGGCTGCCCGGCATCTGCCCGGGTGCTGGCAGAAGACGGCCTTGCCGAGCCCTTCCGTTATCTCAAAACCCATCCGCAGCGTGCTCTTGATGCCGCTGAAGTACTGTTGGATCGGTACAGTGAACAGTCCTCTACCTACACCCACGTTGTGCAACTGAAAGCCAGGGCCTTGCTCAATCTGAACAAGGCTGACGACTGCATCGCTCTCATCAATTCCCTTGGACCTGGAATACGCGCTGGCAAAGGCGTGTTGATGTGCAAAGCCAGAGCCTTGCAGGCCAAGGGCTGTTTGCACGAAGCCTTGCTGATTTTCCAGCATCTTTACGCAACACACAGGGGCAACGCCAGGACTGACAAGACACAGGGTCTGGCCCTCGGCCGGGCTTTGGAAATGAAGGGAGGCGCAGACAATCTGGAACAAGCTCTGGCTATCTATACCCAACTGCGTACCCGGGTGGCCGGCGGAAAGGTCAACAGTCCCTGTGATGACAAGGATATTGAAGTGACACTCGGCAGGCTTCTCCAGCGGATGGGAGGTACAGACAATCTGCAAAAGGCACTGGCCATTTATACAAGGCTGCGCATGCGGGCAGCCGGCGGCCGGCCCAACACCCCCTGTAATGACAAGGATATTGAGCTGACACTCTGCAGACATCTCCAGTTCCTGGGGGGGGAAGACAATCTGAAGCAGGCTCTGGCTATCTACACCAGACTGCGCACCCGGGCCGCGCACGGCAAGCACAACACCCCGTGCGATGACCCGGACATTGAGCTGACTTTGGCCTCCTTCTATCTGAACGGGAGAGCTTGGTCAGACTTTGATCAACTGCGCCTCGAAACCCGACGTTTTCCAGGATTCGAATCCTGTTTGTGTCTGAGTGTGCGTTATTTTCAGGAGCTGCTGGAGACCAGGTTCTTTTCTTCCGCACACTCAAGGCTTCTGGGACAAGCGGTGCGTTATGCGGCTCTTGCGGTCGAGGACAGCAACTTTATCAATGCCTCCTGCATCAGTCAGCTGGCGCATTGTGTTCGTTTATTGTCGTATTGGCCCAAGGCCCTGTTGCAACGGCAAGCTATTACCTACAGAGAAGTGAGGGCATTCGCTACTGCGGCAAAAGTTCTCTTTGATACGAGCTCCCAGATCAGTCCTTGCCGACTGCAGCTGGCCAAAAACAGGGGTTGGCGTCTGCAGGAGCGGGAGCTGTTGGGCTTGCTGTTGCAGCACCAGGGTCTCTGAGTTGAGGCACCGACCGCCGTTGATACATTCATTGACAAGACCGGGCACTGACAAGACCCGGCACTGACAAGACCGGCATCGCTTGCCTGCCCTGCGTAGTGGAAGCGGCTCTTCGCAAACAGACGTGTATCGTCAGCAGGTCTGGCAGAGATGCCCGTAACCCTGGCTGACTTGTGAACAACATCTTCCCCGTCGTGGTCCAAGGTGCTCATCATTTCTCAGCGCAAACTGCTACTGGCTCACCGCTGAAAGAGGCTTTTCACGACCATGACTCCACTTGGGCATTACACAAGAGGCAGGGCCTGCGGCCATGCATCCTCTTTACGGGACCACCAAAGTTTACGGGACCACCAAAGTCGGCCGGGCCGTTCCGACTTCACTGCGCCTGACCGGCGCGGTTCTTTCTCTCAAACGCAGGGCAGACAAGCACCGAGCAGAGGACCTGGACAGCGGCCACTGAGCCAATGGGAAATCCAGCACGCGGTGCCGGCACAAGTGCGCCGGAACACATGCGCTGGCGTGGATATGATGATACGCGAGGACTTTGCCGAGGCTTTCAGCCTGCTGCGCAGCAACCCTGGACATGCTCTGGATGCCGCTGAAGTTCTGTTGGACAGGTACCGCAACCTGCCCTCCTGTCATGTCCGGATTGTAGAGCTCAAAGCCCGGGCTTTGCTTCGTCTCAACAAAGCTGATGACAGCATCGCTTACATCAATTCCCTTGGAAGAGAAGCACTGCATAACAAAAGCTTGCTGATAACCAAAGCCCGAGCTTTGCAAGCCAAAGGCTGTGCACGTGAAGCCTTGCCACTGTTCCAGCATCTTTATGTCAACCACAGTACCAGCTACAAAGATCACAAAAATCACGCTCTGGGCCTTGGCCGGAATTTGCAGAAAATAGGGGATGCGGACAGTCTGCAACAGGCGCAGGCCATCTTTACCCAGCTGCGCACCCGGGCTGCCAATGGCAGAGAGAACACCCCCTGTAATGACAAGACTATTGAGCTCACCCTTGGCAGACATCTTCAACTTATGGGGGGAGAAAACAATTTGCAGAAAGCCTTGACCATCTACACGCGACTGCGCACGCAAGCCGCCGGGGGGCAAGAAAACACCCCTTGTAATGACAAGGATATTGAGCTGACCCTCGGCATGCATTTCGAGTTACTGGGGGGAGAAGAAAACATGAAAAAGGCGCTGGCCATCTATACGCAGCTGCGCACGCAAGTCGCCGGAAGGGCAAATATTCCCTGTAATGACAAGAATATTGAATTGACCCTCGGCAGGCATCTGCAGCGCATGGAGGACGATGACAACCTGGAAAAAGCCCTGGCGATTTTTACCCGGCTACGCACCCGGGCCGCTGGCGGGCGTGTCAACGTCCCCTGTCACGACAAGAATATTGAGCTGAGCCTTGGCAGACTTTTCCAGACAATGGGGGGCGCGAACAATATGCAAAAGGCCCTGACGATTTTTACCCAGCTACGTACCCAGGCTGCCGGAGGTCGGGTGAACACAGCCTGTAATGACAAGGATATTGAGCTGGCCCTCGGCAGGACTCTCCAGCTTACGGGGGCACCAGCGAATATGGAGCGGGCCCTGACTATTTTTACCCGGCTGCGAAGCCTGGCGGCCGCTGGACGGGGCGCACCATGCTGTGATGACAAGGATATTGAGTTGACCCTCGGCAGACATCTCCAGCTGATGGGGGGAGCAGACTACATGGCACAGGCGCTGGCTATTTTTACCCGGCTACGCACCCGGGCTGCCGGAGGTCGGGCGAACAGGCCCTGCCATGACAAGGATATTGAGTTGACTCTCGGCAGACATCTCCAGCTTATGGGGGGAGCTGACAACATGGCACAGGCCCAGGCCATTTTCACCCGGCTGCGCGCCCGGGCTGCCGGAGGCCGGATGAACACGCCCTGCAACGACAAGGATATCGAGTTGACCTTCGGCAGGCATCTTCAGCTTATGGGAGGAACAGACGCCATGGAACGGGCCCTGGCCATTTTCACCCGGCTGCGTGTCCGGGCTGCCGGAGGCCGGATGAACACGCCCTGCAACGACAAGGATATCGAGTTGACCTTCGGCCGGCATCTCCAGCTTATGGGAGGAACACAGGCCATGGAACAGGCCCTGGCCATTTTCACCCGGCTGCGCGCCCTGAGCGCGGGGGGACGGCCCGACACGCCCTGTCATGACAAGGATATTGAATTGACCCTCGGCAGGCATTTTGAGCTCTTGGGGGGAGCACAGAATCTGGAACAGGCGCTGGCTATCTTTACCCGATTACGCACCCGGGCGAGCGGCGGCAGTGTCAATACACCCTGTGATGACAAGGAGATTGAGTTGTCCCTGGCCAGGCTTCTCCTGCTGCGGGGAGGCACACACAATCTGGAACGGGTGTGGGCCATTTACACAAGGCTGCGCACCCGAGCCGCCGGAGGACAGGCGAACGCCCCCTGCAATGACAAGAGTATCGAGCTGGCCTTTGCCAGGCATTTACAGCTGATGCCAGGAGCCGGCAATCTGGAACAGGCCCGGGCGGTCTATACAAGGCTGCGCATCCTGGCAACCGGAGGCCACCCAGATACCCCCTGTGACGACAGGGATATTGAGTTGAGTCTCGGCAGATGTCTCGAACGCATGGGCGGCACGGCCAATAAAAAAAAGGCCCTGGCTATCTATACAAGGCTGCGCACCCTGGCCGCCGGAAAGGCCAACAGGCCCTGTGATGACAAGGACATTGAGGTGACCCTTGGCACACACTTGCAGCTCCTGGGGGGAGCGGACAATGTCGCTCAGGCCCTGGCTATCTTTACAAGGCTGCGCACCCGGGCAGCCGGAGGGCGGGCGGGTATCCCCTGTGATGACGTGAATATTGAATTAAGCCTCGGCAGGTGCTTCGAAAGTCTGGGAGGCGCGGACAACTCAGACAGGGCCCGGGCCATATTTACCCGACTGCGGACCCGGGCCGCCGGCAACCGGCCAGACACCCCCTGCCATGACCTGCGCATTGAGCTGACCTTTGGCAGGCATTTACAGGTAACGGGGGGAAAAGAAAACCAGGAACAGGCGTTGGCTATCTTCACCAGATTGCGCACCCAGGCTGCCGGCGGCCTGCCTGACACTCCCTGTGACAACAAGGATATTGAACTGGCTTTGGCAACCCTTTTCTGCGACAGGGAAATGTGGCCGCAGTTTGATGCACTGCGCCTCGAAACCCAGCTTTTTCCAGGATATGAGCCACATTTATGCCTGAGTATTCGTTACTTCAAGGAACTGGCGGGAACCCGGAAGATGGCTTCCACACAGTCACGACTTCTGGGGCAGGCGATGCGCTCTGCCGTGTTTGCCGTCAAGGCCAGCCGATTCCAGAATGCCTCCTGCATCAGCCAGCTGGCGCACTCTGTTCGTTTGTTGGCATGCTGGCCAGACGTATTGTTGCAACAATGCGGTATTCAAACGAGAGAGGTGAGGAAATTCGCTGCTGCGGCAAAAGTTCTCTTTAATACGGCCGATGCTATCGCCCCCTGCCGCCAGCAGCAGGAAAAAGATCAGGTGTGGCGAGCCAGGGAGCAGGAGCTGCGCACCTTGCTGTCGCAGCAAGCAGGCTGTGGCTGACCCAGTGCGCGGCCAGGCGGCCGCCAGCCTGCCAGACACCCCCTGCAACAACAAAGAGATTGAGCGGACTCCTGGCATTCATTTGCAGCTGATCAGAGGAGCAAACAATCTGGAAAAGGCCCTGGCCATAGTCACCAGAAAGATGTGAAGGGCTACAGCGCTGCGGCCAAATTTCTCTATGATACGGCTGATGAAAACGCTCCCTGCCGACCACAACAGGACACAGCCTGGCACTGGCGAGCCAGGGAGCAGGAGCTGCTGAGATGACTGCTGCAATAACACACGGATGCTGGCAGCGCAGCGCACGAAGCCGGCCTTCGCCGGTGACGATCTGGCGGTGTTGGGCGCTGTCCCCCACAAGAGGGGCCCAACTTTCTCTGCCTGCGTATTGAGACCTGCCCCGAGGGGACCAGAAGGTATTGTTGGCAGGACTGACAGCCGCGTCCGCATTGGTGACTGATTCCTTAACAAAAATTCTCCCTTGCGGTCCAAGGCGTCTGTTGTGCATCAACGTGACCAGCTTGGCTGGCACCAGCTGGCAGGAGAGTTTTCAGTTGAATCCATCCAATCATTACGCAAGCGACAGAGGCTGCGGCCATACATCCGCATCAGATGACAGACATCGTCCGCTTGGGCAAGGCCCCCGTGCCGCACCGGGCAAACGGCATTCTTTGGCGCAGGGGGAAGGCTGCGGTTACAGACAAGCATCGCTGAGACAGCGGGCACTCCAACACTACCCGGCGCCTCCCTGTATTCCGACACAAGACGAGGTCAGCCAGGCTTTCGGTTATCTGCGAACTGACCCTCGGCGTGCTCTTGATACCGCAGAAGGGCTATTGGACAGGTACGGTGACCACTCCTCCTTCTATATCCGCATTGTGCAATTAAAAGCCAGGGCTTTGTTTTCTCTCAACAAAGCTGACCAGTGCATCGCTTTCATCAATGCCCTGGCACCGGACATACACAATGACAAAGGCGTGATGATGGCCAAAGCCCGCGCTTTGCAAGCCATGGGCTGTTTGTGTGAAGCCTTGCCGCTTTTCCAGCATCTGTATGAAAAACACAGCGCCAATGACAAAGATGACAAAACACATGGTCTGGCCCTCGGCAGGCATTTTGAGTTGATGGGAAGCGCGGAGGATCTGGAACAGGCCCTGGCTATTTTTACCCGGCTACGCAGCCGGGCGGCTGGAGCCCAGCTCAACAGGGCCTGTAATGACAAGGAAATCGAGTTGGCCCTTGGCAGGGTTCTTCAGAGACTGGGGGGAACAGACAATATGGAAAAGGCCCTGGCTATTTTTACAAGACTGCGTACGCGGGCTGCCGGCGGAAGGGCAGACACCTCCTGTCATGACAAACATATTGAGCTGACCCTCAGCAGACACCTCCAGATCATGGGGGGAGAAGACAATCTGGCGCAGGCCCTTGCCATCTTTACCCAACTGCGCGCCCGGGCTGCCGCCGGAAGAGTCGATACCCCCTGTGATGACAAGGATATTGAGTTGGGTCTCGGCAGGCTGCTCCAGCGCATGGGGGGAGCAAACCATCTGCGACAGGCACTGGACATCTTTACCCGGCTGCGCGCCCAGGCGGCCGGCGGCCTTACAAACACCCCCTGTAATGACAAGGAAATAGAACTGGCCTTCGGCAGACATCTTCAAGGCGCAGGGGGAGACCACAATCTGGAGCAGGCCCTGGCCATCTTTATCCGGCTGCGCACCCGGGCGGCCGGAGGCAAGGCAAACACCCCCTGTAATGACAAGGAGATTGAGTTGAGTCTCGGCAGGCTGCTCCAGCTCATGGGGGGAGTGGAGAATATGGAGCGGGCCCTGGCGATCTATACAAGGCTGCGCCGACGTGCGGCCGGAGGCAAGCCAAACACCCCCTGTAATGACAAGGATGTTGAGCTGTCCCTTGGCAGGCATTTGCAGCTCATGGGCGGAGCCGCCCATCTGGAACAAGCTTTGGCTATCTTTACCCGGCTGCGCAGCCGGGCCGCCAACAACAAGCCCAACACGCCCTGTAATGACAAGGACATTGAGCTGGCCCTGGGAAGGCATTTGCAGATCATGGGGGGAGCCGCCCATATGGAACAAGCTTTGGCCATCTTTACAAGGCTGCGCACCCAGACAGCCAGGGGCCAGGCCAACACGCCCTGTAACGACAAGGAGATCGAGCTGGCCCTGGGAAGACATTTGCAGATCATGGGGGGCACAGCCAATCTGGAACAGGCGCTGACTATCTTTACAAGGCTGCGTACCCGCGCCGCCGGCGGCCAGCAAAACACCCCCTGTGGTGACAAGGATATTGAACTGACCCTCGGCAGGCATTTGCAGACAATGGGGGGAGCCGCCAAACTGGAACAAGCTTTGACTATCTTTACCCGGCTGCGCACCCGGGCAGCCAGCAACAAGCCCAACACGCCCTGTAATGACAAGGAGATTGAGCTGGCCCTGGGAAGGCATTTGCAGATCATGGGGGAAGCCACGCATCTGGAACAAGCTTTGGCTATCTTTACAAGGCTGCGCACCAAGGCCGCCAGGGGCCAGGCCAACACGCCCTGTAACGACAAGGAGATCGAGCTGGCCCTGGGAAGACATTTGCAGATAATGGGGGGGAGCTGCAATCTGGAACAAGCACTGGCTATCTTCACCCGACAACACGCCCGGGCCACCGGAGGCCTGGCAGACGCCCCTTGTTATGACAAGGATGTGGTGCTGACTTTGGCGGCCCTTTTCATCGAGAGGCAAATGTGGCCGCAGTTCGATGCCTTGCAACTGCCAACCTTCCCTTGTCCTGGATTTGAATCCAGTTTGAGCCTGAGTATTCGTTACTTCAGTGAACTGCGGGAAGCCCGACGTATGTCTCCTGCACTCTCCAGACTTCTGGGGCAGGCCATTCTTTATGCCGCCCGTGCGGTAGAGGCCAGCGGGTTCAAGAATGCTTCCTGCATCAGTCAGCTGGCGCACTGTGTTCGCTTGTTGTCCTGCTGGCCGGACGTCTTGTTACAAAAACAGGGGATTCAAAAGAGAGAGGTGAAGGGATTCACCCGCGCGGCACACTTTCTTTTTGATACAGCCTGGGGAATCGATCCCGGCCGCCAGCAACGGGAAAAAAATCAGCACTGGCGAACAACGGAGCAGAAGCTGCTGGCCTTGCTGGCATAACAACAGGCTGTTGTGCAACAGTGCCCTGCTGCTGCCTGCTGTCTTTGTTGCTGCCCTGACCGGTAGTGGCACTTTCACCTGCAAGAAAGGCATAGCTGTCTCTTTCTGCTTCCTCGGCCCGGCACCGGCAACAGGCATCTGTCGCAAGAATTCCTGACAGCTATGTCTACTGCCCTGACCGACCTCTGAACAAACGCTTCTCCAGCGCGGTCCAAGGTGTCGTCGTTTCTTGACTCCCAGCTTCTGCTGGCACGAAATCTGCACAAGGGCCATCAACACCATGAATCCATCAGGACATTGCCAGAGAAGCGGGGGCTATGGCCGCGCATCCTTTCCACGCGGCAAACAGCGTCAGCAACAAGGGTGCTCCAGCTCCGGTGCGTCTTGCACAAGAGGTTCTTTCACCCCGGGGAGAGCACGAGCTCATGACCCGCGGCCACTGAGCCAACGGGTCCCCACAACTACTCACCAACTCCCCAGGCACTGGAACAGATACGCAGGCACAGCCTCACAGGAAAAAGCCGATATCACCGAGGCGTTCGGCTATCTGCGCGTCGATCCTCAGCGCGCTCTTGATGCTGCTGAAATTCTGTTGGACAGGTATGCAGCGCAGCCCTCGCTCTATCGCCGGATTGTGCAATTGAAAGGCAGGGCTTTGCTTCAACTCAACAAAGCTGACGACTGCCTCGCTTTCCTTGATTCTCGTGGAGCTGAAGTGGAAAGCGACAAAGGCTCGTTGATGACCAAGGCGAGAGCCTTACAAGTCAAGGGCTGTTTACATGAAGCCTTGCGGCTTTTCCAGCATCTTCATGCCAGACATAGTGCCAGTTACAAGGATCACAAGACGCATGGTCTGGCCCTGGGAAGGCATTTGCAGCTTATGGGAGACGCAGACAATCTTGAACAGGGCCTGGCTGTCCTGACGCGACTGCGCGCAGCTGCGGCCAGTGGACAGGTCAATACACCCTGTGATGACAAGGAGATTGAACTGGCGCTTGCTATACATCTGCAGACGATGGGGGGAGCAGACAAGCTGGGACAGGCCCTGACTATCTTTACAAGGCTGCGCGCTCGCGCTGTCGGCGGGCAGGCAAACAGGCCCTGTGATGACAAGGAGATTGAGCTGGGCCTTGGCAGGCTGCTGCAAGAGATGGGGGGAGCCGCCAATATGGAAAAGGCCCGGGCGGTCTTTACAAGGCTACGCACCCGCACGGCGGGCGGGCAGGCAGGCATCCCCTGTAATAACAGGACGATTGAGTTGGCCCTCGGCAGGCATTTGCAGCTGATGGGGGGAGCCGCCCATATGGAACAAGCCCTGGTTATCTTTACCCAGCTACGCGCCCGGGCAGCCAAGGGCCAGGAACACACCCCTTGTGATAACAAGGGCATTGAGTTGGCCCTCACCAGGCATTTGCAGCTGATGGGAGGAACAGACAATCTGGAGCAGGCCCTGGCTATCTTGACGAGGCTGCGCACCCAGGCTGCCGGCGGGCGGGCCAACATCCCCTGTGATGACAAGCATATTGAGTTGGCTCTTGGCAGGCATTTGCAAGCGATGGGGGGCGCAGACAATCTGGAACAGGCCCTGGATATATTTACCCAACTGCGAACCCGGAGCGCCGCCGGAAATGCCGACACTCCCTGTAATGACAAGGAGATTGAACTGGCCCTTGGCAGACACCTCCAGCTCATGGGGGGAGCGGACAATCTGAAAAATGCCCTGGCTATCTTTACAAGGCTGCGCACCCGGGCGACTGGGGGCCAGGCCCACACCCCCTGTAATGACATGCAGATTGAGTTGGCCCTTGGCAGACTTCTGCAGCAACGGGGGGAAGCCGACGACATGACACAAGCCCTGGCTATCTTTACAAGGCTGCGCCGGCGCGCTGCAGGCGGGCGGGCAGACACCCCCTGTAATGACAAAACTATTGAACTGGCCCTTGCCAGGCACTTTCAGTTGATGGGGGGCACGGACAATCTGGAACGGGGCCTGGCGATCTATACCCGGCTGCGCGCCCGGGCGAGCGAGGGACGGATGAATGCGCTTTGTTACGACAAGGATATTGAATTGGCCCTCGGCAGGCATCTCCATGTGATGGGGGGAACAGATAATCTGGAACGCGCCCTGGCCATTTTTACCCGGCTGCGCGCCCGGGCGGCCGAGGGGAGGGTGAATGCAGCGTATTATGACAAGGAGATTGAGCTGGCCCTTGGCCGGCTGCTGCAAGCGATGGGGGGAGCAGAGAATATGGACAAGGCCCTGGCTATCTTTACAAGGCTGCGCGCCGGCAGCGCCGGCAGACGGGCCCGGACGCCCTGTAATGACAAGGAAATTGAGTTGGCTCTCGCCAAGCATTTGCAGCTGATGGGAGGCACAGAGCATCTGCAACAGGCTCTGGCTATCATTACCCGACTACGCACCCAGGCGGCCGGCGGCAAGGCCAACACCCCCTGCAATGAGAAGGACATTGAGCTGGCGCTTGGCAGGCTGTTGCAAACGATGGGGGGCGTAGACAATCTGGAACAGGCCCTGGATATATTTACAAGGTTGCGCACCCGGGCCGCCGGAGGGCAGGCCAACATCCCCTGCAATGACAAGGAGATTGAGCTATCCCTTGGCAGGCTGTTGCAAGCGATGGGGGGAGCAGACAATCTGGAACAGGCCCTGGGTATCTTTACAAGGTTGCGTACCCGTGCCGCCGGAGGCAAGGCTTGCACCCCTTGCAATGACAAGGAGCTTGAGCTGAGCCTCGGCATCCATTTACAGCGGATGGGGCTACAACGGATGGGGCGAGCCGACAATATGGAACAGGCCCTGGCAATCTTTACAAGGTTGCGTACCCAAGCCGCCGGCGGGCAGGCCAACACCCCTTGCAATAACAAGGAGATTGAGCTGACCCTCGGCCTCCATTTACAGCGGATGGGGCGAGCAGACACTCTGGAAAAGGCGTTGGCTATATTCACCCGACTGCACACCCTGGCCATCGGCGGCAGGGCAAACACCTCCTGTAAGGACAAGGAAATTGAGTTGGCTTTGGCAGGCCTGTTCACCGAGAGGCAAATGTGGCCAGAGTTCGATGCCTTCCAACTGCTGACCCAGCCTTTTCCTGGATTTGAATCTCATTTATTCCTGAGCGTTCGCAACTTCCGTGAACTACTGGAAGCCCGGCACCTTTCTCCTGCACTCGCAAGGCGTCTGGGGCTAGCTATTCGTTTTGCCGTCTGTGCGGTGGAGGCCAGCGGGTTCAGAAATAGCTCCTGCCTCAGTCAGCTGGCGCATTGCGTTCGTTTGTTGTCGTACTGGCCGGACGTCTTGTTGGAAAAACAAGGCGTTCACAAGAGCGATGTGAGGGGACTTGCGCGCGCGGCAAGCTTTCTTTTTGCCAGGGCCCGGGAAATTGAACCCAGCCGGCAGCGACTGGAAAAAAATCAGCACTGGCGAGCCAGGGAACGGGAGCTGCTGGCCTTGCTGTCATAGCAACAGACTGTTGTGCAGCAGTGCAATGCTGCTGCTCGTTGTTTTGTTGGTGCACCAACCGCTACTGGCACTTTCTCCTGCAAGAAAGGCATAGCTGTCGCGTTCTGCTTCCTCGGCCAGACCCTGCAACGGCACCCAGCACCTGTTGTCATGGCGCAAGACAGGCATGTCTGCGGCCCTGACCAACCTCTGAACAAATTCTTCTCCAGCCTGGTCCAAGGTGCTCGTCGTTTCTTGACCCCAGCTGCTGCTGGCACGAAATCTGCACAAGGGCCATCAACACCATGAATCCACCAGGACATTGCGGGAGAAGCGGGGGCTATGGCCGCGCATCCTCGCCACGCGGCAAACAGCGTCAGCAACAGGGGAGCTCCAGCTCCGGAGCGTCTTGCACAAAAGGTTCTTTCACCCCGTGGAGAGGACGAGGTTATGAACAGCGACCACTGAGCCTGCGGGTCCCCACAACTACCCACCAACTCCCCAGGCACTGGAACAGATACGCAGGCACAAACGCACAGGAAAAAGCCGATATCGCCGAGGCGTCCGGCTATCTGCGCGTCGATCCTCAGCGCGCTCTTGATGCTGCTGAAATTCTGTTGAACAGGTACGCAGCGCGGCCCTCGCTCTATAGCCGGATCGTGCAATTGAAAGGCAGGGCTTTGCTTCAACTCAACAAAGCTGACGACTGCCTTGCTCTCCTTGATTCTCCTGGCGTTGAGGTCGAAAGAGACAAAGGCTTGTTGATGGCCAGGGCGAGAGCCTTACAAGTCAAGGGATGTTTACATGAAGCCTTGCGGCTTTTCCAACATCTGTATGCCAAACACAGTGCCAGTTACAAGGATCTCAAGACGCATGGTCTGGCCCCTGCCAGGCATTTACAGCAGATGGGAGACGCAGACAATCTGGAACAGGGCTTGACTGTCCTGACCCGACTGCGCGGGGCTGCGGCCAGCGGACAGGTCAATACCCCCTGTGATGACAAGGAGATTGAACTGGCGCTTGCTATACATCTGCAGACGATGGGGGGGCAGACAATCTGGAACAGGCGCTGGCCATCTTTACAAGGCTGCGCAGCCAGGCGGCCGGCGGACAGGCAAACAGGCCCTGTAATGACAAGGAGATTGAGCTGGGCCTTGGCCGGCTGTTGCAAACGATGGGGGGCGCAGACAATCTGGATCAGGCCCTGGCCATCTTTACAAGGCTGCGTACCGGGGCCGCCGGCGGCAAGGTGAACACCCCTTGTAATGACAAGGAGATTGAGCTGGCTTTGGCAACCCTGTTCTCCGAGATGGAAATCTGGCCGCAATTTGATGCTTTGCGACTCCATGCCCGCCTTTTTCCCGGATTTGAAACAGATTTGTGCCTGAGTATTCGTTACTTCAGTGAACTGCTGGCAAGCCAACACCTGTCACCCACACAATCAAGGCTTCTGGGGCAAGCGATTCACTCTGCGGCCCTTGCGGTGGAGGCGAGCGGGTTCATAAGTGCTTCCTGCCTCAGTCAGCTGGCGCATTCTGTTCGTTTGTTGCCCTGCTGGCCGGATATTCTGTTGCAACAACAAGGTATTCAAAAGAAAGATGTGAAGGGGTGGAACAACGCAGCAAAATTTCTCTTTGCTACGGCCAGTGAGATCGCCCCCTACCGACAGCAACTGCAAACCAGCACGCACTGGCGAACCCGGGAGCGGGAGCTGCGGGCCAGGCTGTCACAGCGACGCACGTCTGGCGGGAGTGCACCACACGAGGCCTGGCGTTTCAATTGACACCGGTGCTGGCACTGTCACCAGCACGAAAGGCGTTGCCTTGCCTGCCTTTTGACCTGCCGGCAGGGGAAGCGCACAGGTATTGTCAGTATCTCTTGCCTCTGTGTTGGCTGTCCTGACCAACTTTTGAACAAATACCTCTTCATGGCCCTCCAATGCACTCGTTGTTTCCCCGCGCCAGCAACCTGCTGGCACACAATCAAAAAAGGATCATCAAGACCATGAACCCATCCGGATATTGCACAAGAAACGGGAACTATGGCTGTGCATTCCCTGCGCAAAGCAGACAAAATCAGCCGGCCACATCCAGCCATGCCACGCCCGGCAAACGCTATTGTTCCACGCACAAAGAAAACAGGGATTACAGGCAGGGGCCACTGAACAACAGGAACCCCCGACACTGGCCGGCCCCCCCGCCGCAGGCGCTACAGGACGAGGTCGCCAGGGGCTTCGGCTATCTGCGGAACGAGCCTCAGCGTGCTCTTGATGCCGCTGAAACTCTATTGGAGCGATGCAATGCACAGCACGCCTGCCATATCCGTATTCTGCAATTAAAAGCGCGGGCCTTGTTCCAGCTGGGCAAAAGTGACGACTGCATTGCTTTCATCAGTTCCCTTGAAACCAGGGCCCAGAAAAACAAAGGCTTGTTGATGGCCAAGGCCCGCGCTTTACAAACCAGGGGCTGTTTTCAGCAAGCCCTGGAGATTTTCCAACATCTTTATACAAAACACAGGGCATCTGACAAAGATTACAAATCGCACGGTCTGGCCCTTGGCAGGCATTTGCAGCTGTTGGGGGGCTCGAGCAACCTGAAACAGGCACTGGCTATCTATACCCAACTGCGCGCCCACGCCGCCGGAGGGCGAATCAACACGCCCTGTGATGACAAGGATATTGAGCTGACCCTGAGCCGCCACTTCCAGGTCATGGGAGGGATGAATAATCTGCAAAAGGCTCTGGCTATCGTTACCCGGCTGCGCACCCAGGCCGCCAACGGCAAAGAAAATACCCCCTGTCATGACAAAGAGATTGAGTTGGGTCTTGGCCGGCTTTTCCAGTGCATAGGAGAAGCCGGGAATATGGACAAGGCCCTGGCCATCTACACGAACCTGCGCACCCAGGCTGCGGGAGGGAAGGAAGACACGCCCTGTAATGACAAGGATATTGAATTGACTCTCGGCAGACATCTGCAGCTCATGGGGGGAGCTGACAATATGCAAGAGGCCCTGGCCATCTTTACCCACCTGCGCACCCGGGCGGCGGGAGGCAAGGCAAACACGCCCTGCCATGACAAGGATCTTGAGCTGGCTCTCGGCATGCATCTCCAACTCATGGGAGGAGCAGACAATCATAAACGGGCCCTGGTTATCTTTACCCGGCTGCGCACCCAGGCGGCTGGTGGAAGGGACAATACGCCCTGCAATGACAACGTCATTGAGTTGACCCTCGCCAGGCATCTTCAAGTTTTGGGGGGACCCGACAATCAACGCCAGGCGCTGGCCATTCTGACCCGCCTGTACAGCCTGACCATGAGCCAGGGGGGCTGCATGTCCTGCCAGTACAAGGATATTGCGATAGCGCTGGGCAGGCAGCTCCAGCACATAGGGGGCATCGCGAATATGAAAAAGGCTCTGGCGATCTTTACCCAGCTACGCACCCGCGCTGCGGGAGGACAGCCAGACACCCCCTGTGATGACAAGGATATTGAACTGACCTTCGGCAGGCAGCTCCAGCTCTCGGGGAGACCCGCCGGGATGCAACAGGCCCTGGCGATCTATACAAGGCTGCGCATGCGGGAAGCCGGAGGACAGCCGAACACCCCCTGTCATGACAAGGAGATCGAATTAAGCATCGCCAGGGTTCACCAGTTCATGGGGGGAAAAGAAAACAGGGACGAGGCCCTGGCGATCTATACAAGGCTGCGCAGCTGGAACACGGGAAAGGCGACCAACGCGCCCTCTAATGACAAGGAGATTGAATTGGCTTTGGGCAGTCTGCTCCGACTCATGGGAGGCCAGCAGAATCTGGAACAGGCCCTGGCTATTTTCACAAGGCTGCGCATCCGGGCTACAGGGGCACAGGCAAGCACCCCCTGTGACGACAAACACATTGAACTGGCTCTGGCACTCACCTTTGAGGCCATCGGCGGGGCAGCCAATCTGGAGAAGGCGCTGGCCATCTACACCCGCTTACGCACCCAGGCCGCCGGGGGCCGGGCCAACACCCCCTGTAGTGATAAAGATATTGAATTATCCCTCGGCAAGCTTTTCCAGCTTATAGGTGGCGCCGAAAATATGGATAAAGCTCTGGCCATCTATACGCGGTTACGCCGCCAGGCGGCCCAGGGAAAGGAGAACACGCCATGCGATGACCCGGAAATTGAGCTGACGCTGGCATGCCATTTTGTTGCGCGGGGAATGTGGCAGGCTTTTGATGAACTGCAACTTGAGGCCAGGCCTTTCTCCGGAGAGCAAACCTTTTTGTGTTTGAGTGTTCGTTACTTCCATGAACTCCTGGAGGCACCGGGACTTTCTCCCGCGCACTCAAGGCTTCTGGGTCAGGCGATCAAGTTTGCGGTCCTCGCTCTGGAGTCCTGTCGCCAGGCCAATGCCTCCTGCATCAGTCAGCTGGGGCATTGTATTCGTTTATTGTCGCACTGGCCTGACGCCCTCCTGGCCCAGACCGGCATCCAGAAAAGCCAGGTGAGAAGCTTGACCAGAGCCGCAACATTTCTCTTTAAAACGGCCGATGCGATCAGTCCTCACCGACTGTTTGCGCAAAAGGATCAGGACTGGCGAAAAAAGGAGCAGGAACTGCTGGGCCGGCTGTCACGGCAACGCGTGCTTGAGGGCAGCACAGTGCGCACGGCCTGTTGTCTTGTTTGATAGCTGATGTTGGCGCTTTTACGTCTGCCCGACCAAGCGCCAATGCCGCCTTTTGCCATCAGCCCTGCGTCTTGCGGGTCCGTCATCACAAGAGGCCACAGCCATCCTGACACTGCGGCAGTGAGCACTGACCGCAGCTGGAGCTGTCACCGCCAGGATACGGCTTGTTCTCCCTGTCTTTTCGAGTCGGCCCTGCAACGACAACAGGCCTCCATCGTCAGCCTCCAGGACGGCCAGGTACGCCGTTGTGACAACGCCGGAACAATCTCTTGTGGCTTGTAGTCCACTGGGTTCACCGTTTCTCAGTGTCAGTAGCCTACTGTAGGCAAGCATTACAAGGGGGCAACAGCACAATGAATCCATCAGGGTATTGCGGGAAAAGCAGGGGTTATGGCCGGACTGCCTCTTCAGACCACCGACAAGGTCAGCTGGGGCGCTCCACCTCAGGTTCGCCTTGCAAACGCGGTTCTGTCACCCGGGGAGAGGGCAGCGGTCATGGGCAAGGGGCAGTGAGCCAACGGGCCTGGCCAAACCAGCCGACGCTCCCTCAGGTTCCGAAGCAAGACGACATTAACAAGGCGTTCATCTATCTTCGCACCCAGCCGCAACGCGCTCTGGATACCGCTGAGGTTCTGTTGGACCGATGCAGTGGACGGCCCGGGCTCCATAGGCGGGCTGTGCAATTGAAAGCCAGGGCGTTACTTCAACTCCACAAGGCTGACGACTGCATCGCTTTCATCAACTGCCTGGCAACTGAGGCACAGAATGACAAAGGCTTGTTGATGACCAAAGCCAGAGCTTTACAAGCCAAGGGCTGCGTGCGCACAGCCCTGGCGCTTTTCGAGCACCTGTATGCCGCCCACAGGGCGAATGACAAAGATCACAAGACCTATGCTTTGTCCCTTGGCATTGCGTTGCAACGGACAGGGGGCCTGAACAATCTGCAACGGGCCCTGGCAATCTATACCCAACTACGCACCCGTGTGGCTGGAGGCCACAAGAACACCTTCTGTGCTGACAAGGACATTGAGCTGACCCTTGGCAGACATCTTCAGCTCATGGGGGGGGCGGACAGGCTGCAACAGGCCCTGGCCATTTTTACAAGGCTGCGTAGCTGGAGTGCAGGCGGAAGGCTGAACACCCCCTGTCATGACAAGGAGATTGAGCTGGCCCTTGGCAGACATCTTCAGCTCATGGGGGGAGCCGACAATCTGGAAAAAGCCCTGGCTATCTTTACCCGGCTGCGCACCCGGGAAGCCGGAGGGAAGTCAGACTCGCCCTGTAATGACAAGACGATTGAATTGGCCCTTGCCAGGTGTCTGGAGCTCACGGGGAGAGCAGACAATATGGAACGGGCCCGGGCGGTCTACACCAGATTGCGCACTCTGGCAGCCGGTGAGCCCAATACCCCCTGTAATGACAAGGAGATTGAATTGACCCTTGCCAGATATCTGGAGCTCACGGGGGGCGCAGACAATCTGGAACGGGCGTTGGCTATCTGCACCAGATTGCGCACTCTGGCAACCGGTGGACAGGCCAACACCCCCTGTAATGACAAGGAGATTGAGCTGACCATTGGCCGACTTCTCCAGCGCATGGGGGGAGATGACAATCTGACGAAAGCCCTGGCTATCTATACAAGGCTGCGCCAACGTGCGGCCGGAGGCCAGCCCAATACCCCCTGTGATGACAAAACTATTGAGTTAACTATCGCCAGACTTTTCCAGCTCAGGGGAGGTGCTGAGAATATGGAGAAAACTCTGGCCATCTACACCCGGCTACGTACCCGGGCCGCCCAGGGGCAGGCAAACACGCCCTGTGATGACAAGGATGTTGAGTTGGCCCTGGCCATACATCTCCGGCTTATGGGAGGAGCGGACCGTCTGCAACAAGGCTTGACCATCTTGACCCGGCTGCGCACCGGCAGCGCGGGGGGGCAGCCAGACACCCCCTGTAATGAAAGGGATATTGAGTTGGCCCTTGGCAGGCATCTCGAGTTCATGGGGGGAGCTGACAATCTGGAAAAGGCCCTGGCCATCTACACCAGATTGCGCACTCTGGCCGCCGGCGGACGGGCCAATACCCCCTGTAACGACAAAGAACTTGAGTTAACCCTGGGCAGACATCTGCAGCTTATGGGGGGAGCCGACAATATGGACAAGGCCCTGGCTATCTTTACCAGACTGCGCAGCCGGACCGCTGGAGGGCAGCCAGATAGCAATGACAAGAAGATTGAGCTGGCTCTTGGTCGACATCTCCAGCTCATGGGAGGCCCTGACAATATGGAAAAGGCCCGGGCGGTCTTTACAAGGCTGCGCACCCGGACCGCTGGCGGGCGGGTCAACAGGTCCTGCAATGACAAGGATATTGAACTGACCCTCGGCAGACATCTGCAGCTCATGGGGGGGCAGGACAATCTGGATCAAGCCTTGGCTATCTATACCCGGTTGCGCGCCCGGGCAGCGGGAGGGCGGGCCAACACCCCCTGTGATGACAAGGATATTGAGCTGACGCTTGGCACACACCTTGAGCTTCTGGGGGACCCTGACAATCTGCACAAAGCCATGGCTATCTTTACCCGGCTGCGCCGACGTGCGGCCGGAGGGCGGGAGAACACAGCCTGTAATGACATAGAGATTGAGTTGGCCCTCGGTAGATGTTACGAACTCATGGGGGGAGCAGACAACCTGGAACAAGCCTTGCGGATCTTTAGCCGGGCCGCCGCCGGAAAGCTCAATACGCCCTGTAATGACAAGGATATTGAGCTGACCCTGGCCAGGCTGCTCCGGCTTATGGATGGCAAACAGAATCGGGAACAGGTGTGGGCCATCTACACGCGGCTGCGCCACCGGGCCGCCGGCGGCCTCCCGAACAGCCCCTGTAATGACAAGGACATTGAGCTGGCTCTGGCAGGCTTTCTTATTGAAAGGGAAATGTGGCCGCAGTTTGACGAGCTGCGCATCGAAGCCCGCCATTTTCCAGGATTTGAACCGCACTTGTGTCTGAGTGTTCGTCACTTCCGGCAACTGCTGGGTACCCCGGGGATTTCTCCTGCGCACGTGAGACTGCTGGGACGCGCGCTGAAGTCAGCCGTCCTTGCTGTAGAGGTCGGTGGGCTTATGAATGCCTCTTGTCTCAGCCAGCTGGCGCATTGTGTTCGCTTGTTATCCTTCTTTCCCAAGGTTTGGTTACAAGAAGGTGGCATTCAGCACAAGCAGATGAGGGGATTGCGCACGGCTGCAAAATTTCTCTTTGATACGGCCAGCAAGATCGCCCCCTGGCGACGCGGGCCGGACAAAGATCAGGACTGGCGCGTCAGGGAGCAGGAATTGCTGACCTTGCTGTCGCAACAAACTGCACGCAAGCTGCCGTCGCCATTGACGCAGTGACCACTGTTGCCACTTTGCCCGGAAAGAAGCTTCCCTGGTTCCTTGAACCTGCCCTGCCACGGCAACAAGATCGCAGGTCAGGATCCCGGACGGCTGTGTCTGCTGCCCTGACGCATTGCTGCACAAACTCTTGCGCGTTGCTGTCCAACGCACGCGCCGTTTCGCGACGTCGACAGTCTGCTGGCACAGCATCACGACAGAGGTGACCGACCATGAATCCACCTGGATATTGCGCAAGGAGGGGAGGTTCGGGCCCGGCCTCCTCTTTCCCCGGCCAACAGCGTCAGCCTGGACGTTCCTCTGCCAGTGCGTCAGACAAACGGGGTTCCTTTACCCGGGGCCGTTGTTATAGCAAGCGATCACTGCGCCAACGCCCCCCCCAACACGGCCTGGTCAAAGCTCGCGCACTGGAACCAGACGACATCGGAAGAGCTTTTGGCTCTCTGCGCACCCATCCCCGGCGCGCTCTGGATGCCGCTGACATGTGGCTCGACAAATACGGTACACAACCTTCCCTCTATATCCAGGTTGTGCAATTGAAAGCCCGGGCATTGATTCAGCTCAACAAAATTGACAACTGCATCGCTTTCATCAACGCCCTTGAGCCGCAAGTACGCAATGACAAAGGCGTGTTGATGACCAAAGCCAGAGCTTTACAAAACAAGGGCTGTTTGCGCGAAGCCTTGCCGCTGTTCCAGCATCTTTATGCCGATCACGCAGCAGCCTACAAAGATCACAAGACGTACGCTCTGGGCCTTGGCAGGCATTTGCAGCTGCTGGGGGGCGCGGGCAATCTGAAAAAGGCCCAGGCTATCTATACCCGGCTACGCACCCGGACGGCAGCCGGAAGGGAGAACACCCCCTGTGATGACAAGGATATTGAATTGGCCCTTGGCAGGTGTTTGCAGCTGCTGGGGGGCGCGGACAATCTGGAAAAGGCCCTGGCAATCTATACCCGGTTGCGCACCCGGGCTGCTGGGGGACGGGAGAACACGCCCTGTAATGACAAGGATATTGAGCTGACCCTCGGCCGATGTTTCGAACTCATGGGCGGAACACACAATCTGCAACAGGCCTTGACGATCTTTACGCGGCTGCGCCTCCGGGCGGCCGGCGGGCGGGTCAATACGCCCTGTAATGACAAGGATATTGAGCTGACCCTGGCCAGGCTGCTCCGGCTTATGGGTGGCGAACAGAATCGGGAACAGGTGTGGGCCATCTACACACGGCTGCGCCACCGGACCGCCGGCGGCCTCCCGAACAGCCTCTGTAATGACAAGGACATTGAGCTGGCTCTGGCAGGCTTTCTTATTGACATGGAAATGTGGTCGCAGTTTGACGAGCTGCGCATCGAAGCCCGCCATTTTCCAGGATTTGAACCGCACTTGTGTCTGAGTGTTCGTCACTTCCGGCAACTGCTGGGTACCCCGGGGATTTCTCCTGCGCACGTGAGACTGCTGGGACGCGCGCTGAAGTCAGCCGTCCTTGCTGTAGAGGTCGGTGGGCTTATGAATGCCTCTTGTCTCAGCCAGCTGGCGCATTGTGTTCGCTTGTTAACCTTCTTTCCGAAGGTTTGGTTACAAGAAGGAGGCATTCAGCACAAGCAGATGAGGGGATTGCGCACGGCTACAAAATTTCTCTTTGATACGGCCAACAAGATCGCCCCCTGCCGACACGGGCAGGACAAAGATCAGGACTGGCGCGTCAGGGAGCAGGAATTGCTGACCTTGCTGTCACAGCAACAGGCTGCACGCAAGCTGCCGTCGCCATTGACGCAGTGACCGCTGTTGCCACCTGGCCCGGGAACAAGGCATAGCTCTGGCTTCCCCCGTTCTTTGAACCTGCCCTGCCACGGCAACAAGATCGCAGGTCAGGATCCCGGACGGCTGTGTCTGCTGCCCTGGCTCACTGCTGAACAAACTCTTGCGCGTTGCTGTCCAACGCACGCGCCGTTTCTCGACGTCGACAGTCTGCTGGCACAGCATCGCAACAGAGGTGACCCACCATGTATCCATCTGGATATTGCGGCAGGAGGGGAGGTTCGGGCCTTGCCTCCTCTTTCCACGGCCAACAGCCTTGGCCTGGACGTTCCTCTGCCAGTGCAGCAAACACACGGGGAGCATTCGGGAAGCGCAGCTGTTATGGACAGCGGTTACTGAGCCAAAGGGCCGCCCGACACTACCCGGCCACACCTCGCTCACCGGAGCAAGACAGCATCAGTAAAGCTTTTGCCGATCTGCGAACCCATCCTCAGCGTGCTCTGGATGCCGCTGAAATTTTGTTGGATCAATACGGTACACAACCCTCTCTCTCTATCCAGATTGTGCACTTGAAAGCCAGGGCGTTGCTTGAGCTCAATAAAACTGACGACTGCATCGCTTTCATCAACGCCCTTGAACCTCCGGCATACAATGCCAAAAGGCTGTTATTAACCAAAGCCAGAGCCTTACAAAACAAAGGCTGTTTGCGCGAAGCCTTGTCGCTGTTTCAACATCTTTATTCCAATCACAGAGAGACGCACAAAGATCGCAAGATGCATGCTCTGGGCCTTGGCCGACTTCTTCAGCTCATGGGGGGAGCTGACAATCAGGAAAAGGCGCTGGCGATCTTCACCCAGCTACGCACCCAAAGCGCTGGAGGGCGGGTCAGTACGCCCTGTAATGACAAGGAGATTGAGCTGGCCCTTGGCAGACATCTGCAGCTGCTGGGGGGCGCGGACAATCTGGAAAAGGCTTTGGCTATCTATAACCGGCTGCGCACCTGGACAACCGGGGGACAGGAGAACAGCCCCTGTGATGACAAGGATATTGAGTTGGCCCTTGGCAGGTGTTTGCAGCTGCTGGGGGGCACGGACAAGCTGGAGAAAGCCCTGGCTATCTTTACACGGCTGCACACCCGGGTGGTTGAAGGGCGGCCCGATGGCAATGACAAGAATATTGCGTTGACTCTTGGTAGACATCTCCAGCTCATGGGAGGCCCGGGCAATATGGAAAAGGCCCGGGCTATCTTTACCCGGCTGCGCGCCCGCGCCGCGGAAGGGCGGGTCAATATGCCCTGTCATGACAAGGATATTGAGTTGACTCTTGGCAGACATCTCCAACTCATGGGGGGCACTGACAATCTGCACCAGGCGCTGGCTATCTTCACAAGGCTGCGCACCCGCGCCGCTGGAGGGCAGATCAATACGCCTTGTAATGACAAAGAGATTGAGCTGGCCCTTGGCCTACATCTGCAGTTCATGGGGGGAGCAGACAATCTGGACAAGGCCCGGGCGGTCTTTACCCGGCTGCGCACCCGGGCAGCTGGAGGGCGGGCCAACACCCCCTGTGATGACAAGGACATTGAGCTGGCTCTTGGTAGACACCTCCAGCTTATGGGAGGCCCGGGCGATATGGAAAAGGCCCTGGCAATCTATACCCGGTTGCGCACCCGAGCCGCTGGAGGGCGAGTCAATACCCCCTGTAATGACAAGGATATTGAGCTGACCCTTGGCAAACATCTTGAGCTGATGGGAGGGCATGGCAATCTGGAACAAGGCCTGGCTATCTATACCCAGCTGCGCACCCGGGCTGCTGGAGGGCGGGCCAACACCCCCTGTGATGACAAGGACATTGAGCTGGCTCTTGGCAAACATCTCCAACTCATGGGAGGCGCTGACAATCTGCAGCAGGCCCTGGCAATCTATACCCGGTTGCGCACCCGGGCCGCCGGAGGGCAAAAGAATACAGCCTGTAATGACACGGAAATTGAGTTGGCTCTCGGCATATATTTCGAACTCATGGGAGGAGCGGACAATCTGGAGCAAGCCCTGACAATCTTTACGAAGCTGCGCACCCGAGCTGCTGCCGGAAGGGTCAATATGCCCTGTGATGACAAGCGTATTGAGCTGACTCTTGCCAGACATCTCCAACTCATGGGGGGCCCTGACAATCTGCAACAGGCCATGGATATCCTTGCCGGGCTACGCAGCCGGGCGGCTGGAGGGCGGACAAACACGCCCTGTGATGACAAGGATATTGAGCTGGGCCTTGGCAAAAACCTTCAGCTGCTGGGGGGGGCTGATAATCTGCAACAGGCGCTGGCAATCTATACCCGGTTGCGCCGACATGCGGCCGGAGGGCGAGAGCACACCGCCTGTAATGACAAGGAGATTGAGTTGGCTCTCGGCAGATGTTTCGAACTCATGGGAGGAGCAGAGAATCTGGAACAGGCCCTGAGAATCATTACCAGGCTGCGCCTCCGGGCGGCCGGAGGGCGGGTCAATACGCCCTGTGATGACAAGAATATTGAGCTGACGCTGGCCAGGATTCTCTGGCTTATAGATGGCACAAAGAGTCGGGAACAGAGGTGGCCCATCTACACGCGGCTGCGCAGCCGGGCAACCGGCTGCCTGCCGAACAGCCCCTGTAATGACAAAGATGTTGAGCTGGCGCTGGCTGCCTTTTTTGTTGAGATGAAAATGTGGGCGCAGTTTGACGAATTGCGCATCGAAGCCCGCCATTTTCCAGGATTTGAACCGCATTTGTGTCTGAGCGTTCGTCACTTCAACCAACTGCTGGATACCCCGGGAATGTCTTGCGCGCACTTGAGGCTTCTGGGATGCGCGCTGAAGTCAGCCGTCCTTGCTCTGGAAGTCGGTGGGTTCATGAATGCCTCGTGTATCAGTCAGCTGGCGCATTGTGTTCGCTTGTTGTCCCGTTGTCCGAAGGTTTTGTTACAAGAAAGAGGCATTCAACAAAGCCAGGTGAGGGGATTGCGCACTGCTGCACAATTTCTCTTTCATGCAACCGGGGAGATCGCCCCCTGGCGACGAGAACAGGACAAAAATCAGGACTGGCGAGTCAAGGAACAGCAATTGCTGACCTTGCTGTCGCAGCAACAGGTAGCATGCAAGCTGCCGTCTCCATTGACGCAGTGACCTTGCTGTCATCCCTTTTCCTGGGGAGAAGACATCGCGGTTCTCCCCGTTTCTTTGAACCTGCCCTTCAATGGCACCAGGAATCCAATGTCAGAATCCTGGACGGCCATGTCTGCCGTTGTGACCAACTTCTGAACAAACTCTTGCGCGTTGCAGTCCAACGCACGCGCCGTTTCTCGACGTCGACAGTCTGCTGGCACAGCATCGCAACAGAGGTGACCAACCATGAATCCATCTGGATATTGCGGCAGGAGGGGAGGTTCTGGCCGTGCGTCCTCTGTC
>MKWU01001859.1_pt1 | contig 34493 bp, 27 predicted proteins | sample 809101 | NCBI WGS metagenome assembly MKWU01 (sample SAMN05860141, study PRJNA318959) | sponge metagenome | host: Aplysina aerophoba | place: Slovenia: Piran, Adriatic Sea, Gulf of Piran | collected 2013-05-07
CCAGGACTTCACCCGCTTCGAGTGGCCGTTGCGCGACAACGTGGCGCCGGGCGGCGCGCCGGACGGCGACGTCCGCGCCGCTCTCGAAGCGGCGGGGGGGGGCGGGGGGGCCCCCGCGCGGGCGGGGGGGGGGCCCGCGGGCGGGGGGGGGACGGTGGTGGCCCGCGGGTACGAGGGGGGGACGGATCTGTCGGGTGGCCAATGGCAGCGCATCGCGCTGGCCAGGGCGCTCTGTGCGGTTCGCGCGGGGGCGGGCGTCGTCCTTCTCGACGAGCCGACGGCGCAGCTCGACGTGCGGGGCGAGGCGGAGATCTTCGACCGCATCCTCGCCGCGACGCGGCCTTGCACCACGATCCTGATCTCGCATCGCTTCTCGACCGTGCGCCACGCCGACCGCATCTGCGTCCTGGAGCAGGGTCGCGTGATCGAGCTCGGCACGCACGACGAGTTGATGGCCCAGGGCGGCCGCTACCGGACGATGTTCGACCTGCAGGCGCGTCGCTTCCACGCCGCCGAGGACGAGGAGGGACGGGCATATGACGTCCTCGCCTGAGCCGCGCGGCGGCCCGCCCGGGGCGCCCGACGAGCTGCCGCCGGCACTGCCGTCGATGTGGCGCCTCTGCCGTCTCGGCTACCGCCATGAGCCGCGGCTGATGGCCGCGGCGTTCGCGCTTTCCCTGCTCGCCGCCCTTCCCGACGCGTTGCTGGCGCTGTGGTTCATGCTGCTCGGCATCGGGGTGATCGAGGACCGGCCGGACCTCGTTCGCGTCGCCGCAGTCGGGCTCGGGGCGTCGCTCACCGCCACCTGGGTGCTTCGGACGGTCAGCACGCGCGTCCAGCGCCGCTTTCGCGACCGGGTCACGATCGCCCTCGAGGCCCACGTTGCGGGTCTCCAGGCGTCGGTTGCGACCCTCGCCCATCAGGAGCGGCCCGACTACCTCGACCGGCTTGCCGTCCTGCGCAACCAGGTCTTCGTCCTCGACCACCTGTACATGTCGATCTTCTCGACCTGCGGTTGGCTGCTGCGGCTCGCGGTCACGATCGGCCTTCTGATCTCGATTCATCCGGCGCTGGCGTTGCTGGCGGCGGCCGCGCTGCCCGCGGTGCTGACGTCGACGTGGCGGCCGGCCGTCGAGCGGCGATCGCAGGAGCGCGCCGCGCCGCACACCCGCCGGGCCCGGCATCTGTTCACCACGGCAACGACGGCCGCATCCGGCAAGGAGGTCCGGGTGGCCGGGGTCGCGGACCGGGTGGCGGCGGATCGGCGCGCGGCCTGGGAGCGGGGATACGCCCCGATCGCTGCGGCCCGGTGGGGCTCGGCGGCCTGGCACGGAGCGGCGTGGCTGGTCTTCGGCGGCGCGTACGTCGGGGCGATCGCGTTCGTCTCGGCGGGGATCGGAGCGCCGGCCTCACAGGTGCTGCTGGTGTTGGCGGCCGGAGCGCGGCTGTCGGCGTACGTCGGCGCCACGGTCGGCGAGATCGGCTTCCTGCGCGGCATCTGGATGGACGGCTCGCGCCGGCTGGCCTGGCTCGAGGACTACGCGGCGGCTACGGTCGCCACCGCGGACCGTCCGGCGCCGGCCGTCCTCCGGGACGGGATCCGGCTCGAGCATCTCTCGTTCGCGTACCCGGGCACGTCGCGCCTGGTCCTGGACGACGTGTCGCTGACGCTCCCGGCGGGCTCCGTCGTCGCGCTGGTCGGCGAGAACGGCGCGGGCAAGTCGACGCTCGTCAAGCTGCTCGCCAAGCTGTACGAGCCCACGTCCGGAGCCATCCTCGTCGACGGGACGCGGCTTGCCGACATCGCTCCGGATCGTTGGCGCGAACGCCTCGCGGGCGCGTTCCAGGACTTTTTCCGCTTCGAGTTCCGCGCCCGGCGGGCGGTCGGGGTCGGTGACGTGCCGCGGCTCGACGATACGCCGGCGGTCGGGGCGGCGGTCGGCCGAGCGGGCGCCGAGGACGTGGTCGAGGGCCTGGCGTCAGGGCTGGATACGCAGCTCGGATCGACCTGGCCGGAGGGCGTGGAGGTGTCGTTCGGCCAGTGGCAGAAGCTGGCGCTGGCGCGCGGGTTCATGCGCGACGACCCGCTGCTGCTCGTCCTCGACGAGCCCACCGCCGCCCTCGACGCCGAGACCGAGCATGCGCTGTTCGAGCGCTACTCGGCCGCGGCCCGCCGCTTGCCGGGTACGGCAGGCGACGGCAACGGCGTCGGCGGCCGCGTCACGCTTCTCGTCTCCCATCGTTTCTCGACCGTGCGGATGGCCGACCTGATCGTCGTGCTCGATGGAGCCCGGCTCGTCGAGTCGGGCTCGCACGAGGCACTGATGGCGGCCGGCGGACGCTACGCCGAGCTCTATCGCCTGCAGGCCAAGGCGTACCGCTGACCGTCCAGCGGGCGAGCCCGTCCCCTCGTGCCGGTTCCGTGCGGAGCGACGATCAGATCTCGGTGAGGCGGAGCGTGGAGCGCTGCAGGTCGAGCGCGACGCGGTAGTTGCTCAGGAAGCGGTGGCCGACGATGCCGCCGATGTGGAAGCCGAGCAGCGCGCTCGGCCGGTGCAGGTTGAGCACGACGACCGAGAAGTTCTCGTACTGGATGCGGTCGAAGGCCAGGTGGACCCCCGGCAGCAGGAAGGCGTCCATGTCCCAGCCCGAGGTCCCGAACACCTGCAGCGGGATGTGGCGCACGGGCACCATCCCGAGGGTATTCGCCGTGGCGAGGCTGATCGAGATCACCTCGCCGCCGGTGTCGACGATGAAGCTCTTCGGGTGGTCCTGGTTGACGACGCCGCGCACCATCGCCAGCCGGTTGAACCGGAGCGGCAGCACGACGTTGGCCGGCTCCTCCGGGATCTCCCGGCCGACGAGCATCTGCTGCCTCTCGTAGTCGATGATGGCCGACATGCCGAAGGCGAGCGGCGAGATGCTGTTCTCGACGCGCGTGTCGGGCAGCCCGGACAGCGGCGGATTCTTGATGATCGCCGGCACGTTGCGGATGGTGAGCGTCCCGATCTCGAGGGAGTCGGCGCGCCCCATCTCGAGGCCACGCAACCCGATGTCGCCCACCCCCGCGCTCAGCGTGTTGACGATCGGTCGGATGCGGTGCCGCTCCGCCGTGGGCTTCGACAGCACCATCTGCTCGGCGCCGGTGTCGATGACCAGGTTCATCTCGGCGCCGCCGTTGATGCGGCCGCGCACCACCACCTTGTCGCGCTCAAGGCGGAACGGAATCGTGTGCATCCGGTCGGCCTGTTCCGGTGCGATGTCGAGCGGCGGCCGATCTCCGAACGAGCGCAGGAAACGGACCTCCGAGCGGGCCCATTGCGCCTTCTCGGTGCGCCGCGTGCCGGGCAGCCGATCGACGTAGGCGTTCAGGGCGTCGGCCGCCTCCGAGTACCGCCGCAGTCGGCGGTAGATGGTGCTCAGCGTGTGGTAGGCCTCCGGGGCGCTGGATGCGGCGATGGCCGCCTGCACCTCGGCGAGGCTCTCCTCGAGCCGGCCGCGCGCGGCGAGCCCGCGCGCCAGGCCGTGACGGGCGCCGCCCGCCTGCGGATCGATGGCCAGCGCGTCGCGGTACGCGGCCTCCGCCTCCGCGAACAGTCCCGAGGCCCACAGGGCATCGGCGTACAGCGTGCGCGAAGCGGAATCCGCCGGATCGGCGACCTCGGCCAGGATCTCCGCCTCCTGGTGGGCGCGCGCGAACTCCGCCACCTGGAGCAGCGATCGGAGCAGGCCGCGCGCGGCGCGCACGATCTGGCCCGGCTTGGCGCCCTCCTTGGCCCGCTCGTAGGCGACGATCGCTTCCCAGTAGCGTTCGTCGCCGAACAGCAGGTCGCCCAGCTCGAGGCGGATCTCGCTACGCGCCGATGCCGGAGTGGAGTTGGCGTCGATGACGATGGGAGCGGCCGCGGCGACGGCCAGCGCGACCGCCACGCCTCGAAGACCAACGCGCATGGAAGCCTCCCGGGACGAGCCCCGCCCCGTCGGCCGGGCTTGGGCTGCGCCGGCGAAGGCGCGAAGCCGGCCGCGGGCCGGTTCACCGGGTGTACTGCTGGATGGGGACACCGTCGTACATGTCGTCGACGCGCAGGATCTGTGCGCTCCGGCTGTAGGTCCCCAGCTCGTAGTCCTCGCTCATGATGAGCGCCTTCACCGGCTTCGTGGGGCAGACTTCGGAGCAGAGCCCGCAGAAGCTGCACCGCGACAGGTTGAAGTCGAAGTAGTCGAGCACCTTGATCTTGTGGCCGGGCTCGCGGTGACCGCCCAGGTTGATCAGGTCATCCGGGCACGCCTTGGCGCACTGATCGCACACGATGCAGGTTTGCGCCCCGGTCTCGGGTTCCACCTGCAGACGCAGCACGCCCCGGAAGCGCGGAGCCACCGGCCTGCGCTCCTGTGGATACTGGAACGTGAAGGCGGGCTGCGGCGTGTACTTGAGCGTGACCAGGAGCCCCTTGATCAGGTCGACGAGGAGGACGGTGCGAAAGAACTTCTGCAGGAACAGCACGGTTCGGTTCCTAGGCTCGGCCGTCGACGACGATCGGCTCGCTCTGGCCGGCCATGATCACGCGCTCCTTCCGCAGGATCGTGTTCTCCTTGCGGATCTTGTCCTGCAAGCGCATCAGCCCGTAGAGGAGGGCCTCGGGACGTGGTGGACAGCCCGATACGTAGACATCGACCGGAACGATCTTGTCGACGCCCTGCAGCACGCTGTAGGTCGGAAAGGGGCCGCCCGCGTTCGAGCAGCTGCCCATGGACATGACCCACTTCGGCTCGGGCATCTGATCGTAGAGCCGGCGCAGCACCGGGGCCATCTTCTTCGTGACCGTCCCGGCGACGATCATCAGATCGGACTGGCGAGGCGACGCGCGGAACACCTCGGCCCCGAAGCGGGCGATGTCGTACCGGGAGGTCGAGGTGGCGATCATCTCGATGGCGCAGCACGCGAGCCCGAAGCCCATCGGCCAGAGAGACGACTGGCGGGCCCAGTTCAGCACCCGGTCCACGTTGGTCGTGATGAAGTTGTCTTCGAAGCGATGCTCGATCAGACCCATGCAGGTGTCTTCCCGGCGCCCGCGGACGGCGCCGCGCTTAACGGAATCGCGCCTACTTTCCCTCGTACCACTGCGCGTTCGTGTCGATGAAGCTCTGCCACTGGTCCGGCACCTCATCGTTCGCGAAGATCGCCTCCACGGGGCACGCAGGCACGCACGCCCCGCAATCGATGCATTCCTCCGGGTGGATGTAGAGCATCGTTTCCGCTTCGAAGTCGTCTTCGTCCTTGCGGGGATGGATGCAATCCACCGGGCAGACATCCACGCACGCGGTGTCCTTCGTGCCCACACACGGCTCACAAATCGAATAGGCCATTCACTCCTCCGACTACGCCAGCAAACCCGCACCAAGAATACATCCGGCCAGTCCGCGAATCAAGGCCGACCCCGCTCCGACATGTCCCCCCGCGGGTCGCCGGACCTCGCGCGCTCAGACGATCTTCATGCGTCCCGCGAATCCCTCGTCGTACCCGTGATAGTGCTGCACCGCCGCCTCCGGGTAGCGCCAGCAGTAGTAGCCCTCGCCGGTGTCGAAGTCGACCAGCCACAGGCCCTTCACCTCGGCGCCGTGCGCCTTGATGGCGCTGGTCCACTCCGCGATCACGCGGTCGAGGGCCGTGAGCAGGAGATCGCGGTCCGGGTGGCCGTTGGGCAGCCGATCGAGCCGCTCGGCCACGGCCCGCGCCTGCTCGACGGCATCGGCGGTGCGCGAGCGTACCGCGGGCAGCAGAAGCTGCGCGTCCTTCAGCGTGAACGTACGGCTCGACGACGGGTCTGCGGCCATCGCGTCAGTATACGGCGGGCGGGGGACCGGCGTGGTGAACGGGCCGGTGTACGCGGGCGACGGTCCCGGACCGGGAGTTCGCGGCGTGGCAGGAGTCGCGCAGGAGTCGCGCGCCCGCAGGAGTCGCGCGCCCGCGAAACTCCCGTACGCGCCCTTCGGCGCGCGCGAACGGCGGCGCGGGAGTCGGCGACGCGCAATGGACGCCGCGGAGACGATCGCGGTACGATCGCGGATCGATGACGATCTCTGTTCCGGTCCCCCTCGTCCGGGGACGGATGCCCCGCGGGGACGCCGTTTCCAGACAGCCGAAGCCGCGTTGGCTGCGCGTGCGCGCGCCCGGCAGCAGCGGCTACCTGCGCGTGAAGCGCATCCTGCGCGGCCTTGATCTCCACACCGTCTGCGAGGAGGCGGGCTGTCCCAACATCGGCGAGTGCTGGCACCACGGCACCGCCACCTTCATGATTCTGGGCGACGTATGCACCCGCTCTTGCGGCTACTGCAACGTCATCCACGGCACCCCGGGTGCGGTCGATCGCGACGAGCCGCGACGGGTGGCGGACGCCGTCGGGGCCCTCGGCCTCGCCTACGTCGTCGTGACATCGGTCGACCGCGACGACCTGCCCGACGGCGGGGCATCGACCTTCGCCGCGGTGGTTCGCGAAGTCCGCCGGAGCGCGCCGGAGTGCCGCGTGGAGTTGCTGGTCCCCGACTTCGGGGGCCGGGATGCCGACCTCGAGCGGGTACTCGACGCGGGGCCCGACGTGCTCAATCACAACGTCGAGACGGTCGAACGCCTGTACCGGACCGCGCGGCCCGGTGGGCGCTACCGGCGGGGGCTCCCCCCGCCCCCCCGGGCCCGCGCGGCCCGGGGGGCGCTGCCGGCGGGCCCCCCGCCTGCTCGAGCGGGCCGGCCGCCATCGGCCGGCGACGCCGACGAAGTCGGGCATCATGGTCGGCCTCGGAGAGACGCGTGCGGAGCTGCTGGCAACCCTGGCCGATCTGCACGGCGTCGGCTGCGACATCCTGACGATCGGCCAGTATCTCCGGCCATCCGCTGCCCATCTTCCGGTGGACCGCTACTACCACCCGAACGAGTTCGCCGACCTCAAGGCACACGCCCTCACGCTCGGCTTTCGCCATGTCGAGGCGGGCCCTCTCGTGCGCAGTTCCTACCATGCGCACGAGCAGGCGGACGCCTGCGGATCGCCCTGACGGGCCTGCCGGCTCCTGGTCCCCGCCAGCCTGCCCGCACAGCCGTCGGGATCCCCCGGCGGGGCCTGCGGGCGCGTGGCCCCCGCAAGCCTGCCGGCACAGCGGCCGGCGTCCCGGCACCCGGTTCGGAGGCGCCGGGCTCAAGCCGGACGCCGCGGGCGGGGCAGATGCACGCTGCGGCCGAAAAAGGGGTCGGGCGCCTCCGAGGGCGTCTCGGACAACCGGGCGGGCGGCCGGCTCGAGCTCGCCGGGGCGGCGGGGGGGGGGCAGCGCCACGCCGCGGCCGAAAAAGGCGTGGGCCGCCTCCGTGAGCGTCTCGGACAACGTGGGGTGCGGATGGATCGCGCTCGCCAGGTCGGAGGCGGTCGCTTGCTGCTCGACCGCGAGCACGCCCTCGGCGATCAACTCTCCCGCTCCGGTCCCCGCGATGCCGACACCGAGGATCTGCTCGGTCGACGGGTCGACGACCAGCTTGGTCACCCCCTCTGGCCGGTCCAGCGTCAGCGCCCGGCCCGACGCACCCCACGGGAAGGTGGCGGTGGCGACGGCCCGGCCGGCCGCGGCGGCATCGGCCTCGGTCAGGCCGCACCACGCCACCTCCGGGTCGGTGAAGACGACGGCCGGAATGGCCCGCGGCGCCGGCGCGGCGGCGAGACCCGCGATCGCGTCCACCGCGACGCGGGCCTCGTGGAACGCCTTGTGCGCCAGGAGCGGCTCCCCCGTCACGTCACCCACGGCCAGGATGGAAGGTTCCGCGGTCCGCTGTCCGTCGCCGACCCGAACGAACCCGCGCCCGTCGCGCTCGACCCGCGTCGTCTCGAGTCCGGCGATGTCCGAGTTGGGTACGCGCCCCACCGCCACGAGCACGGCATCGAACCGCTGCGGTTCCGTAGAGCCGTCCGGACCGTCGAGCGTGACCTCAATCCCGGCGGGGCCGGCGGCGAGCCTCGTGACCGTCGTGTCGAGATGGACAGCGGACGCCAGCCTGCTGAAGCGCCGGGCGATGACCCGGGCCAGGTCCGCATCGGCGCCCGGGAGCAGCCGCGAGGTGGCCTCGACCACCGTCACCGCCGATCCGAGGGCGCCGTACACGGTCCCCAGCTCGAGGCCGATGTAGCCTCCGCCGATCACCAGTAGCGCCGGCGGAACCCGCTCGAGGGCGAGCGCCCCGGTCGAGTCGATCACCCGGGCGTCGTCGAGGGCCAGTGGGCCGGGACGGGCGGGACGCGAACCGGTGGCCAGGATGGCGTGCTCGAACGCAATGCGTGACGGGACCTCGGCGCCCGCCACGACCGGCGAGACCGCCAGCTCGTGCGGTCCGGCGAAGGCGGCGCGGCCCTGCACGTAGCGTACCGAGCGTTGCGCAGCCAGGCGGCCGAGGCCGCCGGTCAGCCGCTCGACGATTTGCGTCTTCCACTCCCGCAGCGCGCTCAGATCGATGGATGGCGGGCCGAAACCGATGCCCCACCGACTCGCGTCCCGCGCGTCGGTGAGCACCTTGGCCGCGTGCAGCAGCGCCTTCGACGGGATGCACCCGCGGTGCAGGCAGACGCCGCCGGGCTGCGCCGATGCGTCGACGAGCGTTACCGAGAGTCCGCGGTCGGCGGCGTCGAAGGCCGCGGCGTACCCTCCCGGCCCTGCCCCGATCACCACGAGGTCCGTCTTGTCCGTCGTTTCCGTCATCTGCGTCCCGCTTCGTCCTGGCGTCCTGTCGCTTCACCAACGGCCGGATGCTCTGCGGCCCATAGCCGCCGGTGTCTGCCCGCCCCGACCGGCCGCCTGCGGACGCGCACCGCACCGTGCGGACGCCTACGGTACTATACGGAGGCCGGTCACGGGAGAGGCCGCGGTGCGACCGGCCGCCCCCCGACCGGGCGCGTCCACGGGGGACCGACGATGATCGGGCGCCGGCAAGGCGCCGCGGCGGAGAGGACGGCTCGCCATGGCTCGTACCCGCACCTCCTCGCGCGGAGCTGCCGGCGTCGTGCCCGTGCTGCTCGCGGTCGGCGCCCTCGCGGCCGCGTCGCCCGCGGCGCACGGTCAGGAGCCGGTCGGAGCAACGATGACCCGCTTGTACGCACCAGTCGAGATCGGCGCCGACATCGCGGCGCTTCCGGACGCCGAGCGCGCGGCGCTGGCTCGTATCGTCGACGCCGCGCGGGTCATGGACGCGCTCTTCCTCGAGCAGGTCTGGGCCGGGAATCCCGCACTGCTACTGGCGCTCACCGGAGACCCGAGCCCGGCCGGCGGCGCCCGGCTCGACTACTTCCTCGTCAACAAGGGACCCTGGTCGCGCCTGGAAGGCGATCGGCCGTTCCTTCCGGGCGTGCCGGCCAAGCCCGCCGGCGCGGCCTACTATCCTCCGGACGCCGCCCGCGAAGAGGTGGCGGCGTGGATCGACGGCCTCGCGGGCGACGCGCGGCAGGCCGCCACCGGGTTCTTCACGACCATCCGGCGCGGCCCCGGCGGCTCGCTGACCGCCGTGCCCTACAGCGTGGAGTACCAGGGAGCGCTGGCAGTCGCGGCCGAGCACCTGCGTGCGGCGGCCGAGTTGACGGCGGAACCGACGCTGGCCCGCTATCTGCGGGCGCGCGCCGCAGCGTTCGCCTCCAACGACTACTACGACAGCGACGTGGCGTGGATGCAGCTCGACGCGGCGCTCGAGCCGACCATCGGGCCGTACGAGGTCTACGAGGACGGCTGGTTCAACTACAAGGCGGCGTTCGAGGCGTTCGTGACGATTCGCGACGACGCCGAGACGGCGCAGTTGGCGCGCTTCGGCGCGGAGCTCCAGGGGCTGGAGGACGTGCTGCCGATCGACCCTGCCTTCCGCGACCCCGAGCTCGGTGCGCTCGCGCCGATCCGGGTGGTCAACGTCGTCTTCACGGCGGGCGACGTGAACAGCGGGGTACAGACGGCGGCGTTCAACCTGCCGAACGACGAGCGGGTGGTCCGCGAGCACGGCTCGAAGCGGGTGATGCTCAAGAACGTGCAGGAGGCGAAGTTCCGGCACGTGCTGGCGCCGATCGCCGAGGTCGCCCTGCCTCCGGCCGAGCAGGCCGACGTCTCGTTCGAAGCCTTCTTCACCCACATCCTGATGCACGAGCTGATGCACGGCCTCGGCCCGCACGAGGTGACCGTCGACGGCCGCGCCACGACGGTGCGCCAGGCGCTGCGCGAGGCCTCGAGCGCCATCGAGGAGGCGAAGGCGGACATCTCGGGACTCTGGGCCCTGCATCGCCTGATCGATCGGGGCATCATCGACCGCTCGCTCGAACGGTCGATCTACACGACGTTCCTCGCCTCGACCTTTCGCTCGATCCGCTTCGGCACCAATTCGGCGCACGGCCGCGGCGTCGCCATCCAGCTCAACACGTTCCTCGACGCCGGGGCGGTCACGGTCGATGCCGAGGGGCGGTTCGCGGTGAATCACGCCCGCATCCGGGACGCGGTCGAGGGACTCACCCGGCGGCTGATGACCATTCAGGCGCAGGGCGACTACGACGAGGCGAACCGCGTGCTCGAGACGCTCGGCGTGGTGCGGCCGGAGGTGCAGCTCGTGCTCGACCGGCTGGAAGAGGTCCCCGTCGACATCCGCCCCCGCTACGTCACCGCGGAGGCACTCTCCGCGGAGCGCTGACACGCCGGAGGCCCGGGCAGCCAGTTCCCGCCCCTACGCGGTCTTCGTCGCCGCGGGGCCGAGGACACGCTCTTCCAGCAGCTCCTCGGCGCGGGCGAACAGCTCTTCCTTCGACAGGACACCGGCGTCGACGTCGGCGAGCAGGGCGCGCTGTGCCGCGTACTCCGTGTTCTGGATGCCGACCTTGCTCTGAAGCAGACGCCACGCCTTGCGCCGCTCGACGCAGAAGAGCACGAGCTGGCGCGAGAGCTTCATCGTCACCGGCTTGTTGCCCTTGGCCGGGAGCGTCTTGATGTAGACGCCGAAGTCGGGCACGTAGGCGCGGTGTTCCGGATCGAGATGCCGCCGGTGCACGACGTCGTTCTGGGTCAGCCGCACCAGCATGTTCTCGAGCGGGATGAGGGAGGCGGCCTCCTCCTCCTTGACCTTCTTGAGGTGGTTGCGGAAGCGTGCTTCGGTCGCGCACCAGTGGGCGACGGTGTAGCGGTATGGCTCGCCCGTCGCCTTGAACTTCGTCTTGTACCAGTCCCCCTGCATGTTGGGGTTGCCCTTGAGATCGAGAGCCTCCTGGTAGGTCTCCCCCATCTGCGGGTTGAAGACGAACTCCGGCGCGCCGCGCGAGTCGCGGACCCGCTGCGCCTGGTCGAGCGCCATGTCGTCGCCGACCCCGTGCTCGGGTTGGCAGGTCGTGAAGCACTGCAGGAAGGCCGTGCCCCGGTAGTCGAGGGCGTCGAGAATGGCCCGGAACAGCTTGGGCGAGTTGGCGATGGAGACCTGGGCGACGAAGGGCGAGCCGTGCCCGGCCAGGAACGTCTCGGCGACGGTCTTCTTCTCGACGCACTTCCCCTGGCTGGCCGCGCCGAAGGCGTTCATGTCGCCCCCGCCGAGCATCGGGGTGGAGTCGGAGTTCTGGCCGCCGGTGTTCGAGTACACCTGCGTGTCGAGCATCACCGCCTTCACGTTCGGCCGGTTCTGCAGAACCATCTTCGAGACGTTCTGGTAGCCGATGTCCCCCATCCCGCCGTCGCCGCCGACGATCCAGACGCGCGGCATCTCGTTGATTTCGGCGTCGGTCATCAGGTTGTCGGAGAAGTGGGTGAACTCGTAGTAGCGCCGCTCGTCGATGATGTCGTCCTCCCGCTCGAGGAGCCAACTGGCGAGGCGCTCCGGAATCACGGACCGGCGGCCGTGGTCCATGATGAAGCTCTCGCCGATCAGCCAGCCGATGGTCGACCCGTCCTGGAACAGCGAGTTCATCCAGGGATAGGGGTGCGGGTTGTTCGGCGGCGTCGAGCCGTACACCGTGTTGCATCCGGTGTGTGCGGCCATCGCCATCACGGACTGCCCGTTCGGCAGCCGTCCGTCGAGCGCCTGCAGCTCCTGGTGGTTGAAGGCCTCCTGCCGCATGATGGCCGCGATGGCGCCGACGGCCTCGTCGTTCGAGATCGGCCCGTGCGCCTCGAGCCGGGCCGTGGTGTCGGCGTCGGTGTCGCCGCCGAGCCCCATGAGGACGTGGGCCACGGTGCGCACGAACAGCTTGTGCTGCTCCGGATCGCGTTCGGCCAGTGCGGCGAGACGCGCGGCGCCATCGGTCTCGAGGGCGGTCGCCGCCCGGCGCAGCCGCTCCGCCTTCTCGTGGAAGAGCGGTCGCAGGTAGGCCTCGGTCACCCCCGCGATGGCCCGCAGGACGCTCTTCTCGCCACAGCCGGCGCAGGCGCCGTCGCCCGAGACGAGCGCGTCGTAGTTGCGGCGCACCATCATCAGGTTTCGCAGCGTGGCGGTCTTCGAGTCGGACGGGTTCTCGTTGTTGTAGAGGCCGAGGTACTTCTGCGAGGTGTCGGGCAGGAGGTCGAGGAACGCGGTGCCGGTCTCGTGGTCGGCGTTGACCTCCTCGGTCTCCTGCACCATCTTCAGCGCCTCGTGATCGCCGCAGGCGGTCACGCAGGCCGCGCACCCCTTGCAGAGGTCGGAGACGAAGATCGAGAAGACGCCGCCGCTTCCCGGGCTCTTGCGCTCGGCCGACTTGAAGATGGCGTTCACCTTCGAGTAGGCGAGCGGCTGCTTGTCGATGACGTCGAAGAACTCGTTCTTCGCGGTCTCGGAGAAGCCGTTCAGGTTGTTCGTGACGTCCCGGATGATCTCCGGGAGCGGCGTCTGGGCCTTGGCCTTGACCGCCTCGTTCATCGCCTCGCGCGTCCGCTGCTCCATCTCCGGAAGGGCGGCCAGCATCTTGCTCCGCTCGCCCTCGTCGGTGACGTACTCCGTGATCGCGGTCGTCAGGATCGTGTCGATATCCTGCGAGCAGTTCGGGAGCGCCGTGTCCGGGCAGACGGAAATGCACTCCATGCACTGCGTGCAGTTCTCGGCGATGAAGAGCGGCGTCTCGCGCCGGGCGACGTACTTCGACGCGGTGTCGCCGCTGCCGGCCGCCATCACCCCCATCGCCGCGAGCGGCGAGGCCGGCTGGTCGTAGCCGTAATCGGAGCGGAACTCGCCGTCGAAGCTGGCGACCTGCGTGACCGGCGTCCGTTCTTCCTGTCCCTCGGGAATCTCGTGGGAGCGGCAGGTCGCGCAGCCCTCCCCGCCGCCGTTCGTCGACGTCGCCGCCAGCGGCAGGATCGGCAGCCCGCGAAGCGTCGACCGGTCGGCGGCCTCGATCTCGCCGATCGGGATCTCGCGCACCCGGCCGAAGCCCTGGGTCATGACCTCCATGTTCGACTGCACGACGGCATCGCCGAGGCGGCCGAACTTCTTCTTGTACTGCTTGTGGACGACCTCCTCGAACTGCTCGCGGCTGATCTCGAATTCCTCGAGCAGCGGCGAGACGGCGAAGAAGGCGCCGAGGAACGCGTTGCCCTGCATCCGGAGTTGCAGGTCCGGCCGATTGGTCGCCTTGCGGGCGATGTCGAAGCCGGGCAGCGTGTAGACCCGAATCTTGTGCTGGATGATCTGCGACCGCGCCCAGAGCGGCAGCCGCTCCCAGGCGTCCTTCGGTTCCTCGTCGGACTCCCAGATCAACGCGCCGCCCTCGGCCATGCCTTCGAGCGGATTGGTGTGGGTGAACGCCTTCGGGTCGCAGCAGAGGACCACGCCCACGTGGCGCAGGTCGCAGTTGACGCGGATGCGCTCCGGCGCGACGACGAGGAAGTAGGAGGTCGGCGCCCCCTTCTTCTCCGAGCCGTACTTCGGGTTGGCGCTGACGTGGATGACTTCCTTCGGCCGGCCGAACTCGTCGACCTCGGCGCTGCGCGCGGAGAGGAAGTCGTTGAAGTCGCCGATGATGGCGCCGAGGTTCTTGCCGGTGGTGATCGCGCCCCAGCCGCCGATCGAGTGGAACCGGACCGCGATGGCGCCCTCCGGAAGCAGCGACGGGGTCTCGTCGGCCTTCACCTCGTACGGGTGCGGGACGCCGAGCACCATGAAGGACTCGCCTTCGACCGCCGTCCTGCCGTCCGTCCGCGCCCGCCCGCTCGTGACGTACTCGTAGGCGCCGATGATCTGCTCGGGCCGGAAGTCGCGCGAGCCGAGCCCGTAGATGCCGTTGAAGAGCCGCGGCATCCGGTCGGGAGTCACCTCGGGGAAGCCGGACGCCACCGGGTGCCCGTTCAGCTTGAGGGCCTTGTTGAGCGCGGTGCGGGTGTCGCGCCCCATAGGATTGTCGCCGGCCAGCGGCTCGTCGGTCCGCTCGAGGATGATCACGTTCTTCTTGCCGGCGAGGGCTTCGACCACCGCGCGCTCCGGGAAGGGCCGGAACACGTTGAGGTGGATCGAGCCGACCTTGGCGTCGCGGGTGGCCCGCAGGTGGTCGACCGCCGCCTCGCAGTTCTCGGCCGCCGAACCGAGCGAAACGAACACCGTGTCGGCATCGTCCGCCTTGTACTGCGTCACGAGCCCGTAGTAGCGCCCGGTCAGGCGTCCGAATTCCGTGTGCGCCTCCTCGAGGAACTGCAGGATCGGCTCGACGAAGTTGTTGCGCCGGGCCACCACGCCCTGCATGTAGTGCTCCTGGTTCTGCACCGGGCCGAGGAGCACGGGGTTGGTCAGGTCGATCATGCGCGGCACGCGGCGGCGGGTCGGGCCGAAGAGCGTGCGCTGGGCCTCCGTCGGGCACTCGATGATGTCTTCCGGAGCGCCGAGGAACTCGCGGATGAGGTCCGACTCGTGGCGGTAGAAGGTCCGCTCGAGGTGCGACGTCAGGAAGCCGTCCTGCACGTTCATCCCGGGCGTCAGGCTGAGCTCGGTGACGCGGCGCAGGATCAGGGCCTGATCGGCCGCCTGCTGCGCGTCCTTGCCGAAAAGGATGATCCAGCCGACGTCGAGCGCCCCGTAGACGTCGTCGTGGCCGCAGTGCACGTTGAGCGCGTGCTTGGTAAGGGCCCGCGCCACCACCTCGACCACCATCGTCGAGGCCTTGCCGGGCGCGTGGTAGTACTGCTCGATGCCGTAGACGATGCCCTGCCCCGACGTGAAGTTGACGACGCGCCGCCCGCACACCGAGTAGGCGATCGCGCCGCCCTGCGCCGCGTGCTCGCCCTCGGCCTCGACGGCCAGCGTGTTGCGGCCGAAGACGTTCAGCCGTCCCTCCGCGAACGACTGCTGGTACAGCTCGCCTCCCTCGGTGGAAGGCGTGATCGGGTAGAAGATGCCTGCGTCGGCGATCCGCGCTTCGGTGTGGTAGGAGACGAGCTGGTTGCCGTTCGCCGTGATGCGCTCGCCCGGATACCTGGGACGACTGGTCATTGCCGCGTTCTCCAGCAAGTTGTTCGGGAAGACTTCGGCCTCTCAAGGCGGCCGTCCTGTTCACCGGCCCGAACGATGCCGGCGCACACGGCCCCTAACCCAACCCGCATTGTAGCGAGGGGCGGACGGATCGGCAATGCCGCGCGGCCGGGGCACCGGGCGGATTCGGGTAAGATCGACGCGATGCGGCCCACCTCCCTGGGAAGTCTCCGCCGCGCCGTGGACGTCGGCGACGTGGCCAGGCGCGGCGTCCGGGACGAGTTGCGCGACAATCTGATCGAGCGCCTGCGGGCCGGCGACCCGTTGTTCCCCGGCATCGTCGGGTACGACGATTCGGTCGTTCCGCAGGTCGTGAACGCAATCCTGTCGCGGCACTGCTTCATCATCCTGGGGCTCCGCGGCCAGGCCAAGACGCGGCTCCTCCGCGGGCTCACGTCGCTGCTCGACGAGGCGTTGCCGGTGGTCGAAGGGTGCGAGATCAACGACGACCCGCTCGCGCCGCTCTGCGCCTCCTGCCGCTCGCGAGCGCAGGAGGAGGGGGACGACCTGCCGGTCGCCTGGCTCCCGCGCGCGGCGCGCTATGTGGAGAAGCTGGCCACCCCGGACGTGACGATCGCCGACGTCATCGGCGACATCGATCCCATCCGGGCGGCCCGCGGCGGGCTGCACCTCACCGACGAGCGCGCCATCCACTACGGCCTGCTGCCGCGCGCGAACCGCTGCGTCTTCGCGGTGAACGAGCTCCCGGACCTGGCCGGCAAGATTCAGGTCGGTCTGTTCAACATCCTGCAGGAAGGCGACATCCAGATCAAGGGCTTCCCCGTTCGGCTGCCGCTCGACGTCCTGCTGGCGTTCACCGCCAATCCGGAGGACTACACGGCACGGGGCAAGATCATCACGCCGCTCAAGGACCGCATCGGATCGGAGATCCGGACGCACTACCCGCGCACCCGGCACGACGCCATCGCGATCACCGCGCAGGAGGCGTGGCTGGAACGCACCGCCGACGGCGCCAGCCCGATCATGATTCCGGACTACGTGCGGGAGGTGGTCGAGGAGGTCGCGTTCCAGGCGCGCGCCGACAAGAAGATCGACCCCCGCTCCGGCGTCAGCCAACGCCTGCCGATCACGTGCCTGGAGAACGTGGTCTCCAACGCCGAGCGCCGGGCCCTCGCCGCCGGGGAAGGGCCTGTCGCCCGGGTGACCGACGTCTACGCGGCCCTGCCGGCCATCACCGGCAAGTTCGAGCTCGAGTACGAGGGCGAGCTCCGGGGCGCGGACACGGTAGCGCGCACCTTGATCGGCGCCGCCGTCGCCAACGTGTTCGGCGGCTGGTTCGAAAGCATCGATACTCGAGCGGTGGTCGAGTGGTTCGACCTCGGCGGCACGTTGCAGGCGAGCGACAACGTCTCGTCGGACGCCCTGCTCGCCGCGGCGGCCGAGATTCAGGGGCTGCGGGAGTTGGCCGCGCACGCGGGCGCCAAGGCGGACGCGGAACCGCCCGCGGTGGCGGCCGCCATCGACTTCGTGCTCGAGGGGCTCTGCGCGCAGCGGAAGATCAGCCGCTCCGAGGACTGGAGCTACGAGGCCGGCGAGGAGCCGCGCGCACGAGCCCGGTCCGGTCCGCCGTACGTCGATCCGGAGCTCCAGATGCCGGGGGGCGGGCGCGGCGGCAAGAAGCAGTACAACTGACGGGCGACGGTCCTGTCCGGCCAGGGCCGGGCTGCCGGTCCGCCGATCCATGCGCTACCGCTACACGCGCTTCACCGGTGAGTTGCTCGCCGGGATCGACCTCGAGGAGCTCGTCTCCAAGCTGTCGTCCCTCCTTCTCTCCAGCGGTTTCGGCTCGCCGCGGGGCCGGCCGGCGGAGGAAGGGGGCGACGGCGGCGACCAGCCGGTGCAGGCGCTCCACGACGCCGTCCTCGACGCGCTTCTGAACGGGGGCGTGCTGTCGCCGGAGGCCGCCGAAGCGCTGCTCGGCGACCCGGCCGATGCCGACCACGGCGAAGGCGCGTCGGCGCTCGAGCAGCTGATCGAGCAGATCATCGAACGCCTGGCCCAGGAGGGCTACGTCACGCTGCGCGACGGCGAGGCGGGCGCCGGACAGGGACCGGGCACCGGGGCCGACGTCCCGCCCGCGCAGTTCTCGGTGACCGACAAGAGCCTCGACTTTCTCGGCTTCCGTGCGCTCCGCGACCTGCTCGGGTCGACCGGGCGCAGCAGCGTGGGCCGCCACGACACGCGCGAGCAGGCGACCGGCGTCGAGGCGGGCGGCGCGTCGAAGCCCTACGAGTTCGGCGACACGATCAACCTCGACGCCAGCGGCACCATTCTGAACGCGGTCCGGCGCACGGGCCCGGCGTCGGGCGCCTCCGGCATCGACGTGCAGTACGAGGACCTGATGGTGGCGCAGGGCGAGTACCAGAGCTCGTGCGCGACCGTGCTGATGCTCGACTGCAGCCACAGCATGATCCTCTACGGCGAGGACCGCTTCACGCCGGCGAAGCAGGTGGCGCTGGCTCTGGCCACCCTCATCCGGCGCCAGTTCCCGGGGGACGCGTTGAACGTCGTGCTGTTTCACGACTCGGCCGAGGAGATCCCGCTGAAGCAGCTCGCGCGCGTGCGCGTCGGTCCCTACTACACCAACACCCGGGCCGGCCTGCGCCTGGCCCGGCGGGTCCTGGAGCGCCAGCGCAAGGACATGCGGCAGATCATCATGATCACGGACGGCAAGCCGTCGGCGTTGACCCAGCCGGACGGACGCATCTACCGCAACGCGTTCGGGCTCGATCCGAGGATCATCGCCGAGACGTTCGCCGAGGTGGCCCAGTGCCGCAAGGCCGGCATCATGATCAATACGTTCATGCTGGCCCGCAGCTACGACCTGGTGGCGTTCGTGCGCCGCGTCGCCGCCATCTGCCGGGGGAAGGCCTACTTCACCACGCCCTACACCCTCGGCCGCTACGTCCTGATGGACTACATGGACAAGAAGACGAAGACGGTCCACTGACGTGACGGCCACCACGACGTTGCCGCCGGACATCCCTATCTTTCCCCTTCCGAACGTCGTCCTCTTCCCCAACGTCTTCCTGCCGCTGCACATCTTCGAAAGGCGCTACCGCAACATGGTGCGCGATGCCCTCGACGGGGACCGGATCATCGGCATGGTGCTGCTGCGCGAGGGCGCGGCGGAGGAGTCGGCTCCGCAGGTCTACCCGATCGGCTGCGCGGGCATCATCACCCACGCTGAGAACCTGCCCGACGGGCGCTACAACATCGTGCTGCGCGGCGTCGAGAAGTTCCGCGTGCGCACCGAGGCGCTGCGGAACGCATACCGGGTGGCTTCCGTCGACGCGCTGCCCGAGCGGACCGCCGCGGACGAGCGGGCGCGGCTGCGGGCGGCCCGGCAGCGGGTCGCAGCGCGGCTGGATCGGCGGCTGCGCGACGTCGGCTCGGAGTCGACCGTGCCGCGGGAGATGGCCGACGATCACCTCGTCAACGCGCTGGCGCAATACCTGGAGTTCGAGCCGGTCGAGAAGCAGTTGCTGCTCGAGCGCGACGGCGTCCTGGCGCGTTGCGAGTCGCTGGTCGACCTGCTGGAGATGCGGGTGGCGGCCGCCGGCAGCTCCCACCCGCGGCCGCGCGTTCAGTGACGACGCGGGAGGGCCGAGGGGCGGCCGGCCGGCGCCGGTTCCGGGGCAAGAGGCGTTCCGGGGCGGGCTACGCTCGGACTCGGCCCAACCGCTGGGCGATGCGGTCGACGACGACCTTCCCGTGGAAGCGGCCGTTCTCGATGAATACCTCGCCCCGATTGGCGCCGGCGACGACCGCACCGGCCAGATAGAGCCCGGGGACGTTGGTCTCGAACGAGTCCGGGTCGTGGCGCGGCACGTTGTTCGGGGCCACTGCGATGCCGGCGCTGCGCAGGAAATCGAGGTCGGCAAGGTAGCCGGTCAGCAGGAAGACGCCCTCGGCAGGCAGCGTATCGCGGACGCCGTCGCGCTCGACCACCACCTCCCGCGGTCGGATCTCCACCACCCGCGTCTCGAAGCGCGCCGCGATCGAGCCTTCCTGGATCCGGTTCTCGATGTCCGGCCGCACCCAGTACTTGATGGAAGACCCGAGCTCGGCCCGGCGGTGCACGAGCGTGACCTCCGCCCCGCTGCGGTACAGATCGAGCGCCGCCTCCGCGGCGGAGTTCTTGCCGCCGACCACGACGACGCGCCGCCGGTAGAACTCGTGCGGCTCCGTGTAGTAGTGCGAGACGTGCGGCAGGTCCTCGCCGGGGACCCCGAGCCGGTTGGGATGGTCGTAGCACCCGTTTGCGACGACGACGGTGCGCGCGCGCCACGTCTCGTCCGCGCCCGCGGCATCCGAGGTGCGGACCGTGAACCCTCCGCCCTCGCCCTCCGGCGTCACGGCGGTCACGCGGTAGCCGAAGCCGATGTCGAGGCCGAAGCTGTCGACCACCCGCCGGTAGTAGCGCAGGGTCTCGTCGCGGGTCGGCTTGCCGTGCGGGGTCACGAACGGCAGCCCTCCGATCTCGAGCAGGTCCGGCGTCGTGAAAAAGACCATCTGGCTCGGAAAATGGAAGAGCGCATTGACGAGCACGCCCTTCTCGAAGATGCGGAAGTCGAGCCCCGCCCGTTGGGCGGCGATGGCGGTGGCGAGGCCGGCCGGGCCGGCCCCGACGATGACGAGATCGTGCAAGCTCACGGGATGTCCTGTCGTCCTTCGTTCAGGGAGCCCGGTACTCCACCTCGACTTCGCTGATGACCGCCACCGGGCGACCCGGGGTCCGAAAGGTCTCCCGCCTGTCGACGCGGACCACCTCCAGACTCTGCCCGACGATGGCGATGGTGTCGACGTCCTCGGGGACGGTCACGAACACGCGCTCGCGGCCGGTGGGCACCACTGCCTTGAGGCCGTCCGGACCGGCGCCGCCGGTCACCCGGTCGACCAGGTCGCCGGCCGACCGGAACTCGCTCAGGATGTAGCGCCGTCCCAGCACCCGACCGTCGAGGGCCGCCACCGCGACCTCCGCGGTGTACTCCGTGTACGCGCGTCCGGCGCGCGTCTCGCTCTCCGAGTAGGTGTGGCGGTTGTGCAGGGTGAACGAGACCGTCGCCTCCCCGCGGCGCGCCGGGATGACGATCAGGATGCCCCTCCCGGCCTCGTTCCGGATCGCCACGTCGCAGAAGACGACGTCGGTCGCCACGCCGACGCCCAGCACGGCCGGGCACCGGACCTCGGCAGCCTCGACCCGGGAGTCCTGCCCACCCGCCTGGGCCACCGCCGCCGGCATCAGCACCGCCGCCGCGATCCGGAGCGCAGCGCGGATCATCGATCCCCGGCGGCAGTCGGGTGTGTCCCCGACGCCGCGCCGAACGGCTCTGCCGCGGCCGCCCGCTCGCCCCGGCCGTGCAGCAGGTTGAGGAACTCCATGCGGGTACGGGCATCCTTCCGGAACGAGCCGAGCATGGCACTCGTCGTCGCGAACGAGTTCTGCTTCTCGACCCCCCGCATCACCATGCAGAGGTGGGTCGCTTCGAGCACGACGCCGACACCCAGCGGGTCGAGCTTGTCGTGGATGACCTCGGCGATCTGGTTCGTCAGCCGCTCCTGCACCTGCAGCCGGCGCGCGAAGACGTCGACGATGCGCGGGATCTTGCTGAGCCCCACCACCTTGTCGCGCGGCACGTAGGCGACGTGGCACTTGCCGAAGAACGGCAGCAGGTGATGCTCGCAGAGGCTGTAGAAGTCGATGTTGCGCACGAGGACCATCTCGTCGCAGGCCACCGAGAAACGGGCGTCGTTCAGGACGTGGTCGATGTCGCGGCCATACCCGCTCGTCAGGAAGCGCAGCGAGCGCGCGACGCGCTCGGGCGTTCGGAGCAGGCCCTCGCGGGCCGGATCCTCGCCGATCTCCGACAGCAGGACCTCGACCGCCCCGCGGATACGAGCGTCGCGTGTCGTGTCGGACATCAGTACGCGTAGAAGCCCCGTCCGCTCTTGCGGCCCAGCCGGCCCGCCAGCACCATGCGCTTGAGGAGCGGCGGCGGAGCGTACTTCGGATCCCGGAACTCGTCGTACATGATGTTCGCGATGGAGTACGCCGTATCGAGCCCCACGAAGTCCAGGAGCGTGAACGGCCCCATCGGATAGCCGCACCCGAGGGTCATCGTCTTGTCGATGTCCTCGATAGTCCCGGCGCCCGACTCGTGGGCGCGCACGGCATCGAGAAGGTAGGGAATCAGGAGGCGGTTGGCGATGAATCCCGGCCGGTCCGGCGCAGTCACCGGCTCCTTGCCGAGGGTCCGGCCGAACGCCAAGGTCCGCTCGAAGGTCGTGTCGCTGGTCGCGAGGCCGCGGATGACCTCGACGAGCTTCATGATCGGCACCGGGCTGAAGAAGTGCAGGCCTACGAACCGGTCGGGCCGCCCGGTCGCCGCCGCGAGCTCCGTGATGCAGAGCGACGACGTGTTCGACGCGAACACCGTGTCCGGACCGACGATCGCCTCGAGCGCAGAGAACGTCTCCCGCTTCGCCTCGGCGCGCTCGACGATCGCCTCGATGACGAGGTCGCATCCGGCGAGGTCGTCGAGGCGGGTCGTTCCCGAGAGGTTGGCCTTCACCCGGGCCGCGTCCTCGGGCGTCGTCCGGCCGCGCTCGACCCCGGCGGCGAGGAAGTCGTCGATCCGCCCCAGACCCCGCGCGAGGAGCGCCTCGTCGACCTCGCGCACGCAGGTCGGGATGCCGGCGTGGGCGCACACCTGCGCGATGCCCGATCCCATCAGCCCGCAGCCGACGACTCCGACCGTCCGAAAGCTCTCGTCTTTTTCCATGGCGACGCACCTGCAACCCTGCCGAACACCCGATCATAGCAAAGTCACCTGGCAGGGCCCTGTGGTGTCGCGGCGCGCAGCCGATAGTCGCCCGCCGGGAGAAGGGCCGCGGCCCCCAGGGGCCGGTTGTAGATGTACGCCCAGACCGTGAGCGTGCGGCCGTCGTCGAGCCGCGCCGGCAACGCCTCGCGCCGGTACTCCCCCGCCCGCGGGCGGTCTGGATCGAAGTGCTCCAGCGCGTCGGCGCGCGGCAGCAGCCTCGCCGGGTCGACGCAGAGGTAGACCTCGCCGCGTACGGTCCCGCTCCCAGCCACCAAGGCCGGATAGGGTCCGAGGTCGAAGAGCGCCCCGCGAACGGTGCCGCGGCCGGCGAAGCGGATCCACGGCTCGATGCCCGCCCGCTCGCGCAGGGCGAAACCCCGCATCAGGGTGCCGTAGAAGAAGATGTGCCGCGGAGACACGGGGCCCGTTCCCTTGGCGCTCCGCCTGGTGCCCAGCCAATCTGCAGGGAGTCTGCGCCTCCCGTGGGGAGGCGGCGCCGCTCGACGGCGCAGACTCCTAGCCGGGAGACGCCGGACCGTCCCGGTCAGGGACGCGCTCCGCCGGGCCCGGCGGAGCGCGTGGGAGATCCGGATCGACGGAGCCGGCCCCGCCCGCGCCCTCGAGGGCCTGATCCCAGAGCCATTCCACCGTCGCGGTCGGCAGCGTCATCGAGAGGCTGACGACGTATTCCTCGGGCGCGGAGCGAAGCTGGACCGAATCGAGGATCGCGGCGATCTCCGGCTGTGCATCGGCCTGCATCCGGGCGAGGGCGAGGAAGCCCTGCAGGATGTCGCGCAGGTTCTGGCTGGCGGCCTCGTCCGGCGTCTCCACCTGCAACGTCAGGCGGACACCGCCGTTCACCCTTCCGGCGACGGAGAAGGCGGTGACCCGCAAAGCCCGGAGATCGAGCCGCTCGGGCATCCAGGCGCCGGAGCCGGCCCGGTCGAGATCGCCGACCGCCCACGCATTGCTGCCGGGATCCACCTTGGAGAGCAGCGTCATCAGACGAGCGTTCGCCGTGACGTTGTCGCCCCCGTCGACGAGGCCGATCGCCCCGAGAACCAGTGCCTCGGACCCTACCGCAAGCACGCCCGGCTCCACGAAGGCCATCGCCAGCCGGCTGTCGCCGATGGTCGTGGCGACGATCGCGTGGCCGTCGTACTCGGAGACCGTCCCCCCGTTCTCGACCGCCAGCGACTCGAGACGCTCCTGGTCGAAGCGCCCGCTCAGCATTACCAGGAGGCTCGCGGCGTCGGAGGGGTCCGGCGCCAGACACACCAGCGCCTCGTCGATGTCCGACGCCATCCGGATCCCCGTACGCGACTCGAAGTCGGACCCGTCGTCCTCGGGCTGGCGTTCCTGCAACCGCGCGCGCAGATCCGAAGTCATCACGGCGCGCACGTCGGCGAAAGCCACGAGGTGGGCGTCCGCGGGGATGTAGCGGAAGTGGTCGGGTCGGCCCTGCGCCGCCGCGGCAGGCAGGCCACCCTGCAGGTAGGCGGCGAGACCGCCCGCCAACCCGGCGGCCAGGATGCCCCCGGCGCCGAGGCACACGCAGCACGTCCGTGTGGTCATCGCCGTCCTCCCACGCCAGAGTATACGTCCGGCCGCCGCCGCGGGTTCCGGCGGCGCTGCACGGACCGCGCCGTCGGCCGGCAGATTCGATTGCCGTTCAGCGTTCCAGGACGTACTCGCGCCGCTCGACCGCCCGGACCGCCGCCCCCAGCGTCACGACCCAGATGGCTGCCAGCGCCAGCACGCAGATCCACGCCGCGGGCGCCGGCTCGAACGTCCGGAGTGCGGACCGCAGCAGCGTCATCGCCTCGTCCTGCGGCGCAGCATGGGGGACGAGGCCCTGCAGATAGTAGGCGACGGTCAGGTTCTTCATGTAGCCGGGCACGACGACCACCACCGGCTCCCAGCCGAATATGAAGAGCAGCCCGCTCAGGAGCGGCCGCCGCAGGCGTGCTCCGACGAACGCGAACGCCGCGCCGTAGACGGCGAGCCCGAGCCCGATCAGCCCGAGGTCGGCCACGAGCGACGGGAAGCCGGCGCCGATGCTGCCGCCGAAGAGCGGCACCACCGAGAAGTAGACGATCACCACCGACGGCAGGATGACGACCGACGTGCAGGCCAGGTAGGCCAGGTACTTCCCGACCAGAACCGCCCCGCGCGGGATCGGCCGGGTGAACAGGTAGGTGATCGTCTTGTCCTCGACCTCGTCGGCGATGAGCGACGTGCCGTAGAACACGCCGAGCACCGGCACCGTGAAGCGCAGGTAGAAGGCCCAGATCATCAGGCCGAAGATGTCCGGCCCACCCAGCGCGAAGGACGGCCCGCCGGCGCTGCCGGTGAAACGCGCCGCCGCGGATGACGCGGCGAGCCTGAGCGCCACCGCGATGAGCACGGGACCGCCGGCGACCACCGCCATGAACAGGGTCCGGCGGGACCAGAGCATCTCACCGAGGCTCAGGTCGAACACGCGCACGACCGCGCGCCCGAACGACGGGGGCGAGAAAGCCTCCGCGCTCACGATTTCACCAGGTAGGAGAACACCGCCTGCAGGTTGTCGTCCGGCGACGTCACCTCGTCGACGGCGATCTCGCCCTCGGCCGCGAGCGCGGTCAGCGCCGAGTAGAAGTCATCGGGCCGGCCGGTATCGACCACGATGCGATCCTCCTCGAAACTCAGGCCGATCACGTCGGGCAGGTCCAGGAGGCGGCGCGCGAGGGCGCGCGGCGACGGGGTCTTGATGCGCACCTTGTGCGGGTGCTCGTCGATCAGGTCGCGAATCTGGTGCACGTTGCCTTGCGCGAGGATCCGCCCGTGGTTGATCAGCAGGATGCTCGGCGTCATCAACTCGATCTCGTGCAGGATGTGGCTGGACACGATGACGCTCTTGCCGGCGCGTGCCCACGCCCGGATGAGGCGGATGGTCCGCCGCCGTCCGAGCGGATCGAGGCCCGCGAGCGGCTCGTCGAGGACCAGCAGGCGCGGATCGTGGGCGATCGCCTGGGCCAGCTTGACGCGCTGGCGCATGCCCTTGCTGTAGGCGCCGATCTTCTTGTCGGCGGCTTCGGAGAGGTCGACCGCCTCGAGGGCGGCGGTAGACGCCGCGGTCGCCGCTTCTGCGTCGAAGCCGTGCAGGCGCGCAAGCGCGGCGACCCACTCCCGCCCCGTCATCCGCTCGTAGAAGGCGTCCTGGTCCGGGCAGTAGCCGACCGCGGCATAGGCGGCCGGATTGCCCCAGATTGGCGCCCCCAGCACCGCAACCTGCCCCTGGCTCGGCCGCAACTGACCGGTCATCAGCTTCATGAGCGTCGACTTGCCGGCGCCGTTCGGTCCGAGCAGGCCCGTGATGCCGGGCGGTATGGCCACGGTCACGTCGTTGAGGCCGATCACCTGCCCGTACCACTTGGACAGTCCCTCGGCGGCGACCACCGCGTCGCTCACGTCACCACCTCCACGCCGCGGACCCTCCAGCCCAGGACGGCCAGCGACGCGGCGATCAGGCCCACGACGATCAGCAGCGAGATGCCCCACGGAGTGTCGTGACGCGGTGCGACGCCGAAGATTACGTCGCCCACCTGGGCCAGGTTCGCACTGAGCGAGATCCAGGACGCGGCGCTCGACCCCGTGACGCCGCGCACGGTCTGAAAGATCGCCGTCGTGAACAGGATCGCGCCCGCGTAGAGCATGCCGGCGAAGCGCGCGCTGGTCGAGAGCGACGACAGGGCAAGCATCGCGAACGACGCCGCCAGCACCTCGAGCATCGCGAAGACGGTCATCGCGGGAAGGAGGAACAGGTTCTCGCGCACGAACGTCAGGTTGCCGGCGAACATCGCCTGGAGCACCAGCAGCAGCATCGCGGGTACCCAGGTCACCAGCAGCAGGAAGGCCACCAGCACGCCCGCCTTGCCGGCGACGTACTCGGCCCGCGTCAACGGCTTCGCCAGGTAGATCTGCAGCGCATTGGCCCTGCGGTCGTTGGCGATGAGGCCTGCCCCCGCGTACACCGTGACGACGAAGACGAAGAAGCTCTGCTGATCGAAGAAGTCGCGGAACGTCTGCACGGAGGGCGCGATCAGCTCCATGGACGGGAAGTTCGCCGACAGGTAGAGCAGCACCGCCCGGACGACGAATTGCGACCAGGCGAACAGCAGCACGACGAGGAAGATGCGCCTCGCCAGCAGGGCCCGAATCCCGCTCCAGGCGATGACGCTCCACGCGGCCCCCGGCTCGGTCCGCGGGCCGACATAGCGGCGGTAGCTCTGATCGTGAATGCCCATGGCCGAGGCGCCGTCAGCCGGACCGGCGGCGCCGGTCCGGGCGGCGGGGAAGGATCGTCATGCGTCGGTCTCCCCGATCGCCTGCGCGAAAACGTCCTCGAGCGTCGGCACGCTCGGGCGCAGATGCCGCACCTGCACCCCGCGCGTCGCCGCCAGCGCGAACAGATCGCGCGCGCCGCGGTTCTCGCCCACCAGCACTCGCAGCACGCCGGTCCCGTCGTCGTGGCAGTCGGCGCCCGCCTCGCGCAGCTCCTCCGTGAAGCGGACCGCATCGCCCTTGATCCGCAGCTCGAACGCACGGCGGCCCGGTCCCTTCAGCTCCGCGATCGGGCCGGCGGCAACGAGCGACCCGCGGTGCATCACCAGCACGTGCTCGCAGGTGGCCTCGACGTCCGGCAGCAGGTGCGAAGAGACAATGACGTTGACGTCCTTCCGGTAGGCGAGGTCCCGCACCAGTGCGAGCATCTCTTCGCGCCCGCGCGGGTCCATGCCGTTCGTCGGCTCGTCGAGGCAGAGCAGGTCGGGGTCGTGCACGAGCGCCTGCGCGAGCTTGATCCGCTGCTTCATCCCCGTCGAGTAGGTGTCGACCAGCCGATAGCGCTCCTCGCCGAGCCCGACGTACTGCAGCACTTCGTGGGCGCGCTGCACCGCGGGGGCGCGCGGGAGCCCCGCGAGCTGTCCGCAGTAGGCGACGAAGGACACCGCGTTCAGCCCGGGAATGTGTGCGTCCGACTCCGGCATGTACCCGATGCGAGCCCGCACCGCAAGCGGCTGCCGGGCGACATCGAAGCCGAGCGCGCGCAGGGTCCCCGCGTCCGGCCGTACGAACCCGAGCAACGCCTTGAGCAGCGTGCTCTTGCCGGCGCCGTTGGGGCCGAGCAAGCCGACGGCGCCGGCGGCGAACTCGGCCGTGACCCCCCGAAGCGCCGCCTGGCGCCCATAGGTCACGGTGACCTCGTCGAGGCGGGCCACGGGACCGGGGTCGGGGGCGGGATCGGCGGCGGTCATCGTCCGCACCGGGCGCCGTCGCGCGGGCGGCCGCCGCTCACAGGCTTCCCCTGAGCCCGAGCGCTTCCGCGCTTCCGCGCAGAAAGCGGATGACGTTGCCGATGTGCTCTTCGAGCGGCAAACCGAGGTCCTCCGCTCCGCGCCGCAGGTCCTCGCGGCTGACGGCGCGAGCGAACGCCTTGTCCTTCATCCGCTTCTTCACGGACCGGACCTCCAGGTCGAGGACGCTCCGGGTCGGGCGAATCAGCGACGCCGCGGTGATGAAGCCGGCCAGCTCGTCGCAGGCGAACAGCGTGTGCTCCAGGCGCGATTCGCGCGGCACGCCGCTGTAGTCGGCGTGCGACAGGATGGCGCGCCGCATGTACTCGGGGTAGCCGCGCGCCTCGAGGATTTCGCTGCCGCGGAATGGATGGTCGGTCGCGTCGGGCCATCGCTCGTAATCGAAGTCGTGGAGCAACCCGACGATGCCCCAGGCCTCGACGTCCTCGCCGAACAGTCCCGCGTATCCGCGGACGGCGGTCTCGACCGCCAGCGCGTGCTTCAGGAGACTCTCGCCCTTCGTGTACTCCGTCAGCAGCGCCCACGCGCCCTCGCGGGTCGGCGTCATGCGCCCGCCCCCGGGCTGGCGACTCCGGCGGCGCGCCCGCCGGTCATGGCGCGACTCTCACCCGACGAGATGGCGGCGGCGACCGCGGCGTCTCCCGTCACGTTGGTGGCGGTGCGGCACATGTCGAGCAGCCGGTCGACGCCGAGAATGAGGGCGATGCCACGGCTCGGCACGCCGATCGCCTCGAGCACGATCACGAGCATCACGATTCCGGCGCTCGGCACGGCGGCCGTCCCGATGGACGCCAGCAACGCCGTGAACACGATGGTCGCCTGCGCGGCGAAATCGAGGGGAATGCCGAGCGTCTGGGCGATGAAGACCGCGGCCACCGCCATGTAGACGGCGGTCCCGTCCATGTTGATGGTCGCTCCGAGGGGGAGCACGAACGACGCCACCTCTTCGGAGACGCCCAGATTGCGCTGCGCGGCGCGCATCGTCACCGGAAGCGTCGCGGCGCTCGACGACGTGGAGAACGCGACGAGCTGGGCCTGCGCGACCCCGCGGAAGAACGTCACCGGCCCGATGGGGGTGAAGAGACGCAGGAGCACGGGATACGTGATCCCCGCGTGCAGCAGCAGGCCGCAGAGGACGGTGAGGCAGTACAGCCCGAGCGCCCCGATGAGCTGCGCGACGTCGGTCGGATCGTCGCCCGAGACCGAGGTGATGGTGCCCGCGATCAGGGCGAAGACGCCGGCCGGCGCGACCACGAGCACCATCTCGACGATCTTGATGATGGTGGCGTTGAGGCTCGCGAACAGATCCAGCAGCGGCCGGGCCTGATCGCGCGGGAGACGCAGGAGCGCAACGCCGAACAGGAAGGCGACGAACACGACGCTGAGCATCCCCCGGTTGTTGGTCGCCGCGCCGAGGACGTTCTCGGGCACCATGTCGACGAGCGGCTGCAGCGGGCTGCGCTCGGCCACCTCCCCCGCGGTCTCCTGGCGCGCCGACACGTCCGTTTCGTAGGTCTCCTGAAGGCTGGTCCGGAGGCTCTCCGGAATCGACGCGCCCGGCTGGATTACGTTCACCAGGACGAGGCCGATGACGAGGGCGACGAACGTCGTGGCGATGTAGACGGTAATGGTCTGGCCGCCGATGCGCGACAGCTTGCGGAGATCGGCGAGCGAGGCGATCCCGGTGACGAGCGAACCGAGCACGAGAGGGACGGCGATGAGGAGCAGCAGCCGGAGGAAGATCGTCCCGAACGGGGTGATCCAGTCGGCCGTGAACCGGGACCAGCCGGCCAGCGCCGCCACCACCCCGTAGGCGAGACCGGCCACGAGCGCAGCCAGTATCCGCCAATGGGTTTGTCGGTACCAGGGCGTCGCGGCCGGATTCGGCATCTCGAGACTTCCCCTTTCAGAGGTCCAGCGAGGCGCGGGCGTTCAGGTCGAGCGGCGCGGTGACGCCGGCCCGCAGCAACCGCAGGCCCGCGGCGCCGATCATCGCCGCGTTGTCGGTAGCCAGGGCCAGGGTCGGCAGCGCCAGCGGCAGTCCCGCCGCGTCCGCCCGAGCCGCTGCGTCCGCCCGGAGGCGCGAGTTCGCCGATACGCCGCCCGCGATTCCGATCGAGCGGGCCCCGCAGGCGCGGGCGGCTGCGAAGACCCGGTCGAGCAGGGCGCGCACCACCGCGCGCTGGAAGCTGGCGCAGATGTCGGCAACCTCGCCGTCCGGCAGGACACCGTCCCCCCGCGCCGCGCGCCGCGCCTCCACGTGCCGCTTCACCGCCGTCTTCAGGCCGCTGAAGCTGAACTCCATCCGCCGCGCGCGCCGCTCGGCGGCGATGCCGGCGGGGGCCGCCGCGGGGCTGGCGGACCGGTCCGCATGGGTCATCCGGGCGACCGGGAAGTCGACGGCGGCATCGTCCCCGCTGCGGGCGACGCGGTCGATGACCGGCCCGCCGGGGTAGGGCAACCCCCGCACGGCCGCCACCTTGTCGAACGCCTCCCCCGCGGCGTCGTCGCGCGTCCGGCCGATCAGCCGACAGTCGCGCCGCGGATACGCCTCGCCGGTCACCTCGTACAGGTTGGTGTGCCCGCCCGATACGACCAGCACGACCGCGGGCAACGGAAGGCGCCCGTTGTCGACGACGAGCGACTCGATGTGGCCCGCGAGGTGATGCACGGGCACGAGCGGCACGTCGAGCGACGCGGCGAGACCCTTGGCGAACGCGACCCCGACGAGGAGCGATCCGACGAGCCCCGGGCCCTGGGTAACGGCGATCGCATCGAGATCGGACCACGCGGCGCGCCCGTCGTCGAGGGCACGCTCGACGACGCCGCAGATGTCCCGGACGTGCTGCCGGGAAGCGAGCTCGGGAACGACGCCGCCCCACTCTCGGTGGATCTCCGCCTGCGAGGCGACCGTGTTCGACCGTACCCGCCACGGCCGCTCGCCGTCACCGGTCTCCGATACGACGGCCGCCGCCGTCTCGTCGCACGACGTCTCGATGGCCAGCACCGTCGCCATCAGCGCACGGCGCTCCCGTCGCAGGCCGCGCGGAGGCTCTCGTGGTATGGCGGCCGGCAGATTCCGTTCTCCGTGATGATGCCGGTGACGAGCTCGTGCGGCGTCACGTCGAAGGCGGGGTTCCAGACGCCGGCCCCCTCGGGCGCCACCCGCGACGAGCCGAGGTGGGTCACCTCGCGCGCGTTACGCTCCTCAATCGGAATCGCCGCCCCGTCCGGCGTGCCGAGGTCGATGGTCGACGTCGGCGCAGCGACGTAGAACGGGACCTCGTGCCGCTCGGCGAGTACGGCCACCGGATACGTGCCGATCTTGTTGGCAACGTCGCCGTTGGCGGCCACCCGATCCGCGCCGACGATGACGACGTCGACCGTCCCGGCTCGCAGCAGCGATCCGGCCATGCCGTCGGCGATCACCGTGGTCTCGATGCCTTCGTTCAGCAGCTCCCACGCCGTGAGGCGTGCGCCCTGGAGGAACGGTCGCGTCTCGTCGGCGTAGACCGCGATGCGCTTGCCGTGGGCGACTGCGGTCCGGACCACGCCGAGGGCCGTGCCGTGGCCGCCGGTGGCGAGGGCGCCGGCGTTGCAGTGGGTCAGCACGCGCCCCTGCTCGGGAAGCACGGCAGCGCCGTGGTCGCCGAGAGCCCGGCAGGTCGCGACGTCCTCGTCATGGATCTGCCGCGCCTCGGTCACGAGCCTCTCGGCAATCTCCTCCCGCGACCATCCGGACCGCGCCGCCTCGGAGAAGACGCGCTTCATGCGGTCGATCGCCCAGAAGAGGTTGACGGCGGTCGGGCGCGTCTCCGACAGCCGGTCGCACAGCCGGTAGAACTCGCGGGCCAGGGTGCTCGTACCCTGGGCGCGGGCGCGGGTGACGCCCAGCGCGAGCCCCATCGCGGCGGCGACGCCGATGGCCGGCGCGCCCCGGATCACCATCCGCTCGATAGCGCGCGCGACGTCGAGCGCAGTGCGGCACTCGACGTAGACCTCCTGGCCCGGGAGCTTGCGCTGGTCGATCATCACGACGTGATCGCCCCGCCACTCGACGGTCGGCAGCATGGGTCAATGATACAGGCGAGGCCCCGGCCCGCCCCGGGGACGGTGGCCGGATGGGCCGGACGTCAGAGGAGCACCGCGGCGATGGACGCGTTGATCAGCGTGGCGGTGAATCCGGCGAGCAGCGCGCGGGACCCCAGACGGGCGAGGTCGCCGCGGCGTTCCGGGGCCATGCCCCCGATGCCCCCCAGCAGGATGCCGATCGAGCCGAGGTTGGCGAATCCGGTGAGCGCGTAGGTGGAGAGCACGTGGCCGCGCTCGCTGACGACGCCCTGGTAGTCGCCCGTGAGCTTGAGGTAGGCGACGAACTCCGTGGCTACCAGCTTCGTGCCGAGCAGGTCGGCCACGATGGGCACGTCTGCCGCCGGGACGCCCACGAGGGCCGCGACCGGCGCGAACACGACGGCGAAGACGCCGGCCAGCGACAGCCCCGGGCGGAGCAGGCCGAGACCGTGGTCGACCATGGCGACGAGAGCCAGGAACGCGATGAGCACCGCCGCGACGTTGATCGCCAGCCGCATGCCGTCGGCGGCGCCCCCCGCCGCGGCGTCGATCACGTTGACGTGTGGGCGCCCGATGTCGACGCGGGCGTGACCGGCGGTGGCCGGCGTCTCGGTTTCCGGGAGCAGGATCTTGGAGAGGTAGAGGCCGCAGGGCGCCGCCATCACTCCGGTCGTCAGCATCGCCACCGGGTCGGCGCCCAGGTTGATGTAGACGACGAACATGCTGCCCGCAATCGTGGCGAGGCCGCCGGTCATCAGAGCGAGCAGCTCCGACCGGGTCATCTTCGGGATGTAGGGCCGAACGATGATCGGCGCCTCGGTCTGGCCCATGAACACGTTGGCGGCGGCGGCCAGCGTCTCGGCGCCGCTCGTGCCCATCAGCGGCATCATCACCCGCGCCATCAGGCGCACGCCGAGCTGCAGCACGCCCAGGTGATAGAGGACCGTGAAGACGGCGGAGGCGAAGATGATGACCGGCAGCGTCGAGAACGCCAGGACGAGCCCGTTCGGAAAGACCTCCCCCATCGCGGCCGGATCGGCCAGGACCCCGAAGACGAACGTCGATCCGGCGTTCGTGAAGTCGAGGAAGCGCGTTGCCACCGCCGCGACAGCGGAGAACGCCTCGTAGCCCGGCCGCACGCCGCCGAACGAGACGTTCAGGATGAGCAGGGCGAGGACGAGCTGCAGGCCGAAGCCCCAGGCGACGGTCCGCCAGCGTATCGCTCCGACGTTCGAGGAGCAGGCGACGACCAACAGGAGGAACGCGGCGATCCCCATCCCGGCGCGGAGCCGCCCGGGCAGCGGTTCACGGAACGCGTACGCGAGCGCGGCCAGCCCCAGGGCGGTGAGGCCCGCCGCCGCCCGCGCGCGTCTCGGGTCGATCACCCGCGGCCCCGCATGTCGCCGGAGCATACTCCACCGCACGCGAGGGAGCGGCGCTGCGGCCGTGGGTCCGTCGGATGGCCTTGGTTCCGTCGGATATGATGACCGGCGCGCCGGGCGGCACCGCGCCGCCCGGGAGCTCTGAACCGACCGTGGCCCGCACCCGCCTTCGTCCCGCCGCGGCGCTCCTCTTCGCGGTCTGCGCCGCCGGGGTCGCCGTGACGCCGCTCGGCGGCGCCGCGAGCGATCCGATCCCGTCGCCGGAACAGTTCTTCGGCTTCCCGATGGGCGCGGAGGGCCGGCTCGCCCACTGGGATCGGATGGTCGACTACTTCACCCTGGTCGGAGACCGCTCGAGCCGGGTCGCGGTGCGCGAGGTGGGCCGCACCACACTCGGGCACCCGTACCTCCTGGCCGCGATCTCCACGCCCGAGACGATCGCCCCCCCGCCCCGGCCCTCGACCTCCCCGCCGGAGCCGCTCGCCACCCGGCCGCGCCATCAGGCCCAGCAGCGCCGCCTCGCCGATCCGCGGCGGACGAGTCAGGCGGAGGCGGAGGCAATCGCGCGCGACGGCAAGGCGGTGGTGCTGATCGGCGCCAACGTGCACGCGACCGAGATCGGCACGAACCAGGGGATGAACGACCTCCTGCACCGGCTGGCCACGGAGCGCTCGCGGTGGGTGGACCACGTCCTCGACAACGCCATCGTGCTGCTGATTCCGTCGCAGAACCCGGACGGACAGCGCATGGTGGTCGACTGGTACCGGCGCAACCGGGGAACGCCGTACGAGGGTTCCCCGCTTCCGGAGCTCTACCAGCCCTACGCGGGGCACGACAACAACCGCGACAGCTACATGCTGACGCAGATCGAGACCCGCCACCTCAATCGCGTGCTGTACCACGAGTGGCTGCCCGAGGTGTACCTCGACAAGCACCAGATGGGGGGCGCGTTCGCCCGCATCTTCGTGCCGCCATTCAAGAACCCGCCCAACCCGAACGTCGATCCGCTCGTGTGGAGCGAGGTCAACCTGCTGGGGCAGGCGATGGCGGCGCGCCTGCACGAGGCCGGCAAGCCCGGCGTGATCTGGGGCGAGCTCTACAGCGCCTTCTGGCAGGGCGCCAACAACACCAACCCCTGGTGGCACAACATGATCGGGCTGTTGACGGAGACGGCGAGCGCTCGCCTCGCCACCTCCGTCGAACAGGATCGGGTGGACCCTCGGGCGCCCCACGGCGGCGGGCGGCGCCCGCGCCGTACGCGCCGCTCGCCGGGAGGCTCCGGCGCGCCGCTGCCGCCGCCCCGCGACACCCAGTACCGCATGAACTACCCCCGGCCGTGGCTCGGCGGCCGGTGGACGTTCGCCGACGT
>MKWU01001861.1_pt1 | contig 34471 bp, 37 predicted proteins | sample 809101 | NCBI WGS metagenome assembly MKWU01 (sample SAMN05860141, study PRJNA318959) | sponge metagenome | host: Aplysina aerophoba | place: Slovenia: Piran, Adriatic Sea, Gulf of Piran | collected 2013-05-07
GCAATCATGGCGACCGGCACACAGGCGCAGACACTTCGGGAGGTCCTGGACTACGGCGCGGGAGACCACGCCGCGCTGGTGGCCCCCGACGGGCCCTCGATCACGTACGACGACCTGCGGGCGCAGGTGGACCGGCTGCGGGTGCAGCTGCGGGAGCTGGGCATCGGGAAGGACGACCGGGTGGCGATCGTGCTGCCGAACGGGCTGGAGTCGATCGTGACGTTCCTGACGGTGACGGCAGCGGCGACGGCCGCGCCGCTGAACGCGGCGTACAAGATCGACGAGTTTGCGTTCTACCTGGACGACACGAACGCGTCGGCGGTCATCACGGGGCCGGAGGGCGGCGAGGTCAGGGCGCGTCCATCCGGAGGGGAGCCGCGCCCGATTCTAGCGCGTGCGCGGCAGAGGCGCCCGATGGCGCCGGGCACCGCTCCCGCGGGGAGCCGCCGAAACGGAAACGAGGCGGCAACCGCAATGCAATCTCGCGGAAACACCGGCGCAAAGGACGAGAAACATCGCCCCGCCATACTCCGGACGGGCATCGGACCCGCGCCGGCCGGGTCAGAGGGGCGAGGCCGCAGGCGCCCGACCCGGAGCGAGGCCCGGAAGGAGAAGCCATGGATTCCGGCGCCACCGCCTGGCTCTTGACCAGCTCAGCCCTGGTGCTCTTCATGACACCGGGGCTGGCGCTTTTCTACGGCGGCATGGTGCGGGCGCGGAACGCGCTCGCGATGCTCATGAACAACTTTGTGGCGATGGGCATCGTCACGGTGACCTGGATCGTCATCGGATACACACTCGCCTTCGGCCCCTCGGTCGAGGGCTGGGGTCTCATCGGCGGGCTCGACTACATCGGCCTCGAGAAGGTCGGCTCGGGGAACCCGATCCACGGAGCCGCGGTGCCGGACTCCCTATTCATGGCCTTCCAAATGATGTTCGCGATCATCACGCCCGCCCTGATATCGGGAGCGATCGCCGGGCGCATGAAGCTCTCGGCGTGGATGATCTTCATCGCCGTGTGGTCGGTGATCGTCTACGCCCCGATGGCCCACTGGGTCTGGGCCGGCGGCATCGTGGGCGGCGACCTCGGGGCCATCGACTTCGCCGGGGGTCTCGTCGTCCACATCAACGCCGGGGCGGCCGCGCTCGCCGCGGCGCTCGTCCTCGGGCCGCGCCTCGGTTTCGGGCGCGACCTGATGCGGCCGCACGCTTTGCCCCTGACGCTGCTCGGAACGGGGATCCTCTGGTTCGGCTGGTTCGGCTTCAACGCCGGTTCCGCAATCGCCGCCGACGGCGCTGCCGCGAACGCCTTCGTGACGACACAGGTCGCGGCGGCCGTCGCCGCCACCACCTGGATCGTCGTGGAGTGGCTGACCGCCGGGAAGCCGACCACGCTCGGCGTCGCCTCGGGCGCCGTCGCCGGACTCGTCGCGATTACCCCGGCCGCCGGCTTCGTCGGCCCGCTGGCGGCGATCCTGATCGGCATCGCGGCCGGCGCCATCTGCTACTGGGCGCTCCGGCTCAAGTTCCGCTACGGCTTCGACGACTCGCTCGACGTGGTGGCAGTGCACCTCGTGGGCGGCATCGTCGGTTCGATCCTTCTGGGCATCCTCGCCGACGCCGATATCGGTGGCGTCGCGGGCGGCTTCGAGCAGCTGCTACGTCAGGCGGCCTCGGTTCTCATCGCCGTCGTCTACTCCTTCGTCGTCTCCTATCTGCTGCTCCGCATCATCCAGAAGACGATCGGCCTGCGCGTCACCGAGGAGGAGGAGCGGAGAGGCCTCGACCTGTCGCTGCACGACGAGCAGGCGTATGTGCTCTCCGACTAACGTTGGGGGCATGAGACAACGGCGACGTGGTCGAGGACGAGGAATCGGGACACGCTCATGAAGATGATCATCGCCTACATCAACCCGTACAAGCTGGAGGAGGTGCGCGACGCGCTGAAGGGGGCGGGCGTCACCGGGCTCTCGATCGCCACCATCCAGGGCTTCGGGCGTCAGGGCGGACACCGGGAGATCTATCGGGGCGCCGAGTACGACGTCGAGTTCGTGCCGAAGGTGCGGATCGAGGTGCTCGTCGACGAGACGCTCGCGCCGACCGTGATCTCGACGGTGGAGCAGACGGCACGCACCGGATCGGTCGGCGACGGCAAGATCGCCGTGATCTCCGTGGAAGACGTCATCCGCATCCGCACCGGCGAGCGCGGAGAGGATGCACTCTGACAGACGGCGGACGCGCCGCGCGCGGCGCGCCCACCGGCCATAGCACCGGCGGCGCCGCGTCGTCCCCGACCCCGGGATGAGCGGCGCCGTCGCGCGCCGGCGGGCGCGTGGCGCCGTGGGGAGCGCCGATGAGTGAGACCGACGCGCTCGCGCTCTTCCTCGCGGCGCGCGCAGAGCGGGGGCCGCAGCCGGCGCGCGAGGCCGGGAGCCGGGCATGCGCGCGTCTGACGGCGCTCCTCGACGCGGCGCTCTCCTCCCTGGCCGCATCGCTCCTGGGAGGCGACATCGCCGTGGTGGCCGTCGGGGGCTACGGGCGCCGCGAGCAGTCCCGCCACTCCGACGTCGACCTGATGCTGCTGGCCGAGCGCGCCTACCACGAGGAGGCGACCGCCCTCCTCTACCCGCTCTGGGACGCCAAGCTCGCGGTTGGCCACTCCGTGCGCGATGTCGGCCAGACAGTCGAAGCGGCGCGGCAGAGCGTCGAGACGGCCACGGCGCTGCTGGACGCGCGGCTCGTCTGCGGCGATGCCCGGATCTTCGCCCGCTTCGTGGAGGCGCGCCGCCAGGCCGCACGCAGGGCGCAACGATCGCTGGCCGCCGAGCTGGAGGCGCGGCGCCGCGAGCGGATCGCCGGGGAGCGGTGGCAACTCGCGTCCCCTCACCTCAAGGCCGGTCGCGGCGGACTTCGTGACTTCCACACGGTGCGCTGGCTCGATGCCCTCGACGCCGTCGACGGCGACGGTGGGGAGCCCGCGGAGCCCGCTCCGGAACTCGCGTCAGCCCGCGAGACGCTGCTCGCGACGCGCACGGCGCTGCATGCCCTGAGCGACCGCCCGAACGACCGCCTCTACCACGACGCCGGGCCCGCGGTGGCCAGCTGGCTCGGAGAGGAGAACGAGACGTGGGGGCGTCGCGTGCTCCACGCGATGCGCACGATCGATGCCGCCTCGGCGGCGCGCCTCGAGCGCGCAGAGCCCCGGCGCGCGTCGGGGCCCCGGCGCTGGTGGGGCGCGCTCGGGCGCGGGCGAGGAGCGAGCAGCAGCCCCCCGGCCGCCGCGGGCGCGAGCGAGGGGCAGGCAGACGCTCCGGGGCAGCTCGCGGCGGCGCTCTCCGCACTCGGCGCCCGCGGCGGTGATGCCGGTCACGAGGATGCCTCGGCGGCACCTCTCGATCCGCTTCCGCCCGCCGCGTGGCTCGCCGAGCTGTTGCCGGAGTGGGAGGGGATCCGCTGCCGGCAACACGCCGTCTCTTTCCACCTCCACCCGGTCGACGTGCACTCGGCGTGCTCGGTCGCCGAGGTCTGGCGCGCCTCGCGCATCGAGGAGGAGGACACCGGAACGGTCGAGGCGGCGGCCGCGCTCGACGACGAGGCGCTGCTCCTGCTCGCGGCGCTGCTCCACGACATCGGCAAGGGCGATTCCGGCGATCACGCCGAGACCGGTGCCGCGATCGCCGAACGCGTCGCCCGCCGGCTGCGGCTCGACGCGGGGCGCAGCCGGCGCCTGATCGCGGCGGTCCGCCACCACCTGCTGCTCCCCACGATCGCCATCCGGCGGGATATCGCCGACACGCGGGTGATCGCGGAGGTGGCGCGTGCGGTATCGGACGCCCGCACGCTCCACCTGCTCTACGTACTCGCGGTCGCCGACGCGCGAGCGACCGGGCCTGAGGCATGGGGGCGGTGGAAGGCGCAGCTGATGCGGCTGCTCTACTACCGCGTGCTGGCACGCATCGAGGAGGGACGAGCGGACGAGACCGCGGCGGAGGCGGAACTCGCCCGGCGCGATGCGACGATCGCGCAGGTGGCTGCGCTGGAGGGCGCGCCACCCGCGGCGGTCATTCGTCGCCACGTCGACGGCCTCCCGCCGCCCTACGTGCTCACGACTCCGCCTGCCGAGATCGCGGCGCATCTTGCGCTGATCGAGGGCGCAGCGGGCGCGAGCACCCGGACCGCGCTCTCGCGCAGCCGGAGCGCGGGCGTCGAGCGCCTCACCATCGTCACGCGCGACCGCCCCGGCGTGCTCGCCACGCTCGCCGGCACGCTCGCGTCGCACAGCGTGACGGTGCTCGGCGGCGCCTGCTACACGCGAGACGACGGATGGGCCATCGATGTCGTGAGCGTCGACGACGCGCTCGGACACGGCATCGACGCGGCGCGCTGGCGGCGCATCGAGGAGAACATCCCGCCCGCGCTCGCCGGGCAATTCCCGATCGACCAGAGGCTCACCCAGACCCGGGCCACCTACGGGGACCGGCCGCGCGCGCGGAACGGAGAGGGGCGGCGCGTGAACGAGCCCGCCGCTCCCTCGATCGCGGCGACCGTCCGCGTCGACAACGCGGCCGCCGATCGCTACTCGGTCGTCGAGGTCAGCGTCGCGGACCGGCCGGGGATCCTCTATGCCATTGCGCGGGCGATCAACGGCCTCTCCCTCGACATCTACCTCGCCAAGGTCGACACCTGGGGAGCGGAGGTGGTCGACACCTTCTACGTGCAGGGCGAGGGCGGACGCCGCGTCACGCAGCCGGATCAGATCGAGAGGCTGCGCACCGCGGTCACGGAGGCGATCGCCGACCTCGACATCGCGCCGGACGGGAGCGGCACGGCGAGATAGCCGCGGCCCGCGAATCGGCAACGGCCACGGGATGTCGAGTGCGCCGGCCGCGAGCACCAGCCCGGGGTCGCCTCCGCCGGGTGGCGCGAACGTCACCCGCGCCCGGTGCCGTGCCTGCGGATGCGGGGTCGGGGGGCCCGACCCTAGATCGTGTTCAGCCAGGCGGCGAGTCGCCCCGGCAGCCCCTCCGGATACACGCGGTGCATGCCGCCGAGGATCTCGGCAAGCGGGACCCAGCGTGCCCGGAACGTCTGCCCGCCCTCCCTCGCCACGAGGGGCGCGAGATCCGCCGGAGCCGATCCGGGCGACCACTCCGCGAGGAACTCGAAGACGATCTCGTGGCCTGGTCCACCGCGGTACGCAAAGAGGTTCTCGGTGACGCCCAGCAGCGCGCCGACCCGGATCTCGCGTTGTATCTCCTCGCGGAGCTCGCGCGCCGCTGCGGCCCGGGCACGTTCCCCGAACTCGATCTCTCCCCCGAGGGGCCGCAGGAAGTGCTCGCCGGTGACGGAATCGACCCCCTCGGCGAGAAGCGCGTGATCGCGATCGAGAACGAGGGCCAGCGCGAGAGCGCGCACGCGGGCGACCGGAGGGCCGATTCCGCCGCCCGCCTCCGTCGACCCGGGGCCGTGGCCGCCCGACATCGCTCCTTGCCCCCCGTTCGGCTCCCGCCGGGATCCCCTGCAGCACCCGGGGCCGCCGCCTACCATAGCCGCTGCTGGTCGCGGCGAGAGCGCTGCCGCCGAGGGGAGCCGCCGATGAGTGCCGTCGCCGAGATCGTCCCGGTCGGGGAGCTGCCGCCCCCGGGCATCGTGCCGAGGCTCATGCACGCCGCGACCCTCCGCCAGGATCGCTACGGGCAGCCGCGCGACGCCTTCGCCGTCGAACAGGTCCCCGTGCCGTCGCTCGGTCCGCGGCAGGTGCTCGTGGCCGTGATGGCCGCGGGAGTCAACTACGACGTCGTGTGGGCGGCGCTCGGACATCCGGTGGACGTGATCGCGGCCGCCCGTCGGCGCGGAGCCGCCGAGGACTATCACATCGGTGGATCCGACGGAGCGGGGATCGTCTGGGCCGTCGGCGAAGAGGTGACGGGCGTTGCCCCCGGCGACCACGTGGTCCTGTCCTGCGGGGTCTGGGACGAAGCGGCCGACGACCTCGAGGGTCCGGCCGGACCGATGGGTTCCCGGAGTGCCGGCATCTGGGGCTACGACATCGGCTTCGGCTCCTTCGCCCAGTTCGCGCGCGTGGAGCAGTACCAGTGCTACCCGAAGCCCCCGGAGCTCAGCTGGGAGGAAGCGTCGGTCTACATGCTCACCGGTGCCACGGCCTACCGCCAGCTCGCCGGGTTCCCTCCGCACACCGTCCGGCCGGGCGACGGCGTGCTCGTGTGGGGGGGCGCCGGCGGCCTCGGATCGATGGCGATCCAGATCACGCGTGCCCTCGGCGGTGTCCCGGTCGCGGTGGTCTCCGATGAGGCGAAGTCGGACTTCTGCCGGGCGCTCGGGGCAGCTGGGGTGATCGATCGCCGCGACTTCGACCACTGGGGACGGCTGCCCGACATCGACGACGGCGATGCGCTGGGCGAGTGGATGGGCGGCGCGCGGGCCTTCGGCCAGGCGCTGCGCGCGGCGATGGGCGGAGGCGGGGCGCCCCGAATCGTCTTCGAGCACCCCGGTGAGGCGACGCTTCCCACATCCGTCTACGTCTGCGAGACCGGAGGCATGGTCGTGATCTGCGGCGGGACGAGCGGCTACAACGCCGACGTCGACCTGCGCTACCTCTGGGTGCGCCAGAAGCGGCTCCAGGGCTCGCACTTCGCCAACCCCGAGGACTGCGCCGCCCTGAACGGGCTCGTGGCCGACGGTCGCGTGAAGCCCGTGCTGTCGCGCTCGTTCTCGTTCGCCGAGATCGGGGAGGCGCACCAGCTGATGCACGAGAACCGCCACGAGCCGGGGAACATGGCCGTCCGGGTGGGGGCGAGGGGCGCGGACGCCTAGCGTTCGGGCGCCGCCGGCCGGGGGCGGGTCGGCGCCCGGGGGACACGGCACGCACGATCTCGTCGCCCCGGGGAGAGCAGCGGCGAGCGTTCGAGCGCGGTGACGAGCACCGCAGCCGTCCCGTTCGTCCCTCGGCGCCGCCCCCCACCCCCGGGGCTCGGCTCGACCATGCTACATCAAATAGTCAGGAGGGTAAACGCCTAATCGTTTTTTGTCGCCACATCGATCCCGGCCATCGCCTCGAGGGCGGTCACGAGCGCCTGCGTCCCCGCCTCTCCGTACCCGCGACGCTCGACCGCCGCGAAGAGCTGATGAACCAGCGACGTCCCGGCGAGCGGCACCGAGAGCTCCGATGACGCCTCCAGCGCCAGGCGCAGGTCCTTCTGCTGCAGCGACACCTTGAAGCCGGGCGTGAAGTCGCGCTCCAGGATGCGCGGCCCGAGGTTCGAGAGCTGCCATGAGCCGGCCGCGCCGCGCGTGATCGCGGCCAGCATGACGCGCGGGTCGACACCGGAAGCGGCGCAGAGCAGGAGCGCCTCGGCCATCGCCAGATTGTTCAGCGCGACCGCCACCTGGTTGCAGAGCTTGACGGTCTGGCCGCTTCCGACCGGGCCGCAGTGCGTGATCGTCTCGCCCAGGATCTCGAGCAGCGGCCGAACGCGCTCGAGCGCCTCCCGGGGACCGCCGACCATGATCGAGAGCGTCCCGGCCACGGCGCCCTGCTCGCCGCCGGAGACCGGCGCGTCGAGCAGCGTCGCCCCGCGACCGGCCAGCACGCCCGAGAGGCGCCTGGTCACCGACGGCGAGATCGTCGACATGTCGACGACGACGGTGTCCGGGCGCAGCTCCCCCGCGACCCCGCCGGCGCCGAGCATGACCTCCTCGACATCGGCACTCGCCGTCAGGCAGAGGAAGACGACGCGCGCGCGCGCGGTCACCTCTGCCGCCGAGCTCGCCGGCGTTGCACCCGCGCCCACAGCCTCGGCCAGCGGCGCGGGAGAGCGGTTCCACGCCACGACCTCCCACCCGGCTTCGAGCAGGTTCCGCACCATGGGCAGACCCATGATCCCCAGCCCGACGTAGCCGACGGGACCGGCCCGCCCCTCGCTCACCCCGCCTTCGGCCTGCGCCACCATCACGCCCCCGTCCGCGACCGATCTGTCGCCCCGCATCGAAGCACGGCTGACGCGTCGGGTGAAGCCCGTCGAGGGCCGCGTAGCGGCGGCCGAGCGGGCGGGCGACTTCGGCGTAGAATATTCGTCGGGACCAGGCGGCCCTCCGGACCCCAGCCGGGCGGGATCGCGGACCGCCGACGCGCGGGGACGGGGAGTGACGATGCGACGTGGCCTGAGCCGGATCCTGCTCGTGGGCATGCTGCTCGGTCTCGTCGTCGCCGGCCTGCGCCGCCTCGGGGCGCTCGGAGGGCGGGGCTGCGACATGAGCTGCGACTGCAGCCAGGCCGCCGAGCTCTGCTTCTGCAACCACGCCACCTGTCTCGCCCCGGCCGGGATCGATACCGAGTAGGTTCGAGCGCGCCGCGCCCTCAGGGCTGATTGGTGAGGATCAGCGTCGCACCGGCGGCGAACATGCCGCCCGCGCCGTGCGCGAGCGACAGCTCGACGCCCTCGATCTGGCGCGCGCCGCCGTCACCGCGCAACTGCACCACCGACTCCACGATGGCGAACATCCCGTACATCCCGGTGTGGGTGTGCGAGAGACCGCCGCCATTGGTGTTGACGGGCAGCTCGCCGCCGGGGGCGGTGCGCATCTCGGCGAAGAAGGGGCCCCCGTCGCCGGGCTCGACGAAACCCAGCGCCTCCAGCATGTAGACCGGTGTGTGTGTGAAGGCGTCGTACAGCATCGCGTGATCGATCTCCGCCGGACCGACTCCCGCCATGCGGAAGGCCTCCCCGCCGGCGACGCGGTAGGCCTCGCTCCCGGAGAAGTCGGCCATCTGCGAGACGGTCTGATGCGCAACGGCCTCGCCCCGGCCCAGCAACCACACCGGCGGCCGCGGGAAGTCCCGCGCCCGCTCGCCGCCGACCACCACCACAGCACCACCGGCATCGGTGACCAGGCAGCAGTTGAGCAGGCGCAGCGGCCACGCGATGAGCCTCGACGTCAGCACGTCCTCCACGCTGATGGGGGTTCGCATCGTCGCCTTCGGATTGAGCGCCGCCCACCGCCTCGTCGCCACGGCGACGGCGGCGAACTGCTCCTCCGTGCTCCCGTAGCGGGCCATGTGCCGCACCACCGGCAGCGAGAACATCGTCGGCGGCCCGTAGACCCCGTACGGCATCTCGAACTGTCCCCAGGGGGTGGCCGGACTCGGTACGCGTCGCTCCACGCCGACGCGGGAGCGGCCCGACTCGCCGTGCGTGATCAGGACGGTGGAGGCGTAGCCGGCGGCGATCGCCGCGGCCGCGTGCCCGACATGGACAAGGAACGAGCAGCCGCCGACGGCGGTGCCGTCCACCCAGCGCGGAACGATTCCGAGGTACTCCGCGATCTGGGAGGGACGGGGTCCCGCCGTGGCGAGCCCGTCGACGTCGGCCGGTGAGAGACCCGCGTCCGCAAGCGCCGCGAGCGCGGCCTCGGCGTGCAGGGAGAGCTCGGAGCGATCCGGCTGCACGTCGACGCGCGCCGTTTCGGCCGCCCCGACGATCGCGGCGGCGCGGCGCATGGCTCGCGAATCGCTCACCGATCAGCGCCCTGGGCTCGGGGAGTGCCCGGACGGAAGAGCGGGAGCTCGAGCGCCGCGCCCGTCCCGATCCCCCGCTTCCCAAAGTCGACCTCGAGTGGCAGGCCGGCGGGCAGCAGCTGCGGGATGTGCTCTGGCGGCGTGCCGGCATCGACACCGGAGGCGACGATGTTGCTCATCATGCGCGGGCCCTCCGCCAGCGTCACGACCGCGATCACGTAGGGCACGCAGTCCTCGAAGCCCGGTGCGGGGCGGTAGCAAACGACGTAGCTCTCGAGCGTGGCGCGGCCGGAGGCCGTCCTCCACTGCACGTCGGTCGACCAGCAGCGTGGACAGAACGGGCGCGGGTAGAAGTACCAGCGCTCACAGGCGCGGCAGCGCTGGATGCGCAGCTCGCGCCGGCGGAGACCTGCCCAGAACTCGGCGCTCTCGGGCGTCGGCTCGGGCATCAGACGCTCGGCCATTCACGATCCCCTATCGAAGCGCGGTGAGCACGAGCGGAACCAACAGCACGACGAGACCGGCCGCGAGGAGCACCTGGTAGGCCAGCCGCCAGATCCGGCGCGGCCGCGGATCCCAGGAGGAGTAGGCCTCCTCCTCGGCGAGGTCCGGGTCGAGGTCGCCCTCGGTCGAATAGTCCCAGCCGTCGCTCTCGCCCACCGGGCCCCTCCCGCGTACGCGCCCGGCCGTCCGCCACACGCCGCCCTCGGGCCCCGCGAGACTAGCGCCGGCCGCCACATCCGTCACCCGCGCTATGCTCTCGCGGACCGCCGCCGCTCGCTGCGCCGGCCGCACGTCCCGGGAGGGGAGGCAGGGTGACGGCAGCGCCGCGCCGACCAGCGCCGGCCCCGGAGACGGATCCCGAAGGCACGCCACCCACCGGCCTACTCGATGCGCTGGAGGAGCTCGCCGTCGAGCTCGCGCGCGAGGCCGGTCGGACCATCGCCGCCGCCCTCAAGGGCGACGTTCGCGTTGAGTACAAGCAGCAGGCGAGGGGGGAGCACGCCCCCACCGATCCGGTCTCCGAGGTCGACCACGCCATCGAGCGACTCGTCCTCGAGCGCGTCGGCGCGCTCTTCCCCGCCCACGGCTTCATCGGTGAAGAAGGGGCGGACGCGTCCGACGGAGACGACGCCGGCGATCACGACTACGTCTGGGTCACCGACCCGGTGGACGGCACCACCAACTTCATCAACGGATTCCCCCTCTTCGGGTGCTCGATCGGCGTCCTGTACTGCGGGCAACCGGTGATCGGCGCGATCTGGTGCTCCACGGGCCACGCCCTCGGCCCGGGGGTCTACCACGCGCGCATCGGCGGTCCCCTCCGCTTCGAGGGCGAGGTCCTAGAGCCGCGTCCGGCCGGCGGCGGCGGGGGCGTCCGCCGGGGGCTCTCGGCCGCCCCCGGTGGCTCGCCGAGCCGCGAGCGGCGCTGGGACCACCGCACGACCGGGAGCGCGGTCTCCGAGTGCGTCTTCGTCTCGACCGGGATCTTCCAGAGCGCGCTCTTCTGGGGGCTCCACATCTGGGACGTCGCGGCGGGCATCGTGCTCGTCCGGGCAGCAGGGCGCGAGGTCTGGATGTACGACGGGAGCTCGTGGCACCCGTTCGAGCGGTTCGAGGCTCCCGCGAGGATCCCCCGCGGACGCGGCGCCCGGCACGCGGGCCGCGCGCCCGCCCTTCGCGACTGGCGCATGCCGCTCGTGATCGGCACCGCGGAGGCGACGGAGACGGTCCGCCGGCGTCAACACCAGCGCAGGTGGAGGTGGCGATGGATCCGCTGGCGGCGCCGCGTCACGGCGTGGCTGCGCCGGAACGGCGGTGGCTAGCACCTCCTGTCGCCGGGCAGGCACGGGCCAGTATGCGCCGGGGCGCACACCTCAGATCAGGGGCCAGGGCCAGCAGCGCCAGGGGAACATCTGGGGCAGGATCGGCTCTGCGATCAGGTCGCCGAGCCTCTCGAGCAGCGCCTCGCACTCTGCGCTCGTGAGCAGATCGGCGAGTGCATCGGCCGCGTGAGCACCGGTGCCGAGTTGCTGGCGGACGCGCGCGAGATCGTGCACGGAGCCGGCGTCGATCTCTTCTCCCGCGAAGTCCCAGATCACGGTGCGCAGCTTCGCGTCGCCGTGAAAGCAGAGTGCATTGTCGATCGCCCACAGCCGGTGATTCGCCCCGAGCAGGACGTGACCGGCCTTGCGATCGGCGTTGTTCGCGGCGAGGTCGAAGACCGCCATGCGCACCAGCTGCGTCTTGAGGTCCGCTCGCTCGCGCAGGGCAAAGTAGTGCAGGTTCGGGTCGTGGTCGACGAAGAGCTGCAGCGAGCCCGGGCCGTGCTCGCCCTCGCGTTCAACCGTCGGGGGGACCAGACCCCAGCCCAGCAGCCGTGAGAACGCGAAGGCGGCCACCTCGCGCCGGTGCAGGGTGCCGTCGGGAAAGTCGTAGAGGGGCCTCTCACCGCGCATCGGCTTGTAGACGGCACGTCCCGCACCCAGCAACGGGTGCTTCAGATCGGCGATGAAAACGTAGTTCGACGAGTCGGGGAGGAGGTGCAGTTCCCCGATCTCGGCCTCGCCGAGTGCGTCGAGCACCCCCGGATGATCCGGCGGCCAGAGGCCGGGACGCGCCCGCCCCCGCACGTGATCCATCGCGCCCCCACCAGCGCACCAACGACCCGCGTCTCATTGTAGAGCGGACGATCCGGCGTCCCGCGGCGGCGTGGCCGGCGCCCTACACCCGGCGTACTACCTCGCGATCACGCACGCCGAGCGACCACCGCATCGCGGCGAGGTGCATCATCATCGTCGCGAGCGCCGGCAGCGACGCATCGATCAGGGCGTGCGCCTCTCCCAGTGCGGCGGGCGACACGCCGCTCTCGCGAAGCTCCTCGGCGCTCGCTCTCAAGGGGTGGGCGAGGAAGCGCGTCGACGACCGCGCGTAGAAATAGAGCGCGCGGCCCCGGCGGCGGATCGACGGGTACGCCGCGAGGTGCTGAAGCTCCTCCCACGCGGGCCCGAGATAGCGCGGCCAGCGCGCGACGGCCCGGTAGAGATCCGGGGGAGCCTCGAGCCCGAGCCTCCGCGCGACATCCGGCAGGGGCGGCTCCGAGGGCGAAACGAGAACGACCTCGGTCGCGAGGTGGCCACGAGCCCGCCCCGAGAGCTCCCGCGGCTCAGGCCGGCCTCCTCCACCGACGACCGGCGCCTCCCGCGACTCCGCGAGCGCGCTGAGCAGCAGCAGCAGCTGTGGCTGGAGCCACTGGAACACATCGAGCACCGTCAGCAGGCGTTCAAGCTCCCCGGCGCCGAGCCCGCCCGCTCGAAGCGACCGGCGCGAGAGTTCGGGCTCGTAGTCCTCCTCAATGCCGTCGCTCGCCATGTCCGCCATGTAGAGAGCGCTGTTCAGGAAGCCCTGCGTCGCCACGCTCGACTCAAGCTGCGCCCACACGCACGCGAGGTACTCGCCTGACCCGCCGAGTTCGGCCAGCACGCCGGGAACAAACGGCGAGCCGAGCGCCGCTGCCATCTGTCCGGGGAGCCAGGAATCGATCCGTCGGACGCATTCTCCCACGAGGGCAGCATACGCTCGGGAGGCGCTCCGGGAGCCGAAGCCGCGCCGCGCGGCGCCCCGGCCGGGGGCGCTCCGTCGCCGGATGTCGCTGCACCCGCCAGAGGAGCCCCCGTCGCCCCGCTTGCCGACACCGGCAGCGGGGTGTACGAGGATCGGTGCACCCGGCGTCCCCCAGCTCGCCCGATCCCGAGCGGAGGCACTCGTGGACCCACGCCGCCTGCGTGCGATCTCGCGCGCCGCCGTTGCCGTGAGCGCGGCGGTCACGCTCGCCCTGACCCTGGCGCCCGGCGGCTGGATCGACTCGCCGCCGGCCATCCCGGACGGCGCGGCGCACGCGGTGGTTTTCGCCGTCTTCGGAGCCTCGCTCGCGCTCGCCTACGCCACGAGCGGCACCGCGCGGCGTTCGCCCCGGCGCGCGCTGGTGATGGTGCTTCTCGCGATCTGGCTCGTCGCCGCATCGACCGAGCTCCTGCAGGAGCGGATCCCGGGCCGGCAGCCGGGGTTCGCTGACTGGGCGGCGAACGTGACGGGAGGCGTGCTCGGATTCCTGCTGGCGGGGCCGGTACTCCGGGCCGTCCTGCGTCGGCGCGGCGGTTGAGCGGGGACGCCCCCCACGCGAGCCGCACCCTCACGAGGGCGGCACAGCCGCGATGGCAGGCGCTTGCGCAAGCCGTGTCGCCCCCTACTATGTTCCCCTTAAGCACCCACCCAGCGAGCGTACGAGGAGGCACTGATTCCGCTTGACATCCCCGAGGTGGTGATCGAGCGGCTCCCCGTCTACCTGCGCGTCCTCGATCGGCTGCAGCGCGACGGGCAGTCCGTGATCTCTTCGCAGGATCTGGGCGAAGAGCTCGGCGTGACGCCCGCGCAGATCCGCAAGGACCTCTCCTACTTCGGCCGCTTCGGGAAGCAGGGGCGCGGCTACTCCATCCAGCGCCTGATCGGCGAACTGCGGCACATTCTCGGGCTCGAGCGACGCTGGACCATGGCACTCGTCGGCGCCGGCCAGCTCGGCCGGGCGATCGCCTCGTACCACGGCTTCGGCCCGCAGGGATTCGATCTCGCTGCGATCTTCGACGCCTCGCCCGACGTCGTCGGCACCACCGTCGCCGGACACGTCGTCGCGCACGTGGACACGATGGAGGCGCGGCTACGAGAGCGACCCGTGGAGATCGGCATCGTCGCCGTCCCGGCCGAGCACGCGCAGGCGGTGATCGACCAGCTCGTGGCCGCCGGCGTGCACGCGATCCTGAACTACGCTCCGCGCGCGGTGCAGGTCCCCGCACACGTGCGCGTGCGCCAGATCGATCCGGCCGCCGCGCTCCAGAGCATGACCTACTACCTCAAGGGCGATGAACCCCCGCACGGGGCGGTCCGGTAGCACCGCCGAGACCGCCCGATCCCGGACCGCTACATCTGCTCCGCGACGAGTGACTCCTCCGGCGTCGGGAGGGCGCGCGCCACGACCTCCATGTAATCGAGCGCGGCGCCGGCGCCCTTGGCGACGCACTCAAGCGGGTCGTCGGCGATGTGGACGGGGACGCCGGTCTCGTAGAGCAGGAGATCATCAAGGTGCGGCAACATCGCGCCGCCGCCGGTGAGCACGATTCCCCGATCGATCACGTCCGAGGCCAGGTCCGGCGGCGTGCGCTCGAGCACGACGCGGACCGTTTGCACGACGGCCGCGAGCGACTCCTGTATCGCCGCCGTCACGTCTGAGGAGCGCAACTCGATGGTGCGCGGAAGGCCGGTGATCTGATCGCGCCCGCGAACACCAATCGTGCGATCGGGCTCGATCGGCAGGGCCGAGCCGATCGTGGTCTTGACCTCCTCCGCGGTCCTCTCGCCGATCAGCAGATTGTTGCGGCGCTTCACGTACTGCGCGATCGCCTCGTCGAGGCGGTCGCCGCCGACGCGAATCGATTCGCTGGCGACGATCCCGAACATCGAGACCACCGCCGCCTCCGTCCGGCCGCCGCCGATATCGACGACCATGTGCCCGCGCGCCGAGCCGAGCGGGATCTCGGCGCCGATCGCGGCGGCGAGAGGCTCGGGAATGAGGTGGGCCGGCCGGCGCGCGCCCGCGGCCTCGGCCGCGGCCCTAACGGCGCGGCGCCCGGCGCGCGCCGGCGGCCTCGGCCGCGTCCCTAACGGCGCGCTGCTCGACGCCCGTCACGCCGATGGGGACGCAGATCATGACCTCGGGCTTGACGAGCGAGAGACGCCCCGTGACGCGGCCGATGAAGTACCGGAGCATCGCCTCGGTAATCAGGTAGTCGGCGATGACGCCCTCGCGCATCGGCCGGATCACCTGAATCGATCCCGGGTGGCGCCCGATCATCCCGCGCGCCTCGTCACCGACGGCGACGACGGCGTTCTCGCGGTCGGTCAGCGCCACGACCGCCGGCTCGTCGAGAACGACGCCGCGGCCGTGCGCGACCACGACCACGTTCGCCGTCCCGAGATCGATCCCGATCCGTTTCCCGAACACCAGCCCCCCGGCCCCTACCCTCTCACCCACACACCGCGGGGCGCCACCCCGGCGCTATGCCGCGGCCCCGACGCGTTCGATGCTGGCACCGAGCGCGGAGAGGCGGTCCACCAGATGCTGGTATCCGCGGTCGATGTGCTCCAGACCCCGCACCTCGGTCTCTCCCTCCGCCGCGAGGGCCGCGATCACGACCGCGGCCCCCGCCCGCACGTCGAGGGCCCGCACCGGCGTGCCGGAGAGGCGCGTCGGACCCTCGATGATGACGCTCTGCCCGCCAGTGGTCAGGCGAGCGCCCATCGCCCGCAGCTCGCCGACGTAGAGCAGCCGGTTGTCGAAGACCCGCTCGTGGATGATGGAGACGCCCGCCGCCTGCGTGAGCGCGGCCGCGATCGGGGCATGCAGGTCCGTCGGGAAGCCCGGGTAGGGGACCGCCTGCAGCTGCACGGCCTCCAACCCGCCAGCAGAGTCGACCGAGACCGAGGTCTCCGTCACCTCGAGCCTCGCCCCCGCCTCCGCGAGCTTCGTGAGGACGCCGTCCATGTGCGCGGGGACCACACCCTCGACCCCGACCGCCCCTCCCGTTGCGGCGGCGGCGAGCAGGAACGTCCCGGCCTCGATCCGGTCGGGGATGACGGTGAAGTCGGTGCCGTGCAGGCGCTCCACTCCCTCGACTTCGACGATCTGCGAGCCGTGGCCCCTGATCCGCGCGCCCATGCTCAGCAGCATCTCGGCGACCATCGCCACCTCCGGCTCTGCGGCGGCGTTGACGATCACGGTCGTGCCGCGGGCCCGCGTTGCCGCGAAGAGCACGTTGACCGTGCCCAGGACGCTCGGGTAATCGAGGAAGACCCGCGTCCCCCGCAGGCCGCCCGCGCCGGTCCGCGCAACCCACGCGCCGCCCTCCCGCGCCACCGTGGCGCCGAGCGCGCGGAACCCGGCAAGGTGCACGTCCAGCGGGCGCACGCCGATCACGTCGCCGCCCGGTGGCGCGCACGCCGCCTCGCCCAGGCGGGCGAGCAGCGGTCCCATCACCAGGAACGAGGCACGGAGCGCCGTCGCGCGGGATGTGGGAGCCACCGTCTCGCTCCGCGCCGAGGCGTCGACGCGCGCGGTGTCCCCCCCCCCCCCCCCCCCCCGCGGCGAGCCCCCCCACCCCCCCCACCCCCAGGCGCGAGGCACGGAGCGCCGTCGCGCGGGATGTGGGAGCCACCGTCTCGCTCAGCGCCGAGGCGTCGACGCGCGCGGTGTCCCCCACCTGCTCGACGCGTGCGCCGAGATCGCCGAGCAGGCCCAGCATTTGCCCGATGTCGGCGATCGCCGGAAGGTTGCGGACGGTGACGGGCTCCGGAGCGAGCAGGGAGGCGGCGAGCGTGTAGAGCGCCGCGTTCTTCGAACCCGAGGACGCGACGCGGCCCCGCAGGGGCTGCCCGCCGCGGATCAGCAAGCGCTCGAACGCGACCGCCGGCACGCCCGACACGGGGGCCTCGGCCGGCGCGGGAGACGGCGAGTGACTCTCAGGCGTGCTCACGCCCCGAGGATACGGACTTTGCGGCTATCCGGCAGCGATCGGGATGTGAGACGGCCGGACGGCGATCCACTTCGCCGCCGGCGCTGATGGCCGCAGCCGCCGGGGCCGGGAGGCGGGTGCGGATGGACGTGCGTGCCGCGGCTGCGCGGACGGGACGGGCGGCGACGCCCCCGGCGATGCCGGCCCGCAGCGGCGGGACGGCACCGCTCCCGCGGGCGCGACCTAGCGCTCGGCCGACGCGCGCGCTCCGCGGCGATGACGCCGCACCCGAAGCCGCAGGAGCGATCGCCTGAGCGACGCCTGGGCCCGCAGCAGGTCCACGGCCTCGGCGGCATCACGGGGACCGGCCAGGCGCTCCTCGGCGCGCCGGCGGGCGGTCTCGGCCCGTTCCTCGTCGATCTCGTCGGCGCGCTCGGCGGCGTCCGCCAGCACGCTGACGTGATCGTCGGAGACCTGCAGGAAGCCCCCGAACACGGCCATGTCGATCACGCCCTCCGGCGTCGCGACCGTGAGCTCGCCGACGTCGAGGCTCGTCATCAGCGCGGCATGCCGGGGAAGAACTGTGATCTGGCCCTCGGTGGCGGGCGCGGTGATCCGCACCACATCCTCACGTGCGAGCAGGGTCCGCTCCGGGGTGACGACGTTCAGGCTGAGCGGCACGCGCTCTCCCCTCTGCAGGCGCGATGGAGGCTAGTCGGCCTCCTCCGCGCGGAGCTCTGCGGCCTTCGCCACGGCCTCGTCGATCGTGCCCACCATGTAGAACGCGTTCTCCGGCAGATCGTCGTGACGGCCCTCGAGAATCTCGGTGAACCCGCGAACCGTCTCCGTCACCGGGACGTAGCGGCCCTCGCGGCCGGTGAACTGCTCGGCGACGAAGAACGGCTGGGTCAGGAAGCGTTGCACGCGCCGCGCGCGTGCGACGGTGAGCTTGTCCTCGTCCGCGAGTTCCTCGATGCCCAGGATCGCGATGATGTCCTGCAGGTCCTTGTAGCGCTGCAGCGTGCGCACCACACCCGAGGCCGCGTCGTAGTGATCCTGCCCCACCACGCGGGGCTCCAGGATGCGCGAGGTCGAGGAGAGCGGGTCCACGGCGGGATAGAGGCCCTGCTCCACCAGTGCGCGATCGAGTGCGACCGTCGAGTCGAGGTGACCGAAGGTGGTGGCGACGCCCGGGTCGGTGTAGTCGTCGGCGGGGACGTAGATCGCCTGGAAGGAGGTGATGGATCCCTTGGTCGTCGACGTGATGCGCTCCTCGAGTTCTCCCACCTCGGTGGACAGCGTCGGCTGGTAGCCGACCGCGGACGGCATCCGTCCGAGCAGCGCCGACACTTCCATCCCCGCGAGCGTGTAGCGGTAGATGTTGTCGATGAAGAGGAGAACGTCGCGCCCCTCCTCGTCGCGGAAGTACTCGGCCATCGTCAGGCCGGTAAGCGCCACGCGGAGCCGCACGCCGGGCGGCTCATTCATCTGCCCGAAGACGAGGGCGGTCTTGTCGAGCACCCCCGACTCGCGCATCTCGTTCCACAGGTCGTTGCCCTCGCGCGAGCGCTCACCGACACCCGCGAAGACGGAGAGACCGCCATGCTCGGTCGCGAGGTTGCGGATCAACTCGGTGTTGATGACGGTCTTCCCGGTACCGGCGCCGCCGAAGAGACCGACCTTTCCGCCCCGCGCGAGGGGCGCGATCAGGTCCACGACCTTGATGCCCGTCTCGAACATCTGCGCGGTGGTCTCCTGCTCGGCGTACGGCGGCGGGTCGCGGTGAATCGGCCACGGCTCCGGTTCGCCCGTGATGGCGGCGCCCGGGTCGAGGGGCTCGCCGACGACGTTGAAGATGCGGCCCAGCGTCTGCGGTCCGACCGGCACCTTGATCGGCTGGCCGGTGTCCTCGGCCGCAGCTCCCCGCGCCAGCCCGTCCGTGGAATCGAGCGCGAGGCATCGCACCCAGTTGTTTCCGAGATGCTGCTGTACCTCGGTCATGAGCCGGCCGGAGCCGTTCACGTCAATCACCACGGCGTTGTAGATCGCCGGCAGATCCCCGGGCGGGAACTCCACGTCGACGACCGTCCCAATCACCTGCCGCACGGTCCCTGTGGCCATCCGGTTCCTCCTCGCCGTCCCTGCCTAGGCCTCGACGGCGGCCGTGCCGCCGACGATATCGAGCAGCTCGCTCGTGATCTGATCCTGCCGCGCCTTGTTGTAGGTGAGCGTGAGCTCCGACACCATCTCCTGCGCCGCCTCCGTCGCCTGGTGCATCGCGACCATCCGCGCGGAGTGTTCGGAGGCAACCGCGTCCAGGAGCGCCTCGAGTATCTGCATCTCGATGTAGCGCGGCAGCAGCGTCTCGAGCAACGCCTGCGGCGAGGGTTCGAAGAGGAACTCCCGCGCGAGGCCCGAGGACTCCGCATCCGCGTCGCCTTCCTCCGGCCGGACCGGCAAGAGCTGGCGCACGGTCGGGCGCTGCACGCCGGTCGACACGAACCGCTGGTAGCCGATGTAGACCTGATCGAGTCGCTCCGCGACGTAGTCCTCCATGACGATGCGCGCGATCGGCAGCACGTCGACCTGCCCGGGGCGATCCCCGATCGCGGTGAACTCGGCGAGCAGCGGGAAGCCGGAACGGCGGAAGAAGTCCCGCCCCTTGCGTCCGACGGCGAGCACCGAGACCTCATCCACGTCCGGCTGGTGCTCGAGCGCCAGCGAGGCACCGCGGCGGTTCATGTTGGAGTTGAGCCCGCCGGCGAGTCCGCGATCGGCGGTAATGTGAATCAGCGCGAAACGCTGCACGCCGCGCTCACGCAGGAGCGGGTGCAACGTCTCCGAATCGGCCGTAGCCGCGTAGCCGGAGAGGCGCGCGAGCACGCCTCTCATCAGCTCCGCGTACGGACGGGCGGCAAGCGCGCGCTCCTGCGCACGGCGCATCTTTGAGGCCGAGACGAGTTCCATCGCCCGCGTCACCTTGGCGGTGTTGGCCACGGAGCGAATGCGCCCGCGGAGCTTGCGGACCTCGCCGGCTCCCGCCATCTTCCGCTACGTCCTTCCCCGCTGCCCGGCCGTCGCCGGGCTTCCGGCCGGGCCGGCTAGTATGCGACCGTCGCCTTGAAGGTCCGGATCGCCTCGGTGAGTTCGGCCTCCACCTCGCCCGAGATGTCGCCCGTCTCGTTGATCGCCTCGATCACCTGCGGGTGACTCGCCGCCATGTGCTCGTGGAAGACCCGCTCGAAGTCGCCGATCTTCTCCACCGGCACCTCGTCGAGCATCCCCCTCGTCCCCGCGAAGAGAACCGTGACCTGCTGAGCGAGAGACTGCGGCGCGTACTGAGGCTGCTTCAGGAGCTCGGTGAGCCGCGCGCCACGCGCCAGCTGACGGCGGGTGGCGGCGTCCAGGTCCTCCGTGCCGAACTGCGCGAACGCCTGCAGCTCCCGGTACTGCGAGAGGTCAAGCCGCAGGGTGCCGGCGACCGCCTTCATCGCGCGGGTCTGCGCGGACCCTCCCACGCGCGACACCGAGATGCCGGGGTTGGTCGCCGGCCTCTGGCCGGCGTTGAAGAGATCCAGCTCGAGGATGATCTGGCCGTCGGTGATCGAGATCACGTTCGTCGGGATGTAGGCGGAGACGTCTCCGGCCTGCGTCTCGATGATCGGGAGGGCGGTGACCGAACCACCGCCGTGCTCCTCGTCCATCCGCGCCGCCCGCTCGAGCAGGCGCGAGTGGAGGTAGAAGACATCGCCGGGGTAGGCCTCGCGGCCGGGCGGGCGCCTCAGGAGCAACGAGACCTGCCGGTAGGCCCACGCGTGCTTGGAGAGATCGTCGTACACGATCAGCACATCTCGGCCCTGCTCCATGAAGTGCTCGGCCATCGCGCAGCCGGCGTACGGAGCGAGGTACTGGAGAGCGGCCGCCTCGGACGCGGAGGCCGACACCACGATGGTGTGCTCCATCGCCCCGTACTCCTCGAAGGTGGCGACGGTCTGCGCGACCTTGGAGTCCTTCTGGCCGACCGCGACGTAGACGCAGATCACGCCGGTTCCGCGCTGGTTGATGATGGCGTCGATCGCGATCGCGCTCTTACCCGTGGAGCGGTCGCCGATGATGAGTTCACGCTGACCGCGGCCGATCGGGATCATCGCGTCGATGGCCTTGACCCCCGTCTGCAACGGCACATCGACGCTCTTGCGCGAGACCACGTTCGGCGCGATTCGCTCGACGGCCTGCCGTTCGGCCGTCAAAACCGGCCCGCGCTCGTCGATGGGATCGCCGAGAGCATTCACGACGCGACCGAGAAGGGCGTCGCCGACCGGGACCGAGGCGACTTCACCGGTCGTCCGCACCTCGTCACCCTCGGCGATCTCGGTGTGATCGCCGAGGACGATGGCGCCGACCGTCTCCTCCTCAAGGTTGAGCGCGAGGCCGCGCACGCCGCTCGCGAACTCGATCAGCTCCGACGACACGCAGCGCTGCAGTCCGTGGATGCGCGCGATGCCGTCCGAAGCCTCGATCACCGTCCCGACGTTGGTCTCGGTCACGCCCTGATCGAAGTCTTCGATCTGGCGCTTGAGGATCGCCGCGATCTCGTCCGCACGTGTCGCCATCAGTTCCTCCACCCGCGCTCGATGTATCCCTCGAGGTCCCCGTTGAGCCGCCCCCCGGCGCGCGGCGTCGTCATCGCCCTCTACCCGCCCGCGACGAGCCGCGCACGCAGGGCACGCAGCCGCGTGCGCGTTGAGCCGTCGACCAGGTGGTCGCCGACGCGGACGACTGCACCGCCCAGAAGCCCCGGATCGACCGTCGCGCTCAGCATCACCGTGCCCCCGCCCCGCCGCCCGGGGGGCCCCCCCCGCGGACGCCGCCCCCGCCACGAGCCCCCGGACCGCCCGCCGCCCCCAGCACCCCCGGCCCCCCGCCGCGACCCTCCGCGAGAGCGGCGGCGATCGCCTCCTGGCGCTCCTCGGAAACCTCCACGGCCGTTCGGAGCTCGGCCCTCACCACCTCACGCTCGACATCCCAGATCTCCAGGAAGTACGAGGCGATCGAGGGTCCGAGCGCGAGCCTTCGCTTCTGCCTGAGAAGGCGGAAGAGGTTGAGCTGCAGCGGCCCGGCCCCGGGTGCTGCCTCCCGCGCGATCTGGAGGAAGCGCTCCTCATCGACCTCATCGGCGGCGAGTGCGGCGAGCGATCCGGCCGCCTCCGTGAGGAGCGCCAGCGCCTCCAGCGAGGCGGCCCATGCCTCCCAGTCTCCGGGCTCGCGCGCGAGCAGGGCGCCCGCGACGGCGTAGCGCCGTCCGGCGACATCGCGGGTCACCGCCACGGCATCACCGCCCGCCTCCGGACACCGCCGACGGCGAGGGGGCTAATTGTCGGCGCCCCTTCCGAAGTCGCTCGAGACGATCACCTCGTCGATCAGGCGCTGGTGCGCATCCCGATCGAGCGACTGCCCGATCACGCGCTCGGCGGCCGCGATGGTCAGATCGGCGAACTCGCCGCGCAGCGCCTCGATCACCTGATCCCGCTCCCTCTGGATCTCCTCGCGGGCGCTGGTGACGATCTGCTCCGCTTCGGCCCTCGCCCGCTGCTCGAGTTCCTCGCGCAGGCGCTGCGCGGTCTCCTGGGAGCGGGCCACGATCTCGCGCCCCTCCTCGCGCGCCTCGTCGATGAGGCGGCGCGCCTCCCCCTCGGAGGCCTGCGCCTGCTCCGCGGCCTGCTCGGCACGGTCCAGACCTTCCTGGATCCGCCGCTTGCGCTCGTCCAGCACCCGCATCAGCGGCGGGTAGAGGAAGAGCCTGAGGATCAGCAGCAGCAGGCCGAAGTTGATGAGTTGCGCTATGAGCCCGGGCAGGTTGAAGCCCAGGGCGGCGATGCCGCCCCCGCCTTCCTCGGCGGCGTACGCGACGCCGGCTCCGGACTCAAGGGTCCAGGCGAACGTCGCGAGCAGCGCCGCGAGCCCGAGCACACGAATGAAGCGTCGCACCCTGCGCCCCTCTCGCACTCCCCGGGGCCGGACGCCTTCGTCGCGTCCGGCCCGGGGGCGGATCGCCTCTAGAAGACGAAGCCGATGAGAATGGCGACGACCAGCGCGTAGATCCCGATCGCCTCCGCGAAGGCGATCGCCAGGATCATGTTGGTCTGGATCGCGCCCGCGGCCTCCGGGTTGCGCCCCAGGGCCTCCATCGCCTTCCCGCCGAGGAAGCCGATTCCGATGGCCGGGCCGAGCGCCCCGAGGCCCATCGCGATCCCCGCCGCCAAGAACTTCATCGAGTCCGCGGTGAACTGGTTGTCGACCGTGGCCTCCTGCGCACCGGCGACACCCGTCGCCAGCAGGAACAGCGCGGCCGCGGCCGCAGAGGCCGCCAGCCCCCGGCGAACCACCATCCCAAGAGTCATCTCGCCTCCCTCTCCCGGCTGCGTGTCGCGGGTGGACACGCCCTACACTCGCCCCGACCGATCTCCGACAACATCCCCCGCCGGCCAGCGGCGGCCACTAGTGGCCGGCCGCCCCGTGCCCCTCCTCGCCGCCGCCATGGTGAGCGACCGCCATCTGGGCAAACACCAGCGTGAGCATCGCGAACACGAACGCCTGAATCAGCCCCACGAAGAGTTCCAGTCCGTAGAAAACGGTGACGAGCAGCAACGGGACCAGGAAGCTCATCATCACGATCAGCACCTCGCCCGCGAAGATGTTGCCGAAGAGACGGAAGGTGAACGAGACGACGCGGATGAACTCCGATATCAGCTCGAGGATTCCGACGAAGACATCGATCAGGCCCATCGGGTTGCCGCGCAACAGGCGGCGGAAGTTGAAGAACTTCCCGAAATAGCCGACTCCCAGCGTCGATATTCCCCAGTACTCCACGAAGATGAAGGAGAAGATGGCGATGGCGAGCGGCGCGTTCACGTCGGTCATCACCGAGCGCAGCAGGGGCGCGATGATGCCGGAGAAGGGGTCGCCGCCCTTCTCCGGCGCGATCGGCTCGTCGCCGGCCCCCACGTCGACCGATTCGCCGCCGATCGGGATGTAGGCGAGATCGACTCCGAGGAGCGAGGCTTGCTCGAAGACCGCCTGCGTCTCGCCATGCCCCGGCTCGGTCACGCCGACGTAGAGGTTGCCCGGGAGGAGACCCGCGTAGTTGTTGAGCAGCACCCAGAAGAAGATCGTGCCGACGACCCAGAAGAAGCGCCGGCCCTGCGCCTCGCCGACGACTCCCACGACGACGTTGTAGAAGCCACCGACCAGAGCCTCGACGGCACCGCTGAAGCCGGACGGCACCACCGAGAATCCGCGCGCTGCCACGACCGCCACGACCGTCATCAGTGCGAGGACGACCCACGACGTGAACATCGTGTTGGTGACGTCGAGCGGTCCGACGTGGAACACGGTCTCCGGCGCCACGATGATCGCCGGCGACGGCGGTGTGAGGACCAGCATCCCGACCGCGAGGGCCACCAGCGCGAGCACGCCGATGAGCGCAGCCCTCATCGGCGGTCATCCCCGTGCGGCGCGCCGCCTCCGTCACCGCCGGACGGCGGTGTGCGCGAGGCCGCGCGCGCGATCACATCCTTCAACTGCCCGTATGCCCCCACGAATCCCACCAGGAGACCCAGCACCAGAAAGACGAGGGTGAGCACCGGCCCCGTCGCGAAGTGCCCGTCCAGCAGGCTCCCCACGAACGTCAACCCCACGATCGATGTCGCGAGGAAAAAGCCGATCCCTACCAGTCCGAGCGCTGGCGAAGTCCACACAGGAGTCCGCCCTCCGGGACCGCGGGGACTCTAACACGACGGGATCGGCCGATCAACAGCTTGTGACGGTAGGCACGAACAGAAGCGGAACGGCCACCGTGCGCCGGCGGGACCGCGCTCTCAGGGCGACTCGCGCTGATCGAAGTCGTCGAGATCGAGCTCCGAGACGAAGTCGGTGAAGGCGGAGAGGCCCCTCAGCTCCTCCTGCGTGACGCGGGTGCGGCGCGACTCGCTATCCCCTCCCTCGACCGGCTCTCCCGCTGCGTCGAGGACGACGCCCGCCCGATCGAGGACCGACTCTTCGACGAAGATCGGGACCCGGGCACGCACGGCGATCGCGATCGCGTCGGAGGGACGCGAGTCGACCTCCGTCACGCGGCCGTCCTGCTCCAGACGGATGCGCGCGAAGAACGTGTCGTTCGACAGATCGTTGACGACGACCGATCGCACGGTGCCGCCGAGCTCCTCGACCATCGTGTGTAGCAGGTCGTGCGTTTGCGGGCGGGGTACCGAGACATCCTGCAGCCTGAGAGCGATCGCCTCCGCCACATCGGCCCCGATCCAGATCGGGAGGAAGCGGCCCGCCTCCTTCTCCCGCAGAATCACGACGCGCTGGAAGTGCCGCAGGCTCACGCGGATGCTGTCGATCACGAGCTCGATCACGGTGCGACCCTTCGGCCCGGTATCCGACTCCGACCCGGCGGTCCGATCGGCCTCCGAAGGCCGTCCGAGCATCCGCTCCCGCCCGACCGTTTGAGTGTAGGAGTCGCCGGATCGGCGAGTCAACGCGCCCCGGCTCACCCGGGCCGCCGGCATCCCACGCAACCCCCGGGCGCCGGCCTCCCGGGGGCCGGGCGCAGCCTCCGTCAGACACCCACCGCCCGCGCTTCCTCGATCTCGTCGCGGAGCTTCTCCGCGGCCGCCCGGGCGGCCGCCGCATAGCCGGCCAGATCGCGCGCGCCGACGGCCTCGCCCGCGTAGAGCACGCTCCTCGACGCCGCCACCAGAATCCCGCCGCCGTCGGCATCCGCCCCCGCGCGAACCGCGGCTGCCACGGCCCCCCGCTGCGCGCCGACGCCGGGAATCAGCAGCAGCAGGTGCGGAGCGATCTCGCGCAGGCGCGCCGCCTGCTCGGGATAGGTGGCGGCCGCGACGAGCCCGACGTTGCCCCGCGTGTTCCATTCCACGGCGAGGGCGGCAACCCGCTCGTAGAGCGGGCGCCCGTCGGCAAGGCGCAGATCCTGCAGCTCGACGCCGCCGGGGTTGGAGGAGCGGCACCAGATGAACGAGTGTCGATCGTCGTACGCGAGAAACGGCTCGACGGCATCGCGCCCGCCCCAGCCGTTGACCGTCATCGCGTCGGCGCCCAGCTCCTCGAAGGCGGCGCGGGCGTAGGCCGCCGCCGTCGACCCGACATCACCGCGCTTGGCGTCGAGCAGGACCGGGACGTCGCCGGGCACGGCGTCGATCGTGGCCCGCAGATCGCGCCAGCCCCTCTCGCCGCGCTGCTCGAAGAAGGCCGCGTTGGGCTTGAAGCAGCAGACCAGATCCGACGTGGCCTCGACGATCTGCTGCAGGTAGCGGGCAACGGGGACGCCGCGCGGCAGGCGGGACTCGTCGGGGTCGAGCCCGATGCAGAGCAGCGAGCGGTGCGTGCGCGACGCCGCCTCGTACTTCGCCCGAAAGCTCATCACCCTCCCCCTCCCGACGGAAGTACGGCGACGGCGCCGGTGGCGGCCCGCAGATCGAGCGGCGGCAGATCGGCGCCGGACGCCCGCAGCCGGTCGAGGGCCGCTGCCAGCCCGCGCACATCGCCCGTCGCCCGGCAGTCTACCGTCGCCTCCGCCGACGAGGCCGCCGGTAGCCCGCCGGAGGCGGCGAGAAGGTCCCGGCAGCGTCGCGCGACGGGGTGCGCCGCATCGAGCGCCCGCACGCCGGGAGGAAGCAAACGCGCGAGCGTTGCTCCGAGCAGGCCGTAGTGCGTACAGCCGAGGGCGATGACATCGACGCCCCGGGCGAGCGGGCCCGCCAGCGCCGTCCGGAGCATGCCCTCGACCTCGTCACCCGCGACGACACCCCGCTCCACGAGGCTCGCCAGCCCCGGCATCGGCACCGTCTCGACGCGCGCGCCGCCGGCGTGACGCCGCTCGAGCCGCGCCAGGCGGGCGCCTCGCGCCGTCACCGTCGTCGCCAGCCCCCGGACGCGGCCCGAGGGGCCCGCCGCCACCGCGGGGGCCTGGAGCGCGGCCGAGGAGGCGGTGTGGCAGGCGACGACGAGGAGCCCGCAGCCCTCAACAGCGAGCCGCTCGCCGATGGCGAGCACGCGGGCGCTCACGAGCGCCTCGGGGCGGTCGCCGTACGGGAAGGCGGCGGTGTCGGCAACGTAGCGGACGGGGAGGGCGGGCAGCAGACGATGGAGCGCGGATGCAACGGTCAGGCCCCCGACGCCGGAGTCGAGGATGCCCACGGTGGTGGTCATGGGACCCCCGCGGTCGCTCCCTCCCCCGCCCTCTCCCAGCGTAGCACCCGCGGTTGCGACGGGGCGCGAGGAGCGCGGCCGGCGGCGAAGCTAGATGCGCTCGGGGAAGTCCGTGGTCTCGGGGAGGGCCGGCTCGTCGAACGTCGGGGCGATCTCGCTGTCGCGGACGCGGGTGTCGACCTCCGGCCCGCCCACCCCCCTGCGACCGACGCGGCTGCGCAGTTCGTCCGTGGCCGGGGTCGCGACCTCCCAGCTCGCGAGCTCGGCGTCGAGCTCGTCGACGCGCACCGCCTCCGGGTAGTGCCGGCCGTAGCGGGCGCCGTCGAACAGCGCTGCGACCTCCTGGAAGTGCGGCGCGGCAAACACCCGGCTCGCCGCCTCCGCGTACTCGAGTGGCGTTTCGCCGGACCGCCTCGGGAACCCGCGATCCCGAGCGGCGGCGGCGAAGCGGGCGTAGAGGCGGTAGATCGCCTGCCGGCGCAACCAGCCCGCCGACACCTCCTCGCTGCGGTTCCCCGGCAGGATCGAGCGCAGCAGCGAGCCGAGCCCGGCGCCCGCTCCCTCGGATCTCGAACGCACCTCGTCGTAGGCCACCTCCTGCCGCCGCGGGCGGCGCGCGCGGCGGAACAGCAGCCGCCCGCCGAAGTAGAGTCCGGCGAGAACCGCCGTCAGCCCGAGCAGCCTCGCGCCGTCTCGCAGCCACCCCGGCGGGCGGGTCTCCCAGCGGGCGTCCCCCGCCCCCCTCGCCGCCCCCGCGGCGGGCGGGTCGCCGAGAGGGCGCCCCGCGTCTCCTGATCCACGAAGATCGCGCGCCCGATCGCCTGGAACACCTCCTGGAAGCGCGTGTCGAGGCCCTCCAGGAGACCGGCGAGCGGGGAAAGCAGGACGCCGAGCAACCAGAAAACGGGCGTGAGGATCAGGATCAGCACCCACGAGATGAAGCGCGGCAGCAGGTCGCCGAGCGGTGATATCAGCCGCTCCACGTTGAGGATGGTCAGGACGCCGAAGACGAGCCCCGTGATCCCGAGCAGCGCCACGGTGACGGCGACGGAGGCGGCCCAGGCAGCGCTTCGCTCCATCCCCTGCGTCTCCGCGGTCGCCCGCGCCACGTTCGAGACGGCGAGCGTGAGCATGCCCATGACGAAGTAGAGAACGGCGAGCAGTCCCGGACCGGCCGAGCCGCGTCCGGTGGCGACGAGGGCCGCTATCAGCACAACGAGGAAACCCGTCGTGAACGACCAGATCACCTTCTCAAAGGAGACCGGCGAGCGGCCCAGCCAGAGGAACCTCAGCCACAGCAGCATCACGCCGATCACCGTCATCGTGCGTGCCGATCCGGCCGCCCGGGCGGGGTTCTCGTCGGCGAGATAGTCCTCCGCTCCCGGGGCGCCCTCGAAGGGAAACTGCGAGATCGTCCCTCCGCTCCACACCTGCAGGTCCCCCGCGATCGAGACGTGCACCAGCGCGTTGACGCCGAGGACGGAGGCGAGCACGCCGACCACGGCGGCCAGTCCACCCGGCAGTCCGATGCGAGTGACGTAGTGGGCGAGCAGGAACGCGGCGACGGCCCCGGCCACGAGGATCCACCACGGGGGACCGGCGGCGACGTCCGCAGCCGCCTCGCGCAGGCGTTCCGCCGCACCCAGGGCGGCGGCGCGGTCGAGGGGAGCACCGCGCAGGATCGCGAGCTCGAGGCTCGCCGCCAGCCCGGTGTAGCCGGCACGCTCCACCGCCGTGGCGAAGACGCGCAGCACGATGAACCACGCAAGCGCCTCGGTCACCAGGAACAGCGCCGTCGCGCCGATCCGCTGCCAGCGGGGCGTGCCCCACGAGGCGACCGCCGCACTCACCTGTGCGGCGCGGCCGAGTGCGCCTCGCTCCCCGCTCACGGTCTCTCACCCCGACCGCGCACGGTGCTGACCGGATCCGGCCGAGGACTCGCCGCAGGGCGCGGATCCGGGAGGGTGTCCCCCCGGCCGCGAGGCGGCGGGGGCAGCGGCAGGGCGTTCGCCGAGACCTCCGGGAGGCGCATGACGCCGCTGTCCTCCAGCTCCTGGAGGTGAGCGTCGAGGGAGATGACGGGGATCGGCCCGAGCTCCGCACCATGCTCCCAGTCGCCCGGTCCCACCTTGAGGACGAGCACGTCGTGGCCCTCCGACCGCAGCCGCCTGAGCGCCGCGGCGAGGGACTCGTCGAGCACGGCGGTGACGACGACGACGGTGGCGCCGGCCGGGAGCGCGCGCGCGCGACCCGTCAGCTCGTCGGCGAGCCTCGACGTCGTGAAACCCGAGATCATGGCCAGCGCCTCGAGTACGCGGTTGAGCTGCTCGGGAGCACGGCCGGCTCCGCTCCGGCCCGGCCGGGGGGGGTGCGGGGGGGGCTCGGATCCGGATCGGCCGGTCGGCGTCCGGGAAGGAGCCGTTGGCGATGAGGCCCAGCGCCGAGCGCTCGTCGAAGGCGGCGACCGCCGCAGATGCCGCGACCGCGACGCCGCGCTCAAGCAGCTGGACGTTGGTCCCGAAGGTGTTCTCGGGGAGCGTGGTGATGTTGAGCGCGATCACGACGGCCCGTGTACGCGAGGGCTCGTAGACGCGGGAGACGAGCCGCGCGGCGCGCGCCGTCGCCTTCCAGTCCACCCGCTTCATCGGATCACCGGGGAGGTAGTCACGCAGGCCGACGACCCGCTCGGGGTCCTGGAAGACCGGGTGGCCCCCTCGTTGATCCCCGAACGGGCGGGCATGGACGACGTTGAGTTGCGGCAGCGGAATCGTCTGCGGGTAGACCACGAGCGCGCTCCGCCCGCCGACCTCGCGCTGGCTCTCGAAGAAGCCGAACAGATCGCCGGAACGCAGCCGGGTGGTGCCGATCCGGTAGTAGCCGCGCTCGACCGCGCGCAGGGTGAGAGGCCACGAGAGCTGCTCGCTCGGTGCGAGGGATGTGTTGCGGTAGAGAACGACTGTCCGCGGGACACCGGAGGGGTGCACGGCGGCGTCCGGAATCTCCATCGGCGTCGCGAAGCGCTCCTGCACCTCCAGCCACGGGACGGGCAGCCGCTTGCGGTTGGCGATCGAGAGGCGCAGCTGTGTGCTCTCGCCCACGAAGATGCGCGTGTGCTCGAGCCGCCTCTCGTAGTGCAGCTCCTCCAGCGCGAGGCGCGACCACAGGCGCGAGACCCCGCTCGACGCGAGCAGCAGGACGCCGAGCACGACGATGGCATCGGCCTGCGACAGGAGTCCGATCAGGACGAGCCCGCCCGAGGCGACCAACCACGCCTCGGTGACGAGGGCACGCACGGGCTCTAGCCCCGGCCCGTGCCCACGTCCGCAACGGGGACGGGCAGGTCCCGGAGGATGTCGTCGAGGACATCATCGACCGATCCGCCCCGGAGTCGTGTCTGCGAGGAGAGCAGGAGGCGGTGAGCGAGGACGGGGTGAGCCAGCCTCTTCACGTCGTCCGGTCGGACGAAGTCGCGCCCCTCCAGGGCAGCGGAGGCACGCGCGGATTCGAAGAGCGCGAGCGAGGCGCGGGGGCTCGCGCCGAGTTCGAACGACTCGTGCTCGCGCGTGGCGCGACAGATGCGCGCGACGTAGCTCGCGACGTCGTCCTCGACGTGGATCAGGGGCAGCTGCTGCGCAAGCGCCCGCAGCTCCGCCGCGTCCAGCACGGAGACGAGCGTGTCGAGCGGCGACCGCTCGCGGAAGCGGCGGAGGATCTCGAGCTCCCCGTCCTCGTCCGGGTAGCCGATGCTCAGGCGAAGCAGGAAGCGATCGAGTTGAGCCTCCGGCAGGGGGAAGGTTCCCTCGAGCTCGACCGGATTCTGCGTGGCCATCACCACGAACGGCTGGGGCAGGGCGCGGGTGTCGCCGTCGACCGTGACGGTGTGCTCCTGCATCGCCTCGAGCAGGGCCGACTGCGTCCGGGGCGTCGCACGGTTGATCTCGTCGGCGAGAACGACGTTCGCGTGCAGCGGTCCGGGGCGGTACTCGAACTCGCCGCTCTTCTGCGAGTAGTAGTTGATGCCGACGATGTCGGAGGGCATCAGGTCGGGCGTGAACTGGATGCGACTGAAACTCGCCCCGAGCGAGCGAGCGACCGCATGCGCGAGCGTCGTCTTACCGGTCCCCGGCACGTCCTCGATCAGGACGTGGCCACCCGTCAGCAGAGCCACCAGCACGAGGGAGATGGTCTCCTCCGCACCGACAACGACGCGCTCAACGTTCTGGCGCACGATGCCGCCAGCCCGGGCGATCGCGGAGGCCGCGGCGGCGCCATCCGCGCCGGCGGCTCCCGCGGCGGTCGGTGTGGCTCCGAAGCGACCGGCGGCTGACTCCTGCACGGCACCCTCACGGCACTGGCTCCCGCGGCACGGGGCCCGCTGGAGGATAGCGCACCGCCGTCGGGCGTGTGGTCTCACCCCTCCGGCGCTTGCCGGGCGGTGGAGCGGCGGCTAGCGTCGCACCCATGACGGGGCGAGCCCGGGAGCGGGCCACGGAGGCGACCGTTCACGACGAGCTGCTCTCGACGCTCGCGGAGATCACGGAGACGCGGCTGAACCGTGCGACCGACCGCGAGGGATGGACGATCCGACACGCGCTCGCCGCAGTCGCGGCCTCCGACAGGGTGCTCGCCCACGTGCTCGGCTCGCTCGCAGCGGAATCCGGGGCACCGGGGCGCTTCCGGTTCCGGCGGCTACGCGGCGAGGTCATGTACGAGGCGCACATGCTGCAGCGCGACGCCCTCGCGCGGCTGCTGCAGCAGACACATGCGGAGGCGGAGAACGCGCTCGCAGACCACGCGGCCCTCCTGGACCATCCGATAGAGGCGGAGGGAGACGGGGCTCGGAGCGTCGGCGACCTGCTCGCCGATCGAGCCGAGCGTGAGCGAGCCGCCCTCGGCGCGCTGCGACAGGCGCTCCCCCCCGGCCAGGCAGTTCGGCGCACCGGAGGGCAGGCACGCCCCGCATAATGGCCGCTGCAGGGCTGCCCCGGGGTCGGGCCGCGGCAACTGGACCGATGGGGGTTTCGTGCGCGCCGAGATCGTCTCGATCGGAACCGAGATCCTGCTCGGAGAGATCACGGACACGAACGCCGCGTTTATCGCCGGCCGCCTCCCTGCCCTCGGCATCGACCTGCACTACGTCACGCAGGTTGGCGACAACGGGGGGCGTCTTCGGGAGGTGCTGGCGCGCGCGTGGGAGCGTTCCGAAGTCGTCTTCACGACGGGCGGGCTCGGCCCCACGGAGGATGACATCACCCGGGAGACGGTTGCCCTCGTCCTGGGAGAGGTGCTCCATGAGGACCCCGGACAGGAGCGCATCCTTCGCTCGTTCTGGCGCGGCCGCGACCGGCCGATGCCCCGGCGCAACCTGAAGCAGGCGCAGTTGATTCCCTCCGCGCGCGCGATTCCCAACCCCCGTGGAACGGCGCCGGGATGGTGGGTCGAGCGCGACGGCCGCGCCATGGTGGTGATGCCCGGGCCCCCGGCCGAGATGACGCGCATGTGGGAGCACGAGGTCGCGCCCGAGCTCGAGCGGCGGGCGCGCGCCGTTCTCGTCAGCCGGACGCTCAAGACGACCGAGCTCGGCGAGTCCGCGGTCGACGAGTTGCTCTCCCCGCTCCTCGGATCGCGGAACCCGTCGATCGGCATCTACCACCGGCCCGACGGTGTGCACGCGCGCCTCGCCGCGAAGGCGCCGACGCGCGAGGAGGCGAAGGCCCTGATTGCCCCGGTGGAGGCCGAGGCGAGGCGGTTGCTCGGGTCCAATCTGTGGGGCGTCGACGACGAGTCGCTCGCGGCGGCGGTCGGACGCCTGCTTCGCGAGCGTGGCCTCACCCTCGCGGTGATGGAGTCGGCGACGGGCGGGGCCGTGTCGGATGCAATCACCGATGTCGCCGGCTCCTCCGACTACTTCGTGGGTGGGCTCGTCACGTACGCGACGGCGGTGAAGCTCCAGATGGGCGTGTCACCCGAGATCGTCGAGCGACACGGAGTGATCTCACGCGAGACCGCCGAGGCGATGGCCGGAGCGGCTCGCCTCGCGCTGCGGGCCGACATCGGCGTGGGCATCACGGGCGTCGCCGGCGAGAGCGCCGTCGAGGGCCAGCCGCCGGGCACGATGCACATCGCGCTCTCACGGGACGGCGAGATCGAGTACGCGCACTGGCGCTACTACCAGGGCCGCGTGGCGACGAAGCGGCGTGTGCAGCAGCACGTGCTCTCGATGCTGCGACGCCACTTGCTGGGCCTGGGAACCACAATCGACTCACGGGTCAGCGGCGAGCGGCGGGCGTAGCCGGCGGAGCGGGCGCGGCTACCACCGCCGAGGTGGGATCGTCGCACGCTCGGCGGCTCGCAGGCGAGGAGCGAACGATGTCGGGCCCGATGACGGCGGACGTGATCTCGCTGCGCTCGAACCGGATTTACGCTTTCCGCATCGCCGAGCGCTCGGGCGGGGGCCGCCTGCTGCTCGACGCCGGTCCCGACTACGAGGGCGCCTGGGATGAGGCCGTCGGGCAGGGGTACGCGCTTGGCTTCCCTCCGGAGCGCGTCCGGGCCGTGATCGTCACCCATGGGCACGCCGACCACGCAGGACTCGCCTACCGCTGGGCGGAAGCGGGCGCGCGCATCTTCGCTCTCGCTCCGGACATGACGGCCCTGACCGCGGGCGATGGCTGGCGCGAACACCAGGCACGCCGCGGTCGGGAGGAGATGGGCCGCCACGGCTGCCCGCGCGAGACCGTCAAGCTTATCGACGAGATCCGGCGGGAACGCTCCTCATTCCTTCGCTGGAAGGGCGCACCGTGGGGCTCGGTCGCGCCGGCAGTCGGCGATCACGTCTTCGCGATCGAGGGGCCGGGAGGCGAGAGCTCGCTGCGCATCGTCGCCGCTCCCGGCCACACCCCGGGCAACCTCGGCGCCCTGGTGGAGGAGACGGGAGAGTTCTACGGGGGCGATACGCTGCTCCCGGGACGCATCCCGTCCGCCGGACTGCACTTCCACTCGAGCACCGGAACGCCGCGCTGGCCGTCGCTTCCCCCGTACGTTCGCTCGGTCGAGTGGATCGGGAGTCTCCCCCTGACGAGGCTCCTCCCCGGCCACCGCGCCGGGGAAGGCGACCACCCGGCGGACCCCGCCACCG
>MKWU01001862.1_pt1 | contig 34461 bp, 26 predicted proteins | sample 809101 | NCBI WGS metagenome assembly MKWU01 (sample SAMN05860141, study PRJNA318959) | sponge metagenome | host: Aplysina aerophoba | place: Slovenia: Piran, Adriatic Sea, Gulf of Piran | collected 2013-05-07
CATGGAGAAATCCAGTATAGACGAGCCGGAGCTCGAAGCTTCGCTCAAGCGAACGAATCCGGAAGAATGGGAGACGATGATGGGCACGCTGGCGGAAAAGTGGCTTGCCAGAGGCAGGGACGAGGGCCGCATGGAGTTGCTGCAGGAGCAATTGGAGCGGCGCTTCGGAGAGCTTCCCTCCGACATCCGCCATCGGATTCGGAACGCCAAGGATTCGGAGATCAGGTCCTGGGCGGGAGCGGTTCTGGACGCGGCGACCCTGGACGACGTGCTCGCGTCGGGAACGCGGGCGCATTGATGCGCTTCCGAGTGGCGGAATTTCCTGAGAGGGGCTAAAGACATCGCCCTGAGTGCGGCAATAACTGTCCACCCGAATAGCACGAGCAAACGTTCAATCTCCTTGATTCTATTGCTCGTGCGAATTCTGTCAGAGATTACTTCCTTGCTCGCTAGCCAAAGGACGAACACTGCCGTTCTCAATCACTCGCGCAACTGCCCGATTCCGGTCAAAAGGGAAATCGAGGTGTCGCGACGGCTTGCTCTCTGGAATCTCGGCACTGCGCGAAATAGGCGCAGCTCCCAAAGAATCTCTTGCACTCGAAAGGCAGTCAGGTGCCAGCGCGCCTCCTTTACCTAGGCAACGGACCTAAGCTGCAGTCGGTAGCGAAGCTAGACGAACGATTCGAGAGCTGGGGGCTGGAAGTCGAACTCCGCTGGGCCTATGCAGGCGATTTTCCGGACGAATTGAGTTCCTTTGACGGAATATTCCTTTCCGGCAGCCCGCATGGTGCCTACGAGGACATAGAGTTCATTAATCGTGAGCACGATCTTATCGTTGAAGCTGCCGAACTCGAGATTCCAATGCTCGGAATTTGCTTTGGCAGCCAAGTTCTTGCCTCGGCACTCTGCGGGCGCGACCAGGTGTTCCGGCGTGCGAATTGCGAAGTCGGCTACGTAGACCTGACCGTAACTCCGGCGGCTTCGGACGACGAGATTTGCGTTGAGCTGCGCGATTTCGTCCACATGTTCGTCTGGCACAATGACGAAGTGCGCTCCGACCATGACGATATGACAATTCTCGCCTATTCGCGCGACTGCCCGAACCACGTCTGGCGCTACAGGAACCAGCCCGTCTGGGGCATTCAGGGACATCCGGAAATCGACGAGCGCCAGGCTCCGGTCTGGTTCGAGGAAAACCGGGGTCGAATGCAGAAAGACGGGGCCGATGTGGACCGGCTCAAATCGCAGGCCCATCCCGCGCTTTCGGCGAAATCCATGATTTACAGATTCGCCGATTTGCTGAAATCGAAATGCCCGAGGGAATGAAATAATCCGGATATGAACGGAATTGCAAAGCCGTGGTTCGAGAAATCGGAGTATGAGTCGCGCCTCGAGCGGGTCCAGTCCTCGCTTGCCGAAAGGAATCTCGACGGCCTGATCGCGTTCCAGCCGGAGACCGTGACCTGGCTTACCGGATTTTTTACCAGGGGATATGGCAGCTTTCAATGCGCGATAATTCCCGCACAAGGACAACCGGCGATCGTCTGCCGCGATGTTGAAGAATACTATCTTGACGAGACTAGCGTCTTTCCCGAACGTACCATGTGGACCGACAGCGAGGACCCAGTCGACGTGGCCGCCGCCGCTATAGTCCATGGCCTGGGACGCGGCGGCCGGCTGGGAATCGAGCTGAATTCCGGTTCGCTTCCGACATCCAGGTTCGAGAAACTTCGGGCAAGACTTCCATCGGTCGCCTGGTCCGATGAAAGCCGCCTCGCGGCTAAATTGAGGCTTATCAAGAGCGCGGCGGAAATCGCCTACCAGAGACGGGCGGGAATTGCCGCCGAGGCAGGCATGAAGGCGGCGATCGAAACCGCCGGAGTCGGCGTAAGCGAACGCCAAATCGCCGCGGAAATCTGCGCGGCGATGATCCGAGCAGGCAGCGACCTTCCCGGACCAGGCGTGCTTTCATCCGGCGAGCGAGCGTTTCATCTTCATGGCGGCTATTCGGACCGCGTCTTGAAGCGGGGAGATATTGTTCAAATAGAAACCACTCCGAACGTAAGACACTACCATGCCCGATTCATGCGACCGATCCGGGTCGGCAGGACGAGCGATGAAGACCTACGCGTTGTCGACTCCCTGATATCAATTCAAAACGCCGCACTTGCCGAAGTTCGCCCCGGCGTCGCGGCGAAAGTCCCGGACAGAATCTACCGCGACGGCGTTCTGTCGGCAAATCTTCGCGATACCTACACCAATAAGACATTTTATTCGGTTGGGCTCCTTCTCCCGCCGTCGGGCGGCGAACCGCTTGAAGCCGTTCCCGGCGCGGAATGGGCGTTCGAAGCCGGCATGACCTTTCATACATACGTATTGGCTCGCGGGTTCGGCATGTCCGAGACAATCGCTATAACAGCCGACGGTTTCGAGCGGCTGACCAATTTTCCGCGTCGTCTGTTCTCCAAACCGGACTAGATCGACGGCAAGGATCTTCTGCGCCATGACGCGCATTTTAGAAAATCCTTTAAAGGTTGATTCTGTCGGCGGTTACTAAATAACGCGGGAATGCGGCGAATCTTCGCGCTATTTCGAAATTGTTTGCTTTTCAAACCGTCGGGGTTCTACTGCCGCTGTCGGCTACTTTGGCGATCGCGTCGCGAATCTGGGGCGGAGTTCGCCGGAGAGTTTGCTTTGCCGCGGCTTAAGAGTTCTAGCGAGCGCTGACGTTGCGCTGCGCTCATTCGTGGTTGTTTAACTTCCTATCGTCGGGATTCTATTGCCGCTGTCGGTATTAGCAGCCGCATTGCATGAAGCAAATAGTGGGGCGAGCGCGGGCCGAGCGGCTACGGTCCCGTGCGAGGCCGACGACCAGAGCAGGATGATCTCGACCGGTTGCGCGAGTTGCCGCTGGAGCGCACAGGGCCATCAATTGAGATCCATGCCGTCGAGCGCGCTGGCCGAGTTCAATTATTTCCGGATGATTTCTAAATGCGCCTGATTCGCCGACTTCTTCGCAGTACTAGGGCGAATAATCGGAGGACGTTTCGCACTTTCCATCTGCAGCGGCCCGCGCGAGCGACGGTGCAGCCCCGCTCCCTTAGGGTCGCGAATTATCAACGACGGCATTCCGAAGCCGGGGATCCTTTCCGGCCTCGGCGCGCTCTTTGACAAAGACCTGGCAAACGCGCTGCAATCGCGCGATCGAAAGGGAGATGTCGTCGTCCATGACGCCGATACATACGGCCAAGTGGCACCTGCGAGTATCGCCGTTTATCGCTGTCGCCGTCGTCTTCCGGTTCCCGTCCGGGTCTGCGTTATCAAGGCGGTCCGGAAGCCAGTCCAGGTCGCGCCAGAGCGGCGGCGTCCGGTGCGCATTTCAGGAAACTTTTGGCATCGGCGCCCAAGGGCCCGGATCGATTTTGCGGACTGAGCATCGATGACCATTCTGCCGACACTGTCGATGGCTCCCCCGGCGACGGCCGACGCGTTGATGATCTCATGCTTGTCCATGGTGGGATTTCTTATGATTCCGCCGACGCGCGGGGCATATGTCCGGCAAGCAGTCGCCCGTCTCTCTAAACCTCGCGGACGATGTGCTTCTGGCGGTTTCATTTGGTTTGAAGCAGGTCCGCGCCAAGGAGGATTGCGTTGACGCTCGGGCGTAGCGCCTAGACGGGCGTTCACCCGCTATGCCGGTGCGGATGTCATCTAGAGCTACGACAGGTAGCCGGAAGATCATGATCAGGCGGTCCAGCGACGTGTCGGCGAGTCCAGCAGCGCCACGAGCGAGGCCTCGTCGAAGTCGTACCGTGTAGTGGCGTTCCGAGATCCGGGGCGCCGCTCGGCAAGGCGGGTCGAAAATGCCGGTTCGCGGAACTGGAATGGGAGGGGCCTCAAGGACGCGCAGTGCGCATTCATGGCGCAGTTCCATCGAATAGACGGAGGCGAAGCCCTTGATCGCGCGAAGGTCGAGGTCAAGGTCGATGCCGAGCGGGAGGCTTTCGCTTCGCGACGGCGCCGCCCGCCGGAAATGGCTCGATCTGCACGTTGTGCCGCGGCAGCGATGCAGTGATTGGCCGGCAAAGCCTCGATGCCGTAGCTCGGTCGGCGCCAATGCCGGAAAGCTCGCCGACGATGGTATAGGCGACAACTGCCGAAAAAGACGAGTAGCCGACCGATGTCCTTTCCATGACGCAATCCACGCGGCGAATGGCGACGCGGCAAATATCCGAGGCGGCGGAATTGTTTTTTGAATTCAGGTGCTGTGATTGTCTGCCGGACCGCGCCGGATACGCATGATTCGCCTATTCGCCCAATTTCAATTGACCGCGCAGGCTGTAGCCATTATCTTTACGGTAGATCGCTACCGCCGCTGAATTCAGTTGGTTGTCCGGAGGGATTAATGGGCAGACTAACGACGCACGTGCTCGACACCTCCCTGGGATGTCCGGCAAAAGGCTTGCGCATCGAACTGGAACGAATAGGCGACCGCGGCCAAGTCGTCGCGTCGGGAACAACGAATAGCGACGGTCGCCTGGACAGTCCGCTCCTGGACGACGGCGAGTTTGCTACGGGAATCTACGAATTGACATTTTTTGCCGGCGACTATTTTCGATCGACGGGACGCGCCGCCATGGATCCCCTGTTTCTAGATCGTATTCCAATCAGATTCGGCATGGCCGAGGACAGTCACTACCATGTCCCTCTCTTGCTGTCCCCTTTCGGATACAGCACCTACAGAGGCAGCTGATGACCAAGATTAGATTTCGCGTGAACGGCCGTGAGGTGTCGGTGGACAATGCCGAACCTGCCGCGACGCTGCTCGACTGGCTGCGCGAGGACCAAGGGCTGACCGGAACGAAAGAGGGCTGCAACGAAGGGGATTGCGGCGCCTGCACGGTGATGGTTTCGCGCAACGACAACGGTAGTATGGTTCGGGAAGCCGTGAATTCCTGCCTTTACTTCCTGCCTCAGATGGACGGAAAGGATGTAAGAACGGTGGAGGGCCTCGCCGAGCCCGGCGGCCGCCTTCATCCCGTGCAGGACGAGATGATCGCAAATCACGGAAGCCAGTGCGGGTTCTGCACGCCCGGCATCGTAATGTCGCTAACTGCGGCGCACGCGGTCGGCGACGAGGACCACGACGACGTTCTCGCCGGAAACCTGTGTCGCTGCACAGGCTACGCGCCGATTGTCAGAGCCGCGGAATCGGCGGCCAGGAAGCCGATTCCGGACTGGATGCGCAACGAGCCCCCGCCCCAGCCGAGACGCTCGGGCGTCGAGACGCCTAGATTCCTGGTTGCCAGGGACCTGGACGAATTCGCGGATTGGTTTGAGAAAAATCCCGAAGCTACTGTAATCGGCGGCGCGACCGATGTCGGCTTGTGGGTTACGAAGAAACTCCGGGAAATCGAAAAAGCGTGCTTCGCCGCGCAAGTTCCAGAGCTTGCGCAAATCGAAGTCGGAAACTCGTTCATTGAAGTCGGCGCCGCCGTTCCCCTCGAACATCTTAGGAAATTCATGGCCGACCGCCACCCCTCCCTATCCGAGCTTCTGCGCAGATTCGGGTCGGTCCAAATTCGAAATTCGGCAACTCTCGGCGGCAACATTGCCAACGCGTCGCCAATCGGTGACTCGCCGCCCGCCATGATTGCTCTCGGCGCGAGGCTTAAGCTGCGAAAAGGAAGCGGGACCCGGACTGTCCCGGTGGAGGATTTCTTTATCGGCTTCAAGCGTCAGGACAGATTGCCGGGCGAATTCATCGAGAAAATCCTTATCCCCGTCCAGGATGACCACCTGAAGTGCTACAAGCTTTCGAAGCGCCTCGACCAGGATATTTCATCGGTATGCGGCTGCTTCAACATCGCGGTTGACGACGGCGTCGTAGCGTCGGCGCGAATCGCGTTCGGGGGCATGGCCTCCATTCCGAAGCGTTCGCCGGGCGCCGAAGCCGCCCTGCTCGGGCGCCGCCTGGCGCCCGAATCGATTGCCGATGCGCAGGAAGCTCTCATACGGGATTTCTCGCCGATGCGAGTCAACAAGGCGACCACGCGCGCTTCCACGGCGTATAGAGTCCTTGCCGCGAGAAACCTGCTGATGAAATTCTATTCCGAGGCCGAGCCCGGCCGCAGGGCGACTCACGTGCTGGATGTGAAATTATGAACGTCATTTACAAGCCGAGTGAGCACGACGCCGCCAAGCTCCACGTTACCGGAGCCGCGCGTTATGTCGACGATCTTCCCACGGTCAAGGGTACGCTCCACCTGGCTTTCGGGCTGTCGGACGCGGCTCGCGCCAAAATTTTGTCGCTGGATGTAGATCCGGTTCGCCGCAGCCCCGGCGTCGTGGATGTCATATTGACCGGCGATCTTCCGGGAGCCAACGATGTTTCGCCGTCTATCAAGGACGAGCCGCTCCTGGCGGAAGGCGAAGTCTACTATGCCGGGCAGCCGTTGTTCATTGTCGTCGCCGGAAGCCACCACGAGGCCCGCAAGGCGGCGCGCCGAGCGAAAATCGAATACGAAGAGTTCGACCCGCTCGTAGACTACGAAAGCGCGATCGAAGCCGAAAGCCGGTTTGAGGAAGCCAGAGTCTACCAGACGGGCGATGCGGAGGCGGCGGTTGGCGCCGCGGCGCACCGCGTCGAGGGGGAAGTCGAGATCGGCGGGCAGGAGCACTTCTATCTAGAGGGTCAGGCCGCTCTCGCCATCCCGCAGGAAAACGGAGATATGCACGTCTGCGTTTCAAGCCAGCATCCAACGGAAGTTCAGCACAAGGTAGCCGACTCGCTCGGCGTTCCCATGAATGCGGTTCGCGTGGAAGTGCGACGAATGGGAGGCGGGTTCGGCGGCAAGGAAAGCCAGTCGAACGCCCTGGCCGTCGCCTGCGCGGTAGCCGCTCGGTCGACCGGCAGCCCCTGCAAAATGAGATACGACCGCGACGACGATATGACGATCACGGGCAAGAGGCATGACTTCCGAATTCGATATCGAGCCGGGTTCGACGCCGACGGAAAAATTCAGGGCGTGGTGTTCGACCAGTACACTAGATGCGGGTGGGCGCTCGATCTTTCGCTCGCCGTCGCCGACCGCGCAATGCTGCACGCCGACAACGCCTACTACCTGCCGAATGCGAAAATTAATTCTCACCGGCTGAGAACGCACATGCAATCCGCGACCGCTTTCAGGGGATTCGGCGGTCCGCAGGGGATGATCGGAATAGAAACCGTAATGGATCATGCGGCCCGCGTTCTGGAAATGGACCCGCTGGAGGTTCGAAGGCGGAACTACTACGCTCCGGCGGGAAGCGCGAATCTGCAGAAGACTCCCTACCGCATGACGGTCGAAGACTGCGTTATCGGCGAGATAACCGATGAGCTGGTGGAAAGCTCGAATTATCTGGAAAGACGCGAAGAAGTCCGGAAGTGGAATGCTGAAAATCCGATAATCAAACGCGGAATTGCGCTTACGCCAGTCAAGTTCGGGATTTCATTCACGCTCACGCACCTAAATCAGGCGGGCGCGCTCGTCCACGTATACCAGGACGGCTCGATACATCTGAATCACGGCGGAACCGAAATGGGCCAGGGGCTTTTCGTCAAGGTAGCCCAGGTCGCCGCGGATGCATTCGGCCAACCCCTTGATACCGTAAAAATCACAGCGACGGATACCGGCAAGGTACCCAACACTTCCGCCACCGCGGCCTCGGCGGGATCGGACCTCAACGGCATGGCCGTTAAGTGCGCCTGCGACGAGATTACCGGGCGAATCAAGAGCATGCTCGCGGAAATGCACCAATCCTCCAGCGACCAGGTTCGTTTCGAAGGCGGGAAAATCGTAGTCGGCGACGAATCCTACGGATTCAAGGAGGCCGTGCATTTGGCCTACGTCAACAGGGTTTCTCTGTCGGCGACAGGCTTCTACGCAACGCCCAAGCTCAACTGGGACCGGCTTATGGGACGCGGGCGCCCGTTCTTCTATTTCGCCTACGGAGCGGCCGTCACCGAAGTCGCAATCGACACCCTGACAGGCGAAAACCGCATACTCCGCGCGGACTTGCTCAACGATGCGGGCAAGTCCATCAACCCGGCGATAGACCTCGGGCAAGTCGAAGGAGGCTATGTTCAAGGCGCCGGATGGCTTACGACCGAGGAGCTGGTCTGGGACGACGCGGGGCGACTGAAGACGCACGCTCCCTCCACCTACAAGATTCCGGCGTGCTCGGACAGGCCGGCGGTATTCAATTCCGCGCTCTGGAGCGGGGGCTGCAACAGCGAATCCACGATTTGCAAGTCGAAAGCGGTCGGCGAGCCTCCGCTCATGCTGGCTATCTCGGTGCTAATGGCAATTTCCGATGCGGTTGCGGCATGCGGGAACGAATCCTCGGCCTACCTCCCGATGGACGCCCCGGCCACGCCGGAGCGCGTTCTGAAGGCGGTCGAGAAGGTGCGCGGTCGTGAATTCGACGCCGCTTGAGCCCGCGGCCATTGCCGCCGCCCGTCGCTGATTTCGGCGCCCGGCGCTCCCTTTGACGAGTTCCGCCCCATGAGTCTGGATTTCAAAAGGTTGGAATCCGAGGTCGCGTCGCACGGCCGGATCGCAAGAATCCTGGTGGCCGAGGTCGCGGGGTCAGTGCCCCGCGAAGCCGGAACTTCCATGATCGTAACGGAACGGGGCCAAAGCGGAACGATCGGCGGCGGAGCCCTGGAATTCAGCGCCGTCAATAGCGCCCGCGACTTGATGCGCCGGAACCCTCTACCCGGTCCTAGCGTAGTAAAGCTGCCGCTTGGACCCAGCCTGGGCCAGTGCTGCGGCGGCTCGGCCACTTTGATTACGGAAATCTACGACCGGAATGCCGTCGCGCGAGTTCGCGAATCGGAGGATTTGCCCGGGTTCTACGCCCGGCCGATTAGCGGGAGGAATGAAAGCCCTCCTCTCCCGGTCAGGGCTTTCGTCGAGACGTTTCGCGATTCCGGTCGAAAAAAACCGCATTCGGCGCTGGAATCGGGCTGGATTCTGGAACCGATCGCCGACCCGTCTCACCAGCTTTGGATATTTGGCGCCGGGCATGTCGGACGCGCCATCGTTTCCGTACTGGCGCCTGTTCCCGAACTCGACCTATATTGGATCGACACGGACGAGAACCGCTATCCCGACAGCATCCCGGCGGAGGTTAGCAAGCTGGTCGCGAAAAACCCGGCGGCCGTCGCGCCGCACGCCCCCTTGAACAGCGAGCACCTCGTGCTAACCTATTCGCACGCGATCGACCTGGAAATCTGCAGCGCCCTGCTCCGGCGGAATGTCGAAAGAATCGGCCTGATCGGTTCCGGAACCAAATGGGCCAGGTTTCGCAGCCGACTCGTCAAAATGGGCCATGACGCCGAAGCGGTCGACCGCATTCAATGCCCGATCGGGAATCCCGGGCTCGGCAAGCACCCCCAGGCGATCGCGGTCGGCGTCGCGTCGGAAATCCTGAGCCGGATCATTCCTGAATCCGCCGGAGACCGCTAGGTTCGTGAGCAGTCCGCTTCTAGAAATCAACGGGCTTTCGAAATCCTATCCCGGCGTCCTCGCTTGCGACGGAATCACCCTCGCAACCGGACCGGGCGAGATCCACGCGATACTTGGCGAAAACGGCGCGGGAAAATCGACGCTAGTAAAGATGATTTACGGGCTGGTCAGGCCCGACCGGGGATCAATGACTCTGAAGGGCCGCGCCTTTGCCCCTTCGGAGCCGCGAGAAGCGAGGAATTCGGGCGTAGCCATGGTCTTCCAGCATTTCCTGCTGTTCGATGCGCTTACGGTTGCCGAAAATATCGCTCTCGGAATGGACGATCCGCCGCCGCCGAAGCAGCTGTCGTCCCGCATCAGGGAGAAATGCGAGCAAACAAACTTGCCCGTGAATCCCGACAGCCAAGCGGGAAACCTCGCCGCGGGAGAGCGGCAGCGAGTGGAAATCGTTCGATGCCTCTTGCAGAACCCGTCTCTCGTCATTATGGACGAGCCGACATCCGTTCTAACGCCGGGCGAGGCGGACGACTTGTTTGCGACGCTAAGGTCGCTCGCCGCAGACGGGGTTTCAATCCTCTACATTTCGCACAAGCTGCGCGAGATCCAGGCGCTCTGCGAACGCGCCACGATACTGCGCGGCGGCAAGGTGGTGGCGACCTGCGACCCTCGAAAAACGTCGGCGGGCGGCATGGCCAAGATGATGGTCGGAGACAGCCTCGCGCAGCCGCGCCGTTCCGCAAGGCCGGTTCGATCGGATGCGATCCTCCAGGTCAGGGACTTGAGCCTGCCGCGGACGTCGGCGTTCGGCGCCCGGCTGGAGCGAATATCCTTCAGCGTTCGCCCCGGGGAAATCCTCGGAATCGGAGGCGTGTCCGGCAACGGCCAAAGCGAGTTGCTCGCGGCTCTTTCCGGCGAAAGGCCTTCGCCGAAGGGCACGATCACTTTTCAGGGCAGGGACATAAGCCGTTCCGGGCCCGAGGAGCGGCGAGGCGCAGGCTTGCTTTCGGCTCCGGAGGAGCGTCTCGGCCACGCCGCGAGCCCCTCTATGGATTTGGTCGAGAACGCGCTTCTCACCGGCCACGGGCGCATGCGGCTAAAGAAGAGCGGCTTCATTGACTGGAGCGCGTCCCGGGTCTTCGCCGCGACCATCGTCGAGGATTACGACGTGCGCACGCCCGGCGTCGATTCCGCCGCGAGCTCTCTTTCGGGCGGCAATCTCCAAAAATTCGTCATCGGGCGCGAGATACTGCAGAAACCGAAATCGATCGTCGTCGACCAGCCGACATGGGGCGTCGATGCAAGCGCCGCCGTGTCGGTCAGGCAGGCTCTGCTGAATCTTGCGGAGGCCGGATGCGCGCTGGTCGTCATTAGCCAGGACCTCGACGAGCTGATCGAGATATCCGATAAGTTCTGCGCGCTCAACGGCGGGCGGCTTTCCGCCCCGCTCCCGATCGAAGGCCTAACCCGGGAAAAACTAGGCTTGATGCTGGGCGGCGGGCAATATTCCTCCGAATTGCAGGAGGGAGCGGATGATCCGACTTGAACCGCGCCTCGCGCCGTCTCGCATTTGGTCCTTCCTGGCGCCCTTGGCCGCGGTTGGCGCGACGCTCGTTGGCGGCTCGATTATATTTTCGCTCCTGGGCAAGAATCCGATCGATGTTCTTTTGACAATATTCTGGTCGCCGCTATTCGATCCGAACATGTCGGCATACGCAAGGCCGCAGCTTCTTGTGAAGGCGACCCCGCTCATTCTTATCGCCGCCGGCCTGGCCGTCGGATTCAAGGCGGGCATCTGGAATATCGGCGCGGAAGGCCAGTACATCATGGGCGCGATCGCGGGAGGCGCCGTCGCGCTGGCCTTCTATCCGGCGGAGGCCTGGTTCATATTTCCTCTAATGGTCGCCGCCGGCGCGCTAGGCGGCGTCGCGTGGGCCATGATTCCGGCGGCGCTGAAAATTAGATTCAACACGAACGAGATCCTCGTTTCGCTGATGCTCGTCTATATCGCGGCGCAATTCCTCGCCGCGGTGTCCCTCGGGGCGCTGCGCAATCCCGAAGGATCGGGCTTTCCCGGATCGCGGAACCTTCAATACTACGACAGCGCGTCGAATCCGGAACTGCTGGCGGGCACGGGCGTCCATTGGGGCGGCATGGCGGCGGTGGCCGCGCTGGCGTGCCTATACTTGCTGATGCGCAGGCACATCATGGGCTTTCATTTGCGGCTAGCGGGCGAATCCCCGCGCGCCGCGCGTTTTTCCGGAGCGCGGCCCGCGCTTCTCGTGGCATTCTGCCTCGGGGTATCCGGAGGGCTGGCGGGACTGGCGGGACTTTTCGAACTCGCGGGGCCGTCGGGCCAGATATCCATTGACTTCAATGTCGGCTACGGCTTCACTGCAATCATCGTAGCGTTCCTCGGGCGACTGAATCCGATAGGCATCCTGCTCGCGGGGCTGCTGGTGGCCTTGACCTACATTGGCGGAGAAATGGCGCAGTTCATGCTAGGTCTTCCGAGGTCGGCCATTCAGGCGTTCCAGGGAATGCTGCTGTTTTTCCTGCTCGCCATGGACTTGTTCCTGCACTACCGAATCGTGTTCAGAACCGGCGCGAAGGCCTGACATGGACTGGGGATCCCTAAATCCGCTTTCGCTTGTCGCGACAATGGTTGTCGCATCGATCCCGATAATGTTCGCCGCTACCGGCGAACTCGTGGCCGAAAAGTCCGGCGTCCTGAATCTCGGCGTGGAAGGCATGATGATAACGGGAGCCGTGGCGGGATTCATCGCGGCGCTGGAAACCGAGTCCCAAGTCGCTGCGATTGCCGCCGCAGCCGCCGCCGGAAGCGGAATATCCCTGTTTTTCGGCGTGCTGACCCAATTTCTAAAGTCCAACCAAGTCGCGACCGGGCTGGCGCTGACAATATTCGGGCTGGGCGTATCCGCGCTGGCGGGCCAGAACTATACGGGCCAGGCGCCGCCTCAGTTTTCGCCGCCCAATTTCGGGCCGCTCGGCGACATCCCGATTCTGGGACAAATCGTATTCGGCTACGACTACCTCGTCTATATGGCATTCCTGACGGTCCTGGGTGTTTGGCTGTTTCTTAATTTCAGCCGGGCCGGGCTGGTTTTAAGGGCGATCGGCGAAAATCACGACGCGGCGCACGCTCTGGGGTACAAGGTTACGAGAGTTCGCTTGCTAGCAATCATGTTCGGCGGCGCGACCGCCGGCCTCGGCGGCGCGTATTTGTCCTTGATCCGAGTACCCCAGTGGACCGAGGGAATGACCGCGGGCGCCGGATGGATCGCGCTCGCGATCGTAGTTTTCGGGTCTTGGCGCCCGTGGCGCGTCATGGCCGGAGCTCTGCTTTTCGGCGGCGTAACGCTGCTTCAGCTCAACCTGCAAGCGGTGGGGCTGGAAATCAACGCCGCGTACTTGTCAATGGCCCCGTACGCCATTACGATCCTAGTACTGGTAGCCATTTCGGCTAGGCGCTCGGGAAAGAGCGCCGACACGCCCGCTTCGCTCGGAAAGCCGTTCCATTCGTCCGCCTAGGCTAGGCAGGCAAATTCTTCAACTTGTGCAGAATAGGAAACACCAAGGAGAACGAAATGAACTTTTTGAGAAAAATACAGCTTGCGGCAAGTATTGCCGCGGCCGCGGCGCTGAGCCTAGCGGCTCCGGCGCAAGCCGACCCGCTCAAGGTCGGATTTATCTATGTCGGCCCGGTATCCGATTTCGGCTGGACCTACGAGCACGACCAAGGCCGGCTCGCAATAGAATCCGCTTTGGGCGATGCCGTTGAAACGACCTATGTCGAATCCGTCCCGGAAGGAGCAGATGCCGAACGCGTGCTGACGCAACTTGCGCTAGCGGGCAACGAACTGATTTTCGCTACTAGCTTCGGCTTTATGGATCCGGTTATCAATGTCGCCCAAAAATTTCCGAACGTTAAGTTCGAGCACGCGACCGGATATAAGCGCGCCGACAATGTTTCGGTCTACTCCGCTCGATTCTACGAGGGGCGCGCCGTAATCGGCACGATCGCCGGGCACATGACCAAGACCAACATAATCGGATATGTCGCGAGCTATCCGATCCCTGAAGTCGTTCGCGGAATCAATTCGGCGTACATCCACGCCAAGAAAGTGAATCCGGATGTCGAGTTTAAAGTTGTATGGGTCTACACTTGGTTCGACCCGGCAAAGGAAGCGGACGCCGCCACCGCGCTCATAGACCAGGGCGCCGATATCATCATGCAGCATACCGACAGTCCCGCCGCAATGAGCATTGCCGAGGAAAAGGGCTTGTTCGCATTCGGCCAGGCTTCGGATATGAAGCAGTTCGGCCCCAACGCCCGGCTGTCGTCGATTATCGACGATTGGGGCCCCTACTATGTCGAGCGCGCGAAAGCCGTTTTGGACGGCACTTGGGAAAGCGAGGATGCGTGGCACGGCATAAACGAAGGCATGGTTGGAATCGGCGAATTTTCGGACAAGATTCCTGCGGACGTGCAGGCCGAGGCCCAGGCCATAGCCGACGCGATATCGGCGGGCGAATACCATCCGTTTACCGGTCCGATTAACAGGCAGGACGGCTCGCCCTGGCTTGCCGAGGGTGAAACCGCCGACGACGGCACTCTGCTCGGAATGAATTTCTACGTGGAAGGCCTTGAGGGCGAAGTTCCGAACTAGGCGGAAGCGAACTCCCGCCCTGAACGCAGCCGGCGGCCGCGGGAGTCGCCGGCCCGCATCGGGTACGTAATTTGCAGCCAGGTCCTGCCGGGCGGAGCCGGCAAAGCTAAAGCCCTCCAATTTCCCGCGCCGCCTAAAAAGAAGAATTCGGCGGTGGGCGGAAGCGTTCCATCGGCTGGCAGTGGATTGCAGGCGCTTCGCCCCGGACGCGCGTCCGTTGGCGCCGATTGTTTAAAGCCCCAATTGAAGTCCAATCTTGAGCATAATTGGGTGCTCCGGCCAGGTGCTGCATTTCCGTAGAGCGAAACCCTTATTGACGGCCAGCCGACCGGCGGCTGGCCGGTTCATGCGAACGAACTCGCTCCTCCGCCGTCTCCGGCCCCTGTCGGCGTTTGTTTTGAAAAGCGCGGCGAATCGCCAGAATCCTGCGTTTTCTTCGCCGTCTGCACTATGAATCAAAGGCCGCGCAATCGGGACCGATTCAGCAAAAAGCCGCGCTTCCGGCAACTCGGCCACAAGCGATGCCGGCAAGGCGTTCGAGCGCAGACCGTTCAATTGTCCTGCCGGAGGAATTCACTTGCTTTGGCCTTGTGAGTTTCCTTAATGTTGTCTCCCAGGGTTTTAAGCACTGCAATCAAAACCGCGGCATCGTCCGTGAATCCAACGCCTGCAAATACATCGGGAATGATATCGGCCGGTAGAATAAAATAGGCCAATGCTCCCATTAAAAGGGCTTTCGCTTTCATCGACGTTTTTGGATCGATAGCGCAATAATACGCCGACAAAGCATCGGTCGTAAAAGGTATCTTCCCAATTGTCGTCTTGATTTTGTCGCTGAATTTCGTCCGCACCGTTTCCTCGTCGGCGGCGAGCTTTACGTAGTCGATTTCCAAATCCTGGATTTCATGCTTGTCCTCGTTCATGCTGTACTCCGAGCGCGAACTCTTCCTCGAAAAATTTCACGCGAATATCCGGTCGAGTATCGCGTTTCAATGCAGTCGGGATGCCCGACTTGAAGCGACTTTACTGGACCATGCGGCTAGCGGCAATTAAACGCGCGATACGCTTCCGGCGGTTTCCGGCGGCACTCCCGCCTATTCGGTCTTCGTCTTTCGATATCCGAGAATGACCGCGCTGACTAGAACCAGAGCGAAAGCGACCAGGAACGGAGCTCCGGGAAGATAGTAGCCGGATTCGGGCCGCACGAATGCGTTGAATATCTGCGTCATCAGCAACGGCGATATCACGTATGCGATTGAATTGACGCTTGCAATCACGCCCTGAAGTTCGCCTTGCTGGTTGGCGAGCGCGGCCCTCGCCATTATCCCGTGTATGGCCGGCGTAAAAACCGCTCCGATAGCGCTAATGGGAATCAAAATGAATGCCGCAGCGGCGTCTTCGACGATGCCGAACCCCAGACACCCGATCGCGGTAAAAAACATTCCCGTCCAAATCGTTCCCCGCTCGCCGAGATGCTTGAGGAACAATCTTATTAGCCCGCCTTGAACAACCGCAATCATAACGCCGTAGATTGCAATGGAAATTCCGATCATTCGCGGCCCCCAGTCGAATCGCTCGACCGAGAAGTAGGACCAGATCGACGGATAAACCAGCAAGGCAAGCTCGTAGATGAACAGCGCGGACACCAGAGTCGCGAGACCGGGTAGGCGCATAACATGGTAGAATCCGCCGATCGGGTTGGCGCGCCGCCAGGAAAACGGCCGGCGGATCTTGTCTGTTACCGTTTCCGGCAGAACGATGTATCCCAGCGCCAAATTGCACATCGACAGAACCGCCGCGGCAAAAAACGGCGCTCGCGTTCCGAATTCGGCGAATGCCGCTCCTAGAAGCGGACCTAGCACGAATCCGACTCCGAACGCCGCGCCGATCAAGCCGAAATTTTGCGCTTTCTCCTCCGGAGGAGAAATATCGGAAACGAATGCCGCCGCCGTCGCTGCCGTCGCCGCGGTTACGCCGCCGACAATTCGACCGATAAGCAGGAGCCAGATGGCGTGGGCGAAGCCCATTACCAAATAGTCCAAAGACATGAAGAAAAGCGAAACCAGCAGCACTGGCCGCCGCCCGTACCTATCCGAGAGGCTGCCTATGGTGGGGCCGCAAATGAACTGCATGACCGCGAATGCCGATGCGAGGACTCCGCCCCACGCGGCCGCGTTCGTCAGCGTGCCGTCGCCTACCTCTATCAAAAGGCTGGGCATTACGGGAATGATCAGCCCGATGCCTACGGCGTCGATCACAACCGTAAACAGAACAAATAGAAGCGGGAGCCTCTTCCTCAACTCAATCGGGCTTTCGCAAGCCGCCGCGCGCATAGTCGCGCGGGCCTTCCTGCATTTCCAGATGGAGTCCCTTGCCCCGATACGCGTGCTCCCTGGCTAGCTCCTCGTCGAATTCGATGCCGAGTCCGGGAGCGACCGGCGTCGCGATGAATCCGTCCTCCCATTGAATGGTATTTTTTATAAGGGCGAGATGAAACTCTCCTCCGGTTTGAATGGTTTCGGCGATTAGCAGGTTGGGCAGCGTCGCGGCCAACTGGACGCTGGCGGCCCATTCGACCGGGCCGGCATAGAGATGCGGAGCCATCTGAGCATTGAATGCCTCCGCCATGCCGGAGATTTTCTTGGCTTCGAGCAATCCGCCGACGCGACCGAGCGCAGGCTGGAGAATCGAAGCCCCGCCGGTCCTGAGCAAGGTGCCGAATTCCGCCTTGGTCACCAGCCTCTCGCCCGTAGCGACGGGGATTCTCACGCTGCGGGCGACCTTGGCGAACTCCAGCAAATTGTCCGGCGGAACCGGCTCTTCGAACCAGAGGGGATTGAATTCTTCAATCGCCCGTCCCAGCCTTATCGCTCCGCTCGTCGAAAACTGGCCGTGCGTGCCGAACAGCAAATCGGCGCCGGCGCCCACGGCGCGCCTGATCTGACGGCAGAATTCCACGGATAGCTCGATGTCGCACATAGCGGGCTGATGCCCGCCTCTAATCGTATAGGGTCCGGCGGGATCGAATTTGACGGCGGTAAATCCCTGCTCGACCATCGTTGCCGCGCATTCGGCGGCCTGCTCCGGATCTGAAAAGAATTCCTCCTCGTCCTGGCCGGGCGACGGATAAAGATAGCTGTAGGATCGCACGCGGGGATTCGTCATGCCGCCCATTAGCGCATGCACCGGCTTGCCGGCGTCTTTTCCGAGTATGTCCCAGCAGGCGATCTCCAGGCCCGAAAACGCGCCGATGACGGTCGGGTCGGGCCGCTGCGAAAACCCCGACGAATAGGCGCGGCGGAACATCAGCTCGACGTTTTCGGGACTTTCGCCGAGCATGTGCCTTTCGAACACGTCCTCGATTACCGCTGTCATCGCGCGCGGTCCAACGGTAGCGGCATAGACTTCGCCGATGCCGGTAATGCCGCTGTCGGTCGTTACCTTTACAAATATCCAGTAGCGGCCTCCCCACGCCGGCGGCGGCGGAGCGACAATGAAGATTTCTAGATCGCGGAGCCTCAAGTATCCACCGGCTAGAATACGATCACGTTTCGCCTGGACAGGCCGGTCTTCGTCGCGGCGATCGCGTCGTTGATCCTGTCGAGGGGGTAGCGGCCCGTAATGAGTTCATCCAGCTTCAACCGGCCTTGCGCGTATAGCTCCACTAGGTAGGGAACATCGCGTCCGAGCACCGTATCGCCCATGCTCGAGCCAAGCATTCCCTGCCCTGTCGCGGCAAAGGCAACCGGCGAATACGTCGAGATCGCCGAGGAGGGCGGCATGCCGACGATGATAACCTTGCCGCCGAAGGCGAGATACCTCGGAGCCATGTCGTAGACATCCTTGGAGCCTACCGTAACCATCGCGTAGTCGACGCCGCGGCCCCCGTTCAACTCCTTGACGCGCCTATACGGCTTGCTCTCCGAGGCCAGCACGCAGTGCGTCGCGCCGAATTCGCGGGCGGCTTCAAGTTTTTCTTCGCGCATATCGACGGCGATTATTTTGGCCGCGCCCGCGATCAGCGCCCCCTGGATAGCATTCAGCCCGACTCCTCCCGCGCCGATTACCGCCACCGCCGTTCCTGGACGGATTTTCGCGGTGTTGATGGCCGCCCCGACGCCCGTGATGACCCCGCACGATATCAGCGCCGCCGCCTCCATCGGCACGCTTTCGGGAAATTTCGCGATCTGGCTCGCGTCGACAACCGTTCTCTCGGCGAATGCGGCGGTATTCAGCCCCTGGCGGAGCGATGCTCCGTCCCTGGCAGTCAGAGGCCCATCCGGCAGATCCGAAGCGGAATCGCAATTGGCGGGATGCCCGTCGCAGCAGCTCCAGCATTCTCCGCAGGCTCGAATCAACGTGACGAGAACAGAATCGCCCGGCTTGTAGGACGCAATGCCTTCGCCGACCGAAACAACCCGGCCCGCCGCCTCATGTCCGAAAACTGCGGGCAGGTCTATATCCCATGCGCCGTCGATGTAGGAAATATCGGAATGGCAAATCGCGCACGCCTCGATCCTGACTTCGACTTCGCCCCGCCTCGGAGGCCGAAGGCTTACCTCTTCAATCGACAATGGTTGTCCGAATTCTCGGCATACTGCAGCTTTCATTGCCCTCTTTCCCTTCGCCCGACGCTCGAAAAATACTGGCCGGTATTGTCATCACATAACGGGAACTACAACAGATATGATCCGACGGAATGAAAAAAATGATCGATTCCCATTAGCTCGGCAGGATGTCGCAGAGCCTTCGAACGCGGCGCAATTGATCTTCGACCAGCTTCCGCTCATCGCAGGAAACCAGGCGCCCGCCGGAAACAATCCGCCGTCCGCCGACGAGGAGATCGCGCACCCGCCCGGTGCCGCAGAATACCAGCGACGCCACCTGGTCCCAATTGCCCGCGAATTCGAGCCCGCTGACATCCCAAATGGCAATATCCGCGCATTTGCCCGGCTCGATCGAGCCGACATCCGTTCGGCCCAGCACCTTGGCTCCTCCGATAGTCGCAATTTCAAGGGCTTCGCGAGCGCTCAGGGAGCCGGCGCCGTTGCGGACTCTCTGCAAAAGCATGGCCTGGCGCGCTTCGGCAATCAGATTGCCCGAATCATTCGAAGCCGAACCATCGACGCCGAGCCCGACGGGCACGCCTGAGCCGAGCATGTCGCAAAGCGGCGCGATTCCGGAGCCGAGCCTGCAATTGGAGCTTGGGCAATGCGCCACGCCGGTTTTCGATCCGGCGAAGAGAGCGATTTCGCTCTTGTCGAGCTTTACGCAGTGGGCGTGCCAAACATCGCTTCCGGTCCAGCCCAGATCCTCGCAGAATTGGCCGGGCCTGCACCCGAAATTGGCCAGGCCATACTCGATATCCTCGTCGTTCTCCGCCAAATGCGTGTGAAGCATGACATTCTTTTCGCGCGCCAATGCCGCCGAGTCGCGCATAAGGCCCATGCTGACCGAAAACGGCGAACAGGGCGCGATCCCCACTCTGACCATGGCGCCATGGCCCGGGTCGTGGAACTCGTCGACGACGCGAATGCAATCGTCGAGAATTCCGCCTTCCTTCTCCACCAGGAAATCCGGCGGGAGCCCGCCCGCGCTTTCGCCGATCGACATGGAGCCGCGGGTTGCGTGGAATCGGATGCCGATATCGCCGGCGGCCTCTATGGTGTCTTCCAAGCGAATGCCGTTGGGATACAGGTACAGATGGTCGGATGACAGCGTGCAGCCGGACAGAGCAAGCTCGGCAAGACCTAGGCGCGCCGAAACCAGCATATCTTCCGGCCCTAGATGTCGCCAAATCCTATAGTTCACTCGCAGCCAATCGAATAGCGGCGCGTTCTGGCTCGCCGGAACCGATCTCGTCAGGTTCTGAAACAGGTGGTGGTGCGTGTTGACGAGTCCCGGCGTAACGACGCAGCCGCCGGCATCCAGGTCTTCTTCGGCGGCGGGCAGGTCCCGGCCGACCGACTTGATATTCCCGTCCTCGATTATAATGTCGCAGTCTAAAATCTCCGAGGAATTAGAATCCATCGTAGCTACGACCGATGCGTTCCTTATTCGAATCGACATATCAATTAGCCTTTCTGAACGCCGTAGCGCAGAGAATTCATTGGGCGGCGGAGCCGGCCTCCCGCAAGAACTCGCCAACAAGTATCGCGTATTCTTCGGGCTTTTCAACGCACGGCAAGTGACCCGCCCCGCTTATTAGCCTGTATCTGCAATTCGGAATGAGCGATGCCGTATCCTTGACGACATTCGGCGGCGTCGCGCCGTCGTGGGATCCCGCGATCGCCAATACAGGCTGGCGAATTTTTCGCGCGAGATCGCTTAGGTCCGCCGTTCTCAGAGATTCGCAGCAGCCCAGATAGCCGGCGACCGTTGTACGGCAGAGCATGCTTCTCCATGCTTCGAATTCCGCATTTTCCGAACGTCGAAACGAATCCGTAAACCAGCGCTCCAGAACGCCGTCGGCGATTGACTGGATTCCGTCCTTGGCAACCGCTTCGATCCGGGACCGCCACATCTGATCGCTACCTATCCTCGCCGCTGTATTCGAAAGCACAATGGCGGACACTAGGTCGGGCCGGGTTGCAGCGAGCTGAAGCGCAATAACGCCGCCGATGGAAAGACCGACGAAAACTGCGCCGGAAATGCCGAGACCGTCCATCAGCGCCGCCGCATCGTCCGCTAAATCCGCAATCGTGAAGCGTTCATTAGGGATCGTGCTCAAGCCATGGCCGCGCTTGTCGTAGCGCACGATCCTCAGTCCATCCGGAAGCCCGCCGAGGATTTTGCTCCACAGGCGAAAGTCCGTACCGAGAGAATTGGAAAAGACTACGGGCAATCCGTCCGGATCGCCCTCGTCCTCGAAGTGGACCACGACATCGCCCAACCGCATCATTCTCATTCTTGGAACTCCATCCTAAGTCGATCAGCGCGGAACAAATTCGCCTGTATTCTCGCTGCCGTCAATTGCTGCGAGCATTTCGGGGGATTCGCGATCCTCCGCGCGGAGTTCGAAAGGACCCGGCCCGGTTGACATGACTGCGGTTGTGGGCGCGAACGACCGGACGAAGAACGAGGTCCGCGCCAAGGTCGTCCAGTCAACCGATGCCGCAACGCTGATTCCCTTTGTCGAATGCAACGCCGCACACGGCGCACAGGTCTACACCGACGATGCGCGGGCGTATTCGTCACTGGCCACGATGGTCAACGGTTTCATGCACGAGAGCGTCAACCACAGTGCGGGCGAGTACGTGCGGGACATGGCCCATACCAACGGCATCGAGAGCTTCTGGGCCGTCCACAAGCGGGCGCACAAGGGCGTGTTCCACAAGTTCAGCAAGAAGCATTTGCAACGCTACATCAACGAATTTGCGGGACGTCATAACGTTCGGACAATGGGAACGCTGGACCAAATGGAGTGCCTCGCCACGGGAATGGTAGGCAAGCGACTCACATACAAGGCGCTCAAGGCCGATAACGGGTTGCCGAGCGGGGCGCGCGGTCGTAAGGGATTGACGCCCACCCACATCTTGTGAGATCATGACCAGGATACACAAAAACCGGGAACGCTAATTCCTGGTTCCGTGTCCGCAAATGCTTCACAAGGCCGCTGAGGAAAGTGTGCACAACAACACGTTATCCGTGTGAGTCGCACCAAGTCAAGCGGCCTCCTCTTAGGGTAGTGTCTCACTTTGAAAGTTTTAGGGTTGACATAGAGTGTCGTGCAAAGATGACATGATTACAATGCACCTAGCAAGGCAATGTCCAGCCTTGCCATGTGCCTACTAGGCGCGTGCACACGACAACACTGGAAGAGAAGCCATGAAACTCAAAACACCATGCATGGAGCCACTGTTCGACGAATCGGCGCGCTTCTGATCGTGCCTAAGGGACCAAACGGAGAGCGGCGACCGGCCGATGTGGTCGGGTGCGCCGTTAAAGTTACGCGGATCGCAACGGGCGAAATCGAAGATATTGGCTACAAGCAACATGCAAAGCGCAAAGGCGGCTTGGCACGAGCAGGTGCTCGTGCAAAATCTCTAACTGCCAGAAGACGAATTGAAATCTCAAAATCTGCTGCTAAGGCGAGATGGGGCTGAATTGGACGTTTTTCTATATAATGGTGAGATTCGCCAAGGAGAGGACTTTCAGTTCATCAAGTTTATTGACGATGAAATTAATTCAGATACATTGCTCCTTATTTTGGTCACACCTGGCGGCAGTCCGGATGCGGCGTATAAAATCGGAAAGTATCTTCAGTCACGATATTCAGACATTACAATCTACATCCCCGGATTTTGTAAAAGTGCGGGAACACTATTGGCTATATCAGCCAACAAATTAATGTTTAGTCCTTACGGCGAACTTGGGCCACTGGATGTCCAGATGGCGAAAACCGACGATCTCGCCGGCCTTGAAAGTGGCCTCAATATTAGTGAAGCCTTCTTGACCTTAGAGATTCGAGCAAAAAGTGCCTTTCATAGCCTTATTCAAGAAATTGTTGGCAATAGTGGAGGTATCGTTTCCTTTCAAACGGCTTCTCATTCTGCGACAGAAATACTAGGCTCACTGTATGGACCGGTATTTGCAAAAATCGATCCTGAAGAAGTAGGGTCTAGGGCTAGGGCAATGAGAATTGGCGAAGACTACGGTATGCGCTTAAACAAAAAATTCGGAAATCTGAATCCGAAAGCACTTTTAGCCTTGTCGCAGACGTACTCTAGCCATGGATTTGTAATTGATAGAGAAGAAGCAGGAGTGCTTTTTAATCGAGTTGAAGATGCAGATGAAGATGCGCAAGGATTGGTGGATAGTCTTGGGTCAGTCTGCCGGTTCCCGGGAGAATCTTTGGACTTCCGAAATCTCACAGAAGAGTACCAGAAGGCCCTTTGCCAGGAGGACAGAGATGACAAAATCCCAACAGATAATTCCTTTGAATGAAAGCCAGGAAGAACAGAGCGAAACGAAGAAAATGGAAAAAATCCTGCAAGAACAAATGCGGAGAGACGTGCTTAGGCATTCTGGCACTACCCTTCGTTCCGAAAGCCAGTCCTTGCAACGAGAGGTGCACTCTTTTTCAAACTGAGAGTAATGCGTGACAAATAGGTGCTCGGCCCTTATATCAAGGGCATGAACAAGTTACCTATTGCCAAGCGCGTAATGATTCTGAACATGCTGGTCGAAGACCATACTGCGCGATCATCGTCGCTTCTCGATCGAACCAGACCTATCCGGTGGAAGGAAGCCTTCTCCGGGCTGCCGAAAACAATTACGCGATGCTGACCGGAGACCCGCCCGATCACGCGCGGCTTCGCGGGCATGTCGGCACCGCATTCGCCGTCAAGTCGATCAACGGTCTCGATCCCCGAAACCGATCGGCAAAGGAGTCTTTACTAGGCGCCATCGTCGATTCATACGGCTTTGATCTCCTGGAATCGGTGGCGATCCGCTGCCGGTACTGGATATCGCCGAAATGCCGGGAGACCCGGTAGCTCTATTGCCCAAGCGCCGGGTTCCGCAAACCGGCAATACGGAAATCCCGATTTCCTTCTTCGGCGCCACTTGCCGCCAGATATCCAGCATGAAACTCTAATCGTTTCATCCTGCGCGCTGCGGAATTCGGACGATTCCTGCGCACGAGAAAGGAAATGATTTTAGCAGCGCGGCTTACCGTGCCAAATCCACGCGCTTTTCCGGATTCAGAAACGTTTCCTTGTCGTGTCGAAGCCAAGTTCGGTCGATCCTTACTGACGGCACGTGGTTAGCGCGAATCTTTTCGAACTCCCGCCAATCCGTTATTACGTCATCCGGCCGGACTTTGCTTCTTCCGAGGAAGGAGGCTTCGTTCGGGCCGTAATCGCCGGCCTCCGGCGAATTGAAGCGAATGTCCGCCGACCACCGGATCAGGCTCGATACATTATCCGTAGATCTGTGCGGCGTGAGATTTGTCATAATCACTGCATCGCCTATGCCGGCCGGGACCGGGACCGGCTTCACGTCGGGCATGTGATCGGGATGCACGCTTAGCCCGGGCGCCCTCAGGTCGGCCCAGTAGTGGCGAAGCACGCCCTTTCTGTGGCACCCGGGAAGAACTTCCATGCATCCCGATTCGACCGTCGCATTCATCAGGGGCACCCAAAATGTCGGGACAAGGTCGTCGTCCGCGCAGGAATGGAAGTAGGCCGAATCCTGGTGCCAGGGGATGACGCCTTCCGCCAGCCCCGGCAGCTTCGGACGCAAGCGGTAAATGCTGGAAACGAGGATCTCCGGGCCTAGCAATTGCTCCATGATGTCAAGTATCGCCGGGCAGGTAAGCAGATTGAATATCGCCGGCCCGGTGTGGATTCCATGCGCGATCGGGTCGAGGATTCTCGGCGACTGAGCGTGTAGAAGCGCGGTTCGATGGAGAAAATCCGCGTCTTCGTGCATCTCTGCGATCTCTCCGCGCTCCCGCAGCATTTGGGCTTGCCAGTCGATCGTCGCTTCGATCTCGGCTTGCAGCGCTTGAACCGCGTCCCGAGGCACCACGTTTCGCGCGATGAGGAAACCTTCGCGGTGAAATTTGTCGATTTGAGTTTGATCCAGCATGATTCATTCCTTTTTTGTCGCGTCGGCGCGATGGAAGCAGACACCTGCATGCGGCTACCGAATACGGCTTCACGCCAGATCTAAGCGGCCGACTCCGAAGAATTTTTTCGTCTATAGGCCAGGCCGCTGCTGTCGAAGAGATGGAGTTTTGCGGTTGGCGCAGTCAGATGCACTTGATTGCCAATTCTTGCGGGAACGTTGCCGTCGAGTTTCGCCAGAACAGGCTCGGCCAGACCGCAATTCACGTAGACCATTGTGAATTCGCCCAAAACCTCGACAATGTCGACATCGCCCGAGACAATCGCTGTTATCTCGTCGCCGATCTCGAAGTCCTCGGGGCGGATTCCAAGCGTACCGTTCGACTCCGCCGCCTCCGCCGCAATCGGCATGTCTACGATTACCGGGTTCCCGTCCGCCGGCGTGACGGTCGCATTTGGCGCTGCGCTGTCGATCGAGCACGGAATTAAATTCATGGCTGGCGAGCCGATGAAACGAGCCACGAATAGGTTTTTCGGATGTTCGTAAAGATCTATCGGCGTCCCGACCTGCTCGATCACGCCGCCATTCAAAACGACGATGCGGTCCGCCAGCGTCATCGCCTCGACTTGGTCGTGGGTTACATAGATCATAGTCGTGTGGGACATGCTCTGATGCAGTTTGGCGATCTGAATCCTTGTTGCCACGCGCAGCGCGGCATCGAGATTGGACAGCGGCTCGTCGAACAGGAAAACCCTTGGATCTCGGACGATGGCGCGCCCGATTGCGACCCTTTGGCGCTGCCCGCCGGAAAGCTGTTTCGGAAGTCTATCGAGCAGCGGCGTCAACTGCAGAATGTCGGCGGCTTCTTGGACGCGCCGCCTCGTCTCCTGCTTGCCGACCTTGGCGAGCCTCATCCCGAACGACATGTTTTCAAAAACGTTCATATGGGGGTAGAGAGCGTACGACTGAAACACCATTGCGATGCCGCGTTTCGATGGCGCGACATCCGTCATGACTTCGCCGCCGATCTCCACCTCGCCTGCCGTAAGATCCTCCAGTCCGGCGATCAGGCGCAGGAGCGTCGATTTTCCGCAGCCCGACGGGCCGACGAACACAATGAATTCCCCGGTCCGAATATTCAGGTCGACGCCCTTGATGACATCGACTTCATCGAAGGATTTCCAAATCCCCGAAAGAACGACATCGGTCATTTCAGATCTCCTTGCATGGCCGGGCTGAAGCCAACGGATCGGCGCCTATCCGCTTCGAAGCCGAACTATCCTCGCCCGTTTATCGCCGCGGCTCCCCGCTACGACAATTCATGCCCCTGCATGTTTTCTCTCATGATCAGCTCAACCGGCACCCGCGATTCCTTCAACGGCTCGCCGGCGTCCTGCGCCAGCAGCCCCAGGATGGTTAGCTGCGCTGTTCGCTTCAGGTCCTGATGAATGACGGCCCTCATCGAGCCATCCATAAGATACCGTCGGGTCGTGGTCGTCAGGTTGTGGCCGAACACTATGAGGTCTTGCGATCGTCCGTGCTCCTTGACGGCGTCGACAACGCCTTGATTGCCGGCGCCGACGCTGTAAATGCCGACGATATCCGAACAATCCCTTAGCATCTGGTCGACTTGTCGATAGTTGCCGTCCGAATCGTCGCCGCCGGACACCAGGTCCAGCACTCCCAGTTCCGGAAATTCCGCGCGCAGAACGCCGCGAAAGCCGATTTCCCTTAGCTCGTGACTCCGATAGAGCTCGCCGCCCCACAATACGGCGACTCGCCCCGGCCGACGAATGATCTGGCCCATCAGGAACCCGGCCGCGCGGCCTGCGGCACGATTGTCCATGCCGACGACAGGCACGTTCAGCGATCCGTCGAGTCCCGACGAAATGCAGACGACCGGTATGCCGTCCGCTAGGATGCGGGCGACCGCGTCGGACACGGCGGGGTGGTCGAGGGCGATGAAGGCGATTCCGGAAGCGCCGCGCGCGCGGATGCAGCCAAGCTGGTCGGCCAACGCGGCAGGGTTCATCTTTTCGACGAACGAACAAGTCACAGCGACCTGGTTCGCTTGGCCAATCTCTTGCGAAGACCGCGCAAAAAAGGACGTCCCCGCTTCGTTGTCCTTGGGAAGAAGAACTTCGAAATGAAGACGGCGCGGCGGAGGTCGGTCGCGCACATGCTTCGGCTTGCGAGCGATCACGTTCTCCATCGCCAGGCGGACGCGCCGCTCCATCGCTGCCGATACGCCGTCGCGGTCGTTCAAAACCCGGTCCACCGTCGCCGTGCCAACCCCGGCCTCGCGCGCGATATCCGCTATTCGCGCCGGTCGCCTGCTTTTCATTCGAGATCCCATTGCCTGGCCAAGCTACCGACATTTAAACCGTTGAAGAAGAACTTCAAAATGAAGACGGCGCGGCGGAGGTCGGTCGCGCATATGCTTCGGCTTGCGCGCCATCGCGTTTTCCATCGCCCGGCGGACGCGCCGCCCCATCGCTGCCGATACGCCGTCGCGGCCGTTCGAAACCCGGTCGACCGTCGCCGTGCCAACCCCGGCCCCGCGCGCGATATCCGCTATTCGCACTGGTCGCCTGCTTTTCATTCGAGATCCCATTGCCTGGCCAAGCTACCGACATTTAAACCGTTTGCGAAAGTGATGCATCAAAAAAATGCGTAAATTGATGTAAATTCGTATTGATGCGATTTTACAATGATGATAATGTTGAAGGCGTAAGTAAAGAGAGAAGTTTTGCAATCCAATTTTGATGCATCAAAAAATGCGAAAATCGATCCAAATTCGCATTGATGACATTATTGAAATGCCAGGAGAATAGGAGGGTCGATATGGCATATGAACCCGCAATCAAGAGTAAGTCGCCGCAACTTGGCCTCAAGCATTCATTCTCGGCGAATTTGCTGACGAAATTCGCCTTCGGGGCTGTCGCCGTCCTAGCGGCTATGTTGCCCGCGCCGGAAGTCAGGGCTCAGGATGATGGAATTCACCTCACGATCTGGCCCGGACGATACACCCCGACCCGGGTGATGGCCACCGCCGGAGGCGGTACGAAATCGAGCGCGATCCAGGGAATCGACCCCATTATCGCGGCGTATGAAGAGCTTCATCCCAATGTGAAAATCGAAGTAATCGGGCAGTCCATCAATGCGGACACGAGGCGCTGGATGGTTACGCAACTGACCGGCGGCGTTGCGCCCGACATCATGTGGTATCTGGGGGATTGGGCCGTTGAGGATTTTCGCAAGAAATGGCTGGTTCCGATCAACGACTATCTCGAACAGCCGAATCCCTACATCGAGGCGGGGCAACCCGGTTCGGAACGGTGGCGCGACCTGTTTTTCCCGCAGATCGAAGTCTGGAGGGCGCCCAACGACGACCTGTATGTCGTCTTGGCCGATCAGATCCAGGTCGGCATCTACTATAACAAGGACCTGTTCGCGAAAGCGGGAGTCGACGGCGTGCCCAACACGTGGGAAGAGATGATGGATGCCGCCGAGAAGATCAAGGCGACCGGCGCTCACGGCTTCGCCGCCACGGGCAACAACCTGCATCAGCTCACATGGGTTTCCGGCTGGCTGACCAATTTCTTCTACCATCCCGAGATCGGCAAGCATGACATGAACGGGGACGGCGTGCTGGACAAAGTCGAAATGGCAACGGCGGTCAAGGAAGGCACCTACTCCTACGACGACGAGCGCAATCGCGCCCGTCTGGAGGAACTGAAGCGTTTCGCCAGCTATTGGCAGCCCGGAGCGCTCGGCGCCGATATGGGCGCCGCGGTTCGGCTGTTCGTTACCGGCAGAGCGGGAATGCTGGTTGTCGGCACGTGGATGCTGCCGACCATCACCGAGGACCAGAATCGAGATTTCGACTTCGGCATATTCTATCTGCCGGTTGTCGATTCCGCGACGTCGGACTTAATTCCCGACGGAGTTCTGCCAACGAACAAGTCCGCGGGTTACGGTTCGTTCCAGTACGCGGTTACAAATACCGCGGTTGCGAGCGGCGAAGTCGAGGCGGCGATAGATTTCCTAATGTTTGCGACCCAGCCCGATCAGTTGAACCAGATGATTCTCGAAGGCGGAATTGCGCTGCCCGGCGTGCATGGCGCCCCGCCCAATCCCGACCTGGAAGACTTCAAGGAATCAGTTACGCTGGCGCGGGCGCCCTATCAGGAAGACGATTCGATGTTCGATTCCGTTTTCGCCGAGAAGTTCCTCGTCGTCACATCTCCGTATCTTTCGGGTCGCCAGAGCTTGGATGAAACGGTCGAGCGCCTGAACGCCGAAATGGACCAGGCCGCCGATCGCGTTCTCGGAAATTAGTCCGGACGCGACGTGGTCTCTGCCTTGCCACCCGAAGGTGAAGCACTTTCACGTCCGTCAGGTAAGCGCACGCCGCCGTCGGCGGCGTGCGCTCAGCAAGTTTCCGGTTTATTTGTGCCTCGTTCCGGCGCTGGTCTTCCTGGTTGTCTTCAGCTACTACCCGTTTTTCTCCGCTTTTTATCATAGCCTTTTCAAATGGGACGGCGTGAATTCGACTTTTGTCGGGATTAAGAATTTTGTCGACCTGGCCGGCGACGACCGGCTTGGGCCCTCGGTCAAGAACATCTTCATACTCACCAGCGCGGGCGTCTTCTTTGCACTGACCTTGCCGCTGATCGCGGCGGTCTTCATTCACAATTTGAAGTCCGAACGAATGCGAACGATCTACCGCTTCGTATTTACGATGCCGTTGGTCATTCCCTGGGTGGTGACCGTTCTGGTCTGGCAGTTTCTTTACGATCCTCTGGACGGGCCGATTAACCGGTTTCTGATCGCGGCTGGATATCCCGAGTTCGTTCGAGCCTGGCTAGCCGACCCCGATATCGCGATCTTTGCGCTTACGCTCATCGGCGGCGGCGGAACCGGCGTCGGCTTTCCATTCGTTGCCGGCCTGAACCTTCTTGTCTACCTGTCGGGCCTGAACAACATTTCAAGCGAAGTCAAGGAGGCCGCCATCCTCGAAGGCGCCACGAGCTGGCAAATGTTTCGCAGCATCGAGTTGCCGCTTATTAGAACGCAGATCCGAATCAACCTGGTGATGACGATAATCACGCAGCTTCAGGCGTTTCACACCATCATTCTGCTGACGCGCGGCGGACCTGGCTATTCGACGATGGTACCGGGAATGGCGATGTATCAGGATGCTTTCGAGTTTAGCCGCATGGGATACGCGTCGGCAATCGGCGTTGTCCTGTTCGCGATCATGATGGTCATCACGTTGATCGCCAATAATCGCCTGCGGTCGTCCACAGACTTCGATCCGAATTGAAGCGATGTCGACTATGGCCAAACCCAAGCCAAAGCACCGGCGACCCGAGCTGATGGCCGTCCTGCGGAAGGAGGACCGGGTAAAGCACGCCTATCTGCTGATCGCGGCGCTCCTGACCTTTTTTCCGTTTTGGCTGCTGTTCGTCGTGTCCTTCAAGAGTTTGCCGCAGTTCTACCACAACGTCTGGATACTTGATTATCCGCTGCATTTCGAAAACTACTCATTGGCGTTCAGAGTCGTCGGCAAATACATCATCAACAGCGCGATCGTAACGGCGGCGACTATAGTCGGCGTATTGTTCGTCTCCAGCCTCGCGGCCTTCGCCTTCGCCCGATATAGCTTTCCGGCCAGGAATTTTCTGTTCATGCTGATTATCAGCCTGCTGATGGTTCCCTCGGTTCTGACGATGGTTCCCGCCTTCGTCCTGGTCAAGAACCTCGGCATGCTCAACTCGCTTTGGGGACTCATCCTGCCCGGCATCGCCGGCCTTCAGGTCTTTGCGATATATCTGCTGCGCAACTTCATGGCCTCGCTGCCCGAAGAGCTGTTCGAGGCCGCCAGAATGGACGGCGCGGGAATCTGGCGCAGCTATTGGCACGTCGCGCTGCCGTTGTCGCGCCCGGTCCTCAGCATCGTAGTTATCACGTCGCTCCTGAATACATGGAACGACTTCATCTGGCCGCTCATCGTGATCAGCGACGACGATTTGCGAACAATTCCGATCGGGCTCGCATTCTTCAGGACCCAATATCAAACCGACTACGGTCCGCTAATGGCGGGGTACATCATTTCGCTTTTACCGTTGCTGATCGTGTTTCTGTTCATATCGAGAGAATTCGTGAGAGGTCTAACCGCGGGAGCCATCAAGATGTAAATCCGTCCGATCCCGCCCGGGCGGCGGGTTGGTCGATTGGGGGTGCGTCTTGTCGAGTCAAGCCAGTCGGCGCCAAGCAAATGAACGAAGGGGACAATCGGGCATGTCGTTTCGCATTTTTGATCTGAAGACGGAATTCGCGACAAATCCAATCGGAATAGGAACTCGCCGGCCGCGGTTTTCATGGAAGTACAGCCATCCGCGAGACTGCGAGCAGCCGAAATATTTCCACATCCTCGTCGCTTCGACCGCGGAGTTGCTCGCCTCCGGCGAGGGAGACCTATGGGACAGCGGGAAGGTTCCGACGAGCCGGTCGCCCCTAGTAGAATATGACGGTCGTTCGCTAGGGAGCCGATCAGTCGGCCATTGGAAGGTCCGCCTATGGGACTCGGACGAATCCGCAAGCGATTTCAGCTCGGCCGGCACTTTCGAGGTCGCCCTTCTCGAACAATCCGACTGGCGGGCCAACTGGGTAGGCTTTCCGGCCGGGCGGATCGGAAAAGCGCTGTATTTTCGAAACACCTACGCGCTGGATAAATCGGTCGCTCGAGCTCGGGCCTATATCTGCGGGCTGGGTTGGTACGAGTTCCGTATCAACGGCGAAAAAGTCGGCGACCGCGTGCTCGAGCCGGCGCAGAGCGAATTCAGCAAGCGCGTTCTTTATTCCACATACGACATCGCGGAATACCTAAATTCCGGAGTCAATGCCTTCGGAGCGATCGTCGGCACCGGCTGGTACGGCGTGCCGAAGCTTGTCGTGCAGATCGAGGTTGAATTCGCGGACGGCACGAAGCGACTGATGATAACCAATGGCCGAAACAACAATGACGTCGACCTTTGGAAGGTATCGGACGGACCCATCGTTTCGAGCAGCGTATTTGACGGCGAAGTGTACGACGCCCGCCTTGAAAAGCCGAATTGGGACCGATCGACAGGAGACGAATCCGGCTACGTGCATGGCGGGGAGTGGGTTGCTTCGATGGTCGTCGATCCGCCAGGCGGGAAATTGCTTCCTCAAACAATGGAACCGGTCCGAATCGTCGATACATTGCGGGCGCAATCCATTGATCAGCCCAAGCCGGGCGTCTTCGTGCTTGACAATGGCCAAAATCTCGCCGGCTGGGCCGCGCTGACCGCTGCGGGACAGCGCGGCACTGCAATCACGATGCGTTTCGCCGAGTGCCTAAGCGAAGACGGCACGGTCAACCAGGAAAATCTGCGCTTCGCAGAGGCGCAGGACCGCTATATCTTTGCAGAAGGCGGGATCCGGACCTGGGAACCGCGCTTCACCTATCACGGCTTTCGATATATCCAGCTGGAAGGATTTCCCGGCAAGCCGACCGTCGACTCCATCCTGACCAAGATCGTCCGCTCGGATGTCGCGGCCACCGGGCGGTTCAAGTCATCGGATCCTCTAGTCAACCGTATCGAGAAAGCCGTTCGCTGGACCGAAGTGTCCAACCTGCATGGCCTGCCGACCGACTGCCCCCAGCGCGCCGAGCGCATGGGATGGCTGAACGACATGGCCGCCCGATCCGAAGAACTGATCTACAATTTCGACGTCTCCCGATTCCTACCCAAGTGGCTCGACGACATTGGGGACGCTCAAGATCCGGTATCCGGCGCGGTATCCGACACCGCCCCGTATCGGTGGGGCGCAAGGCCGGGAGATCCCGTCAGCGTTTGCTACGCCTTGATCCCCTGGCTTCTGTATCAGCATTTCGGCGACTCGCGAGTTCTGGAAGCTCATTACCCGGGCATGAAGCGCTGGGCCGATTACCTGACTTCGAGGGCCAAGGATCGTATTGTCGAAGATGGATACATCGGCGATTGGGCGCCCCCGGTTACCGAAGCAGTTGCCGGCAGCATCGGGACGTCCGCCGTTTCGGCGCGTACGCCCAGCGCGCTGATTTCGAGCGCCCATTATTATTACATGCTCGAACTTCTGGCGCGGATTTCAGCGGCGATCAACAGGAATGCAGACGCGCGCGAATTTCGCGGGCTGGCGGCGAACGTCCGCAGTGCTTTCAACCGGCGGTTTTGGGACGAACGGACGGGCGGCTATGCAAGCAACAACCAAGCCTGCAATTCCGCTGCGCTTTATTTGGGCCTAGTACCGGAAGAAAGAAAGGCGTCGGTTCTCGGCAATATCGTCAAAGACGTAGAAGACCATGACTTCCATCTAACAACTGGAAATCTCTGCACCAAGTACATATTCGACGTTCTCTCGGATGGCGGCGAAATAGAAACCGCCTATCGCTTGTTAACGCAAACAAGCTACCCGAGTTGGGGCTACATGTTCGAACGCGGCGCCACGACCATGTGGGAGCGCTGGGAAGAGGCTACCGGAATCGGCATGAACTCTCACAACCACGGCATGTACGCCTCGATCGGAGCATGGCTCTACAAGGCATTGGCGGGTATTCGAACGGGCCGAGACTGCGATGGGTTTTCGAACGTGGTGATTGCACCCAAGGTTCCGTCCGGGCTGAAATCGGTCGTTGCCTCTGTCGATACGATCAGAGGAACGATCGAAACATCGTGGAAAAACGACGCGGGCGGATTCTCGTTGACAATCGGCATTCCCCCCGGCGTTGACGCCGAGGTTCATTTCCCGAGATTAGGCAAATCGGAAGGAGTGTTGACCGAGGGCGGCGCAGTAGCTTCCGAGGAAAGCACGCCCGGTATTTCCAGCATACGCCGAAACGAAGACTCTATCGTATTCAACGCTCGATCAGGAACATACCGATTTGGCCTAGGGCCAGTTGACCGTCGGGCTTGATTCATACTGCCGGGGCCAGTTTATTCCCGAAAACGAAAACTGATAAGTCGTACAGGAAAAACAGGGCCGAATTACGGATACGAGAAGATTTGCCCGGGCCGGCCAATTGCGGGGCTGGGTCAGGGACATGCCGCGCTATAGGCGGGGCTCGCAGGGCGGAATGGCGGCAATCCGCGCTTTTTCTCGGACATCAGCAGTTCGACGATCATAACTACGCCGCCCATGTTGACTGGCGACACCTAAACTTCATGCACCTCTTCGTCGGTTGCGAAAGACCCCGGAATTCGCCGCATCGAAGCAGCTGTAAGACCCGCTAGCCGGAACTGCATATTGCCCTCTGCGGTGCAGTCCGAATTTGCGGATTAATGGAGGCAAGGCCCGTTAGGCGTTACAGTCAAGGCAACCGGCGCGGCGCGAAGTCCCAGAGGCGGCGCGTAACGAACGCTGCCGCCGTGCCCGGGACCTCGGGCGGCCTCTCCGAAACGATCCGCCCAGAGCCTTGCCCCGGCCCCATCCAAAGCGCGCGGCGGACCCGGCCGTAGAGTCGAGAGGAGGCGCGCCAGCCTTAGGGCGAGGAAGTGGCAGTTCGCCCGCCGCTTTCGCGCTGCGCGGGTGCCTTAATCTCTCCCTTAGCCGCGTTTCCTCCCCCCCGCTCGTCAAACCGGACGTGCGGATTTCCCGCATCCGGCTTTCAACCGAGACCA
>MKWU01001864.1_pt1 | contig 34395 bp, 30 predicted proteins | sample 809101 | NCBI WGS metagenome assembly MKWU01 (sample SAMN05860141, study PRJNA318959) | sponge metagenome | host: Aplysina aerophoba | place: Slovenia: Piran, Adriatic Sea, Gulf of Piran | collected 2013-05-07
GTACCGTCCGGCCGCACCGTCGCGGGGCGATCGAGGGGACCCGAGCGCAGCGCGACGTTCCACCGCGCCGCCGCGTCCCGGGCCTCGTCGGTGACGATGGTTCCCGGCAGCACCTCGACGTACCGGCGGCCGCGGCGGCCTGCCCGCTCGACGTGCTGGGCGCCGATGACGGGTCGTCCCGCGTTCACGGCGCCTTCTGTCCGTTCACGGCGCCGATGGCGGAGACCGCGGCCTCCATCGCGGTCTGCACGGCGGCCTCGCTGCCGCAGACGAAGAACCTCCCGTAGCGTCCCACCGCCCGCACCTCGACGATGTCTATCTCCGCCGCCTTCTCCGCTTCGTTCGCGGCCAGCGCGACGTAGGCCGCCGGCGCGCATTCGAGGATGCCCAGCGTCCGGCCGGGCACGACGAGGGAGCCGGACGACCACTTGTTGAGGAGCTGCGCCTGGTAGGGCTCGACCGAGGTGATGATCTGCGTCGATTCGACGCTCGGGCGGAGCCGATCCGTCATCTGCAGGCCGAGCCGCGCCAGGATCGCGTCGCGCGCCGCAGACACCTCGGCGTTCAGTGGGGAGCGCAGGATGAAGAAGCCGAACTCGCGCTCGACGATCTGGCTCGCGGTCTCCACGCGACTGGCTTTCAGCGCCGCGTCGACCAGGGTGAACACCTCGTTGCCGGGGGTGAGCTCGCCGATGAGCACGGTATCGCCCGCAAGGGGGATCGAGCCCCGGACGGTGGCGCCGTTGTAGGCCGCGAACTTCGGCTGCAGGCGGTCGATCTGCACCAGCGCCCGGATGGTCACGCCGCCTGCCATGTCCGGTCCCCGTAGAGCTCGTAGAGCTCGCGCCATGGCCGCGATTCGTATGCGACCCGCTTGATGTTGATGAGGTGCAGCGCGGTCACGTTGTCGCTCACAATCGAGCCCGACGCGGTGCCGGTACCGAGCATGAAGCTCGGCTCGAGCGCGGTGGAGAAGCCCATCCCGCCGGTGATCGCCGGCGTGTTGACGAGCACGCGGCCGGTGGGAATCCGGCCGAACGCGGCGATCACATTCGGGTCGCGGGCGTGGACCACGCTGGTGTGGCCCCATCCGCCGAAGCGCACGATCTGCTCCGCCAGCTCGATGCCCAGCGCGGTGCCGGCGGTCTCGTACCAGGCGAGCACGGGGTCGAGCTTCTCCGCCGAGAGGGGAGCGGCCGGCCCGATCCCGTCCGGCTCCGCGATCAGCACCCTGGTGCGGGGAGGCACCCCGAACCCGGCGAGCGAGGCGAGACGCGGCGCCGACTTTCCGACGGTGTCGGGTCGGATGCTTCCGGCGCCGTTGAACAGGACGCTGGCGAGCCGCCGTGCTTCCTCCCCGGCGCAGAAGTACGCACCGCGCAGCTTCATCTCGTGGCGCAGCGCCCGGGCGATGGGACGATCGGCGATCACCGCCTGCTCGGCCACGCAGGCGGTGCCGTAGTCGAAGCTCTTCGAGGTGAGAATCTGCTCGGCCACCTCCCCGGCATCCTCCGCGACCGAGCCGTGCACGTAGACCGGGACGTTGCCCGCTCCCACCGCGAGAGTCGGCTTCCCCGAGGAGTACGCCGCCCGCACCATCGACGGCCCCCCGGTGGCCATCACCACCGACGTGCGCCGGTGCCGCATCAGCTCCGCGGTCCCCGGGAGCGTCACCTCGTCGAGGCATTGCACGAGGCCCGGTGGCGCGCCGGCCTGCTCCGCCGCCCGGGTCAGCACTTCGGCGGTGGCCACTCCGCTCTTCACGCCTCGGGGGTGCGGCGCGCACACGATGGCGTTGCCCGACTTGACCGCCGAGAGCGTCTTGAAGATGACGGTGGAGGTGGGGTTGGTGACCGGGATCAGCGCGGCGACGACACCCATGGGCTCCCCGATGGCCGCGACCTTGGTCGCCTCATCCCTCCACAGCACGCCGAGGGTGCGGACCTCGCGCAGCCATTCGGCGACCCGCAGCGAGTTGAAGAGGTTCTTGATGCGCTTGTCCGCGACGTTTCCGTGGCCGGTCTCCTCGACCGCGAGCCGGGCGAGGCGCTCGGCCTCGGGCTCCACCGCTTGCGCCATGGACACCACGATCTCGTCGATCGCTGCCGGCGCGGTGCCGCGAAACGCGAGCCAGGCGTCCCAAGCCCGCTCCGCGGCCCGGCGGGCGGCGGCGATCGAGCGCAGATCCGCGTCCATCACCACTCTCCGCGCGCAAATGCGTCGATGGTCCGGCGCGCGTCGTCGAGACTGGCCGCACCGGTCCCGACGAGATCGATCCGCCGGCCGGCGCCGGTCAGGTCACTGCCGAGGACGGTGCTGCCGAGGGTGGTCATCGCTCGGGTCACCGGTGCGGCCACCCCGGCGACCTCGGCCGCGGAGAGCAGCGGCGTCAGGGAGCCGATGACCGCACACCGGATCAGCGCGCGGGACTCGTCCGGTCCGGGAACCGGTCGCGACGAAGTGCCGGCGGGCGCGCCAGCGTGACGGTCGAGCCAGGCATCGGCATCCGGTAGCTCCCGCACGCCCCAGTGCGCGGCGACACGCCGGCGTTCTTCCGCCATCGCCACGACCACTGCGCGATGCCGCTCGCCAACCAGGGCGCGAAAGGAGTTCCGCTCCGGCAGGGGCTCCGCGCCGGCCGGCAGCGGGGTCCCGCCCGGGGGCGCCGCCGGTCCACAGAGAAGGAGCGCCGGAACCTCCGCCAGGCCGCTGCCGTCGGCGAAGCTGCCGTGAACGATGCTCGGTACGGCGACCGGATTGGGGAGAAACCGGGAAAGCCCCCGCACCACGTCGTCCAGGCCGCCCGGAACCGTCGCGACGGGAGCCGGGGCTGCGCGCGTGAGGTGAAGGGCCGTCCCTTGCATGCGGATCCAGTACGGCGGCGTCTGGATTTCGACCAGCGTCACGTCGACCCGGCAGCCGCCGCATCGGAGATGGCTGGCGATGTCCAGGGCGCCGAGCGTCCGGCCCGGGAGGAGGGCGACAACCTGGCCGTCGGACAGGTGCTCGGCAAGCGCCATCGCGTAGAGGCGCTGCGTCAGCACCGTGCCCGTCAGCCAGACGAGGTCCGCATCCCTTATGGACACGTCGATTTCCGCACGGAGCCGGATCGAAGGCCCTCGGTCACGGCTCACCGCATAGGTGCCGGCCGGGCCCTCGTCGCGCAGCGTCACCCCGCCGGCGTCACGGAGCGCGGAGAGCTCGGAGTCGTAGGCCGAGCACAGGGTGACCTCCGCACCCTCGGCCAGGCACAGGCACGCAAGCAGGCGAGCTTCCCGTCCGCCGCCGAGCACGGTCACCCGGTCGAAGGAGGCGGCGGTCGGCACGGAGGCGACGTCGCGACGCGCGATCGTGTCCGCGAACGCCCTGAAGTCCGGGTCGTTCATAGCCGGTGCCCGCGCGCGGCCCTGCGGGTTCCGTACCGTCGCACCGGGCGTGGCTCAGTCCGCGCCCGCGGTCAGGGCGTCGAGGATCCCGCCGAGGTCGTCGTGGGGACGCGGAATCACGTGAACCGCGAGCACCTCTCCCACGTTGTTGGCGGCGACCGCGCCCGCGTCGGTGGCTGCCTTGACCGCGCCCACCTCGCCCCGAATGAGGGTGGCGACGAGGCCACCCCCGCTGCGTGACTGCGCGACGAGGCTCACGTTGGCGGCCTTGACCATCGTGTCCGCGGCCTCGATGGCGGCGACCAGGCCACGGGTCTCGATCATCCCCAGCGCGGTTTGTCCGGCAGCGACTTTCTGGTTCATGGGTTGGCTCCCCCTGGTTCCCGTGTCCGTAGATTTCCGAAACGCTCGAGGCCGATGCGGCCACATGCCCCTGCGTTTCGTGCGTGTCCTCTCTTTTCCGGCGCGCCCCGTCCGGCTGGGCTTCGGTGCCTGGGCGTCGGTCGTGGAATTGCCGGCTTCAATTGCATCCTCCGCGTCTCACCGCATTTCGCGGGAGCCGGGGCGATCGCGCTCCACGTCGCACCGTGCGGCGACGATTCGACCGCGTGTTCGCCGCCGCGGAGCGGAAACGGTCACCGGTTTGCCATCCGTGCCAGGTCGACGTCCTCCGCGCCTACCGACACCTGGTCGATCACCGCGACGGCGGTGGCGTCGGTGGGGACGCCGCTGGCTCCCGCCGGTATCCGCGCCGCGGAGCCGGTGGCGACGAGCACGACGTCTCCCGGCCCCGCACCGCAGGTGTCGGTGACCACGGCGGCGGGCTCCAGGACGTTGCCGCCGGCATCCACGTAATCCGCGAGCAGCATCTTGCGGCCGGTGAGCTGTCCGGCCTTGACCGACGCCGAGACCCGACCCGTGATGCGCGCGATCCGCATCAGAAGTTCCGCAGGTAGCGGTCGCGCTCGACCGGTGTGATCTGATCGGCCAGGAAGCCGAGCTCGCGTTCGGCCTGCCCGGCCAGAATGTCGAGACGGTCTTCGCCGAGGATTCGGTGCAGGAATTCCGAATTGCGCGCGAGCTCCAGAGCTGTCTCCAGGTCGCTCGGCAAGGGCTCCGCCTCGCCGTGCTCGTATCCGTTGCCCCTGCAGAAGTGGCGTGGCTCCATCGCACCGTCGATGCCGTCGAGCCCGGCCGCCAGCTCGCATGCGATCAGGTAGTAGGGGTTGCAGTCCGCGGATCCGTCGCGCTTCTCAACGCGTACCGCATCCGGTGCTCCCTCAATGACCCGCAGCCCCACGGTGCGGTTGTCACAGCCCCAGGTGTTGTTGGTCGGGCAGAACGTGAAGGGCCGCCGCCGCCGATAGGCGTTGGGCGTGGTGGCGGCGACGAGCGCCGTCTCCACCATCCGCTCCTGCATGCCGGCGAGGTAGTGCAGGCCGGTGGGAGAGAGCCCGCCCCGCGCATCCGCGAACACGTTCCCACCGTCCGCCCACAGTGAGTGGTGGGTGTGGAACCCGCTGCCGGATTGATCGGCGAACGGCTTCGACATGAAGGTCGCCAGGAAGCCGTGCGAGCGGGCGATTTCCTTGACGAAGGAGCGGAACGCCACCACGCGGTCCGCGGTCGCGAGCGCCTCGCCGTAGAGGATGTTGACCTCGACCTGGCCTGCCGCGTACTCGGGATTCGACTGCTCGATGGGGATCCCCACCTCCGGAAGCTGGCGTCGGATCGGGCCGATCACGTGCTCCAGCTCGGCCGCGCGTGAGAGGCCGTAGAACTGGTTGCCGACATCCACCGGGGTCAGGGTTTCGGGATCCAGCAGGTAGAACTCGAGCTCGGCGCCGATCGCCACCTGGAACCCCATCGACTCGGCGCGGGCCACCTGCGCTTCGAGCGCACCGCGGGGATCGATCGGGACCGGCTCGTAGTCGGCGCCCCGCGCACGGCCGAAGCAGAAGGCGCAGCCTTCCTCCCATGGCACCGCGTGCACCCGGCCGCCCGGAAAGACGTGCATGTCGGGGTAGCCGTTGTCCATGTTGACGTAGGGCGTGTCCCACACGTCGCTGGTCATGTCGCAGGCGAACATCGCGATGGAGAGCGCGTTGCCGGAGGTGCACACCCGCGGCCACTGGTCGGCGGGGATGCGCTTGCCGCGCAGGAGCCCGTTCATGTCGCCGAGCCCCAGCGCGATGGTGTGGGTGCCTTCGGGGAGTGCCGTCGCGTCGCCGCCGCCGGGGTCGGCGCAGCGCGTGCCTTCGGGAAGCGCCGTCGTGTCGTTCGCCATCGGTCTGGTCTCCCTGTGGTCCGGAACGACATGCCTGTCAATCACCCGATACTGTATACTGTATTCAGAATTTGGAAGGATGCAAGCCCGAAAATTTCGCCGATCCGGGTCAGCGGCCGGGAATCGGTGAATTTTGCGGGCGGGGGCCGCATGCCTCGCCACGTCGCGAATCGAGGGCTCGAATGGGGGATCGGCCGGAGGTGGTGGTGGTCGGCGCGGGGATCGCCGGGGTCATGACCGCGTCGAGCCTTCTGCGCAAGGGCTGCCGCGTGCGGCTCGTGGACATGTGGGAGCCCGGGCACAGCCGCGCCAGCTCCTCGGACTACACGCGCCTGCTGCGCGCGATCTACGGCCACGACGAGCTCTACACCCGCTGGGCTCGGGAGGCGCGGCTGCGCTGGCTGGAGCTTCAGGAGGAGCTCGGCTGCGTGCTCTACGAGGAATGCGGCGCGCTCATCCTGGCCGGCGAGGGTCGGTCAGCCTGGGAAGACGCAGCCTTGTCGACGCTCGGCCGGCTCGGGGTTCCGCACCAGCGCTTCGACCCCGACGAGGTCCGTCTTCGTTTCCCCCAGTTCCGTTGTCCCGACGTCTCCTACGCCATCTACGAGCCGGAGGCCGGGCTGCTGATGGCCGGGCGCGCGGTGGTGGAGGTCACGAAGCGGTTCGAACGCGACGGTGGCGAGCTTCGGCGCGGGCGCGTCGCCACCGACGACGCCGAACGGCCGTGCCTCGACGGCAAGGTCCTGGAGGCGGACCTGGTGGTCGTGGCGGCGGGCCCGTGGCTCGGCGGGATGTTCCGCCGCACGGTGCGCCCGATTTCGCGGGTGGTACGCCAGGACGTTCTCTACACGTCGACCCCGGAGTGCGACACTGCGTACGACGCGGCGGAGATGCCGTGCTGGGTCGACCACGGATACGGCGCCTACGGCACGCCTTCGGTCGAGGGGTGCGGAGTCAAGGCCGCGATCGTGTGGCAGGAGAAGGTGATCGACCTCGACGACGACGAGCGGGTCGTCGACGCGGCCACGTTCCCGCGCACCCGGCTGTACCTGCGGCACCGGCTCCCGGGGCTCGCCGGCCAGCGCGCCGTCGACCAGAAGGCTTGCCAGATCGCGCTGACGCCCGACACCCACTTCATCGTCGACTTCCACCCCGAGCATGACAACGTCCTGATCGTCGGCGGCTGTTCCGGCCACCTGTTCAAGCACGGGCCGGTGCTGGGAGACTTCGCCGCCGGGGTGGGACTGCGGGAGTGGGGCACGGCGGAGCGTTTCCGGCTGGGCCCGAGGAGGAGCCTGACGGCGAACGAGTCGCCGTCCGGACGGTGACGTTCGTGCTTGCCAAGCGCGAGGGGATCCGCGGCCCGGGCGCCGCTACCACGAAAACGCCCGATCGATCCCCGCCAGCCGCGCCCCGGTGAACGCCGAGGCTTCGAGCGAGAGCGCACGCAGGTCCTCCACCTCCAGGTTGTGCACCGACGACTTTCCGCACGCCTTCGCGAGCAGCGTGATCTCCATCGTCATCGCGGTGAGGAAGCGGGCGATTCGCTCGGCCGCGGCGGGGACGTCGAGGCGCGCTTCGAGGTGCGGCTCCTGCGTCGTGATACCGACCGGACACATTCCGGTGTGGCAGTGGTGGCAGCGCCCGGGCGAGGTGCCGAGCGCCTCGTAGTCCTCGAGGTAGCGCGGCGAGTTGCAGCCGAGCGCAATCATCGCCGCGGTGCCGATCATCACCGCGTCCGCGCCGAGCGCGAGGCACTTGGCCGCATCCGCGCCGGAGCGGATGCCGCCCGCTGCCACCAGCGAGACTTCGCCGGACATGCCGCACTCGTCGAGCGCCTCGCGGGCGGGGCGGATCGCCGAGAGGGTCGGGATGCCGGTGTGGTCGAGGAGGATCTCGGGCGACGCTCCGGTGCCGCCTTCCGCGCCGTCCAGCACGATGACGTCGGCGCCCGCCTTGGCGGCGATGGCCACGTCGTAGCGGGGGCGGGTGGCGCCCATCTTGATGATGATCGGTACCCGGTACCCGGTGGCCTCGCGCAACTCCTCGATCTTGATCTGCAGGTCGTCCGCGCCCAGGAAGTCGGGGTGGCGCACCGTCGCGCGCTGGTCGACGCCCACGGGCAGGGAGCGCATGCGCGCCACGCGATCGGACACCTTCATGCCGAGCAGCACGCCCCCCGTTCCGGGCTTCGCGCCCTGGCCCACGGCCAGCTCGATTCCGTCCGCCATCCGCAGGTGCTCCAGGTCCAGCATGTAGCGCGAAGGCGTCATCTGGTAGACGAGCGTGGACGACGCGGCCCGCTCGTCTTCCAGCATTCCGCCCTCGCCGGTGCAGGTCATCGAGCCCACCTTCGAGGCGCCGTGGCCGAGCGCCGCCTTGGCACTCGCCGAGAGCGCTCCGAACGACATGGAGGCGACGTAGATGGGAATCTCGAGACGGATCGGTTGCGAGACCAGGCCGGGCCGATCGCCCAGCACCGTCTTCGTCTCGCAGCTCTCGCGGTATCCCTCGAGCGGCAGCCGAGTCATGGTCGCGGGAACGAACACCAGGTCGTCGAAGCTCGCCATCCGGTGATTGAACGTGCTGTAGCCGCGGAGCTGGTAGCGGCCGAGCTGGGCCATCGCGTGCACGTTGGCGATCGTCTCCGGCGTCCAGCGCGGCGAGCCGCCGGTGTCGTAGGAGCCGGGGACCCCGGCCGGACGCCCGGGAGCCGCGCCGTCGCGCATGGCGACGGCGTCCTCGGAGGCCGGGTCGGGCGGAGAGCGGCCCACGTGCGTCAGATCATCAGCCATGCCTGTGCGTCCCTGCTCTCGAAGTGCCAGAGTCGTTGCGCCGACACGATCTTTCGCCATTCGCGGGAGGAGTCGGCGAGCCCGCGTTCGGCGAGCAACGCCTCCACCGCCGCGACTTCGTCCGCCTCGGGCTCGGTGAGCCGCGTGTCGATGCCGAGCGATTTCGCCGGCGCCGCCAGCCAGACCTCGCCGCCCCACAGGGAGTCGGCGCACGCGTCGTCGGCGCCTCCGAGCGCGATGATGCGCCCCGCGTGCGCCATGAAGCCGGAGAGGTAGCCGATGCGGCCCTCGACCAGGATGTCGCCGCCTTTCATCGCGACGCCGCAGCGCGGGCCCGCGTCGCCCCTGACGTGGATGAGCCCGCCGCGCATCGACGCCCCGGCCGACATGCCCGCGTAGCCCCCGACGACGATCTCGCCGCGGGCCATCGCTTCCCCGACGCCCCATCCGGCGTTGCGTTCGACCTCGATCCGCGCGCCGTCGTTGAGTCCCCCGCAGTAGTAGCCGACGCTGCCGGCGAAGCGGACCCGTGCGCCCGCAGGCATCCCGACCGCGAGGTTGTGGCGCGAGCGGGTATCGCTCACGAGCACGTCCCGTCCATTCGCGGCCACGCCGCGGATCTCCGCGTTGACCTCGCGGATCGGACGGTCGCCCGCCCGCACCTCGCACGCGCTCACGGTGCGGGCGTCCCCGCAATTGCGACGGCGGAGCCGGCGAGGCGCCAGGTCCGGGTCATGGCGGGTCCGTCGTAGTTCGTGACGTCGCCTTCCTCACGGTAGATTCGGCGCACCGCCTGCTCCTCGGTGGCCACCGCGATCTCCGGCAGCGTTCCCATGGCCACCAGCGGCTTGATGGCCCAGCGGTCCTTGGCGAACCCGATGCTCCCTTCGTCGGCGATGAGATAGGTGAACACGCCGTCGATCTCGTGAATCGACTGTCCGAGCGCCTCCGGCTTGGGCGTGCCGTGGTGCATCCGATCCGAGATCCACACCGCGATCAGCTCGCTGTCGTTCTCGGTCATGAACCGGTACCCGCGCCGCTCCAGGCGGCCGCGCCAGAGGTGGTAGTCGGTGATCTGTCCGTTGTGGACGATGGCGACGTCCGGAAACGGTCGGGCCCAGAACGGGTGGCTGGCGGTGGGCGACACCGAGGACTCCGTCGCGAGGCGTGCGTGCCCGAGGCCGTGGGTGCCGATGAAGTCGCGCACGCCGTGCCTCTCGGCGACCTCGGCGGCGCCGCCCGTGTCCTTGACGACCTCGAGTGAGCGGCCGACCGACTGGACTTCGAGGCGATCGGCCATGGCGTCGGCATCCCGCGACCAGCGCGCCACGTCGGCCACTTCGTCGATCACCATGCGCACCGAGACGTGACGGCTCTCGGTCGAATCCCAGGTGGGGTCCTCGAGGAAGTCCGAGCCGTGGCCGCGCAGCGTTTCCCGGAAGTCGTCGAGATCCCGCGCGATCGAGTGCCGTTCCATCCCGACGGCCCGCACGACGTAGCCGCGCTCGCGCGGCGGTCCGTACAGGGCGAATCCCGTGGAGTCGGCGCCCCGGTGCATCTGCGCGTCCATCAGCTCCACCAGGTCGCGGCCGACCGGTCCCGGCTCGCGCAGCATCCGTCCGGCAATTCCACACATCGGATCGTTACTCGCAAATTTCGTATACAGTATTCAAAACCCGGACCACTGGCAAGCTCGCAACCGGTCTGGCAACCTCCCTTGTGGATAAGCCGACGATCATGGCCACGACGACTTCCAGCACACGCCGAAGCACGACGCCCCTGTCGGGGCGCGGCCGGCGGCGTGCGCCCGCCGGCGCGACCGAGGGTTCCGCCCGGAGTCCGTTTCAGGCCATCGAGCCGAGCCGGGCGCGGCTCGCCGACGAGGTGTACCGCCAGGTGCTCGACGCGGTGCTCGCGGGCGAGCTCCAGCCAGGCGAGCGCATCGTGCAGGACCGGATCGCGCAGGAGATCAACGTCTCCCGAACCCCGGTGCGCGAGGCGCTGCTGCACCTGGAGCAGGAGGGCATCCTCGCCCGGGCCGGCACTGCCGGGTTCACCGTGCGCGGCATCAGCGAGAGCGAGGTTCGCGACATCTACCAGGCCCGGGAGGCCATCGAAGGGTACGCAACGAGGCTCGTGGCGGAGCAGCGTAGCGCGGCCTCACTGCGGAGGATCGAGCGCACCGTCGAGAGGGAGGAGTCGATCGCGGTCGGCGGTGTTGAGGAGTACTTTCACGCCAACCGGCGCATCCACCGGAGCATCGTCGAGGAGACCGGGAACGATTACCTGCTCAAGAGCTTCGACGCGATCTGGAACCGGGGTTTCTCGTTCCGGGTGTTCGCCGCGATCGAGCATCCCGATCTGGACACCTCCCTTCACGAGCACGCAGGTCTTGTGGCCTCCATGCGTTCCGATCATCCTCGCGAGGCGGGCGAAGCGATGATCGCCCATATCCGGCAGGGTCTCACGGTCCAGCTTCGCGCGATCGCGGATTAGGGCGTGTTCACACGAACGCACCGCATCGACACTGTAGGTCGGCTTAGCCGAAGGCGTAAGCCGACATCACGGCCCGAGTCGGGCGATGCGCCATGTCGGATTACGCTGCGCTAATCCGACCTACGGTGGATTTCTGTCCGAAATGGCGCCTTTTTGGTCCCGTTAGTGTGAACACGCCCTAGGCGAGCGCTGTTCCGCAGCGCGGAGGCGTCGGCTCAGACCTCGAATTCGAGGGGCGGACCGGTGTCGACCGCGGTGCGGATCGGCTCGGGGTCCACGTCGAGGTCCGCGAAACGCACCGACGTCCCGTTTGCGTAGTCGACGATCTGGGTCGGGTTCGGGTCGGAGTTGAGGATTGCGAACGTCGCCCCGGGCGGGGCGAGCACGTATCGGTCGAGCGAGTGCCAGGTCCCGCGGTCGAACGAGAACCCCTGGCCGGGGTCGATGAGCAACGCCCGAACGTCGGCGGGCCGTGGGACGGCGTCCGGATCGTCGAGGTCCGTGGGCGGGGCGACGCACACCACGCACGGGCTGCCCGAGAGCTGGAAGAACGTCTGGGTGACGCCGAAGTGGCGCTCGAGCCTGGAGAACGTCCGCCCGGTCCGGGGCTGCCAGATGGTGTGGATCGTGATGCGGCCGTCGCACTCGAACCGTGACGGCGTCATCACGCGACGGTCGTCCGGCATCCCCGAGGATTCCGTGACCCAGCCGTACGGGGCGAACGACTCGGCGGTCATGGGTTCGATTGCAAGGCGGTGCCGGATGGTCATGGAAGGGGTCTCCGAAGGGTTCGCTGCCCACCCCGCCCGTCAACGCGACGGGAAGGTGAGCCAGTTGTCTACCTGAGGCGCGCCGTCTCGAGACCGAGCACGGCGGCGAGAGTGCGCGCGACGCCGGCGCCGAGCCGGTCTGCGATCGTGTCGAGATGCGAGGGGCGGACGGTGAAGTCCACGATGTCCTCGGCTCCGATCACCTCGCGCGCCACATAGCTGCTGTTGCCGAAGCCGTCCACGAGCCCGAGCTCCTTGCCCCGGGCGCCGGTCCATATGAGCCCGCTGAAGATGTCCGCGTCATCCGCGAGTCGGCTCCCGCGACCGCGCTTCACGGCCTTGACGAACTCGTCGTGGACTTCCCCGAGCATGGACCGGAGGTGCGCGACGTCCTCCTGCGCAGCGGGAGAGAAGGGGTCGAGGAAGCCCTTGTGCTCTCCCGCCGTGATCAGCCGCCTCTCCACGCCGAGCTTGTGCATCGCATCGACGAACCCGAAGCCGTCCATCAGCACCCCGATGGAGCCCACCATGCTGGACCGGCTCGCGTAGATGGCGTCCGCGGCGGCGGCGACGTAGTAGCCGCCGGACACCGCCACATCGGCGATCACCGCGTACAGCGGCGTGTCCGGATACATCGACCGCAGGCGGACGATCTCGTCGTTGATGTCGCCGGCCTGGACCGGGGTGCCGCCCGGGCTGTTGATGCGCACGATGACGCCGGCGGTGTCGGAGTCCTCGAACGCGGCCTGGAGCGCGGCGACGATGCGATCGGCGCTCGCCTCCCCCTCGTCGCTGATGACCCCGCTGACTTCGACAATCGCGCTGTGCCGGCCGGCCGTATCGGGGTGGAGCCACGGGGGATCCGTCCACAGCACGGCGATGGTCACGAAGAACGCGAGCCACGCGAACCGCACCACCAGGTTCCAGCGGCGAGCGCGGCGTTTCTCGGTGAGCGATTCGAGAGCGAAGCGCTCCAGCACGTCGCGTGCCCAGGTGCGGTCGCGCGGCGGCGAGGTGCGTCCTGTCGGCGTCGAGGCGGATTCGGATGGTTGGTCGGACATCGAACCTGGTGACTTCAGCGTTTCCGATGAAACCGATGCTTCCCGCGGTGGCGGAGGAGGAGCGCGCGGACCCACCGACTAAAGCACCGATGGATGCGCGCTTCAAGTAGTGTCACGCGATGGGCGAGAGCCATCTCGCGCCGCCGCGTGAGGGTGGGCATCGATGATCCGGCAGTTCCCGGGGCGAGTGCGACGCGCTCCGACATGTCCGGCCGGCGTGAACCGGCCTTGCTGGATGGACACGGCCGGCTTCGTCCCGAACGCCGATGGATTCGCCGCATTCGATCGGTTTCAAGCGTCCGACGGATCGGATAGCGTGCGCCGCTGGAAACCGAGACCTTCGGGCGCGCCGAGCGCTACGCATCTCGGGGTTGCAGGCACATGCGACGGGACGGCGAATGAAACGGGACACCAGGCTCATCGCGCTCGGCCGGGCGCCGGTGCGCGCGCAGGGGCCGGTCAATGTGCCGGTGCACCGGGCGTCGACAATCCTCTCCGAGCACCTCGACGGCTACGTCCACCGGTTCGACGGCGACAACCGCTACGACAACGTCACCTACGGCGCGACCGGGACCCAGAACTCGCGCGCCCTGGCCGAGGCGGTCGCGGCCGTCGAGGGCGGGTATCGCACGGTGGTGACGGGCAGCGGGCTCTCGGCGGTGACGATGGCGATTTCCGCCGTGGTCGGCGCCGGCGACCACGTCCTCGTTCCCGACTCGGTGTACGGGCCGACCCGGCGCTTCTGCGTCGAGACACTCAGCCGCTACGGGGTCGACACGACCTTCTACCATCCGGCGGTCGGGGCGGGGGTCGCGGAGTCGATCCGCGCGAACACGCGCCTCGTCTACACCGAGGCGCCCGGCTCGCTCACGTTCGAGATGCAGGACATCCCCGCCATCGCGAAGGCCGCCCGTGAACGCGGTGCGCTGGTCGCGATGGACAACACCTGGGCGACGCCGATCTACTTCCGCCCTCTGGAGCACGGCGTGGACATCTCTGTTCAGGCCGGCACGAAATACCTGGCGGGGCACTCCGATCTGGTGATTGGGATGATCACCACGGCGACCGATGCGCTGTTCAAGGCGATCGCGGATCAGGCGCATGCGTTCGGGGACGTCGCCTCCCCCGACGACTGCTTCCTGGCGCTGCGCGGGATGCGGAGCCTCTCGGTGCGGCTGGAACGCCAGTCGGCGTCGGCGATGAAGGTCGCGCGCTGGCTCGATGCGCGCCCGGAGGTGAGGCGGGTGCTCCATCCGGCGCTGGAGAGCGATCCCGGCCATGCGTTGTGGAAACGGGACTTCGACGGCGCGTCGAGCCTGTTCGGACTCGCGATGCACACCACCGACGAGGCCGCCGTCGCGCGCATGGTGAACGGGCTCGAACTCTTCCGGATCGGCTCGTCCTGGGGAGGATACGAGAGCCTGGTGGCCTACAACCGGATGCCGATCCCCCGCACCGTCATCCCGTGGACGGAGACTCCGTTCCTGCTTCGCATCCACGTCGGGCTGGAGGACCCCGACGATCTGATCGCCGATCTCGAAGCGGGTCTCGCCCGGCTCGGTGCTTGAATCGGGTGTGCCGCACGGATGCGGCAGACGACGGTCCTGCGCGACTTTGCGGCGGTATTCGGACGTCGTCCGGCGGCCGATTTCCGCGCCGGAATCGACACCCCCGGCTCAGTCCGGCTCGGTTCCGGTACGACCCCAGAACAGCTTTCGTACCGCCTCGCTGTTGCGCAGTCCAGGCCGTTCCGCATAGGTGAGGACCGGCACCAGGCGGGGGCGGTCGCCGCTCACTCGGGTCACGCGGTGCAGCGTCCGCCGTCCGCCGAAGACGAGCAGGGTTCCCACCGTGAACGGAAGCTCCAGAACCCGCTCGCGATCACCGTCAAGCACGGTCGCGACAATGGCCCTCTCGTCTTCGCGACCCCGGATGTCGGGCACGTACTCGAACGTTCCCCCGGACTCCGGCGCCTGCAGCATCAGCGTGACCGTGAACTCCGACTCGTCGAAATGCCACCCATGCTCGCCGCCGTCGACGAAGACGTTGACCGAGCATGCGCCGAGGGGGTCCGCGAACCGATGGAGCCGGGCCTTGCCCAGCACCGCCCCCACAAAATCCTTCAACGGGTCCCATAGATACAAGTGCCGAAGCGACGAGCCGTTTCCGATCCGGTCGTAGGGAATCGACCCAACGAACGTTCGTTCCTGCCGTCCGTCGACGTCGCCCGCCGGCACGCCCGCAATGCCCGGTGAGCCCCCGTTCTCCGTGAGATAGACGTTGTGAGTACTCCCGCAGAACCACGCGTCGCCCGTGCGCTCGTTCGCTTCCCCGGCCAGGGCCTCCAGCGCCCCCGGTCGGATGAATTGCGGCAGCATGCACAGACCGTCTTCGACGAAGCGGTCCCGACACGCCCGCACGAGCTCCGCACAATCCTCCGAAGCCGGATCGTCGATCGGATAGCGCTCCAGGTTCACCATGCGGGCGGCGGTGCGCTCCGACGTTTCGGTCACGTGCGTTCCTCCTGCGCGCTCGTGCGCCCGGGTCGGGCGGGTAGAGGATGAGTCGGCGGCATGCTATACGCAATGCGCAATCCATATGCCGGGCTTCTGCTGAAGTCGGTTCCCGATCTGCGAACGGACTGGCTTGATACGCTGGTTCCGCCGGCACGTGGCGGGAGCGCGCAAGCAGCAGCGGTGCTGAACGGAGTGTGAGCGGGCCTGCCTGTCCGTTGGGCCGCCTGGCTTGAGCAATGCCGGATCGGGTCGTCGGGCCCGATCTGGATGGAATGTTCCGGTGCCACGGGTTTTGTGCCGGACGCGAGGTGAGGTGAGACATGGCGGCGACCGAATACTTGTCGCGGGTCGGGTCGGTGGACGGCGTGCGCAAGGCGCTTCGCGCCTGCCTCGACCGGCCGCATGGCCAGGCGTGGAGCATGCCGGCGGGTTTCTACACGTCACCGGAGTTCCTGACGATCGAGGCCGAGGAGCTGTTCCGCAAGGAATGGGTGTGTATTGGTCGCGTCGACGAGGCGGCGGCACCGGGCGACTACTGGACGACGGATCTTCTCGGAGAGCCGCTGGTGGTGGTGCGGGCCGACGACGGCCGGCTGCGGGTGTTGTCGAACGTGTGCCGGCACCGCGGAATGCCGGTCGCGAGCGGGCGCGGAAGCGCGCAGCATCTCCAGTGCCCGTACCACGCGTGGACGTACGACCTGCGGGGCCGGCTGCTGCGCGCGCCGCTCATCGGGGATCGTGACGATTTCGACCTGGCGAGCTGTGGGCTGCCCGAGGTCGCGACGGAGGTGTGGCAGGGTTTTCTCTTCGTCAATCTCGACGGGCAGGCATCGCCCCTGGCGCCACGGCTCGAGGGTCTCGTGCCGCTTGTGCGCAACTACCACATGGAAGACATGGTTCTCGGTCACTGCGAGACGGAGTCGTGGGAGATCAACTGGAAGTGCCTGACCGAGAACTTCATGGAGGGCTACCATCTCTCCACCGTGCACTACCGGACCCTGCACCCGGTGACGCCGACACGGCTCTGCGAGCACTTCCCGGCGGGCGAGGGATACCTCGGCTACTACTCCGGGTTCCCGGCGGATCTGCCGCAGCGCGGCAAGTACCACCCGGATCTGACCGACGCGGAACGCGGCTACTGCGTGATGTTCGCGATCATGCCCGGCCTGGTGGCCGGCGTGGCCGGACACATGGCGACCTTCATCTGCCTCCAACCGGAGTCGGTGGACCGGGTTCGGGGCAAGCGGGGGATCGTGTTCGGCGACCCGGACATCGAGGAGGGCGACCGCCAGACCGTGGTGGACCTCTTCGAGCGCACGATGGCCGAGGACAAGGTGCAGCTCACGAACCTCGGGCGCGGCCTCAGGGCCCGCAGCTACCGGCCCGGTCCGCTGGGGCCGCCGGACGTCGAGGGCACGGTCTGGGATTTCTACCGGTACATGGCGCGACGGCTTGGGTGACGGTGACGTTCGTCTGTACACCGGTCATTTGTGCAGGTCGATCAGCCGAAGGCGCAATCCGACATCCAGCCCACATACCGGACGATGGTTCATGTCGGAATTCGCTTCGCGAATCCGACCTACGGGCTGAGGGCGGCGTGCGCCTGTTCGCCGATCAGCGACCCGGCGATTCGCCGGTGTTCGTGCATGAGCGCGTCCATGTCCGCGCCCTGAAGCTCGCCGCCGCGCACGCGCCAGACCCCGGCGACCATCAGGTCCGACACCCGCGACGCGCCGCACAGGACGAGCGCGGCAAGCGGGTCTCCATGCCCGCTGAACCGGAGCTCGTCCAGGTCGAACAGGGCCACGTCGGCGGCGGCGCCCGGGCGCAGCTCGCCCAGCTCGGGGCGTCCGAGCAGGTCCGCGCCCCCGCGGGTGCCGAGCCGCAGGACGGACTGGTGGGTGACGGGCTCCGCGCCGTACCGGAGCCGGCCGATGAGCAGTGCCTGGCGGACCTCCTGCATCAGGTTCGAGGAATCATTGGACGCGGAGCCGTCGACGCCCAGGCCAACGCGCGCACCCGCCGAGAGCAGGTCGTTGACGGGGCAGATTCCCGACGCCAGCACCATGTTGGACGAGGGGCAGTGGCAAACGCCGACCCCGGCAGCGCCGAGGCGCTCGATTTCTCCCTGCGTAAAATGGATGCCGTGGGCGAGCCAGACATCGTCGGCCAGCCAGTGCGCGTCCTCGAGGTAGTCGAGGGGTCGCATCCCGAACTTCGCCACGCAGAAGTCGTTCTCGTCCCGGGTTTCGGCCAGGTGGGTATGGAGTCTGACCCCGTGTACGCGGGCGAGCTCGGCGGTCTCGCGCATCAGCTCCCGGGTGACCGAGAACGGCGAGCAGGGCGCGAGCGCGATCTGGCACATGGCGTGGGGCGCCGCGTCGTGGTAGCGACGGATCAGCCGTTCCGACTCGGCCAGAATCACGGGTTCCGCCTCCGTGACGGTCCGGGGCGGCAGCCCGCCGTCGTCGACCGAGAGACTCATCGAGCCTCGGGTCAGCACCACGCGCACGCCCAGTGCCTCCGCCACTTCGGCCTGGACGTCGATCGCCCGGGTCAGCGCCGGGGAGAACAGGTAGTGATGGTCGCTGGCAGTGGTGCACCCCGAGAGCATCAGCTCGGCCAGCGCGAGGCGGGTGGATACGGCGACCGCCTCTTCCGTGAGGTTCGCCCACACCGGGTAGAGCGCCTTCAGCCAACAGAACAGCGGCTTGTTCAGCGCGGACGGATATGCACGGGTCAGCGTCTGGTAGAAGTGGTGATGCCCGTTGACGAGGCCGGGCAGCAGCACCTTGCCCGACGCGTCGAACACCCGGTCGGCGGGTGTCGCGGGCTCCTTGCCCATTCCCACCAGCTCCACGATTCGACCATCGCGCACGACGACTCCGGCGCCGGCGTCGAGATCGTTTGCGGTGAAGGCCGCCGTGGGTTGCCTGATCCACGTGGTGGAAGGCTGCGTCGAATTCACCGATACACGTCCTGTCAGGTGGCCTAATCCGAGTTCCGCAACGTGGAGTAGACCTCGAACTTCTCCGCGTCGAAAGCGAACGGTTGCACGATTCCGCCGGCCTCCTCCAGCACTGCGGCAACTTCCGGCACGACGATGGCGTTTTTCCAGATCCGCGACAGCACGGGAAACTCGCTCGAGAGCTCGATTCCCGCCAGCAGGGCGTTGCGAACCTGCGGCACGAGGAAACAGTCGGCGAGCGTGACTTCGTTTCCGACCGCAAAGTCTCCCGCGCACTGCCCCAGGATCGTTTCCAGCGCACCGAACTCCCGGCGGATGAAGTGCAGGCGCAGCGGGTGCACGGTCGGAGCCGCCTTCACCATGCCCCACTCCCCGATCGCCTGGATGATGAAGGGAATGTTCTGATACGGCTGGATGTCGGCGGCGACGATCCACATGATGCGGCGCATCTGGGCGCGGAGCCATGGGTCGTCGGGCAGCATCGTCCGGTGTCCATGATTCCCGATCGATTCCTCGAGGTAGTCCACGATCGGCCCCGACTGCGTCATCTTGCGCCCGTCGGGCAGCAGCAGCACCGGGATGCGTCCTTCCGGGTTGAAGGCGGTCAGATCGATGGTGCCGAGCTTCTCCGTCTCGGGGTCGCCTTCGGGCATCGTGAAGACGGGAATTCCACGGTGGTCGGTCTCGAAGCCGGTGTCGACCAGCTCGACCATCGAGTCCGGGACGCCGCGGCAGCGCAGGTAGAGCGTCACCCGCATCGAGGCGCTGCTGGCGGGATGGCGGAACAGCCGCATCCGCGCGTCCTGCGATACGGCGTCAATCGTCATGTCGTGCCTCGTCTCACCGGGGTCATGGAATCGCCGATCCCGCGCCGCATCGTACCCTGCGTCCAATGGCGCCGGCGCCTGCGACCGGAAATCGGAACGGCGGCGCAGCGCATTCAGGACCGACCCGCGTCGCACCCGGCGAGCGGGCTCAGCCGAGCGGCGGCACGGCCTCGCTCTTCGGCCAGTCGGGCTCGAAGCCAAGGATGATGCTGTCGGCGGACAATCGCGGATTGAAGAGCAGGTTGTGCCAGAACGTGGCATCGCGCAGGGGATTGTGCGGGGAAAGGCGCCGCACCGCGCAGTGAAGCTCGAATCGCTGGCTGAACTGCTCGAACGTGAGCCGGCATTCCCGGTGGTTCAGCAGCGTCGCCGCGATTCCGGAGTCGGGGAGAAAGCTGGCGGTGAGGCTGTCGGAGAACTCGTTCGCGGCCTGGTAGTACCGCTCGGCGAAGAACTTGAGGGCGTTCTCGCGCCGTTCGGCCGGATCGTGGGTGCACCGTGCCATGTGGCGGAGCTCCATCGTTGCGGAGTGCTCGGGGCGCTTGCACAGGACGGTGACGATGCGTGCGACCGGATCACCTCCCTCGGTCGCCGACACGAGCGGCGTCATCCCGCTCGACGGCCGGCCGTCGTGGCCGCGCATCGCAATCTGGCGGATGCGACATTGCCAGCCGAGGAAGCGACCACGCAGTTCCTCGTTGGCGCGGTCGAGGCGTACGACGTTCGAGTCGGTCTGCATTCGGTGCTGCTTTCGGTCCTGCAATCGATGTGGTCCGGATTCCGGGGCGTCCGCGGTGCCGCCGATGCACGTACCGTCACGCCGCGGCGCTGTGCCTCGGTCCGGGCTCGGCCGGAATTCCGAACCGCCGGTCGTGTTCAAGGCTCGGGATGCGGCCGCGTGCGGTCGCGACGCTCTCGACGTCCACCGTCGTGACCACGTAGCCCACGCCGTCTCCGCCGTCGGCGAGCACCTCTCCCCACGGCGATATGACGAGGGAGTGGCCGTATGCGGCACCGCCGCCCGGCACCGCACCCACCGCGCACGGCGCCACCACCACCGCGCCGTTCTCGATTGCCCGGGCGCGGTTCAGCACGTGCCAGTGCGCCTCGCCCGTCACCTTCGTGAAGGCGGCGGGCACCGCCAGGATCTCCGCGCCGGCCTGCGCGAGAGCGCGATAGAGCTGCGGGAAGCGCAGGTCGTAGCAGATGGTCATTCCGAGCCGGCCCCAGGGCGTATCCGCCACCATGGCATGCTCGCCGGGTGCGACCACCGCGGATTCGCGGTACTGCTGGGTGGGCGACAGGTCCACATCGAACAGGAAGATCTTGTCGTAGCGGGCTCGGATGTCGCCCCTGTCGTCGACGAGGTAGCCGCGGTTGACGAGTCGGTCACCAGGACCGTCGACGGCGACGGAGCCGATCAGCGTCCACACCCGGGAGTCGCGCGCGAAGCCGCGCAGGGCGTCGAGCACCGGATGCCTTGCCTCCGGGGCGGCCGGAGGGACCAGCAGACCCCCTTCGCTCTTCAGCCCGCCGCAGTACTCGGGGAGACACACCAGCTCCGCCCCCGCCGCGACCGCGCCGGCGGCCAGGCCGCGCGCCTCCTCGATGGCTTCGTCGAAGGTCGCGAGCGGCCTCGTCTGCACACAACCGATTCGGACTTCGCGTGGCATCGGCTTCCCTCCACGTTTCGCGTCAGAGCCTGGATGCAGCGCCGTTCGGAGGTCTCCGCGCCCCCGTCTCGAGCGTCACCGGCACTCTCGCCAGGATACCGGACGCAATCGGGAGGCCGGTCGGGACTCTCGTGCTCCCGGTAGGCGGCGGGGATTCCCGAGACGCCGCTTCGACTCAGAACTTCTTGTACGCCTCGCGCAACTGCACCATGGGATGGTGTTCGGACATCTGGAACTTGATCAGCAGCTCGCGGGCGATCATGTCGCGGTCCTGCTGGTTGTCGGGCAGCTCGATGTCGTCGGGGACCCGGACCCAGCCGTTGATGTTGCGGTCGAACACCGCCGCGTTCCCCTCCTCGTAGCCCATGTGCACGTCCTCGAGCCAGTTGAGGTCGTCCCAGCCCATGAGCTCGATGTACTTGGCGAGGAATGGGGTCAGGCGGTCGTAGTCCGGAACCAGGTTGACGTCGTAGCGGTAGCCGATGTGCTGGCCGATCTCCTTCTCGCGCTCCGAGTCGAGTCCGTCGCCCGAGATGAACTGGTCGACGCTCTTGATCTCGGAGCCCTTGTAGCTGCTGCCTGCCATGGGTCTCTCCTGTTGGGCCGTATGTCCGATGCGTCCCGGAGGGAGCCGGCTGCCCGTATCGTGAATTTCGGTACGCCCTGCGGAGGACGGAGGAATCGTGCCTCCGCCCCGCACGCCCTACAGGTGGTGGTAGTCCTCGATGCCGACGGTGTAGTTCGTGCCCGCGAGAGGCACGCCGGCCATGGCGGACGTCTCCATCGTGAGCGCCGCGAGATCCTCGGGCTCCAGGCTGTGGACGTTGGTCTTCCCGCAGGCCCGGGCCATCATCTGGGCCTCGATGGTCAGCGTGTGCAGGAAGTTGTAGACCCGCTCCGCCGCCTCGTCGGGGTCGAGCCGCTTGCGCAGGATCGGGTCCTGGGTCGCGACCCCCACCGGACACCGGCCGGTGTGGCAGTGGTAGCAGTATCCCGCCTCGACCCCCATCTCCGCCTCGTAGTCCGACTCCGGGATGTCCTTGTTGCAGTTGAGGGCCATCAGCACCGAGTGTCCGATGGCGATGGCGTCCGCCCCAAGCGCCAGCGCCTTGGCCACGTCCCCGCCGTTGCGGATGCCGCCGGCGTAGATGAGCGTGATCTCGCCCCGCTTGCCGAGGTCGTCGATGGCCCTGCGCGCCTGGCGGATGGCCGCCATGCCGGGCACCCCGGTCTCCTCCGTCGCGAGGTGCGGCCCGGCGCCGGTGCCCCCCTCCATGCCGTCGATATAGATCGAGTCGGGGTCGCACTTCACCGCCATGCGGACGTCGTCGTAGACGCGCGCCGCGCCGAGCTTGAGCTGGATCGGGATCTGCCAGTCCGTGGCCTCGCGAATCTCCAGGATCTTGAGCGCGAGGTCGTCGGGGCCGAGCCAGTCGGGGTGACGCGCAGGCGAGCGCTGGTCGATGCCGGCGGGGAGGCTGCGCATCTCCGCGACCTGGTCGGTGACCTTCTGGCCCATCAGGTGACCGCCGAGCCCCACCTTGCATCCCTGACCGATGAAGAACTCGCACCCGTCGGCGAGCACCAGGTGGTGGGGATTGAAGCCGTAGCGCGACTGGATGCACTGGTAGAACCACTTCGTCGAGTAGCGCCGCTCGTCGGGAATCATCCCGCCTTCGCCCGAGCAGGTCGCCGAGCCGGCCATGGTGGCGCCGCGCGCGAGCGCGGTCTTCGCCTCGTAGGACAACGCGCCGAAGCTCATGCCGGTGACGTAGACCGGAATGTCGAGCTCCATCGGGACCTTCGCCCGGGGTCCGATGACGGTCTTCGTGTCGCACTTCTCGCGGTAGCCCTCGATCACGAAGCGGGTGAGGGTGCCGGGGAGGAACGTCAGGTCGTCCCAGTGCGGGATCTTCTTGAACATCGAGAAGCCGCGCATCCGGTAGCGCCCGAGCTCGGACTTGATGTGGATGTCGTCGATGACCTCCGGGGTGAAGATCCGGCTCTGTCCGAGGACGCTGGTGTTGCGTCCCAGCTTGGTCTTCAGCCCGGGCTCGGGCCGCGGTGCGGTGTCGCTCTTCGCCATCTGCGTGGTCTCCGCGCTCCTCAGCCTCCGCATCCCGGAGGGGAGCGATTCTGTCTGTCAGAGAATCAGCTTCTTCTCGGTCGGCTCGAGGTTGTCGTAGTTCCAGAGCTGCTTGCCGGCCACGATCTTCGTGAAGTGATCCACCCCCTGCGCGGGGAGCAGCTCGTACTGCCCGAGCTTGCGCGCGAGCCAGGCCCTGTCGAGATCGGTGAGCTCGGCCGGCACCGCGTCGACGCCGAGGTCGCGGATGGTTCCGCCGATGTAGATCGTTCCGTCGTACATCGAGTCGCCGAGGTTCTTCCCCGCGTTCCCGCACACCACCATGCGCCCGCGCTGCATCATGAATCCGGAGAACGCGCCGGTGTCGCCACCGACGATGATGGTGCCGCCCTTCATGTCGATCCCGGTCCGCGACCCGACCGAGCCCCGGCATACGAGATCGCCGCCCCGGATTGCGGCGCCGAATGTCGAGCCCGCGTTCTTGTCGATGAGGACGGTGCCCGCCATCATGTTCTCGCCGCACGACCAGCCGACACGCCCGTGGATGCGCACGTTCGGACCGTCGATGAGTCCGACCGCGAAGTACCCGAGCGAGCCCTCGAAGATGAGGTTCAGCCGGTTGAGGATCCCGACGCCGAGGGAGTGCTTGCCGCGCGGGTTGCGAACCACGATGGTCCCGTACCCCTCGTTCATGAGGGCCCGCAGCTTCGAGTTGACCTCGGTGGAGGTCAGCGCGTCGGCGTCGATCTCCGCGCGCCGGTTGTAGTCGACGTCCGGCGCCCACGGATAGAGGAACCGCTCTTCCTCCTCGGGGCGGAAGAAGACCTGCTGCGTCCGGCCCGCGAGCTGCTCGGTGTGCATCCCCATCCCATAGGAGCGATCGTCCTGGGAGCTCATGCCTGCCATACCCGGGTCTCCTCGTCGTAGGGGTCGTAGGTGTCGATCTCCTGGGGGAGGATGGCGCGGATCGCGACCTCCTCGGAGGCCAGCGCGATGAGGTCGTCGCTCTCGTAGAGCACCAGCGGCTTGGCCGCCATGGTGTCCTTCGCCATGCCGAGCTGGTCGCGGGTCGCGACGAGGTAGGTGAAGACGCCGTCGATCTCCCGCACCGAGCGCTCCAGCGATTCATCGAGCGATACCCCGCTCGCGAGGTTGTGTGCGGTGTACACCGCGAGCAGCTCGGAGTCGCAGTCCGACATGAACCGGTGGCCCTTGCGCTCCATCTCGCGGCGCATCAGCCAGTAGTTCGTGATCTGGCCGTTGTGGACCACCGCGACGTCGTTGTAAGGGAACGCCCAGTACGGATGGGCGGACCGGATGTCGACGTCGGACTCGGTCGCCATGCGGGTGTGTCCGATGCCGTGCGTGCCCTCGAATCCGCCGAGGTCGTACTGCCCGGAAACGACGGTGGCGTCGCCGAGGTCCTTGACGAGCTCCAGCGCGCCGCCCAGGGAGAGGATCTCCGCGCCTTCCACGTCCTCGACGTAGCGGGCGAGATGCTCCATGTCGCCGTCGAACGACACCACGTAGCGCATGGCGTACTCGGTGGAGGCGACCCGGTCCCGGACGGTGACGCCCAGCTCGGCGAGCCGGCGATCGACCTCTTCCAGGCGGTCGCGAATCTTGGCGTGGATGTCGAAGCCGGAGGCCATGTCCTCCTGCTCCGCCACCTTGAACCGCATCACGCAGTCGCCCTCGGTCGGCGTGCCGTAGATCGCGAATCCGGTCGAATCCGGCCCGCGATGCCGGAGCGCCTGCAGCATCGAGGTCATCTCGGCGCCGATGCCGCTCACGCCGCCTCTGTGAATGACTCCTGCAATTCCGCACATGTTGGCTTTTCCGTTGTGAGGTTGCGCAGACCGGGGGAGGCAATTCCTCCCGCGGCAGTTCGTACCTGCCGTGCGCCGGTGCGAACCGGCGCACGGCGGCTCCGGTCACGGCAGACAGTCGAGATAGGTGTCCATGTCCCACTCGGTGGTGGTGTGGAGGAACCGCTCCCACTCGTCGCGCTTGTACTCGTCGAACAGGCGGTACATCTCTCCCGGCATCGCCGACCTGATGACGTCGTCCTTCTTCAGCGCGTCGAGTGAGTCGCCGAGCGTCATCGGCAGCCGTTTGACCTGCTTGCCCGCCTCCATCGCCTGGTAGATGTTGCGGTCCTCCGGAGGTCCGGGGTCGATGTCGTTTCGAATGCCGTCCTCGGCCGCCTTGATGATCGCGCCGGCCATCAGGTGCGGATTGACCATGGAGTCGACGGCGCGGTACTCGAAGCGCCCCGGGGCGGAGATGCGAAGGCCCGTGGTGCGGTTCTGATAGCCCCAGTCCGCGAAGACGGGCGCCCAGAACCCCGTGTCCCACAGCCGCCGATACGAGTTGACGGTGGAGCAGCCGATTGCGGTCAGCGCCGCGAGGTGGGTGACGATGCCGCCGACGACCTGCAGTCCGACCTTGCCCGGCAACTGAGGGTCGTCGGTGTCGGGCATGAAGGTGTTCTCGCCGCCGGACAGGTAGGTGAAGTTGCTCTCCATGCCCGGCAGCGCATCCGGGTCCTGGCCGAGGTGCTTGACCGACTCGCTGCCGCCGCGCCAGAAGCTGATGTTGTGGTGGCAGCCCGACGCCGACACGCCCATGAACGGCTTCGACATGAAGCAGGCGATGAGGTTGAACTCGCGCGCGACCTGGGCGCAGATCTGGCGGTACGTGGTGAGTCGGTCCGAGGTGCGCAGCGGGTCGTCGAAGGTGAAGTTGAGCTCGAGCTGGCCCGGCGCGTCCTCGTGGTCGCCCTGGATCATGTCGAGGCCCATCGCCCGCGAATACTCGATGGCCCGCAGGTACACGGGACGCAGGCTCTCGAACTGGTCGATGTGGTAGCAGTACGGATTCGAGAATCCACCGTCGGGCTTGCCGTCCGCGCCGCGCTTGAGCCACATCATCTCGGGCTCGGTGCCGTGACGCAGGTGCAGGCCGCCGTGCTCGGCCTTGAACTGGTCGTGGATGCGCCGCAGGTTGCCGCGACAGTCCGACGTCAGGAATGCGCCCGGATTCTGGCGCTCCTCGCGGTTGCGGAACAGCGTGCACCACAGCCGCGCCACGCGCTTGTCCCAGGGGAGCTGGCAGAAGGTCTCGGGTTCCGGGATGCCGACAAGCTCCTTGTCCTGCGGGCCGTAGCCCAGGTACTCGCCGTGCCGGTTCAGGAAGAGGTTGACCGTCGCGCCGTAGACGAGCTGGAACCCTCTCTCCGCGATGTTTTCCCAGTGGTCGGCGGGGATGCCCTTGCCGCAGATTCGGCCGGTGACCGATACGAATTGCAGGTACAGGTACTCGATGCCGAGCTGGTCGATCTTCTCGCGGACCTGCTTCACCAGCTCGTCTCGTCCGGGCGCTTCCACGAAGCCTTCGATGTCCATCGCCATTCTCTTCGTCTCCTGGTTCTGGTTGCTCGTCGTCACCCGCCTCGACCGCCCGGAGGGGCGGACAATCGGCTTGACGATCCGAAGTGGGTGTCTCGCTCTGGGTCTGCGCGTGGCCTGATCGCTCCCCGGTCCCGTCCGCCCTCGTCGTGCATGCAGGCGGGAATCATGACCAGTTCAGCACCAAAGCTCAACCAATACCCCCCGATTGGTATCCATGATGTCCAATGACTGGTACGCTGGCAACCATTTCGTGCGCCATTCGCGGCCACGATCGGCTTCAGCGTTGCGCCGTGCGCCGAATTTGCGCCGCCGGGCACCGGCATCGGCGGCGCGCGCCTGCATTGCCCGCCGCGACCCGCCTGCCACGGTAGAGCCAATGGTCAGTGAGCATCGACTTCGGCTTCAGGACCTGCCCTACAAGGTCGGGGCGGGCGATATCGCGATCCACGTGCGTCGCCAGATCATCGGCGGCGAGCTGCTGCACGGAGAGCGGCTGCCGCCCGAACGTGCGTTCGCGGACCAGTTCGGTGTTTCCCGCGGCACGGTGCGGGATGCGTTGCGGCGGCTCGAAGAAGGCGGGTTCGTGGAAAAGCGCCCGGGCAGCGGAACCTACGTGACCTACTCCGAAGTCGAGACGGTGTCGATCGCGCAGTCGACGAGTCCGCTCGAGCTGATCGACACCCGCTATGCGCTGGAGCCCCAGATGGTGCGCTTTGCGGTCCTCAACGCCACCGAGCAGGCGCTCGACAAGGCCGAGAGCGCACTCGAGGTGATGGAGCGGAGCGAGTACGATCTCGATTCGTTCTCGTCGAGCGACGAAGCATTCCACCTGGCTCTGGCGGAATGTACGCGCAACGCGATGCTGGTGTGGATCACCAGGCGCGTGAGCGAGGTCCGCAACAACACCGAATGGGCGAGGATGCGGCAGCTTACCCTGTCTGCCGACATGATCCGTCGCTACAACATGCAGCATCGGGAGATATTCGAGGCGGTGCGAAAGCGCGACGCCGAGCGGGGCGCCAGGGCGATGAGGGCACACCTGGACCTGGCACGGCGCTCGCTGGTCAACGCCGCGTCATCCTGATCCTGCGCGGGTTGCCCCGCGCCTCGTTCCCCGCCGTGCGCCCGCCTCGGTTCGGAAGGCCGGCCGAAGTCGACCACCTTCCTCGACCCGCCTCCGGCCAAGGCCAAACGTCCCTGGCCCGGGACGTGCAGGCAGCACGCCCCGCGTCATCGCGCTGCCGGGACTCGCGCCGTGTCCGGCAGCGCGATGGCGCGCCGGGAGCGACGGCTCCGCGGCTACGGGTTCTTCGGATCCTCTTCGGCAATGAGCCGCTTGAGTGATTCCGGACTCCCGTACTTCCGGATCTGATCCTCGTAGTCGCGGTTCTCGCGCTTCGCCTGGATTACGTGCCACACGATCCAGAGCGCCACGCCAATGACCACCAGGAGACCTTCCGAGCCCACCATCGGATAGATGGGGCCGATGTCGGTGATGGTCCCGCCCCAGCTTTCTACGGTTGCCATGGTCGTTTCCTCCTTGGTGGCCGGTCAGGCCTTGCCCGCCGCTTCGTTCTCGGCGTCGATGATCGCCTGCTCCTCGGCCGCGAGTTCCCGGATGGCCGCTGTATCGAGGCCCATCAGCTCGACCTGGCGCGGAATGCGCAGCAGCCCGAACCCGTTGAGGATCTTCGCCATGATCCAGCCCGGCAGGAATCCCAGGAGCCCGAACATGATGAGCGCGCCGACGAAATTTCCGAGTGGGTTGATCGCCGCGTAGCCCTCGGTGGGTGACGACGGGTAGCCCCACAGCACGAACCCCGCGACCACGACCCCGAAGAAGCCGGCGTATCCATGGACGGCGACCGCGCCCACCGCATCGTCGATCTTGAACGTGCGTTCGACCCAGTAGTGGACCTTGTACATGAACACCACGCCGAGCCCCGCGATGATCATCGCCTGGATGGGGTGATAGAGGTCGTTCCCCGCCGAGGCCGCAATGATGCCCGCGAGTCCGGACGAGTAGGTCCAGAAGGCGTCCCCCTTCGAGACGATGTATCCCATCAGCAGCCCGCCGGCGAGAGACATCAGGAAGTTGAACGTGATGGCGGAGAGCGTCGTCGGTCCGAGGTAGATGTTGGTAGCCGAGTAGAAGACCTCGTCACCGGCCTGGATGTCCCACATCGGGATGTTGCAGGCGACGTAGAAGCCCCAGAACCCGGTGTAGATGAGAAACAGGCCGATGGTGACCAGCCACGGGTTGCGCGGGTTGATGTTGCGCGGCGTCCCGTCCGGCGCGAACTTCCCGATGCGCGGACCCAGCACCACCAGGATCCCGAGCGCGAAGCCGCCGGCGATCGCGTGGATCACGCCGCTCGCGTAGGCGTCGTGGTAGCCGAGGAGCTGCACCATCCAGCCTTCCGCATGCCAGCCCCAGGCGGCGTCGATGATCCAGAACACCGAGCCGATGCCGACGGCGAGAATCCAGAACCCCGACGACTTGATCCGCTCGATGACCGAGCCCGACACGATCGAGGCCGCGGTCCACGAGAACAGCAGGAACGCCGCCCAGAACACGCCGTTGATCCGTGCCCAGCCGTTCTCCAGATCGTCCGCGCCGCCCATGTGGGCGCCCATCACCTCGCTCCACGCGACGGCGTGCGGGGCTTCCACCAGGCCGCCGATAATCCCCGGGCCGTTGGGAAACGCGAAGTAGATCCACCACCCGAAGAAGAAGAAGGTGATGGTCACCAGCGGGATGAGCATCGTGTTCTTCATCAGCGTGTGCATGTGGTTCTTGTGGCGCGATACGCCGACCTCGTACATGCAGAATCCCACGTGGATGAAGAACATGAGCACCACGGTGAGCCAGTAGTAGAACTCCGTGAAGATGATTCCCAATGCAGTCAGTTCGTTGTCCACTGCCTGATCCCTCCCTGTGGCTGTGTCCAGCGCGGGATGCGCTGCGCGCTTCACGAAGCGCGACGGGTGGACCGGCACGACGTGACCCGTGGGCCCCTGCGTCGTGGCATGTACATTGAGACCAGTATGAAATGCCGTGTCAATCCCGGGTTCGCACCAATACCCTGGATTGGATCGGAAATGGTCCACTACTTGACGGGCTCGCGGCGATCCAATGGAATTCCCGTCGATGCTCACCGAGCGTGAGTCGATTTCGCACCAGCGTTGAACCGGCAAGGGGGGTGTCGCCGGCATGATTGTCGACCCGGGCATCGCGCCCACACCTGCCAGGCGGGGACCGATTCTGGTTCCGGGTCTTCCCGTGCTTCCGCCGAACGTCGAGCGGCATCCGGTGCCGGGCGGCGGCACGCGCACGGTGACCCTCCACGCCGGAGACGAGGTGACGCTGATCGATCGCGAGGGGCGACAGCCCTGCGAGCTGGTCGTGTTCGACGCCGCGGGTCGATCCGTTCCGGCGCTCATTGGCGCGAGCGGGAGCGGGGCACCGTCGGGGACGCAGGCGATACTTGATTCCGATGACCCTTCCGCGCTGCGCGTGCGGGCTGCGTTCTCGGCGCGCGGATGCGACTTCGGCCGGGCCGACGCGGTGCGGCTGTTCGGCGGCGAGTCGCGTGCCGGAGAATCGGCCTCCTTCACCGCCCACGCCCCTGCGACCCTCGTGGTCAGCGCGCCCGGCGGGCCGATGCCGGTCGACGAGCAGTGCGCGCCGACCGAGATCGTGCTCTACGTCCGCCGCGAGTCCCGTACCAACGAGAAGCCCGCGCACGGGCCGCCACCACCGCTGGCGGAACCGCTGATCGACCTGAACATCCAGCCGGGCCACGCCCGGGGCTACGAAGTCAGGGCGGGTCAGCTCATCCAGATCGTCGACGTGAAGGGGCGCGAGTGCACCGACTTTCAGGCGTTCAGCCTGCGCTCGCTCGATCGGGGCATGGAGCGCGAGATCGATCCCACCACGACGCGCACCCTGATGGGTGCGCTCTATCCGGGACCGGGGCTGTACTCGAAGTACTACACCGTCGATCAGGAGCCGTTGCTGGAACTCGTCCAGGACACGTGCGGGCGCCACGACTCGTTCGGCCTCGCGTGCGCCGCACGGTACTACGAGGACATGGGGTATCCCGGGCATTTGAACTGCTCGGACAACATCAATGCCGAAGGCGAGCGGTTCGGCATCCGCCCGCGCGGCGGATGGCCGGCCATCAACTTCTTCTTCAACACCATGCTCGATGACAGCAATGCCATCGGGATGGACGACCCCTGGTCGCGTCCGGGTGATTTCGTGCTCATGCGGGCTCTGACCGACCTCGTCTGCTTCTCGACCGCCTGTCCCTGCGACATCGACCCCGCAAACGGGTGGAACCCGACCGACATCCAGGTGCGGGTCTACGACCGGAACGAGGACTTCAAGCCAGCCGCGGGGTTCAGAATGACCGCCGACGCCGATCTTCAGATGACGAAGAACACAGGATTCCACGATTGCTTCGCCGCGCATACCAGGAATTTCGTCGAGTACAACGGCTACTGGCTCCCGCAGGACTTTCCCGCTCACGGGGTCATCGACGAGTACTGGGCGTGCCGCGAGCGGGCGGTGATCACGGACCTGTCGCCGCTTCGCAAGTACGAGGTGCTCGGCCCCGACGCCGAGGACCTCGTGCAGCTCTGCGTGACCCGCGACATGCGAAGGCTCTCCGTGGGGCAGGTGGTGTACACCGCGATGTGTTACGAGCACGGGGGAATGATCGACGACGGCACCGTGTTCCGGCTCGGGGAAAACAATTTTCGCTGGATCGGCGGCAACGACCTGTCGGGGCTCTGGCTGCGGGAGCAGGCGGAGAAACGCGGGCTCGACGCATGGGTCAAGACCTCGACCGAACAGCTCGCGAACATCGCGGTGCAGGGGCCGAAGAGCCGGGAAATTCTCGAGAGGATCCTCTGGACGGGCCCCACCTGGCAGACCGTGGGCGAGCTCGGCTGGTTCCGGTTCTCGGTCGCGCGGCTTCACGACTTCCACGGCACGGCGCTGGTCGTATCCCGCACGGGGTATACCGGCGAGCTCGGATACGAGCTCTTCTGCCATCCGAAGGATGCCCGGACCCTGTTCGACGCGGTCATGCAGGCGGGGGAGTCGTACGGCATCACCCCGTTCGGCCTCGGAGCGCTCGACATGGTTCGAATCGAGGCCGGACTCATCTTTGCGGGTTGCGAGTTCAGCGATCAGACCGATCCGTTCGAGGCCGGGATCGGGTTCACGGTGCCGCTGAAGTCGAAGACCGATGACTTCATCGGTCGGGAGGCGCTCGAGCGGCGCAAGGCTCACCCCGGCCGGAAGCTCGTCGGACTCGATCTGGAAGGAAAGGTCGTTCCATCCACCGGCGACTGCGTCCGCGTGGGTCGCGCGCAGGTCGGGGAGATTACGTCTGCGGTGCGCTCCCCCGTCCTGGGAAGGGTCATCGCGTTGTGCCGGATCGACGTAGCCCACGCGGAACTCGGCTCCGAGGTCGAAGTCGGACAACTGGACGGCCATCAGAAGCGCATCCCGGCGCGCGTTGTGGCCTTCCCGCACTTCGATCCGGAGAAGCGGCGCGTCCGTGGAGATTACGGCTCTGTTGACCCGGGCACGGAATCCCGCTAGTGTTTTGGCGGGCTTGAATTCGATGATTATCAAGAAGGTACGTCGATAATCACATATGCTTCCGCAAGTTGCGGATGCATCTTCGCCAAGGAGCAAGCCAATTCTCGACAGGGCGAGTCGCCGCGGACCGGGAATTCGCAGACCCAGAGTTCCCGGTCGCCGATGGCTGATCATCGTGGGAGTGGCCGGTGTGGCGCTGGTCGCCGCGACCGGAGGCGCCATCCTGGATTTCTCTTCGACTCACACGGCGCGGGCGGTCGAGACGACAGTCGTCGATCTCGTGCTTCCGGACCCGGCGACCATGCCGGATCACCTGCCCGACCGTTCGCGAGGTTTCGAGGGCGGTGTCACGAGGATCGCGCTGCCCGAGTCATTCCCGGACCGACCGGCGGAATCGCACATGCATCTTTCCGTTGCGAGCGAAGACACCAGCGCCACGCCTTCGCCCCGGTCCGCTGTCGACTCGCCGGAATCAGAGCACGGCAGCGTCACTGGTGCAGCCGTCGAGACCGTCCCCGGCACGTCCTCAGGGTTTCCGGCCGTCGCGGAGCTCGCCACGCCTGCGGACACGGACGAGCCGCCGGCCATCGCTCCCGATCATCGGGTGACGGTGAACTCCGGGGATTCGCTCTATCTCATATTCAAGCGGCTCGGACTTCCGCAACGCGACCTCGCCCTGATGACGGGGTTGAAACCGCTTGCGAAGAAGCTCGCCCGCATCGCCCCGCGACAGGAAATCGAATTCTACGTCGACACCGAGTCCCGCCTGACGCGTCTCGTCCATCGACTCGATCGGCTCAGGTCCCTTCATGTCTTCCGCGACGGCGATGCGTTCGCATTCGAAGAGGTCGTCGAACCACCGGAACTGGCCGTTGCCACTGCAACCGGCGTCATAGACTCCTCCCTGTTCGAAGCGGGGCAACAGGCGGGGTTGTCGGACAGCCTCATCATGCAGATGGCCGAGATCTTTGGCTGGGACGTCGATTTCGCGCTCGACATCCGTGCCGGCGATCGATTTGTTCTCGTATTCGAGGAGCAGTTCAAGGACGGGGAGAAAATCGGCGAGGGTCCGATCGTCGCTGCCGAGTTCACCAACCGCGGCCGCCGAATTCAGGCCGTTCGCTACGTCGATCCCACGGGCCGCGCCGCCTACTTCTCGCCCGATGGGAGGAGCATGCGCAAGGCATTCCTGCGCACCCCGGTCAACTTCACCCGGATCAGCTCGCGTTTCAGCTTCAGCCGCAAGCATCCGATACTCCACAAGATGCGCGCGCATCGGGGAGTCGACTACGCGGCTCCGAGAGGCACGGCGGTGAAGGCGTCCGGCGACGGGCGGGTCGTCTTCGCCGGACGCAATGGCGGATACGGACGCACCATCGTCCTTCGGCACGGATCGGTCTACACGACGCTCTACGCCCACCTTTCGCGGTTCTCGAAGGGAATCCGTCCGGGGAAGCAGGTCGAGCAGGGCCAGACCATCGGGTACGTGGGGAGCACCGGGCTTGCCACCGGACCCCACCTTCACTACGAGTTTCGGGTTCGAGGCGCCCATCGTGACCCGCTCCGCGTCAAGCTCCCGCAAGCCGCGCCGTTGGCCGAGGGTTATATGGACGACTTTCGGCACAAGGCGAAGCCGTTGCTGGCAAAGCTCGATCTGACCGCTCGCACCGCCATCGCAACCGCGGACTGAGACCCCGTCCGCGCGTTGCGCCCGCAGCGCCCGCGTCCGGAAGGCCATGCCGCGCCGGCGAGACGCGCTCGGAGCCGCTCCGCGACGCCCTTGGCCAGGTACCGCGTTGCGGGTTCGCCCCCTCGGCTCCCGCCCGACGGTGTTCCCGCCGCCCTTGCGCTCGCGTCGCGACGCACCTCCCGCGAAGCCCACCGGACCGGGGGCGCTGCCACACCCGGTGCGTCCCCGAAAAGCCGCTTGATCGAGGGGTTCGCGTGTGTATAATGCGCCGTCTCGCTCAGGGGGTTCTCCCCCTCGAGCCGCTCTTTTACAGCATAGTCAGGTAATTTGTGTGGGCGTTTGCGCTGGTCGTGAGCTCCAAATGGAGACCATACGGCGCGATACGCTCGCATTCAGCGAGTCATTCCGTCGAGTCGAGACTTGATCGCTCACTTCGAGCGGTCGCAACTCTCAAACTGAAGAGTTTGATCCTGGCTCAGATTGAACGCTGGCGGCATGCTTAACACATGCAAGTCGAACGGCAGCGCGGGGAGCTTGCTCCCTGGCGGCGAGTGGCGGACGGGTGAGTAACACGTGGGAATCTGCCTGGTAGTGGGGGACAACCCGGGGAAACTCGGGCTAATACCGCATACGCCCTACGGGGGAAAGCGGGGGACCTTCGGGCCTCGCGCTATCAGATGAGCCCGCGGCCGATTAGCTTGTTGGTGAGGTAATGGCTCACCAAGGCGACGATCGGTAGCTGGTCTGAGAGGATGATCAGCCACACTGGGACTGAGACACGGCCCAGACTCCTACGGGAGGCAGCAGTGG
>MKWU01001867.1_pt1 | contig 34340 bp, 40 predicted proteins | sample 809101 | NCBI WGS metagenome assembly MKWU01 (sample SAMN05860141, study PRJNA318959) | sponge metagenome | host: Aplysina aerophoba | place: Slovenia: Piran, Adriatic Sea, Gulf of Piran | collected 2013-05-07
TCGGCCGTGGCATCCTTGCCGGCATTGGCATTGCCCTCATTGCCATGATGATCGACCGGGTCGTTCAGAAAGTCAACCGGATGTAACGGCAACCTCCAGCCTCGACTTTGCTCTGCTACATTTCTTTTTAGAACCTATCTGGGGAAAATCCGATGAGACGCTTTGGACCGAGCTTGCTTGCTGCTGCTTTCCTCTCCGTCACGGGACTTCATGTCCAAGCTCATGCCCAGGAGAAAGTCACCATCTCCGATTTGAATTGGACAGGGGCAAAGGCCATTGCCCACGTGATCAAGGCGGTGATTGAAGGTCCACTGGATTCCGAGGCTGAGATTATCCCGGGGCTGAGCGATTTTGCGATTATTGCAGAAGGGATGGACAAGGGCGACGGCTCGGTTGACGTCTTCACCGATACCTGGCTGCCCAACCACCAGGACATCTGGGATAAGTTTATTGTAGAGTCGCGAACCATTGCCCACAACGAGCCCTATCGGGTTACCCAGGCAACGTTTGTTCCTCACTACATGGCTGATCGGATCCAGTCGTTTGACGATCTGGCCAAGCCTGAAATTGCCGCCCTGTTCGACAAGGACGGCAACGGCAAAGGCGAGTATTGGGCAGGCGATGCCAATTGGGGTTCAACTAAGCTTGTGCAGATCAAATTCGAGAGCTATGGTCTCAGCGAGCTGTGGGAGCCCGAGATTTATTCCGATGCAACCTTCAGGGCGCAGTTCAAGGCTGCAATTGTTGCTGAAGAGCCTATTCTTTTCTACTACTGGACGCCAGAATGGATCCACGCAGCGTATGATCTGGTCCCCCTGGAAGAGCCGAACCGTACGGAGGGCTGTGAAGATCTTAAACTAGGTCAGGAGGATTGGTTGGAAGCATCCACCTTCACCTGTAAGTATGATGATGCAAGAGCTTATGTAGCCTATTCCAAATCCCTTGAACAGCGGAATCCCGTTGTAGCAAAGTTTTTGTCGCAAATCAAACTTGATGCTGATGTGATCAATGAATGGATCCTCAAAATTGGACGTGATAACGAGGATCCCCAAGATGTTGCCGAGGCCTGGATTCAGGCAAATCCGGACACGGTAAATGAATGGATTCGTTAAGAACTTGAAGAAAAAGCCTCCAAGCGTCGGACTGAGTTGGCGGCACAAGGATTGTTGAGAGGGCATCAAGAGGGGACGATTTCCCTTTTCTCCTGATGTCTCGATATGAGGAACGGATTGGGGTTCATGCACATAACTCCACCAAAGCGGAGCCAGCGCCAATTTCACGGATCGTAGGAGTCTTCAACGAGAACGCTCCTCCCCGTGCAGCAGCCCCAATCCCTGAGGCCGGAACGTTAAAAGCTGCGTTCACATCGGCATTCGCCTCGTGTCCGCAGCCTGTGCATTCGAATTGCGACGGTGACCCCGGTCCTGTCGTTAAGCATTCGCTCGACCTTGGCCCACCCTGTATTCGGAACGGAGCTGTTCAGCCCGGATTCGGCTTTGACGTTGGAGCCGGAGTTTTCCACGGCGCCGGTAGCACTGGCGGTCATGCCCTGAGGATCGAGTTTCTCCAACCCAGGGGACGAGTTGTGCTGGCGACGGCTCTGGTGAGCCGGTGCCACCAGGTGTTGCCGATGCTTCGGATTCTGCGGTCAGCTTCCCGATTCACAGCCTGGTCCTGTGGCGGCGGTTGGAGACCTTCTTCAAGCGGGCCTGCTTGCGCTGTGCCCGCTTGAGTCCGGTGTGCTCCACCTTGGGCTGAGGCTTGCCGGTGTATCTCGGATTGCCATCGCTGTAGACCGCTGCCACCTGTCCACAGTTGCGGTTCATGGCGGCCACCATGTCAGGCTCGGGACCCGGAGGTCGGTCCACCTTGTAGCAGACGGTGGCATACCACTTGCCCACCTCAAAGACCACGTCAACTTTCACGGGCTGACCCTCGGGAAGGGGGTTGCCACCGTGGCGCCGTAACCCTACAAGGCCAATGACAGATAGCCTGAGGTGGTCTCCCTTGATCCCACACCCCGCAGGGATGGTGAACCGAGGCTTGTCCCGACCTCCGGCCTTGAAGCGGGGCTCTGGCAACAGCAGAGGAATACTCCTTCAGCCAGGGGGAACTCCCCACTGTTGTGGAGTTCAGTGAAACCCTTGCACAATGAGAAGAAGTTATACGCCTCCTCTGGTCGTCCATCGATACCACCTGAACAGCTATTGCTGGCGCTGTTGCTCCAGGCCATCTACGGCCTGCGTTCCGAGCGGCTCTGTTGAAACAGTCGGACTACAATATAGTGTTGTACCGCTGGTTTATGGGATTGGGAGCAGACAATCCCGTCTGGCGTCGGGCCGGTTTCTGCAAGAACCGGGAGCGACTGCTGAACCAAAAGGTGCTGGCGTTATTTCCGGAGACGCTGACGGGCATGGAGGAGGTGAAACCACTGCTGAGCAACGAGCGCTTCTCGGTGGACGGCACCTTATCAACCAGTTGAGCGGCGGTACCGGATCATGCTTGCTCTAGCAGCCGATCTGGCGCGGAGGACCTTTCCCAAGACCGGATTTATCGTATCCACCCCCAGCCCGTAGGTGGCTGACAGCCGTCAATCGGATTGCATCGTAGAGCTTCGACGGGAGCGAGGTGCCAAGCGGCCTGGATCAGACCGCGATCTTCGCCAAGGTCCTGACCGCGTGCCTCGGGAGGTTGGCTCACTGGGGTGCAATGAACCAGCTACTTTTATATCTAATTGCCAGGCCGCCTGAAATAACAGGCCGAGATATATGTCAATGACTTCACCAGTGTCAAGACGCATGATGGTTTGGCGGACCTCCGCGTCGCTCCAATCATTCATGAAGCGTAGAGCAGAGAGAGCAGTGTACTCGCGACTGATATCCATGCTGAGCCAACGGCGGCCGAGTCCCTCGGCTGCGTGACCCGTAGTGTTTGATCCAGAAAAGAGGTCCACGACCAGGTCTTCCGGGTCGGTAAGGAATTGAATGAAGAACTGTGGCAGTGCGCTTGGAAACCTTGCAGGATGACTTCTTCGGCCCAGCATGTTGCACAGTCGCAGATAGCTTGTGTTGCTTTCCGTATTCGGAATTTGCAGCAGGTTCGATGGAATCGCGCCTCCATTGTCTCTGGCAAAAGCCCTTGCGATGTCGTGCCCTGAAGGTCTCTCTTTCGGTTGGTAGAACCTGTTGGGATTCTCAAGCAACGTCTTCATCCGCTTCGAGTACGGTACTAACACTCGCGTAACGTCCGCTTTCGGCTCAGCCGATCGGGAAAACCACCAGACTGTGTTTACGGCGTCCTTGGCTCGAATCTTGCGCTTGTTGACCCATTCAATCGGCGATGGCAGCTTCGACGGGTTGAACCAGAAAAACTCTTCTGCCAGTTCGTAGCCAAGGCGATCGCAGAAGTCCAGTAAGACGTGATAGTTATAGAGTGAGCGTACTGGCTTGCCGCGCTTGTAAGCCCCGCCGAGGTCGAGAACGAAGCTGCCGCTATCCTTGAGTACACGGTATGCAGCTTCTCCAAACCTTCCTAGCCATTCGACATACTGATCTTGCTCTTTATTGCCGTATGACTTTTGTCGTAGCAGTGCGAAGGGAGGGCTAGTCATGATCAAATCCACGGACTGGTCCGGCAGGTGAGCTAGTAGTTCCAAGCTGTCACCGCATAGCTGAAGGCCGCCGGACGTCCGATACACCTCTTTGCCTTGCGGGAAGTCAAAATTCATTGGGTATTGCCTATATCAGGAAAGCCTGCAACTGGTTGCAGTTCCCAGCGCCGCGCTATCCAACTTTCAGTGAACGACCACAACACAGTAATTGCGTAGTGAAGCTCCGGCGCCGTTTGCTGTAGATCCGCTACCGCTCCTGCAAGATGCTTTCCGGGTAGGTGGCCAGCTAGCCCAACAGTCCAATTGGAGGGGTTCCCCCCGGCAAACTGTGCGGTAAGCGTATCGATGGCGTCGGTTGGTAGCGCCCCGTGCTGACGCAGCGCCTCGGCACATCCGGCTGCGATAGCAGGATCCGCTTCCTGCAAACCGGAGAGAAGCAAGGGGACTGCGTCTGAATGCAGGCTGACGATGCCCTCAAGGGCTTCTTCACGGAGGTTCGGATCAATATCCCTAAACGCCTGTACAAGGCGCTGACATGATTTAGAGTCACCGATGCAACTTAAGGACCAAGCTGCAGCACTACGTGCAAATTAAGGACGTTTAGCGTCGTCCAGGATAGTGCTCAATATCCTCACACACTCATGGGTGCCGGCTTCTCCCAGGGAAATCACGGCCTCAAGCTGAATCTGTTGATCAGGATTCTTCAAGTATGGCATAAAGAGAGCTTCCACTCTCAGATCGCAGACCGCAACGAGATACGCTGCAGCCTCCAGCCGAATGTATACATCCTCTTCTTGATCGCCTTCAAGACTAGCAATGGCTTTGGTTAGAGAGTCGCTGCGCCTACGTCGGAGCCTTGCCAACTTTACGCCAGTGAATCGTTGAGTCCGTTCGCGGGAAGCCAGAAGCAGCGAAAGTTGAGGGTCAGTCAACTCGTGGGTACAACGTAAGTCATTATCGACTTCCGGCCTGACTCTCGATGCAATAATCTGATTGAGCGCAACTTTATCGCCACAGTTTACTACTATTTGCATTTCCTTGGGAACCGTCTGCGTGTGACGATGTCCATCGTAATCTCTGACGATTGTGATCTTTTGACCACCAACAGCTTCAACGAAGCCGTCCCGACGGGAAAACCGCGATTTCCAAAAGATACTGGTTTCCGATCCTTCGGTCACACCCTTGGTCGACGCGTCGTCATGCTGCACGTCTTTCAACTGGCCGACTCGTACATAATTTACCTTGCCCCTCCGGATCTCGCGCCACATAGAAGAAGCTGGAAGCAGGCTTGAGGGCGAGAGGTGGCATGGTCACAGTTTAACTGAACTGATAGATGACACGTAGTAAAACCTCTCACAACCCCAGCCGCTGCCAAATCCGATCCAGGTTTGTCTGGTGCTGTCGGGGAGAAAAACAGGCTGCCAGGTTCTCCTGGTTCAGGTGGTTTTTCACCCGTGGATCGGCGGCCAGGCTGGCTTGGAAGTCACCACCGGGCTGGTTCCAGGCGGTGTGCGCATGGTGTTGCACCAGGGCATAGGCCTCCTCTCGGCTGAGGCCGGCAGCCACCAGCGCCAGCATGACTTGCTGGCTGAAGATCACCCCGCCGTAGACGGTCATGTTGCGGAGCATGGTCTCGGGGTAGACCACCAGACCAGCCACCACAGCAGTCATCTCCCGCAACATGAAGTGGAGGGTGATGGAGCAATCGGGCAGGAGCACCCGCTCGGCGGAGCTGTGGCTGATGTCCCGTTCATGCCAGAGGGGCATGTTTTCCAAGGCTGCCATGGCATAGCCCCGCAGGAGCCGCGCCAGGCCGCTGATGCGTTCACTGCGGACGGGGTTGCGCTTGTGGGGCATGGCGGAACTACCTTTCTGCCCCTTGGCGAAATGCTCTTCCACCTCCAGCACGTCGGTCCGTTGCAGGTTGCGGATCTCCGTCGCAAAACGATCCAGCGTTGACCCCACCAAGGCCATGGTCTGCACGTACTCGGCATGGCGATCACGGCTGATCACCTGCGTGCTGACGGTGTCGGGGACGAGACCCAGTTGGGTGCAGACCAGGGCTTCCACACGGGGATCAACGTTGGCGTAGGTACCCATGGCCCCACTGATCTGACCGACTGCCACCACCTGCTCCAGTCGGGACAGGCGCTCCTGGTGGCGCTGTATCTCCGCCAGCCAGCCAGCCAACTTGAACCCCAAGGTAATGGGTTCCCCGTGGATGCCGTGGGAACGGCCGATCATGGTCGTGTGCTTGTGGAGTTGAGCCTGTTGGCGGATGGCGTCCTCCAACTGGCCGAGTTCTTGTCGCAGCAGTGCCACCGCCGCCTTCATTTGTAGAGCCAGGGCAGTGTCCAGCACGTCGCTACTGGTCATGCCCATGTGGATGTAGCGTCCTGCACTGCCCACCTGCTCGTTCACGTTGGTGAGAAAAGCAATGACGTCGTGATGCACCTGGGCTTCAATCCGGAGGATCCGCTCCACTTGGAAGCCGGCCTTGGCCCGGATGTCCTCCATGGCTTCAGGGGGAATTTGCCCTAGTTGGCAATTAGCCTCGCAAGCCGCCAGTTCCACCGCAAGCCAGTGCCCATAGCGGGCTTCATCGCTCCAGACGGCTGCCATCTCCGGGAGGGTGTAGCGTTCGATCACAACCTGGCCACAACACAGTGGATAACTTACCGACTCCCTGAGGGGAGACCACCAGGCCGGGATTCAGGATCGGGATCACAACACACTGGCCATGGGACAAGGACGGATGCGGCTGGATCAGCTTTTGGTGGAGCGAGGCTTGGCCCCCAGCCGCCAGCAGGCCCAACGCTGGATACGGGCGGGCTGGGTGCGCAGTGGCGCCCAAATCCTGGACAAGCCTGGCCAGTCCGCCCGTTATGACCTTGCTCTGCAGGTGCAGCAGCAGGCGCGGTTTGTCTCCCGTGGGGGCGAGAAATTGCTGGGAGCCGTCCATGCGTTTGCCCTGCAGGTGGCTGGGCGCACAGCTTTGGATGCCGGCATCTCCACCGGTGGCTTCACGGATTGCCTGCTCCAACAGGGCTGCCGGCGCATCTATGGGGTGGATGTGGGCTACGGGCAGGTGGCGTGGCGTCTACGTCAGGATCGGCGATTGGTGCTCAAGGAACGCTGTAACCTGCGTCACCTCACCCCCGCAACGCTGTATGGACCCGATGAAGACTGGGCCGATCTGGCGGTGGCCGATCTTTCCTTCATTTCCCTGGGCCTGGTTTTACCAGCGCTGAAGACCCTGCTCAAACCACCCCAGGAGGCGGCTGTGTTGATCAAGCCCCAATTCGAGGTGGGGCGGGCCTTGGTGGGTCGTGGCGGGGTGGTGCGGGACGCCCGGGCACAGGTCAGCGCCATCAAGGCTGTTCAGGCCAAAGCAGACTGTCTCGACTGGTGTGCCGTGGGGTTGGCGGCGGCACCCATCAAAGGTGCTGCCGGTAATCAAGAGTACTGGCTCCACCTGATTCGGTCCGACAAGAGCGAAGGACGACATACTGTTGAACCCGAACAGGTGGAGGCAACGGTTCAGGCAGCCCTTGGTCAAGACACAACCAGGGCCTGAACCTGAACCGGAGCCCGTCTCCTTAGAGAGCGGTGCCGTCCCGGTCACCGGTGCGAATGCGCAAAACACTCTCCACCGGTGAGATGAAGATCTTGCCGTCCCCGATCTCACCCGTGCGGGCGGCATTTTGAATGGCATCCACCACTGTTTCCAACTTGTCGTCGTTCACGACCACTTCCAACTTGAGCTTCTGGAGAAACTCAACGGTGAATTCGGAGCCGCGGTAGCGTTCCACCTGGCCTTTCTGACGGCCAAAACCGCGCACTTCGGTCACCGTCATGCCCACAATGCCGGCATTGACCAAGGCAACCTTCACATCATCCAGCTTGAAAGGGCGGATAATGGCTTCAACCTTCTTCATAACACGGAAATAGAAAATAGGGATGCAATGGGGAGAGTCGACCCGATGGCGTGTGCTCAGGCTTGTGGCAGCGGGCTGGAGCAGACCACGCCAGCAGCGGAGCAATCAGCAAGAAATGTGGACAGGGTGTCGGGCTCAAGCTCGACGCGCCCAGCCGCCAAGGAGTCCCAGTAGCAAGTTTCAAAGTGCAACTGGAGCCACAGCATTCCCAGAGCACTATGGACGGAAATTCTCTGGACAGGGGGAGAAGAGAGCCCGGCAGAGGCTAAAGATGCCGAAGATATGGAAGAAGCCACACCAGCCACCGGGCTCAGGAACAAATCCATTGAGGAAAGTGTTGATTTCCTTGCCATTAGGTGGGGTGTGGCTTCCAATTTTCAGTAGCTACGGCTACTGAATCAGTGCTTCAGCGCTTCGGCGATACGAGTTTGATAGACCGTACCCCTATAGCTCACGCGTACAGGCTGATCCGATAGAGCATCAGCCTCGTGACGAGGAGCCTTGTTGAAATGGATGCCACGGTAAACGTGTTCCACAGGTTGATCGCTGAGATCAGAGCGCTGGTTGGTGTCGTAATCAACACCACGATACTTGAGTTGGACCATGAGAGAGACCTCCACAGAACGGGCAGTGCCAGCCATGGGCTGGCGAAATCCGCTTTGTTAAAGAGGTGCGTTGCTTCACCGTTGCGGTTTGGCTACTTCCAGCGCACCTGAAGCCGTAGCTGTGGATGCGCCCAACGTTTTGTCCTCGCTCTCACAGATAGGCCTTCTGCACTGTTCATGACAAGCATTTTAAGGACTTCTTGGGAAATCTTTAGAAAGAATCCAGAAATGAGGCTCTCCTGGTCCCTTGTAGCGTGAAGGTCGTCGCCCCTCCTGGACTGTCCACCCGGCATGACAGAGCGCCAAACCACCACGCCCCGTTACGGGGAGCGGGCCATTGCTGCCGCCGAGTTGATCTGCTTCGACAATCCCAACCCTGGCCGCCCCTACCACATCGCCATTGAATTACCGGATTTCACATGCAAGTGCCCCTTTTCCGGCTATCCCGACTTTGCAGTCTTGCGCCTTCGTTACCAGCCTGGTCCCAAAGTCCTGGAACTCAAGGCCCTCAAGCTCTACGTCAACAGTTGGCGAGACCTCTGCATTTCCCATGAAGAAGTGGCCAACCGCATTCTGGACGACTGCGTCGCGGCCTGCTCACCCCGCTGGATGGAGTTGGTAGCTGATTTTTCACCACGGGGCAACGTTCACACGGTGATTACGGTTCACCATGGCCAGCCTCGGTGAGGGAGTCCAGCAAGCGGGGCAGTGCCTCGCCAAAACTCACCACGTCCCGGTTACTGATGCCCGCCACATGAAGGCGGCCTTGGGCGGCAACAGCCCAGAGCTTGCGGCTGGCCAGGACACTCAGGCCACCCCCCAGCAGTGCCACGGCAAATCCCGTGTAGACCAGAGGAACGCCAGGATCCCGCTTGATCAGCAAGCCACTGGCAGGCAGCACGTGGGTGATACGGATGGGTAGTCCATTCACGTCCAGTGGGGGACCGTCAACCCGCAGCGCTCCCAATCTCTCCCCATCGCTGTCGTACACCAGTACAGGCCCCTGTTCGCTGGCAACGGTGAGCAACACGGGGCGAGATCCGTCCGGGTGCGTTGGCAGGGCCAATCCCCAGACCTGCTCCCCCAGGCTGGGCAGAGCCTGCAACGGAAATTGCAACTGGGGGCTCCGACCCATTTGTAGTGTCAGCGCAGCCACCTGCCAGTCAGCCTGATACACCGTCACCCCACCCATGCGGGCAGGATGGTTGACACTGATGTCCACATGGTGCGTGGTGGCCGGTGCGGGGGTGGAGAACAGCAGTCGAGAGTGGAACTGCCGAGCCTGGCCGCGTGCGTCTCGATCCACGGAGAAGTCCTGCAGTTGAATCGACAGTCGGGTTTCCCCTTGACGGTCCACCAAGTCCAAACTCCGGCCAGGCGCCAGAAAACGCTCCAGTCGTTGCCCCCCCACTGCGCCCCAGGCGGCGCCGGTCATCAGCACAATCAAACCCACATGAACCAGAAGGGGACCGCTCCGGCCGGCGATCACCCCTTGTCTGGCTGCCAGGCGGCCTGTCTTCCGTTGTACCTTCCAGCCGCGCTGTTGCAGGAGTCGGGCCAGGTTTCGGAGGCTTTGGGGTCCTGCCTCACGGGTGAGACCAATGCTGTATTGGCTCAACTGATGGGGGTGCCGGTGGTCCACCCACTGCAGTCCTGATCGCAAGGCAGGCCATTGGCGCCGGATACTGCATGTGGTCAAGGAGGTGGCCAGTAGGGCCAGCAACACGAGAAACCACCCACTGGAATAGACGTGATCCAGCCGTAGAGCCAGAATGGGTGCCGCTGTCAGCAGCCCCAGCCAGGGTTGGGCGTCGTAGTGGTCGTGATAGGCGCTGGCGGGCTCGCCCTGGGGCAAGGCTGTGCCCAGGGCGCTGGCGAGGGCAATGAGCAGCAGCAGGCCGATGGCCAGCCGCAGGTCGCCCAGCAGGGCAAGCAGCCGTTGTCCGGGGCGAAAGATCCGTGCAGCATCAGATGCCATGGCTTAAGAAAGCACGGGAAGCTGCGAAAGCAAAAGGATGCTGCCAACCGACACCAGGACGGCGCCGCTGAGACGGGGAATCCACTGGGTCCAGGAACGGAGCGCCAGTAGTCGGGGCAAGGACGCGGCAGCGGTTCCCACCAGGAGGAGGGGCAACACTTGTCCCACCCCGAAGCCAGCCAGAAGCACGGCGCCCAGCAGGGGACGGCCGGCACTGCCAATCCAGGCCAGGAGAACGGCCAGGACAGGCGTCGTGCAGGGGGAGGCTGCCAGTCCAAAGGCCAGACCAGCCGCCATGGGGGCAAGTGCCGGTGGAATGCGGCGATGGATCCATTGCTCTGTCGGTCCCGTGGGCAAAGCCATAGGTAGCAACCCCAGGAGGTTGAGACCCATGACCAATGCCAGACCGGCCACCAGGGCCATCACCAATGCAGGAATCTGGCCATAGATCCTGCCCATGAGGGAACTGAGGAGACCCAGCCCCGTCAGGGTGGCAACAATGCCCGCTGCAAACGCACTGCTGCGCTGCCAGGGGTGCAACTGGCCGGGACCGGTTCCCGCCAGAAACGCCATGGTCACCGGCAGAAGGGAAAGGGAGCAGGGACCCAGGGATGTGAGCAGCCCCAGTAAGCTGACCACAGCCAGGCTGATGGGCCATGGGGCTGCGAGGCTTTGGCTCAGCAAATGTTCTCCCCAAGGAGAAGCGCCAGCGAAGCCGAAACCCACCACAGTGGCGAGCAAAGGCAAGAGCCTGATCATGCTGTTCTTGTTGAAGAGCCTAGCTTTTTTCCGTACGCTCCAGATTGGTGCGGATGAGGAGCCCTGCCGTGGTCAGACACGTGAGCACGGCGCTTCCTCCATAGCTGAACAAGGGGAAGGGCAGACCTGTGGCAGGAACCACACCCGTGGCCACGGCCATGTTGAGAATGGCTTGACCCACCAGGAGGATGGTGGCCCCACTGGCAACGAGTCGAGACGTCCGGTCCGAGCTGGTGTAGGCAACCCGTAGGCCGAGAAAGGTGAACACCAGCAGAAAGCAGAGCAGAAGCAGGCAGCCGACGAAGCCCAGTTCTTCGGCATAGACCGCAAAGATGAAATCCGTGGTGTGGAAGGGGAGATGGTGGAGTTTCTGGGTTGACAGCCCGAAGCCGGCGCCGCTCATGCCCCCTGATCCAATGGCCAGAATGCTTTGGATCAGTTGATAGCCACTACCCGTGGGGTCCGACCACGGGTTCAGGAAGGTACGGATCCGCTGGAATTGATACGCATTCACCATGAGACTTGTGAAACCTGCCCCCAGGCCCAGCCCGGCAATGCCCATGAGTCGGGGCATGGGGAGGCCGGCAGTAAAGGCCATGAGCCAGAGCAGCAGCCCCAGCAGGGTTGCCGTGCTGAGGTTGGGTTGCTCCAGGATCAAAGCCAGAACCACGACGAACATCCCGGTCCGGAAGACCTTCTGAACCATTCGGTGGCGATGCCAGTTGGAGAACAAGACAGCGGCCTGGAGAACGACCATGGGCTTGATCAACTCCGAGGGTTGCATCTGCACAGGCCCAATCACCAGCCAGCGGGATGCACCGTTGATGGTGACTCCAAAGAAGATGGTCAGCACCAACAACGCCAGACCGGCCAGCATGCCTACGGCGCTCAGTCGCAGCCACTGGCGCAGGGGCAGGCGTACAGTGATCAAAAGCAGGCACCAGCCCATCAGCATCCAGAGTGTCTGGCGCTTGACGTAATACAAACTGTCGCCAAGCTCTTGTTGTGCAGACCACCAGCTTGCGGATGCAAGGACGAGGAGTCCCACCAGGCTCCAGAGCGCAGTCAGCAGGAGGAGCAGTCGTGCGTCCGCTGGCCAGACGTCAACGCGGGAGTTGGACGTTGGCTTGATCGTCACGACCGTCTCTCCAAATCCCCGGCACGGAAAAAGCCTGGTTTTGCCAGGCTTTCCATTGGAGGTGGCTCGGTGGGGGTGGTGGACCAGCTAAAGACCGACGTTATCTTGCTGGCGACCCGCACAAAGCTCAACCTTGAGAATTTTCCCCCCTTGCTTCTGGATGCGCTGCTGCTCAGCGAACCAACTGTCATAGGGAACCCACTTGGTGAAATAGGTGTTTTGCAGTTCCCGCTGGGCGCGGATGTTGCGCTGCGTTGGTAAGCAAGCGGTGATCTTGAAAAGACGCATAAAATCGTTCCTCACTGCGGGATTCGATCCGCCAGACGTTTAGCCGCCCAGGCCGGAGCAGATGTAGTCGAAGTAAACACCCATCTCCTTGCCGGCATCGGCACCCACCAGGGAGGCAGTGACTTGCTTCATGGCTTGGATCGCCTGCACGGTGGCACCGATCGGCACACCCAGAGAGTTGTAGGTCTCGCGGAGACCGTTCAGAACCCGCTCGTCCAGGATGGAAGTGTCGCCAGCCAGCATGGCGTATGTGGAATACCGTAGGTAGTAATCCATATCGCGGATGCAGGCAGCGTAGCGGCGGGTGGTGTACATGTTGCCGCCGGGACGGGTGATATCCGAGTAGAGAAGGGCCTTGGCCACGGCATCGCGGACAATGGCGGAAGCGTTGGCGCTAATGGTCGCCGCTGCCCGTACCCGCAGCTCACCGCTCCGGAAGTAGGATTGCAGCTTGGACATGGAGCCATCGTCCAGGTAAAGCCCTTGGACGTCGGAGCAGTTGATGACAGACGTGATTGCGTCTTGCATGGCCTGAGAAGCGTGGGGGAATAGATTTGAAGAGTCCGGGGAGAAAATGCGGCGGCCTCAGGACAGGGCGCCAATCACATAGTCGAAGTAAAAAGATGCCTCATCGGCGTCCTGACCACCAAGGAGGGACAGGGATGCAGACTTCATTTCACGCACCGACTCTACAATCGCATCCAGGGGAGTGCCCAAAGAGCGGTACATTTCACGGGCGCCGATGATGCCGATTTCCTCAATGGGGGTGACATCGCCGGAGACAATCCCATAAGTGACCAGACGCAGGTAGTAGTCCATGTCACGCAGACAGGAGGCAGTCATGTCTTCCCCATAGGCGTTGCCGCCGGGAGAGATGACGTCAGGGCGCTTCTGGAACAGTTGACTGCCAGCCTGCTTGACGATGCGCTCGCGATTTTCGCTAAGAGCATTCGCTACTCGCAGCCGCTGGGCGCCGCCAGAGACAAAAGACTTGATTTGATCCAGTTCACCGGGGCTCAAGTAGCGGGCCTCGGCATCGGCGTTGATGATCGAATTGGAGACGATGCTCATTCAGTTCGGCCTCGAAGCGTACGGTCTCTCGTTAAGAGGACCAGGTTTTAGGGGGATTGGAAGGGTTAAGGTAAGCTGAACGGGTCATGGATGACCAGACCGGAAGAGCCACCTTGGCCAATGCCTAAGGGAGATTAGGCCACTTGGAGCGGTTGGGAACGGTCACATCCCTGGTTCTGTAACAAACGCAAGGAAAGTAAAGTTTGATTGCCACACCACATGCAAGCCATTATCTTCCCTGACGCGCTGATCCGCCTCGTGTTGTCACTGGATAGCAAAAATTCGGCCCTGTAACGCTGCTCCAGCGGTTGCGGCTCATTGTAGGAGGCTTCACCTTGGCCAAGGCGCTGCAACGTTAGGAGTCCCGGATTTCCAACTTCCCGGGTTTCTCACCTTGAAACAACGCCTTGGCATAGGGTTTCAACGCATCGGGCTCAAGGCCGTGGGGTGATGCCCGCGGGACCCCCATCCAGGCGAGCCGTCCGCGTGATCACGGCCTGACTGCGACCGGGGAACGTCCGGGTTCCTTCCACCACGGGCACGGTGTTGTCCCCAAAACGCTCTTTGTACTCAGGTGCATTCAAGAGAGCGGCCACAGCGGCTGCCTGACCAAGACGAGCCTGTTGGTTAGCAAACGTGCCGGCCTCCGCCTGGCTGGGGGAGCGGCCCTGAATGGCCATGTACGCCGCATCCGCCGCCTTCAGCGCCGAGAGGGAAGACAGTCGGTTCCGGAACAGAGAGCTGGCACTCACCTGCGCAATAAAGCCGGACACCGTGATGCGTCCGGAACGGAGTTGAGACTCAGCCGAGGTTAGCCGCTCGTCAGCAAGAGGAACCCGGCCCAGGAGTTGACGGTAGGCGGCGTTGACCACAACTGTCAACTCCTGTTCACTGGGGTTGGGAGGGAGGCGGAGCTTGACCGGTTGCGACGTTCGTCTCGGTTGCCCAGGCGCCGAGAACAGACCCGTGGCGGGGGTAAACAGCAGATTTGTCGGGAGATTGCGCATGGGCACTCCCTTGAGAAAATCCGGCAGGGCGGCCCGGCCGCTCACCCTGGCTGTCCAAGGGGGTGGCTCCACGTCCGACACCGTGCTGGTGGTGGGTTGAGCGCCCGCTGGAATCCCGGCAAATGCCGTTGTAAAGCTGGGCGTGTTGTAGGTACGCGGGAGAGTGTCCTCGATGGAATAGGGCACTGCGTCCTCCCCAAAACGCTGCAGGTACTCATCACTATCGAGATAGCTGTCCACCTCGGCTACCACACCCTTTTCTGTCACCAGGCGGGCATGGACGGCCACCTCCTGCTGATTGGCCGGAGGTCGTCCCAGCAGGTGGCGGAAGTTGAAGGCCACAAACTGTTGGGGGTTGCAAACCTCGAAATAGCGGCTACGGTACAGGCCGCTCAGGGCAATCTCCCGCACAAACTGCCGCACAGTGATGGTCCCATGGGCCAGTCGGGATTCCGCTCCGGCGAGCCGTTCGGATTCCATGGGTTGGATGTTGCCCAGCACTTGGCGATAGGCAGCGCGGATCACCTGTCGGAGTTGACTCTTGTCGCCGCGGCTGGTGAGGGACACCACCTCTTTGCGGGGAAGCGGGAGCCCCCGCACAAAGCGGGGCGTCGTCACCGACGGCATGACCGTGATTCGGGCCGCAAGGAAGGGACGGACGCGGTCCACGCCACGGCGTGGCAAGGCGCCGCTGTACTGGAAGCCCCTGGCTGGGCGCCGCTCGGGCCGCCGCTGGCCACGGAGAGGATTGGACGTATCGCCCACATAGGGAATGTTGTAATCCGGTCGCAAGCCCGGAACCTGGCGCGTTACCCGGTCCGCCGGGGTGATGTAGCGCTCGTAAGGAACCGTGTCCTCCCCGAAGACCTGACTGTACTCCCGAGAGTCCAGCATGGCATTCACGATGCCATAGAAGCCTTTGCGGGAGGCCGCGTCGAAATAGGCGTCAATTTCCCAGCGGCCATAGGTGGGGCGTCCCAGCAGGTGTCGGTGGATCACCTCAATGGCCTTGACCACGTACAGTCCGTCCCAGTAGCGCTTGCGGAACCTGTTGGAGCAGGCCACCACCCGCACAAACTCCCGCAGAGTGATGTCCCCGTTCTCCAGCTTGACCTCTTCGCTGGAGAGGCGCTCCCCCTCATAGCCCAGGGTGCCGAGGATCTGCCGATAGACGGCTGCCACCACCGCCTGGGTGGACGATTCGGTGTAGCGGATGCTGGGCTGCCCGCCCCGGCGAGGGATGGACGCTCCACCCGTGGCCACCTGCTGCAGGCGGACCACCTTGGGTCCCGATGTGGTGGGGCGGGGCTTGCGAGAGTCCGCTGATCCCATCTGGGCGCTCAGTCCGGGAGCACTGCCCACAAACAAGCGTCGACTGTCGTATCCAAAGCCTGCGGCCAGCGTTTTGGGGGCGTTGGTGCTGGAGGGGAAGACGGCGCCGTACTGATTGGCCAGCGGATCGTTGGCGCCGCCGTAGGCATGCTGATCCGGGAGGGGACGGCGTTGGCCGGAAAAGCTGGTCACATACTGGGGAGACCCCTGAAAGCGCGCCGCATAATTGAAAAGTTTGCGGTTGGGACCCCAGTTGGCGCTTTCCTGGGCCTCTTCTCCCAGATCCCGCAGGTAAGGAACTGTCTCCTCGCCATAAACGCGGCCGTACTCAGCGGAATCCACAAGGAAATCCACAAGGGCGCCTTGTCCGCCACTGGAGACCACGGCAAAGGCCTGACGGAATTCCTCCAGGGTGCTCACACCGCGTCCGAGGAAATGGCGGAAGGCCAATTCCACCGCCCGACTGTTGGACTGGTTGTTATAGAAGTCTCGACGGTACAGGGAAGAGTGACCAATACTGCGCACAAACTCCCGCATGGAGATGCGCCCGTTGCGTACGTCGGTCTCCGGAGCAGCCAGCCGCAGGGAGTAGGCCTTTGCCACGTCCCGCTCCAACACCTGGCGATAGGCTGCCCGGACCACCTCGGCCTTTTCCCGACCCGAGAGTCCTGGCCGCATCACGTAGCGGCCTGGTAATGCGGCCGCAGCAGCATAGCTTTCCGGAAGCTGGAGTCCTTGGGCCACCGCACTGCCGGGGCGAAGGCGGGGAGAAGGGCCGCTCTCGGAGAGTTCCTTGAGCAGGACGTTAAAACAGTCCACCACCAACTGACGGCTCTCCGGTTCATCCCGAAACACGGTCGCTGCCGCCGCCCGCATTTCTTGCAGGGCCAGCAGTGTTGCTGGAATGGAGCAGCCTTTCTCCAGCACTTCCCGCAATCCACGGGCATTGACCACCAGAATGCTGGGGTCGCCTGCCACAACGGCATACCCCACATAGCGCAAGAACCAACCCAAATCCCGAAGGGACTTGGTCATGCGCTCCTTGCCATAGCGGGAAACGTCAATGGGGGCAAAGCCTGCCGGGGTGACCACAGCCACGTCCCCCGCTTGGCGAAAATTCTCCAGCAGGCGCGTGAAGAGACCCCGATTGGAACCGGTCGGTTGGGCAAAAGTCTCAATAGAACGGTCAAAGGCTTTCTGCTCCGACCGTCCTTCCGGAAAGTCTGCCTCCACACCAGGCACAGCCGCAGTGCGGCTTGGGGGCTCCTCCAGGTAGGCCAGGGGTGTCCCGCCCGAGAAAATGCGGTTTGCTGCTTGGGCGATAACGGCCCCAGCGTTGGCGGCAAGGCGACGGGCAATGTCAACCCGTTGTTGCCCACCCTGGAAAAAATTGATCAGCCGATCCAACTCGGTGCGATCGGGGAAGCGATCCTGCTGTTCAGCCTGACGCAGGCTGGAAAGCGGCAGGGTGTCATACAACTGCGGTGAAACGCTACTGCTGCCACTGCTGACGGTCACGGTCATGAAGGAAAGGCTCCGATGCAGCCACGGCCTGATGGCTCAGACTTTCTATGTCAGAACGCTACGCTGTCGGTGTGGGGAACCAGGGAATGAGTGAACAAATATTTGCAGCGCCAGGGGGTATCCGGAGATGGTTCGCTATTGACACTTGGTGCCGCAATCTCCTCACTCCATGACCATGGCTGATGGGGCCACGCCCCGAGTACGTGATTTCTACAACACGTTCCCTTATCCGCCAGACCCCCTGCAGGACGGGCCGCCACCGGGCTACAATTGGCGTTGGTGTTACGCCACCGCCTATAGCCACTGCACCGGTCAGGCGCCTGATCCCCGCCAGCCCCTCCACATTCTGGATGCCGGTTGTGGCTCCGGTGTGAGCAGTGACTACCTGGTGCATCTCAATCCCGAGGCCCGGGTGACCGCCCTGGACATCAGCTCCGAAGCCCTGGCTGTGGCCCGGGAACGCCTGCGGCGCTCCGGGGGTGAGCAGCGCATCCGCTTTCACTGCGTCAGCTTGCTGGAGGCTCCTTCCCTGGGGCGGTTTCAACTCATCAATTCCGTGGGTGTTCTGCATCACATGGCGGATCCCGCCGCCGGCCTTGCGGCTCTGGCCATGGCCTTGGCAGACGGAGGAATCCTGCACCTGTTCCTCTATGCGGATGGGGGCCGCCGGGAAATTCACGGAACCCAACATGCTCTGCGGCTGCTGGGTGTCCAGGCAGATGGAACGGGGGTGCAGTTTGCCCGTCAGCTCATTGCCCAGTTGCCCGAGCAAAACAGCATCCGGCAGCGCCATCAGCAGCGCTGGGCACTGGACACGGTCGGTGATGCGGCTTTTGCCGACATGTATCTCCACCCCCAGGAGACCAGCTATAATCTGGCGCGGCTCTTTCGGCTGATGGAGGGGTGCGGGCTGGAGTTTCTGGGCTTCAGCAATCCTCGGATCTGGCAACTGGACACCCTCTTACAGGGGGAAGCCCTGGAGCGTGCCAAGGCTCTGCCGGATCGGCAGCAGTGGCAGCTCATCGAGGCCCTGAACACGGATATCAGCCACTTTGAGTTTTTCCTCGGAAAGCCACCCCTGCCTGCCCACGACTGGAACCGTGATGAGGATCTGTGGGCCGCCACCGCCCAGCGCAATCCCTGTCTGTGGGGCTGGCCCGGTTCGCGACTGCTGGGGCCCGACCTGGAACCCGTGGATCTTGACCAGGAGGACCTGGCCCTACTGAAGGCCATTGACGAGGCGCCGTCACAACCTTTGCGACATCTGGTGCGACATCTGGGGGTGGATGCCGATGGCGGCAGAGGTCAAATGCGCATGGGGCAGCAGGTCAGGGCACTCTGGCAGCGCAGATTGGCGCTGCTGCGTCCCACGGTCCACTGAGCCCGGGTGTTAGAGTCCTTGCGCATTTGCCTGTGAAGCAGCTCTGTGGACAGAACGGAGGTGAACCACGGGTTGGCCATGGCAGCGTCCTCTGAAGACCTACTTCAGGCCCATGAAACAAGCCTCTGGCGTGACCAGTTGCTCCATCGCCTCGCTGGCCACAGCCTGCCCCCGTCTTCCCTTGGAGATCGTGGTGGTTGGGATCGGTTCATGCCGTCTGTTCCCCGGTCCTCTTCGCCGGTGAAGATCCCGGAGGGCAACCCCGGTCCCATGGCGGAATTTTTCCGTCTTCGGCAACGGGTTCTACGCCTGACGCTGAGCGTCACCATCGGCGCTGGCCTGCTCGCAGGCCTGGTCTGGGATCTGCGGACGTGCTTCAGCCTTCTGGCTGGAGCCGCTGCCGGGATTCTCTACCTGCTTCTGCTCTCACGTTCCGTGGAACGGCTGGGCAAGCGCTCCAACAAGCTTGGGAAGGCGCACCTGGCGGCTCCCGTTCTGCTGTTCATTCTGGCCCTTCGTCTGCAAGGGCTGGACTTCTTGCCGGCCTTCTTCGGCTTTTTGCTCTACAAGCCGGCCATTCTGCTCATCGCCTTCAGCGATCTGACGGGTTCCAATGAGCCCAAAATCTTCGTTTCCGGTTCCCCCTCTGCCTGAGTCATGCTGCTGCAGACCCTTCTTCCCCTTGCCGAGGCTCTCCCGGCCAGTGATCCCGAACTCATGGTTGAGGAAACCCATGGTCTGGAGATTGGCCAGCATTTTTACTGGCACCTGGGCCAGCTTGACCTTCACGGCCAGATCTTCCTCAGTTCATGGATCCTCATTGGCGCCCTGCTGAGCGTTGTGGTGGTGGGGACGCGCCGGATGGCGCGTCAGCCTGCCGGACTGCAAAACCTTCTGGAGTTCCTCTGGGACTACATCCGCAACCTCTCCCGGGAACAGATCGGCGAAGCAGCCTACCGGGACTGGATGCCCTTCATTGGCACCCTGTTCCTGTTCATCTTTTTCTGCAACTGGGGAGGCGCCCTCGTGCCCTGGCGTCTGGTACGTCTGCCCTCTGGTGAACTGGGAGCACCCACAGGAGACATCAACACCACGGTTGCCCTGGCACTGCTGGTCTCCCTTGCCTACTTCTATGCCGGGTTGAGCCGGAAGGGTCTGCGGTACTTCGAGTACTACGTGGAGCCCACCCCCATCATGCTCCCGTTCAAGATTGTCGAGGACTTCACCAAACCCCTTTCCCTCTCCTTCCGTCTGTTCGGCAATATCATGGCCGATGAGCTCACCGTCTCCGTGCTGGTGCTGCTTCTGCCCCTGTTTGTGCCGTTGCCCATGATGTTTCTGGGCCTGTTTACCAGTGCCATTCAGGCCTTGATCTTTGCCACCCTGGCGGCCTACTACATTGGTGAGGCGGTTCACGAGGAGCACGCCTGAAGCGGTCTCCTACGTCGATCAAAATCATTGCGCGCGGTCCGAACGCCTCGGGCCCCTTCCTGTCCCGAGGAATGTTCCAGGCGCGCCTCCAACACCCGCGTAGCATCTGCGCACCCCCAACCATCATCCCCTCAATCATGGAATCCTTTATCCCCGCAGCATCTGTTGTCGCCGCCGGCCTGGCCGTTGGCCTGGGGGCCATTGGCCCCGGCATTGGCCAGGGCACCGCTGCTGGTGGGGCTGTTGAAGGCATTGCCCGTCAGCCTGAGGCCGAGGGAAAGATCCGTGGCACTCTGCTGCTCTCTTTTGCATTCATGGAATCGCTCACCATCTATGGCCTGGTGGTGGCCCTGGTGCTGTTGTTTGCCAACCCCTTTTCCTGAATTGTGCGTCAGCAAGGCGTTGCGGCAGAGATAGCCTGAACCGCAACCTGTGCTTGTCCTGAACCACCGTCCATCCGACTGTTCCCAATGATCAGCTGGTTCCCACTGGCCGAGGCTCCTGTCCCTGAAGGCGGCCTCTTCGACTTTGATGCCACCTTGCCGCTGATGGCCGTTCAGGTGGTGATCCTCACGTTCATCTTGAACAAGCTGTTCTTCCAGCCTGTTGGCAAGGTGGTTGAGGAGCGGGAAGGCTTTGTAACCACCAGCCACAAGGACGCCAAGGAACGACTGGCTCGGGTGCAACGCCTTGAACAAGACCTCAAGGCCCGGTTGCAACAGGCTCGTCACGACGCCCAGGCTGTCGTTGCTGCGGCTGAAGACGAGGTGGCCATGCTTCATAAAGCCGCCTTGGCGGAAGCCAAGGCCTCTGCAACCAGACTGCGTGAGCAGGCGCGGGCTGAAATCGATGCCCAGCGGTCCGAAGCTGATGCTGTTCTGGCCAAGGAGTCGCGTCAACTCGCCGATTTGATCATCCGGCGCCTGGTCACCTTCTGAATCCACCAATGCTCATCGTCGCCTCCGCCACCATGATGGCCACCCCCCTCTTGCCGGCAACAGAAGGTTTTGGCGTCGACCTTGACCTACTCAACGGCAACCTGGTCAATCTGGCCATCCTCATCCCTGTTCTGGTTTGGTTTTTGAAGGGATTCCTCGGCGGCATCCTCTCGCGCCGCCGCGAGGCAATCCTCCAGGACCTCAATGAGGCTGAATCCCGTCTCTCTGCAGCGACAAACCAGCTTGAGAAAGCTCAGGCCGAACTGGCTGCCGCCCGGGAGACCGCCCGGACCATTCTCAGGGACGGCCAAGCTCGCGCCGATGCCATTCGTGCCGAGGGGGAGCAACGCACTATCGCCGAGATGGCTCGCCTTCAAGATGAAGCAAAGGCCGATACGGACAGCGAAGCGCGTCGCATTAGCAACGAACTGCGCCGCAGCACCGCTGAGCAGGCTATTGCCCTGACCCTTCAGGATCTTCCTGACGCGCTCTCTCCCAAGAAGCAGGCAAAGCTTCTGGAAGCCACCATCAACTCCCTTGGCTAGACGATGCCCCTCCTCAACACCATCGCTACGCCTTACGCCGAAGCACTGCTGCAAATCGGAAACCAGAACGGCACCAGCGACGATCTTGCTGCTGATGCCAGGGCTGTGCTTGAAATCTGGATAACCTCGGACGTCTTGCGAGATGCTCTGGGATCCCCGATCCTTGAACCGGAAACCCGGAAAGCTGTCATCACAGCATTGTTTCAGGAGAAGGATGTGGTCAAGCAAACAGCCAGCCTCAACCTGCTCAAGCTGTTGGCTGATCGCCAGCGCACCAGTTTGATAGGGGCGGTTTTTGAGCGCTTCCTGGAGCTTTACCGCAAGGCAAAAGGCATTGCCCTGGCCCAGGTGACCAGCGCGACGCCACTCACCCCGCAGCAGGAAGACCAGCTCAAACGAAAGGTTCGGACCATGGCGGGTAGTGCTGCCGTGGACTGCTCCATCACCGTTGACCCTTCTCTCATCGGTGGTCTGATTGTGCGCATCGGTTCCCAGGTTGTCGATGCCAGCCTGTCCGGACAAGTTCGTCGCCTCGGTCTCAGCTTGGCCAAAGCGACCTGAATCCCTCCCAACCCAATTGCCCTTCCCCACGCCCCAAGCCATGGTTTCCATCCGCCCTGACGAGATCAGCGCCATCCTCAAGCAGCAAATCGAGGACTACGACAAATCCGTCTCAGTCAGCAATGTCGGCACCGTTTTGCAGGTGGGGGACGGCATTGCCCGGATCCATGGCCTGGAGCAGGCCATGGCAGGCGAACTGCTGGAATTTTCAGACGGCACGGAAGGCATTGCCCTGAACCTGGAAAGTGACAACGTGGGCGCCGTGCTCATGGGCGAGGGCCACGGCATTTCCGAAGGCAGCAGCGTCAAGGCCACAGGCAAAATTGCCTCCGTCCCCGTGGGTGACGCCATGCTGGGACGCGTGGTCAATGCCCTTGGCGAAGCCGTGGATGGGAAAGGGGCCATTGAAACTACGACCACCCGTCTGATCGAGTCTCCGGCACCGGGCATCATCCAGCGTCGCTCCGTCCATGAGCCCATGCAGACCGGTATCACAGCCATTGATGCCATGATTCCCATCGGTCGGGGCCAAAGGGAGTTGATCATCGGCGACCGCCAGACCGGAAAAACCGCCATTGCCATCGACACAATCCTGAACCAGGCGGATCAGGACGTGATTTGCGTCTATGTGGCCATTGGCCAAAAGGCTGCCTCCGTGGCCAACGTGGTGCAGGTGCTGCGGGAGCGGGGCGCTTTGGCGTACACCGTAGTGGTGGCAGCCAGCGCCTCGGAGCCTGCCGCTCTCCAATACCTGGCCCCCTATGCCGGTGCAGCCATTGCCGAACACTTCATGTATGACGGCAAGGCCACCCTGGTGATCTACGACGATCTCTCCAAACAGGCCCAGGCTTATCGGCAGATGTCTCTGCTGCTGCGTCGTCCGCCTGGGCGGGAAGCCTATCCCGGCGATATCTTCTACTGCCACAGCCGCCTCCTTGAGCGGGCCGCAAAGCTGAGTGATGCCATGGGCAAAGGCTCCATGACCGCTCTGCCCATCATTGAAACCCAGGCTGGAGATGTGTCGGCCTACATCCCCACCAACGTGATCTCCATCACCGACGGTCAGATTTTCCTCTCTTCGGACCTGTTCAACTCCGGTCTTCGCCCAGCCATCAACGTGGGCATCTCGGTGAGCCGCGTGGGTGGCGCCGCTCAGACCAAGGCCATCAAGAAAATTGCCGGTACGTTGAAGTTGGAATTGGCCCAGGCGGCTGAGTTGGCGGCCTTCTCCCAATTTGCCTCGGACCTGGACGCCACCACCCGGGCCCAGTTGGATCGTGGTGCGCGTCTGCGGGAAATGCTGAAACAGCCCCAGTTCAGCCCCTTGATCCTGGCGGAGCAGGTGGCTCTGGTGTATGCGGGAACCAAAGGCTTACTGGATGACGTGCCTGTGGAGCAGATTCAGGGCTTTGTGCGGGAGTTGCGCGACTACCTCAAGACCAGCGCCAAGGACCTTGTTGAGGAGATCCAGACCAGGAGGGTCGTGTCTGCGGAGGCCGAGGGCAAGCTCAAAGCTGCCATCGAGGCTGTTAAATCCACCATGCTGGCTGCCGTTTGATCCGGTCAGGTCCTCAAAACTTTGCTGAACCATGGCCAATCTCAAACAAATCAGAGACCGCATTGACTCGGTCAGAAACACCCGCAAGATCACGGAGGCCATGCGCCTCGTTGCAGCAGCCAAGGTGCGCCGCGCCCAGGAACAGGTGTTACGCAGCCGCCCCTTCGCTGATCGCCTGGCGCGGGTCCTGGAAAATCTCCAGTCCCGGATGGCCTTTGAAGCCGCGGACGCTCCCCTGATGAAGCAACGTGAACTGCGGACCGTCACCCTGGTTTCCATTGCGGGAGACCGGGGGCTCTGCGGCGGTTACAACGCCAACGTCATCAAGCGAACAGAGCAACGCTGCCGGGAGCTGAAGGCCAAAGGGTTGCAGGTGAATCTTCTCCTGGTGGGCCGCAAAGTCAATGCCTACTTTGGCCGCCGGGACTATGACATTGTTGACAGCATCGAAAATCTGGAGCAGGTGCCCACCGCCGCTGAGGCCAGACAGATTGCCAATCGCCTGTTGCCCTTGTTTCAGGGTCGAAGCACTGACCGGGTGGAAGGGATCTACACCAGATTCATCAACCTGGTGAGTTCCAGGCCTGTCGTGCAAACTCTCCTGCCTCTGGATCCCCAGGGCATTGCCACTGTGGACGATGAGATGTTCCGTCTCACCAGCAAGGGGGGGATGATGGAGGTGGAGCGTGGCTCACTCCCCAACACCCAGCCCAAGCTTCCCTCCGCCATGGTCTTCGAGCAGACTCCTCTGCAACTTCTCAATGCACTCCTGCCCCTCTATGTGCAGAACCAGGTGTTGCGTTCCCTCCAGGAAGCAGCCGCATCAGAGCTGGCCAGCCGCATGACGGCCATGAACAACGCCAGTGATAATGCAAAGGACCTGGCAAAAACCCTCACGTTGGACTACAACAAAGCCAGGCAGGCAGCCATCACCCAGGAAATTCTTGAGGTGGTGGGTGGTGCTGCCGCCATGGGTTGACCTGGCCAATGGACACCTTCACCGTCACTGTTCACCTGCAAGGGAAAGCGCATACCTTCCCTTGCCGTGAGGATGAAACGGTGTTGGCGGCGGCGGAAGCGGCCGGGATTGTTCTGCCCTGCTCCTGCTGCACAGGATTGTGTACCACCTGCGCCGCCCTGCTCAAGCAGGGCCAGGTGGCGCAACCGGACGCCATGGGTGTGCGGGATGATTTACGGAAGAAAGGCTTTACCCTCCTCTGTGTAGCCTACCCTCGCAGTGACCTGCAGTTGGAAGGTGGCCAGGAAGATGCCCTGTACGAAGCCCAGTTCGGTCAATATCAGACGTGATCGCTGGTGGCGGCGGGTTCGAGAAGGGCATGGGCCATTCCACACCGCGGTTGCAGAAGGTGTCTCTGGAATTGATTCTGGAGCCCGGCCCTCTGCTGAAGCCCATTGAAGAGGCCTTGGCGCAACACGGCGTACCACTCCGTTGGGCCATCACGACCTGTACGGCGTTACCAGAGGGGCAGCGCTGGATCCGGCTGGAAGCAATGGTGCTCCATTGCAACGCGTAGTCATGGGCGCCCCACCAATGCCTACGGTTCTGATCATTCCCACAGGGATTGGCTGTCAGCAGGGAGGTTTTGCCGGGGACGGTCTGCCGGTGGCGCGCCTTCTGGCGGCCGCCAGTGGCTGCCTCGTCACCCATCCCAACGTGCTGAACGCCGCCTCCCTGTACTGGCCTGATGCCCACATCCACTACACGGAGGGTTGGGCCCTGGATCGCTTTTGCCAAGGTCGGATGGCCCTGCGGCCCCACCATCGCCATTGCCTGGGTTTGCTGTTGGATGGTGGTCTGGAGCCGGACTTACTGGAACGTCACCGCCAAGTGGCTGCCGCGGCACGGTTCAGCCTGGGCTTACCCATAGGTTCCGAGGTGGTCACGCCGGAGCCGCTCGGGGTACACCTGGAGCAGGGGGCAAGTGGCATGAGCTGGGGTGGCCTGAACCGTGTTGACATGTTGCTGGAAGCCGGCCACCAGCTTCAACACCGTGGCGCTACGGCTGTGGCCGTGGTGACCCGCTTCCCTGACGAGTTCCCCACGTCTTCGATGCTGCAGAACTATCGCCAGGGCAGAGGAGTGGATGCCATGGCCGGGGCAGAGGCGGTGATCAGCCATCTACTGGTGCGGGAGTTGGGGCTGCCTTGCGCTCATGCCCCGGCTGTACGCCCACTGCCCTTGCTGTCGGATGCGGATCCCCGTGCAGCGGCTGAGGAGTTGGGTTACACCTTTCTGCCGTCCGTGTTGGTGGGGCTGAGTCGCGCGCCCCAACTCATTCCCGCTGCCGCTGCACGGGCGGGTGATCTGCTGGTTCATCATGTGGGCGCCATGGTGGCGCCCCACGGCGCCATGGGCGGACCGGCAATTCTGGCGGCAGCCGAGCGGTCGATCCCGATCCTGGCGGTTCATAATCCCTCCCAACTGAAGGTCACTGCAACAGCCTTGGGTCTGGATGGGGTCATCAACGTTGCCAGCTATCAGGAAGCTGCCGGCGTGGTGCTGAGCCTGCGGGAGGGCCTGGATCCTGGTGCATTGCAACGTCCCCTGGGACAAACTGGACAACAATCGACCAGGAGCTAATGCCCAGGAACCTCCAGCTATGCATTGTGCAGACCATCCCGCGGGAGGGGTCTGGCCTCATTGGTCCTCTGGCGACGGAGCGCGGTTGGCAACTTGAGGTGACGCAACTCTGGACCGATCAACCTCTGCCCCGGCCACAGCCCGGTCAGGCATTCCTGCTTCTGGGGGGACCGGCCAGCGCCAACGACCGCCATGGACGAATCCCGCAGTTGGTCCGTCTCTGTCAACACTTGCTGGAACGGCACATTCCCGTCATGGGTATCTGTCTGGGTCTGCAAGTACTTGCCAAGGCCAAGGGGTGTGTGATCCGTGCTGCCCGGCAACGGGAGCTGGGTTGGCTGGATCCCCAGGGGCAGCCATGGACACTGCATCAAAGCCCTGCTGGCCGCAATCATCCCCTCCTGCACGGTTTGCCCGACCCTCTACCGGTGTTTCAGTTGCATGGGGAAGAGGTGGTTCCGGAGCGTTCTATCGAGACCATGGCCAGCAGCCCTCTCTGCCACAACCAGATTGCGGCCCTTGGCCCTGCAGCCTACGGGGTGCAAGGCCACATGGAATTGGATCAGGACATGGTGGAGCGTTGGTTTGCCGAGGACGACGACTTGCGCACCGTTGCCCAGCAGGTCCGGTTCAACGGGGCTGGCCTGGAGACACTGATGCCGCTGGGTCGGATGTTCTACGGAAACTGGCTCACCTTGGCGGCCGAGCAGTTGACTTCTGCTCAGGTCTCGGGGCATTCGGAGGACTCGGCATCGGGATCCGGTTGCCCGGAGCGAATCAACATGGCGCGGCAGCGGGCACATTCCGCCTCCGCCTCGTCCAGACCCATGGCCTCGATGAGCCAGACAAGCTCTTCCTGCTCGTCATCGTCGAGATTCAGCCCATAGCGGTGAGCCAGAAGGACAGCTTGCTGGTGTTGACGGCTGTCGGGAGCGCCGGGTTCGGTCAGGCTCATATCAACTTGCGTTGGAATGACGGAGCCAGTTTAGGCGGGGTCGGCCCGGCAACCTTTATGACAGTTGGTAAACGGCCCTCGTGGAAACCTGAATCAAACCTGAAATTGGAAACAGGTCTGTCGAGACCATATTCCAACTCCAAGGAGATTTATGGACAAACATGCTGTTCCCAACCGTCCCCCCACAGCGCCTGCTGGCGCCACCGGCTTGCGACTGGCGCCACCGGGACTTCTTCAAGTTACCCGCTGGAAGCATCTCACCGAGACCCCGGTCGTAGGCAACGAGGATCCATCCGTGATTAACGCCAACCCTGAGTAGTACCACACCTATGAAGACAGTTGAACTGAACGTCCTGTTGATTGCCTGAAAAGCTGTCTGCCCGGTCTGTAACGCTTCAGACCAGGGCAGCAGTTGGGAATCGTTGTTGCGTCCGACAGTCGCATTGGACGCGGGTAGTGTGGCACGCTTTAGCATCCGCTCCCTCAGCGGATCACGGGCAATGGGGACGTTCATCCACTGAAGATGGACTTCCCTCCGTATCTTCCGTATCTTGTTCTTCGATCTTTGGATCCCAGCCCTTGATCATCTCTTGAATGCTGTCAATGAATACCTGGAAACTTCCGGATGTGTTGGAATTGGGCGATAGCCTGGAACCAATCTCCCTTGATCCAGATATTTTGTGATAGGCGCCGCCCGTGATCTTTTCCAGTTCACTGGCTGGTGAATAGATCCTATCGGGTATGCGATACTTGCGCTTTTTTTGATATTGAATCAAGTTCGGAACGTTGAGGGCATTTTCAACTGCAGCAAGATCACCAAAATACCAGCTCTCCAGCTCGCGGCAGATGATCCTGACAATCACATGATCTTGCTTTGCCTGGGGACATCTCTCAACCAGCTCTGCTTTTAATTTCAAGCAATCCGAGCTGTCCTGATCGCACATGACGATAAATACTGTATTCGGGGTTCGCCAGCCGCTCAAGTGGCGTTTCATCTGGCGCTTCAGATCCTGCTTGCCCTCGAAGACCGCATACTCCACCTGCACATCAGGGGGCAGTAGGCGCGGAAGTAGCCCCTTCAGCATTTCTTTTTCAGACCGCCCCTCCAGTAAGAATGCAAGGATCATCCTTCCGGTTCCACCCCCTTGAAAAAGCCCTGTTTCCACAGGTGCCCCATGCGGCCACCATCAGCCATATACGCCGCTACCTGCTGATTGTCGCTTGCTCTGTGAATCGTGGTATACCCACCGTGCTTTTGCAGCCAGAACACCTCCTCCAGGTGTGCGGCGTTGAGGAAATCAGGCGAATGGGTCGAGATCAATACCTGTCCCCCCTTTTGGGCATAGGCGCGAAACTCTTCAACCAGTTCCTCCAGAAGCGTGGGATACAGTTGATTTTCCGGCTCCTCAACGCACAGGAGGGGGTGCGGATCAGGATCGTAGAGCAACGTCAGATAGGCCAGCATCTTGATTGTGCCATCAGAGACATGGCGGGCAAGAAACGGATCTGCGAAGGCTTCATCCTGGAATTTGAGCAAGACTCGGCCCTCCTCTGTCTGCTTGGATTCCACTTGGGTGATGCCGGGAACCCGTTTCTGGAGGGCGTTCTTGATGGTCGAGAATACCTTGGGATGATTGTCGTGAAGATATTCGATCACAAGCGCGAGATTCTCCCCCTCGCGGGACAAGTGTTCGGCATAGCCAGCCTCTGGCTCGACTCGGGCGCGGCTGATGTGGAAATCGGACACGTGCCAGCGCTCGATCAGGTTGCCCAGGGCAACCACAGCAGGGAAGCGTTCAAACTGGGCCAGACCCTTGATGGCCAGCAGGTCAGGGGATTTCAGGGTCTCCTGCTCCTCACGATCAAGGTCGGCTGCCTTCTTCACCTCTGTGACCTCATTGGTGACGGCGTACCCTTTCCCCCGTTTGAAGTCCAGGAAGTGCCATGGCTTACCGTGTTCTCCTCGTCGATAGCGCAAGATTTCACGCTCCACTATCGGCTTACCGCTTCTATCAAGGTTGATCGAGACGCTGTAGCTGACAAGCGGCTGCCTGGGCCGAATACGATAAGCAACCTCAAGCTCGATTGGCCCATCACAATTGCGGCTACGCACCTCATGGAAGCCGCGGCTGCCGCCGAGCTTGGCCAGAGCAGTGCGGACATTGGTGTTCATGGCATCCCGCAAGAAGCCAAACACGGAAAAGAGGCTGGATTTGCCCGTACCGTTGGCGCCAACCATGGTAACAAGCCGTGGGATGTGCAGCATCTCCACATCGCGGAAAGCTCGGAAGTTGCGAATGCGAATGCGCTCAATCTGCATGGTTGAAACCGCACTGGGTCAAGTCGTTGTGATGGAATGACGCCGTGGTTGAACGCAAGCCTAGCAGAGAAGGGCATGGCGAATCTGCGCCTTGCAATCATGACCTCCGACGCACCAGCGGTGGTGAATCAAGGTGGTCGCCCTCAAACAAGGGAAGGCATCTTGAGAAATCGGTCAGCTTCCCCGTGGAATGCCCTCCTGCCACGAGAACGTCAATTTTGGCACGGGTTTGCATGGGTCAGCAAGCTTTCCAACCAAGGAAAAGGCGGTTTTTCCAGGTGCCCTGATGTCGCGTCTAGCCGGATTGTGATCCGGAAGGAACCTTTGAAGTCGATCATCTGATTGCCAGTCATGACTTTGTCTGTGGTGCCGTAGCTGAATGACTGCTCAGTCGCGCCTTCCTTTGCTGCCTTCTCTTGCCCTGCATTTTGGAAGCCAACGGAGCGTACATTTTCTCATACAACATCAACAAACGCTCCACCCTCTCCCGTTCGGAAGCAAAGCCTAAGCGCCGATAAAGCCGATCCACAGCCCGATCCAGCGCCCTATGGGCCTTGCGGAGATTCGGCGGCTGGTGTCCGGATCATAGAGATCAGCCAGGCTGGCGCCAGGATGGGCAGCGTGAGCATCCAGCACGGCTTGAGCAAGCGGTTCCAGTTTCGACAGATTCTCTTCCTTGAAATGGGTGCAGTCTACCCATGCAAGCTGTGCCCGTTCAGCCTGCTGGCCAGGATGAAGATAGAGGAAAAAAAGAGACTTGTTCGGAGATTTCTTAAGTTATATGTTTCGTATGATTATGATGATCGGAGTCATCTCTCCAATGAAGAATTATATTCCCGTTGTCTTCTAATTTGATGGAAAAATGTACAATTGACTTTATATTATTATTTTCAGTTGCGCTCCGACATTCAGAATCAATTTTCTCTGCATTTACCATAAAAATTGATAGATCTCGAATAAACTTAGAACAATCTTTTGCATGAGTACTGAGTATTGCTTCATAAGAATTATCAGACGCATTAAGACCAATTCTGATTTCCACTTCCTGATGATTGCGGTCATTGATTAACTTTAGTGTTGTCGCCAGATTATCCAGAGAACTACCATGCTTGTCTGGTCTTTTTAGTTTGTTCTGTATAGCTTCTACTGTGGAGTCGGCTGCTTTTTTTCCTAACGTTCCCATAAACGCTCCACTAAAAGTCATTAGGGATATGCGAGCAGCATTTTTGAAAATGCTCCATGTATCAATGCTACTTAATAATTCAATAATTTGTGGAGGATCAAATGAACGTTGCATATGCCACTTTGGCTCGCTGACCGGCACACTCGGACTCAGTGCGTCCCGGATAGCTTGTGCATCCTCCTTCTCGCGGGGAAAGGCGGGAAAGTTTATGAGAACCAGTTTGACAGGTTCCATGGAAATCAAAGCCTCCAGATTGAGTAGAACAAGCTCAGCTTACATCTTGGTTGACTTCCCCGCCTCCTTTTATTATCCAGAAAACCGAACCCGCCTCCCTTTCTTCTTGCCGGTTATCTCCACCCTCAACGGCATCCTCAGCCCCTCATACAACATCAACAAACGCTCCACCCTCTCCCGCTCGGAAGCAAACCCCGAGCGCCGATAAAGCCGATCCACAGCCCCATCCAGCGCCCTATGGGCCTTGCGGAGATTCGGCGGCATGGTGTCCGGATCGTAGAGATCAGCCAGGGTGGAGCCGGGATGGGCAGCGCGGGCATCAAGAACAGTTTGAGCAAGCGGTTCCAGTTTCGACAGATCCGCTTCCTTGGGTGGCGGAGGGAAGGTGTTGTAGACGAGGCCAATGGAATAACGATAGTCACTTTTCAGCCGCCCACCGATGTGGCGTAGCCAGGCCATGTGCATGGCCGAAGTGAGCAGCGCAAAATCTACCAGTGTGGCGTTCTCAAGCAAAAGCGCAGCATCGCTGGGAATGATGGGGGATTCAGCCATCCGATGGGCGCATAATCCCGCTGTTCGGAGCTCACCCTTGGAACCAAAAGAAATGGCGTGGTGGGAATGACGTTGATGTGGTAAAGCGTTGGCGTTGCTGCAAGCTTCTGCGTTGGCCCGCTTTTACTGGCCTCCCGATAGGCGCGGACAGCGGCGATTCGCTCTCGCACCCGCGGTAGTCGCGCCAGCACTTCCGGCGGCGCGTCGTGCAATGCCAGAATCCACCGTTCCCTGCCCTGCAGGTATTCCCGTGCCCCAATGAACGGACGGAACCACGGCGCAGCCTCAGGTTCCGCCTCCAGAAATGCATCACGTTCCACTGCGTCGAAGATATAGTTGCCGCCGTCGATGGGCTTGGAGCCGATGATCAATCTGCTCATCCCGTTGATCGGCACAGCAGGAAAGAAGCGAGGCGACAAGAGTCTTTGTCCTGAATGAGTCGCAGGCCATTAACCGTGACTTATAGGAGGCATTGGAGAGGATAGATCTTTTCTGGACCCAGTGACCTCTTTTCGAGCAGGAAGCGGGTTGGCGGCTTGGTCATTTCAATTATCCATGATTAGCTCTGGCTTGCCGATCAAACGCTGAACGGATGGCACCTTCCAGCTTGTTGGGCTTTATCGCATACTTTGCAAAATCTTGAATGTTGTCGCGCCTCATGGGAAGCTGACCTTCACCGACACTACCGCGATGCTGACCCTTGGAATAATAATGATTGTTTTGAATTTCATGAGAAGATAAAACCCAGTATCGGATAATATCAAGCCACACTGCAATCAAAACAAAAACGTCACAGCAGCCCGGCTTCACCTGTTGAAAATTCATCCAGAAATCCTTAGTTGAATCTGAAGAAAGTGCTTTGACATAGAGTGGTACATTTCTATCTGCATCAACTGCACGAGAGGCTTTTACCTCAATACGAATGCCATCGAGATAAAGATCATATTGTCTCGAATAATTTCTGTCAATCTTTTTTGAAGGCTTTTGTAGATCTGGCACTAATTCTTTCAAGTGCCCTTGTGCCCAAGATTCACCAAAATGACGTGGTGAGCTGATTTGAAATATGTCAAGATAACGATTCCTACTGATGTAATTGTCACGGATTTTGTAATATTCTTCCAGTGTCAAAATATCCATCGCAAGTAGCGTGGAAATCATGTACTCGTATTCATTAAAAGGATAAACTGAGACAAGTCCGTCAAGCCGATTCTGGAATTCTTCTCGATTAGGCAATTGAGCCCAGAGGCGATTGATTTCTTCTTGAAGATGTTCCATGAGCTCCCTCAGAATAAAGTTTTTTGAGATGTTACGGCTATAAGACTGCCAACAGGTTCAGTATCTAGTTTTGGTACGTTACTCTCGAAAGGGTTTCCATTTTGCCAGCCCAGCTTCCCAGAATCTCGAAATCTTTCAAGGCGGCGAATCGTAATCTCAGCATAAATTGGATCAATATCAATCGTGAAGCATTTTCTCTTAAGGATTTCTGAGGCGAGTAATGTTGTTCCGGAATGTGCAAAGAAATCAATCACTAAGTCATGGGGAGATGAGCTTGCTCGAATAATACGATCAATGGACTTTATGGGTTTTTGAGCATAACATCCAGAAATATTTTCTTCCATTCGATAGAAAATCTGTTGAATATCAACCCAAACATTCCCGGCTCGAATTGTGTCAGAGTAACTCCTTTCAAGGTTGTCCAACTTTTTTCCATTTATTTCTTTGTAATATCCACGCAGTATTTTTGGAATGTCTGTGTATGTTGCTTCCACATTGAAATGCGGATCACCTTTTGTGTAGTATAGCAGTTCTTGGCGAACCGCCATCCAGTTTTTCTGTGTACCATATCCTCGCTGATTTCTCATCGTTATAAAACTACGTGGACGAAATGGTTGATCTCTCATCATGAGCATGAAGTCAGGCAGCGGCTGGAAGTCATCTTTCTGGTCGGCACCAAGCCAGACATAGAGTGACGCATCGGACATTAAAGCGGCATCCGTGTGCAATATCCACTTTCTACACCAATTGACAAATTCTGCGATTGATCTCTGCTGAAACGCGACAAGATTATAGGGAGGGTCATGAATCGCTAGTTGCGCCCGTTCACCATCCATGATCTCTTTTATGGATCTACTGTCAGATGCATCAAGACAGCCAACACGATGACCTTTGATAGGGTCGATCCAAATCTCACCAGGCCGCAGCCGACAATAAGGAAACAGCGCATTGCGAGTGTCTGGTGAGGCATCAAGTCTTGGCAGGGGATTGTTCTTCATTTAATTTTACCTGAATGAAAATCTCTGAAGAGATTATGTCCTAATGCTACCATAGGTCTTGCGCATCTGCCAAAACAAGAGGGTTTTGCCATTGATTGAGCGGCAAGCCGAATCCACATCACACACATTCTAAGGGAGCAAAGGGTCAGAGGAGAGGCCATTCAGTGGACAGCCGGATGCTAGAGCTGATTCTGGACAGTTCAGAAGACCATGGCAATGGCACATGCCATGATACAGAGCAGCGGGTTCTAAAGGAAAAGCAGTTCTTGGCTATTCCAGCCCTATCATCGGATTTGGCCCGGGGTTTCCGGTTGTGAGTGATTTGGATCCAGCCCGGTTGTTCCCCTTCGCCCTGGATGGGTTTCAGCAGGATGCCCTTGCCGCCATCAACCAGGGCCAATCCCTGGTGGTGAGCGCCCCAACGGGCTCCGGCAAAACGTTGATCGGGGAATACGCCATCCACAGGGCGTTGGCCCATGGCCGGCGCGTCTTTTACACCACCCCCCTCAAGGCCCTTTCCAACCAGAAGCTTCGGGATTTTCGCCAGCAGTTCGGCC
>MKWU01001869.1_pt1 | contig 34319 bp, 28 predicted proteins | sample 809101 | NCBI WGS metagenome assembly MKWU01 (sample SAMN05860141, study PRJNA318959) | sponge metagenome | host: Aplysina aerophoba | place: Slovenia: Piran, Adriatic Sea, Gulf of Piran | collected 2013-05-07
ATCGGCGGCGAATCCCCCCGGATTCGCCGCGGCCTGCCTGTTGCAAGCGTCCGCCACCCCGGTCCAACCCCGCCGGAGCGACCACCCCTGCCAACGTATATCTCAAAAACTGTTCACACCATTGCCACCGTAAACTCGACGAAAATCGACGCCAGCCGCGAGGCGGGATTGACAACCGAGGAAATGCCGGTCACCTCTCCCGTCCAGCTGCCCATGCGTCCCGCCAACCTTGCCGTACGCCTGACGGCCGGCTCCAGGTAGGCCAGATCGCGGGGTTCGATCGGAACCCTCACCTGCAGCGCGCCCGGTTGGTACACAGTTCCCAAGCGCGTGGCCAGGTCGGAATCCTCCGGATTCACCCATTCGCCGACGGCGGCATCCGTGCTCACCACCCGCACGTCGTAGGGAAGGGAAATGTGGGCGCGCGCCAACTGCAACTCCGCCAGTGCCAGCGTGGCCTGAGTCTGCTTCAGTTCCGCTTGGGCCAGGGCCAGCTGCGGCAAGCGCCGGACCCACGCGGACGGTTCCTCTTCAGGATTGGCAAGTTCGAATTCGCGCTCGTTCTCCGCGCCCAATTCCTCTTCCAGCCACACCAATGCCTCGGCGGCTTCGACGGCGGCTTGCGCCTTGGCCACCTCCAGTTCAAACACAGCCGGGTCGATCCGCGCCAACGTCTCACCCGCGGCGATGAATCCGCCACTGTCGAAGCTCGGCGACACCCAGACGATCCGTCCGGGCACCTCGGACCGGACCGTGGTCCGCTCCTGCAGGGAGACCGTGCCGGTCAAGTGAATGGTCAAAGCCTGGGCTGTGGGCCGGGGCCGAACGACTTCCACTTCGGGTACAGCCACACCGGCGGGCTCCAGTACGACGTCGTCCGGGAAAAGCGCGACACGCGGAGCCCTGGCGAAATACCACGCCACCGCCAGCCCGAGCACGATCAAGGCAATCTGCGCGCAGCCTCGCCATGTGGCCTGAGCTGGGCCGTCCCCGGCAACCTTGTTATTGTCCTGCATTGGGGCGTGTGGACACAAGGTATCCAGTGGTCTCAGGACCTGCGGATTATCATCGCGATTCGGTTTGCCCACTTCACGGACTCTCTGCCATGGCCCGCCACACGCTGCGCAACGTCGAATTCCAGGCCATGTGTCGCCACTTGCGCCGGGATCCCCGGGTCCGCGTCGGCCATCCCGGCGATCTCCGGCGCTTCCTGCACGGGGTCGTGTACCTGGTGCGCACGGGCATCCCCTGGCGGGACCTGCCGCCCCGCTTCGGTCACTGGAACAGTGTCTTTCGCCGCTTCCGCCGTTGGTGCCGGAACGGGGTCTGGGCGCGCCTGCTGGCGGCCGTGGCCGACGCCCGGGCCAACCTCCGCCGGGTGCATCCGGACTCCTCCCACGTGCGTTCCCATGTCAGTGCGGCCGGGGTGCCGGGCGGCCCGGAGAAACAGGCCCAGGGCCGCAGCCGGGGCGGCTACGGCACCCAGCTGCATGTCCTGGTGGACACGGCCGGTCGGCTGTTGCGCGTGCGCCTGACCCCGGGCCAGGCCGGCGACGCACCGCAGGCCGAGCCGCTGCTGGCGGGACTGCGCCCCGGCTACGTGCTGGCGGACCGGGCTGACGACGCCGACGACCTGCGCCGCTTCATCGTCGCGCAGGGAGCGCAACCGGTGATTCCGGGTCGGCGCAACCGCACGGTACCCATCGACTATGACCGGGAGCTGTACCGGGAGCGCAACATCGTGGAACGCAGCATCGGCTGGTTCAAGCAGTGCCGTCGCCTCGCCACGCGCTTCGAGAAGTCCGCGTCCAGCTACCAGGGCCTTGTGATGTTCGTCGCCGTGCACCATTGGCTGCAAAACCCCTTTGCCGCTAATGTCCACACGCCCATTGGTCTTTCCTCCGCATTCGGGTGCCTGAGCGGTCGCCGGCCAGGGGCCCAGATTACCTGCGCATGCCCACTACCACTATTTTAATCCGCTGGGAAATCACTGCTTCCTGATGCGAGGCACTGTGAGATCATCGGAACTGTTGCAATGTGCGGAGGATTCGGTTTGGCGGTGCGCAAGGGGTTGGATGCCCGTGGCTCGCTGACTGTGCGATTCCGCGAGCCCAGGCTGTCAGGCGCGCACGTGGGTGACCCCAAACAATTCCCACGTCCATTGCAACAAGGACGATGGCGGACTGCCGAACGTCAAGGCCAAGTTCCGCGGCACGGACGGATGCACCTATCCCCGATGGTGCGCAGCAATCAAAGACGGTACCGCCCCGGTGCGGGGACATCCCGCCGGACCGCCCCCCATTCATCCGGAAAATACCCCTGTCAAGGGCGGGATGCTTCTCGAATGTTCCTTGTTTGAGAGGCAATTGTCGGTTGGGTGACGACGGCTACAGGGTGCCCGATGGTCTGCGGGGGGTGTCGCGGTCGGAGACTTGGGTGTCTTGGTTGTCCGATTCCTCGGCCGGCAGCAGGGACCGCCACGCGTTGGGGGTTTCGTGCACCGCCATGAGGCGTTCGGCCACATCCTCCGGTGTCCCCAGTTCCAGCCAGCGTGCCTCGATCAGGGCGCGGTCCCGCTCGGGCAGATCGGGCAGCACGGTGTCCAGGAACTTGAGGGCATTCGTCGCCTCCCCCAAGCGAACCAGCTTTTGCTCGTGATCCTGTTCATAGTCCCGCCAGGTTTCGGTGTTGGAATCCCACCACTGGAAGCGCGGCGGCGAACGGTCCTCCTCCGGCACTCCGTGCCGGAACTCGTCGTGTTCCTGTTCGGCCGGCATGATGCGCACGGAAGTCTCAAACACGTGGCTCTGGTATTCGCCGGCGACCGGAGCGGGTACTGGCTGGTACCTCCCTCACTTCAGCCGGTACATCAGGAGTTCCCTCGGCGAATCCGTCCAACGCTTGCCGCCGAGGTCGTACACCAGGTACTCCGAAATCCCTGCCGCGGCATACAGGTGCTTCTTAAAATGAAAATCCCGCTTGGCCGACCCTTCGGATACCACTTCCAGCACCAGCGGCGGAACGGGGGCGCCCAGGTCCAGGCGCAGAACTCCTTCGGGCATGAACCGTTCCCGATCCGATGCGGACATGACGGCCCGCACCAACAGGTCCGGACGCACGCCTTTCCCAATGGGATGGTTTTCGCCGGAGGTTTGGTTGGCACGCATGATGGTCTCGGGACGAAACCGGATCAACCGCTCGTAGTCTCCCTCCAGATCAGTGCCGGCAAGTATGTCTGATGCCGTGTCGGCCCCGCGTTTCTGGACTTCCCGCGCCCGTTTTTCCAGAGGGCTCACAATGCCGTCCTCGTCGTCTTCAAGGAAGTGAACCCCTTCTACGTCGTAGTCCGGATCGGTGGTGGATTCCTGGTCGTATTCATGGGCCGGGTCATAGATAAATGCAGGATCGAAGTTGGACATGGCCTCCAGTTCGGCACGCCATTCGTCCGGATGCGTCCGGCGCCAGGCAGCCCGCGCCTGGCGGGCTGCCCGCGTCATGTACGGATCGGCAATGTCAATCGTTGGAGCCGTGTCCCAACCGTGGGTTCCCGCCACGGCGGGCGGACGTTCCTGCTCCGCAACCACAGCCATGTCCATCCCCCCGTCGATTCTCTGTTCAGCCTCCATTCTACCCGGCCGGCACCGCCCGACCTGGTAGGGCTGGAAACCGGGCACTGTTTCAGTTTCGTTGATTTTGCTCAGGTCGCTGTATCGGCACCTTCCCGTGTTCCGTCCCCTGCCTACCCCCGCCTCAGCTGATGGCACATGACATGGCCTGAGACCGGCGAATCAAACCTGCGGCCCGCGCACGGAACATGCCGAGGACGGCCTGGAACCAATATCAACGAGATTGAAACAGTGCCCTGATGCGATGCACCTGCCCCCTCCCGAACCTGGAACGTCCCCCTGTCCCATGGGTGCCAGTGCAAAATGATTCCCCACGGGCCCGTGTCGGGCACGCCATCCGGTCCGCTGTCCCCATCAATTGACACCTCGCCAATGTCGGCCAGGCCACGGTGGTTGGGCAGCCTAACGAATCGATTTCCACTCGCCGCCTCCGCGCAGGGTTGCACCTGGAAGACGCATGGTGACGATGCAGGTCCCGGGGTGCCTAAGGAATGCCGCCCGGTCTGTTGCCGAACGAAGCGGCCGGAACCTGCCGGCCACGGACATCGATCCTGCCACCGAGGGCGCCTGTGCCGGCCTTGGTCAATCCGGCCCCCACATGGCAACCGGTCTCCCGCATCCCTGGCACATCCGGCCTATGGCGGAACCATTGCGGCCGGGACAGAATTCACGGTGTGAAAGGGGTATGTGGACTGCGGCCGTCAATGCCGCGTGCCATGTGGTCCGTGTACGGTGCCATGACCGGGAGACAACGCCATGGCGGTCCCGTTCGCAGGCACGCGGTCATGTTCGGCAAACGGGCCAAGACGGCGGCGGGGTCGCCTCTCAGCCTCGCATTTCAGGGAGAGGCGCACCGGCTCCCATCCACGGAGAGCCAAACAATCGGAACCACCCGTTCCTTTGCAAAAACCGGACCTGGTCGATCGGCATCCGACCAGCCCGAACCAAACTCAGCCGGTGTCGGGCTGCCAGCGATTGGGCTCCTGCGAACCAACCCGGTCCACCGGGATGTCGGCCCGCCACGTTGAGTCGGCGATGATCTTGGCCGGATCACAGCGGTCGGCGTAGCGCCGGGCAACCTCAATCACCTCCTCCAGGAGGCCTTCGCTGAGCGTGACCGGGGCCAGACCCAGGTCCAGGAACTGGCGGTTCTCCACCCTGAGGTCGTTCTCAAGCGCCTCGTTGCGCGGGTTCGTGTAGTACCTGACCTCCGCATCGGTCAGCTGCCCCACCAGCCGGGCAAGGTCCCGGACCCTGTGGGTTTCGGTCACCTGATTGAAAATCTTGACCCGTTCGCCGCGTTCGGGCGGATTGTCGATTGCCAGGTTCACGCACCGCGCGGTATCGCGGATGTGGATGAAGGCGCGGGTCTGGCCGCCGGTGCCGTAGACCGTGATGGGATGGCCGACCACGCTCTGCATCAGGAAGCGGTTGAGGACCGTTCCATAGTCCCCCTCGTAGTCGAACCGGTTGATGAGGCGTTCGTCGGCCAGGGTGTCGGCCGTGTTCGTGCCCCAGACAATGCCCTGGTGGAGATCGGTAATGCGCACCTGATCGTTCTTGTTGTAATAGAAGAACATCAGCGCATCCAGCGTCTTGGTCATGTGATAGACGCTGCCGGGATTGGGCGGATAGATGATGTCCATCTCGTGCCGGACCCCTTCCGCCTCCACCTGCACGGGCAGATAGCCCTCGGGGATTTTGAGTCCGGCCGTGCCGTAGCCGTAGACACCCATGGTTCCCAGGTGGACCACGTGTATGTCCAACCCGGTCTCGACAATGCCGCACAGGAGATTGTGCGTGGCGTTGATGTTGTTGTCGATCGTGTAGCGCTTGTGGCGCGGCGACTTCATCGAATAGGGCGCCGCCCGCTGTTCGCCGAAGTGCACGACGGCCTGCGGCTGCAGATCGCGCAGGAGCGCCACCAGGCTGGCGTAGTCTTCTGCGATATCGATGTCGACGTGACAGAGATCCTGTCCCGTGACTTCCTGCCAGGCAGCCAGACGCGTGTCGATGGGGGAAATCGGTGTCAGCGACTTCGTGCCCAGTTCCACATCGGTCTTTCGCCGGACCAGGTTGTCTACAATCGTGACATTGAATCCCTGGCGGGACAGCCGCAGGCTGGTGGGCCATCCGCAGAAGCCGTCGCCGCCGAGTACCACAACATTGCTTGCTCGATTCGCACTCATGAATCCCTTCTTGCTACGTACTCGATTCCGGGAAGGGGGCTGCGAGGCGGAAAGGGCAGTCTCATCATCCGGGCAGGTTGGCTCATGCCCTGCGCCGCGCGGGTCCGGCAAGGCGGACCGGACACTCCCCGCAGGACAGGCTACACCTCGTTGAGGCAGTCGGCATGGTAGCACACAGAAGTCCCTCTGATTCCCAGCCGGACCAACCGCAGCGCTTGCGGATCGGACTCTTTACCGAAACGTTTCTGCCCAAGATCGACGGGGTGGTCAACATCCTGCAGCTGCTCCTCCGATACCTGGCTTCCGAGGGACACGAAGCCATCCTGTTTGCGCCTTCCGGCGGTCCCAGCGAGTTCGCCGGCTTTCGGGTGGTGCCGGTCAACGGCATCACCGCCCCGTACTACACGGAGCTGAAGTTCAACTTTCCGCGGTCGGACTCGTTCCGAACGTTGCACCGGTTCCAGCCCGACCTGGTGCATGTCCTGCACCCGTTCGTGCTGGGACCGTTCGGCATGCGCATGGCACGCCGGCTGGGAGTCCCGGTGTTGGCCTCCTATCACACGGACATTGCGCGGTATGCGGCTTTTTACGGCCAGGGTTTCCTGACCGGGTTCCTGAGGCGATACGCAACCTATCTGCACAACCAAGCCACCTTGACGGTCTGCCCTTCCAGCGTCCTGCGCGACGACCTAAGGCGACAGGGCATCCGCCGGGTCCGCTGGTGGCGACGCGGCATCGATACCGACCTGTTCAGCGCCGGCCCGGTCGATCCGAAAGTACGCGAGGAACTGACGCAGGGACATCCCGACGACTTTCTGGTCCTCAACGTGGGCCGCCACGCGCCCGAGAAAGGCCTGTTCGGGCTGCGCGACCGGCTGTTTCCGATGGAGGGCTTGCGCCTGGCATTCGTCGGCGACGGTCCCAGCCATGCCGAACTCAGGGCCTGGTACGCGGGAACCCCCACCGCCTTCACCGGCTACCGCTACGGCGAGGACCTGGTTGCAGCCTATCGCGCCGCGGACCTGTTTGTCTTTCCGTCCACAACCGAAACGTTCGGCCTTGTGGCCCTGGAAGCGATGGCCTGCCGCCTGCCCGTGATCGCCGCCCGCAGGGGTGGGATCACCGACACGGTCGCGCACAACCGCAACGGACTGCTGTTCGACCCGGAGAACCCGGGCGAAATACGCGAACAGGTCCGGCAGATGAGGGACAACCGCTCCCTCCTGCAGTCCTTTGCCGAAGCCGGCTGGCAACACGCCTTGCGCCAGGACTGGCGCAGCACGATGGATCAACTGGTGGGCTTCTACCGGATGGCGTTGCGACAGCACGGAATCTTCGGATAACCCACGTGCGCTTGCTGCGCGCTGCCCGTTTCGGGGCCTGTGGCGACGTCCTGAATTAGAATCCGCCCGGAGATCGGATGCCTGTGGGAGGCACCGGCCGACACCATTTGCGGAGACATGATTATGAAACTGGGCATCCTGACAGGCGGCGGCGACGTTCCCGGTCTGAATCCGTGCATCAAGTCCATCGTGGCACGGATGACGGAAGCGGGACACGAAGTGGTTGGGTTCCGTCGCGGATGGGCCGGGCCTCTGGAGATCAATCCAGACGATCCGGAGTCGGTCGCCTACCACGCCTACAGCCTCGACGCCGAGGCCGTCCGCACGATCGACCGCACCGGCGGCACGTTCCTGCATTCCAGCCGGACCAATCCGGGCAAGGTCAAGGCCGGCGCGATCCCGGAGCACCTGTCGGCGGGCGATGCCGCCGACAACGGTGACGGCACCTACGACTTCACCCCCACGGTGATCAGAAACCTGGACGCGCTGGGCGTGGAAACCCTGGTCCCGATCGGGGGTGACGACACTCTGGGCTACGGCGGGCGATTGCACGCCGAAGGTGTCCAGATTGTGGCTTGTCCCAAGACCATGGACAACGATGTCTATGGCACCGACTACTGCATGGGCTTCAGCACCGCGGTCACGCGCAGCGCCGAGTTCATTACCAACCTGCGCACCAGCGCCGGCTCCCACGAACGCGTCGCCGTGATCGAGCTCTTCGGCCGCAACTCGGGCGAGACGGCCCTGATCAGCAGCTACGTGGCGGATGCCGACCGCGCCCTGATCTGCGAAGTTCCCTTCAACCCGGACCGGCTCATGGCGCTCGTCACCGAGGACTGGAACCGCAACCCCAGCAACTACGCCATGGTGGTGATCAGCGAGGGCGCCACGGTGGAGGGCGGCGAGATCATCGAGTCGGGCCAGGCCGACGCCTTCGGCCACCGCAAACTGGGCGGCATTGGAGAGATGGTGGGAGCCATGATCGAGGAACACACGGGGTTCGGAATCATCAACCAGAAGCTGGCCTACCTGATGCGCACGGGGGCACCGGATGCCTTGGACCTGCTGGTTTCGCGAACCTACGGCCACATGGCCGCGGATCTGCTGCTCCAGGGTCAAAGCGGAAGAATGGTGGCCCTCCGCGACGGCCGGTTCACCCACATCGACATGGGCGAAGTGACCAAGGGAACGCGGTGCGTCGATGTCGACCGGCTCTACAACGTGGAGACCTACAGGCCGGAGATGAAGAATCCATTCGGTCTGCCCATGTTCCTGTATTAGATCGCCGGCTGCGGCATCGGCGTCGGAACCCCCGGAATCAAGGATCGCTCCCGCTTGGGAGCGATCCTACTTCATGCTATGGGCCGGAAGGGCTCATAGGGCTGCTTCGCGCATGCCTGCCCAATGGGTGCGGGTGTTCGGCTGAACACGCCGCCCCAGAGCGATCAGGACGGAACCCAGCCAGGCCCGGAAGGGCGAGGCCGTTGGCCGCACCTCCTCCTGGGCGAGTTCCCGATACACGAACACTCCCCCGCCCAAGACCTTGCTCATCATTCCCAGCGCCAAAGCTGTCGTCAATTCGGACATGTGACTTCCCCTGTGTGACTTGACCGTCAAGGGAAGTGTCTGTCCCGGGCGTGCAGGAACCGTGTCAGGCCTGTGCCAGATTTGTGTCAGAACCGTCCGCACGGTCCGGCGATGTCCGGGTTCGCAGCGCGGCCGGCCGCCCCCTTCCTGCCGGCGCCGGATTCCCGGTCTCGGCGCTGGTGTACAATCCCGCCGCCAGCCTCCTTAGCTCAGCTGGATAGAGCAGCTGCCTTCTAAGCAGCGGGTCGTGGGTTCGAGTCCTACAGGAGGTGCCAAACCGGTTGCAGCGTCAGGTCCAAGACCGCGAACCCGTCGGCGTTGCCGACGGGTTTTCCGTTGGTTCCGGGATCAGCCGACGCGCACCCGCTCGTCCGAGACCGCGCCGATGGGTTCAAGGGATTCCCGCTCGTTGATGGCCACCGGCCGCGTGGAGCCCTTCTGCGAGTAGGGGTAGTCCGGTCCCGCCACGGGTGTTGCCCAACGCACCGCGTTGGCCAACACCCGGTGGATTTCCGGCTGGGTGTAGATCGGGAAAGTCTCGTGTCCGGGACGGAAGTAGAAGATCTTGCCGTTCCCGCGGTGGAAACAGCAACCACTGCGGAATACATTCCCGCCCTCAAACCAGCTGACAAACACCAGTTCGTCCGGCTGCGGGATGTCGAACAGTTCCCCGTACATCTCGCACTGGGGAATTTCGAAGTAGGGCGGCAGGCCCTGGGCAATGGGATGGCCGGGCCGCACAACCCAGATCCGCTCCCGCTCGCTGGCCTCGCGCCAGCGCAAACTGCACGAAGTTCCCATCAGCTTGCGGAAGATCTTCGAGAAATGCCCGGAGTGGAGCACGATCAGTCCCATTCCTTCGAGCACCCGCTTCTGCACCTTGTCGACAATGCCGTCGTCGACCTCGTGGTGGGCCATGTGGCCCCACCAAAGCATGACGTCCGTGGCCTCCAGGACCTCGTCCGTCAACCCGTGTTCCGGCTCGTCCAATGTCGCCGTGCCCACATCGGTGATGCCGTGGGCGGCCAAGCCATCCTTGATGGCGCCGTGCATCCCGTCGGGATAGAGGGCCGCAATCTCCGCGTGCACCTTTTCGTGACGGAATTCGTTCCAGATGGTGATTCTCATTGTGACCAGCCTCCATGGAGCCGTGATCGAAGGAAAAACGGGGGTGGGAACGTCAACAAGGGACCACCTGGCCATTCCGGGCGGCTGATTCCTTGATGGCATCCCAAAGTCTCAGCATCCGCAAGCCGACTTCGGGAGGCGACGGATTCTCGATGCGGCCGGCCCGCACGTCCAGGAACCGGTGCCAAGCCGTCCGCATGGCCGGCAGTTCCACACGCCGGAAGTCCTCGTCACCGTCCTCCTGGACTTCCACCCAGCGTCCCCACATGCACGCCTTGAGGTGTGCCTTCTCGGCGAAGACGTGGATTGTGGAACTGCAGCTCTTGACTGCGTTGCCGCACCCGTGGATGGTCACGAAGGTTCCGGACTGCAAACGGCCCATGGCCGCCGCCATGATGTCGACGGCCATGTCGTCGTTGTTGAGCCAGGCGGCCACCTCCACGAAGTCCTCGCCGGCCAGATCGGCAATCGTGTTCATCAGGTGGGCGCCGGTGTCGAACATGAACCCGCCGCCGGACACGTGCGGATCAAGGCGCCAGCGGCCATCCGCCAGCCCTTTCCAGCTCTGCCACACGGTGCCGCTGATGGCCAGCACCCGGCCGTAGGGCCCATCGTGCAGCTGTTCGGAAGCCCAGCGGATTTGCGGCGACAGGCTGCCCTGGAAGGCCACGGTCACCAATTTGCCGGTTTCGTCCCGCTTGGCAATGACACGTTCGGCTTCCTCCTTGCTCACCACCATGGGTTTTTCGACCAGGACGTCCAACCCGGCGTCGAGACTGGCGACGACGTGGTCGTGGTGCATGGCATGGGGGGTGACGATGAAGACGGCATCCAGATCCGCTGCGTGCCCTTCCAGCAAGGCATCCAGGTCCGGCACGTTCTCGGGGACCGCGACCCCGGCTTCCTCAAACAACTCACAGGTCAACTCGTAATTCTCGGCCATGGGTTCGCACACGACGCCGACATGCGTGCCCCGGGGATCTGCCAGCATGGAACGGAGGTGGTTGCGGGCCATGCCTCCGCAACCGATGATGGCCGTGCGCGTGACCGCTTCCTGGGCGGCAGAAGTAGACGCCATGTGTTGAGGACCCTGGTGTTGGGGGAAATCCGAACCGCCGCAAATTTGGCCCGGACATGCAGCCTCAAAGGCGATTGAGGCCCCTCAATTGTACTTTGTGCCTGCGGGCGGTGCACGATTCACGTACCCGCATCCCAGCTTGTTCCCGGCGGCGGCCGCCGTGTCCGCCAACCGGCGCCCAATCCCATGGAAACACCCCCTATGACTTCGGACACCCCCTCCCGGAACGGAACCCTGATCCTTGCTTCGGCGAGTCCTCGGCGACAGGCGTTTCTCAGGGCATTGGGACTTCCGATCCGCCTCCACCCGGCGGATGTGGACGAATCGCCCCTGCCCAACGAAACCCCGGAATGCATGACCCGGCGGCTGGCGTCCCTGAAGGCGGAAACGGCCCGGACCGACCTGCCAAGCGATCTGTTGGCCGAGCCGGCCCTGCTACTGGGCCTGGACACCACCGTGGCACATGCGGGCGACATTCTGGGGAAGCCGAAAGACGACCTTGAGGCGGTATCGTTTCTGCGCCGGCTGCGCACTGGACCGCACGAAGTTTGCACAGGCTACTGCCTGATCAACCTCCCAACCGGAAGACGGCGGACGGGGGTGCACGTATCCCGACTGACCATGCGCAACTACACGGACGCGGACATCGACCGGTACGTCCGGACCGGCGATCCGTTCGACAAAGCCGGGGGCTATGCCCTGCAGGACCAGGACTTCGATCCCGTGGCGCAGGTGGACGGCTGTGCGGCCAGCGTCATGGGCATGCCGATACACCATCTGCTGCACCTGCTGCGCGACGAACTGGGCTGGCCAGTCCCAGCGGACTTTACCTCGGTCTGTGTCAGACTCACCGGGCGCCCCTGCTGTCAAACACCTTGATTTGCCGTGACCCCTCATCCACTGCTCGCCAAGCTGAACACCACCCAGCAAGAAGCGGTCTCGCTGCCCATCGGACCGGCCCAGATCATGGCCGGTCCGGGCTCGGGCAAGACCCGGGTCCTGACCCATCGGATTGCCTGGCTGGTTCGGGAACTGGACGTCGCCCGCAACCGCATCCTGGCCGTCACCTTCACCAACAAGGCTGCCGGCGAGATGCGGCAGCGCGCACTCGAGTTGCTCGAGTCCCTGGACCAGGATGAGCGCGGTTTCGGATGGCGGCGTCCCATGGCCATCGGCACGTTCCATTCCATCTGTGCCCGCATCCTGCGCGTGGAGTATGAACACACACCGTACGAGCGCAACTGGATCATCGTCGATGCCGACGACCAGAAATCGGTCATCAAGGAAATCCTCGCCTCCAGGCCCGCCTCGGACAACAACCAATTCGCCGTGTTGGCCGACATCAGCAGAGCCAAGGACCGGGGACTGACCGCATCGGAGTTCGCGGCCCAGGCCTCCTCCGTCCTCGACATCCGCCTGGCCCCGATCTATGCGGACTATGAAAAGGCCCTGAGGACCAACAACGCCCTGGACTTCGACGATCTCCTGCTGCACGCGCTGCGGCTGTTCCGCAGCAACCAGGATGTGCTGGACCGGTACCGCGCCCGTTGGCCGCACGTTCTGGTCGACGAATTCCAGGACACCAACGGGACCCAGTACGAACTGGTGAAGCTGCTGGCCGCCCATCCGGATTCGCTCCAAAGCCTGTTTGTGGTGGGCGACGAGGATCAGTCGATCTACGCGTTCCGGGGCGCCAATCGCCGCAACCTCGCCCGGTTGCGACGGGACTTCCCGGCGATCCGGACAGTCGTCCTGGAGGAAAACTACCGCAGCACGCAGCAAATCCTGGACGTGGCCAACAGCCTGATCCGGCACAATCGCGGACGCACCCACAAGGAACTGTTCACAGGCAATCCCGACGGCCAGCAGGTAGTGTTGGTGGACGCCGCCGGCGGCGACTCGGAAGCCGACTGGATCGCCCGCAGTGCCGCCAGCCTGCTGCGCGAGGGAACGTTCGGGCATGAGGACATCGCGGTGATGTACCGCATGCATGCGCTCAGCCGGGCCCTGGAGGAAGCATTCCTGAACCATCGCATCGCCTATCGCCTGATTGGCGCCATGCGGTTCTACGACCGGGCCGAGATCAAGGACGCCCTGGCGTTCCTGCGTTTTTTGGTCAACCCGCTGGATGCCCTGTCGCTGGCGCGCATCATCAACAAGCCGGCGCGCGGCATCGGGGCGAAAACCCTGGCCCGGCTGATCGAGTGCCGGGACCGGTGGGGGCTCTCCGTCTCCGACGCCCTGACGGTGGCTTGCCGCGGGCCCGAAGCAGTGGCGCACATGGCTCGGGACGCCTGGGAACGGCACCCGTCGCCGTTCACGGGTCGTGCCCTGCGCAGCCTGCAGGCATTCGAGAGTCTGGCTGCCGAGTGGCGGTAACGGCTGTACACCGAGGACCTCACCATCGATGCCGGCCTTTTTCTGGCCGACGTCCTCGAATCGTCAGGGTACCGCGCGCGCCTGATTGCATCCGGCGAGCAGGATGAACACCGTCTCGAAAACCTGGACGAACTGGTGGGCCTGGCCTCGGAGTTCGAACCGGAGAGCGATGCGGAGGAGCTGGCCCTCAACCCGGTGGAGCTGTTCCTGGAGCATGTCAGCCTGATTTCCGCGGCGGACGAACGGGACGACGACGAGCCGAAGATCACGCTCATGACCCTGCACAACGCCAAGGGGCTCGAATACCCGGTGGTCTACATCCCGGGCGTGGACGAGGACCTGTTGCCTCACTTCCGCGCCCGCGACACCGGTGACCGGGAAGACATCGAAGAGGAACGACGGCTCCTCTACGTCGGAGTTACCCGGGCCGAACGGCTGCTGTTTCTGACCCGGGCCGATCAGCGCTTTGTCCGCGGACGCACCATGCGCTACCGGGAGAGCCGGTTCCTGAACGAGATCGACCCCGGTCTCCTGATTCGCGAAACGTGGCCCCAGTGGCGCGCGGTGGGACAGGGTTCGTCCCTGGGCGGGCGACAGGCCGACGCCTACAGGCTTCGCCCGTCACGCCATGACTGGTCGTCGGTCGAGGCCGATGCAGACCCGACTCCGGCCGCGCCGGCTGTGGCGCAGTTCAAGGCGGGCATGAACGTTCGCCACCAGATCTTCGGCACGGGCAAGGTGATTGGCTCCAAACTGCTCGCCGACGGGGACGAGGAGGTGACGGTTGCGTTCCGCCAGCACGGCCTCAAGACCGTGCTGAATTCGATCGCCGGTCTCGAACCGGCCTGAGTCACCCAATCCCCAACCGTGGACGAACGACACGCCCCGGAGCCAACCCAACCCGCCCGCGAAGTACGCTGGTCGGCCAACACCAAGCTGCTGGCCTCCCTCCTGTTCCTGGCAGCCGTGGCCTGGACGTTCTGGCGCTTCGCCAACCTGATCCAGCCACTAGTTCTGGCCGTGGTTCTGGCCTACCTCCTGCATCCGGCGATCACCGCCATCTCCCGCCACACCTTCCTGAACCGGGCCGCGGCCGCCGTACTGGTCCTGGCCGGCCTGCTGGTGGTGGGCTTCACGACCGCGTTCTGGCTCATTGCGGAGTCGATCCAGCAGTTCAATCTGCTGTACAACGCCCTGCCTTCCATCCTGGCGCGGCTGCAAACAACCCTTCAATCACTGGCCGCGCCGGCCGCCGGAGCCGTCGAAGCCCTGATGCAGCGTCCGGGCTTCGGCTTCGTGGAACAGTTCTCCCTCCAATGGCTGGAACCGATTTCACCGGACGGCTCGCAACTGGAGTGGAATCTGGGAGCCATCGGCGACCAGGCCCTGCAGTGGCTGAACCCGCTGCTGCAGCAAAGCCTGGTGACCGCATCGGGGTTCGCCAAGGGCACGTTCAACGTCCTGGCCGTCACGCTGCTGGTCCTGATCCTGTCGCTGTACATCATCATCGACATACCGAAGGTCGGCAGCTACATCGACAGCCTGGCGCCGGTACGGAGCATCCAGCAGGACCTGCAAGCGCTTTGGCGGCGGTTCAGCGAGATTTGGAAAGCCTACCTGCGGGGCCAGATCCTGATTTCGCTCCTGTTGTTTGCGGTCTACACGGTCCTGCTGCCCCTGCTCCGCGTCAGCAACGCCTTTGGCTTGGCGCTCGCCGCCGGCGCCCTGGAATTCCTGCCGGTCATCGGGCCGGTCGCCAGTTCGGTGCTGATCATTCTTGTGGCCCTGTTCCAGGACTCGACGGCCTTCGGTCTCACCACGGTGCAATACGGGCTGCTGGTCACCCTGTGCGTGGTTGCGGTCCAGCAAATTGAAAGCAACCTCATCGTGCCGCGCATCATCGGCAATTCACTGCGTCTGCATCCCGTCGTGGTGCTGCTCAGCGTGTTGATGGGCACGTCGCTGGCCGGGGTTCTGGGTGCGGTGCTCGCCGCACCGGTCATGGCCTCGGCCAAGCTGGTCGTGACCTACGCCTGGTACCGGGTCCTGGACCAACCCCTGACATTCCTGGAAGAGGTCGAGCAGGAAGACCCCAAGCCTCAAAGGCGATGGTTGGGCGGACCAGCCCTCCGGCGCGCAGAACAGGAGGACGCCACGGACGAGGACATCAAAGACGAGGACGCAACGGTTTCCGAGCCCCGGGTTCCCGGCGGAGAAACGACGTGAGTTCCCCCCGGCAGCTTGATCATCCGTTGTGCTTCGTCCCCCAAGTGCGGGATGCAGTGTGGGGGGGACACAGACTCGCTCAACAACTGCCGTGGGTTCCGGCCGGCGCGCGCCTGGCTGAGGCGTGGCTTGTGTCGGGCCACCCGGCAGCCGAGACACCGGTGGCGCACGGCCCGTTGGCGGGTCGGCGGCTGTCCCGGTTGTTCAGGGACTTCGGAACCAATCTGGTGGGCGCGCGGCATGCCGACACGGTCGCCCATGGCCGCTTTCCGATCCTGCTGAAGTTGCTGGATGTCGACGAGTGGCTGTCCGTGCAGGTACATCCGGCCCGAGGCGACGGCCGGCGCGAAACCTTCGGCAAGACCGAAATGTGGATCATCCTGGCCGCCGAGCCGGACGCCGAACTGATACTCGGTCTCAAGCCGGGCACAACGCGCGAGGATATTCAACAGGCCGGCCCTTCCCGAGCCCTGACCCATTGGCTGCAGCGCCATCCAGTCCGTGCCGGGGACACGTTTTTCGTGCCGGCCGGACAGGTGCATGCACTGGGACCCGGGATTACGGTCCTGGAAGTGCAGGAAACCAGCGACACCACCTGGCGCATGTACGACTGGGATCGGCCATCCCGGCCGGAACAGCCGAGACCGTTGCACTGGCGCGAATCCCTGGCATGTTTGGACACGGCCGGGCCCGTGTCCAATCCGGTAGTTCCCCGACCGGAAACCTGGCAGGGGCTGGCCGCCAGCCGATTGATTACGTGCCCGCAGTTTGCGGTGGACCTCGCGACTGTCGCAACCGGCGAGACCGTGGTCGCGGAAGGGGATCCGGCAACCTGCCGGATCGTGGTGGTTCTGGAGGGCTCCCTTGAAATCGCCGCGGCCGGCGGCTCTGCGGAGTTGGGTCCGCTGGACTGCTGCCTCCTGCCTGCCGCCCTTGAATCCTTTACAATAACCGGCCTTGAACACAGCCGGGCGGCCTGGGTCCACCTTCCCTGAGCGGCCGCATCCCACTCCGACACGAGTTCTCCAAGGAGACGATCTTGTCCAGTCTCGACAGCCAGAAGCGCGCGGACACCGCCTACCCCATCCACGAACACCTCGCGGCCCGGTGGAGTCCACGGGCCTTCCGACAAGCATCCCTGGACCGCGAGCAAATTGGCAGCCTGTTCGAGGCTGCGCGCTGGTCCGCCTCTTCATTCAACGCGCAGCCATGGCGGTTTGTTTACGCAGAGCGCTCGGCCGACCCCGAGGGCTTCGAGCGGATCCTGGGCACGCTGATGGACATGAATCAGGCCTGGGCACGCAACGCCAGTCTCCTGATGATCGCCTCCGCCAACACCGTAGCCCGGGGAGGGACCAACCGCAAGGCGGTGTACGACACGGGCCAGGCGGTGGCCAACCTCATAACCCAGGCCACGGCCCTGGGGCTCCATGCACACCAAATGGGCGGCTTTTCGGGCGATGCCGCGCGCAAGGTCCTCGATCTGCCCGACGAATGGGAACCCGTGGTCGCAGTCGCGATCGGGTACCGTGACGAACCGGACACCCTGGCGGAACCGATGGCGGAACGCGAAGTGTCGGCACGCGAGCGCGAGCCACTGTCCACAATCGTCTTCACCGGCACGGCCAACTCGCCGGCCGAACTGGGGTGAAAGCCGCCACGCCGCGCGCCGACGCGGGCGCCGGGTTCGGCGATCGGTACAACCATCCTGACCGAGGCCGCACCCGCCCGCCCAAGACGGCCTTCCGGCCAATTCGGACCTGAACCTGCCGACTCCGCGTCAAGGCGTTGCCATGGAAGCCCTGCGCGGCTTGGCCACTTCTCCACTCTTGCCGCCGCTGCTACTGCTTGCGGGCCCGGTGGCACTGTCCTTTGCCCATCCCACGCGCAGTCGGCCGGACCGCCTGCTGGCATGGGCCCTGATCCTGCTCGGCGCCTCGTTCGCAGCCCTGGTCAGCCAGGTGTTCCAGCGCGGGCTGCCGCTGTTTGCCCTCACTTGGCAACCATCCCTCCAGGACAGCTTTCAATTTGTGTGGCTGCACGTGGGCTGGAACTGGAACATCTCGCTCCTGGCGGGGATTTTGGGCGCGGCCGGCCTGCTCTGTTCCGCACAGCGGCTGTCCGATCCGGAAGCGATGTCCGCGGAAGACAGGTTCTTCTTCACGAGGTTCCTGGCCCTGAATCTGGCGACGTTGGCCTGTGTGTGGCTGCTGGTCAACAGCGGCAACATACTGACCACAGTCTTCACCTGGGTCCTGCTGGACGTGATGCTGGTCTTCCGCCACACGCAGGTGATGAACCAGCACGCGGTGGTACAGGAGGAATGGTCCGTGGTATACCACCGCGCCTTGGGCATGGGCATGCTGGGCACGCTGGTACTGTTGATCGGATTGTTTCCGGCAGGGGTCAACGGCCCCAATCAAATGCTGATTGGATCGTCCTTGCCCATCGAGACCTTGTACGCCCTGTTTATTGCCGGCGCCGTACGCGGGGGAGCCTACCCCCTGCACCTTTGGCTGCTGCCCAGCAGCCACCTGAACCTCAGCGTATCCGAACGGATTTTCAGTCAGGTCCTGCCAGCCCTGTCGGGGCTCTGGCTGTTGGGCCTAACGCTCGAGCTGGCCCAGCGACAGCCCGAAATCCGGGCCCTGGTGCTGCCTGCAATCGCGCTCATGTGCCTGATCAGCGCCGTTGCCTGCCTGCACCGGGGAAGCCGCTCGCTGCGCCGCAAGTCCGTCATCGTGACATCGGTGTCGCTGACCGGATTGGCCGCCATGCTGGGATTCGGCCAGGGGCCCATGGCGACCCTTTCCTGGGTCGCAGCCTGCTGCCTGTCGGGGGCGCTGTGGCTGGTGGCGCAACGACTTCCCCCCACGCGGGTCGGCCTGGCATTGCACCTGCTGGGGATCCTGGGCCTCCTGGGGATGCCCCTGACACCGGGTTTCATCGCACTTGCCCGTTGGCTGCAACCCGGCGCCCTGCCCCCGGCAAGCGTCGTGAGTGCCACCTTCCTGCTGGCCGTCCTCCTGTTCAGTGCCTCCCTCTGGCGTCCATGGCTGGACGCCCTCCGCCGGATGCAGGCCGGAATCCCTCTGCACCGAGATCCCCAACTGGGTGCGGCATGTCTGCTGGCCGTGTCGAACCTGCTCCTTGGGATCGTTCCGGGCTGGATTTGGCTGCATGCCGGCGGTGCGGAATTGCCGTCCCTGTGGGCAAGCCTCGGGCAATTGCGTTCCCCCATGGTTCTGGCCTACACGGCGGTCGCCACGGGCGGAGGCCTGTCGGTCGGCTGGATGCTGACCCGGGTTCGCGAGCCGGCCTCCCGACTGCTGCGCAAGATCACCCTGGGCCTGTCGCTTGAATGGGTATCGGTAGGCATCCAGTTCGGCGCCGCCCGGATCAGCGTGTTGTGGTCCAACACGCTGAATGTGATTGAAGGGTCCGGCCTCGTGGGCTGGTCCGTGGCCTTGCTGGTCCTGCTGCGGGCCATTCTGCGCTGAAGGCCATCGTGAACCAATTCGACTGGACACTGCTGGCCGGAACCCTGCTCCTGCTGTTCGCCAGCTGGGATCTCCGCGCCACGGGCCCGCTGTTGACCGTGGCCATCCTGCAGGTCGTGCGCATGCTGATCCAGGTCGGGGGGGATCCAACGGAAGTGGTCGTTGGCATCGGCCTGGTACCCCTGACGGCCGCGGTCGCCGTAACGCTGGGCAGCCTGCTCAGCCAGCCCGGCGGATGGGGCCGGGAACGGCCCGCGCTTCTGATGCGCTTGCTGGGTGCGATGGCCATGGTTCTCGCCGCACGCTGGGTGCCGGTAGACGATTTTGCGGCCTTCCTGCCCCCGGCCCTGCAGCAACCTTGGCTGTTGCGGTCGACCATCATGCTCACCCTGAGCGGATTCCTCTTCACGGGTCTGTCCGACAGCCCGGCGGACTTCGGCCTCGGAGGAGTGCTCGTCCTGCTGACCTTAAACCTGGTGGTCTATGTGACCTACAGCCAAACCGTGCCGTTGATTTTCCTCGTCAACGGGGCCGAACTCCTGGCGGTCCTTGTGTTTGCGCTCCAGGCCACCCGCGCCCGCCCCGCACCCGTTCCGGCATCGCTGCCATGATTGGTCCGGCCGGGTTCCTGCAGGCACAGGATCCGACGCCCTTGCTTGTGTTGCTGGCACTGCTGGCCGGCAGCGGTCTCTGTCGGGTGCTGCGCCGGAATGCGATCGTCGCCCAGGCCAGCGGCCTTGTCCTGGCCTGCATCATTGGGTTGCTGCTGACCGAACTGCAACAGCGCCGAAGACCTCTGGGCGTGGGGCAGATACCTGTCTGGGACTTTCCCCTCCTGGGTGTCGAATTGTCCCTCTCCAATGCGTCCCTGCCCGGCCTGCAGCTGGCGATCCTGGTGTTGGCCGGGGCCTGCCTGGTAATGCTGTTGACAGGCAGTTCGGCCGACTCCCTCCCGGGCCTGTTTCTGGCGTTCGCCGGGTTCGCGTTTGTGCTGACAACCTCGGCAACCCCCTTGGCCATGCCCTTGCTGCACCCGGTCCTGTTGCTTCCGATTACGGCCTGGACACCGTTGATGTTTTCCAGTTCCCTGCCTCGGCTGCGCCGTCTGTCGCTGGTCCCGATGATCGCGCTGATATGCTTCATCCTTGCCAACTGGGTGTTGGTTGCACTGATCCCCATTGACCCCCAAAACGCGGACCTGGTCCAACGCGCCCAGTTTCTTTTGTCGGCGGGCCTTTTCGTCCTGTGCATGCCTTTTCCGCTGCACCAGCTGCTGCGCGATCCCAACGAAGGCACCAACCCAATCCCAGGCGCGGCCGTTGATCTGATGTTGCAGTTTTGCATCCTGACCGTGCTGCACGGCACGTTGCTCAGGCATTCCATCCTGCAGAGCTACGAACCCCTATTCGCGTGGCTGGGCTGGGCGGGCATCCTGACGGTGGTCTGGGGCGGCCTGTCCGCCTTGGGCACGCAGGATCCTCGGCGCATTTGGTTCTACGCCTCGATGTTGAACTGGGGCATGATCCTGTTGGTGGTGACGCTGCCCGTAGGCCGCGTCTGGGGCACAATCCTGGGATTGTTCCTTGTCCGCATCGTCTGCACCATGTGCTGCCTGGCCGGCCTGACCCAACTGGACATCAGCCGCATCCGCGGCAACATTCAGTGGGCCGGTTTGGGCCACAGCCTGCCTTGGAACATGGGCCTGTTTCTGTTCGGCACGCTGGGACTGGTCGGCTTCCCCCTGACCAGTGGCTTCGGCCAATTCTGGATCACATGGCAGTTCATCGCCACCATCGACTGGCGGGTTGCGCTCGTGCTGGCACTGGGCACGGCCTTGGCCGCAGTGGGCCTAATCCGGGTTTTGCGCATACTCCTGCGTCCCGAGGCGGAAACCACCCATGCCCAGGAACCGATGGCGCTGCGCCTGCCCGCCGCCGGCATGCTCGGCCTGATGATTTGGATTTCGTTTGTGCCCCAAACCCTGCATCCATTCGTGCAGGCCCTGCAGCAACAATTTCCCTGAACGTCCCCGGCCGTGACCGTCCCTGAAACCCCGGCCCCCCTGTCCGGTCTGCACCGGTTGGACCCGGCCGCGCGACTGGACCTGCTTCAGCAACAACGCCGGTTGGACGAACGGGATCGCGCCGTCCTGGACGCCGGCCTGTCGCTTCCCGAAGCCGACGCCATGTCGGAAAACGTGGTGGGCCGCTACGCGTTGCCCTACGGCATCGCCACCAACTTCCTGGTCGACGGCGAGGAGCTGGCCGTGCCGATGGCGGTGGAAGAACCGTCCGTGGTGGCGGCCGCCAGCAAGGCGGCCAAGCTGGCCCGCCCCGGCGGCGGCTTCCGCACGGAAGCCACGCCCAACCTGATGGGCGGCCACATTCAGTTGGTGGACGTGCCGGACATCGCCGCGGCGCAACGGGCCCTGGCGGCCGCGGAACGCGAGCTCCTGGCGCACATCCCGATCCGCGGATCGTTGTTGGCACGCGGCGGAGGCCCCCGGAGTTTGACCACGCGCCACATTCCGCACTCGGAAGCAGGACCCATTCTGTTGGTGGAACTGACCATGGACGTGGCCGACGCCATGGGCGCGAACATCGTCAACACGGCCCTGGAGGCGCTGGCTCCCCTGGTGGCAGAACTGACCGGCGGCGCAGTCGTCCTGAGCATCCTGAGCAACCTGTGTGTTCAGCGCCTGGCAACCGCCGAGGTTTTGTACACCTGGAACGCGCTGGCGGACAGCCGGACGGAGGGTCGGCATCTCCAAAGACGCATTGTCCAGGCGGACGCGCTGGCACAGGCGGATCCCCACCGCGCCGCAACCCACAACAAGGGCATCCTCAACGGTGTGGAAGCGGTGGCCATGGCCACCGGCAACGATTGCCGCGCGGTGGCGGCCGCGGCCCACGCCTGGGCCGCAGGCGAAGGCCGCTATCGGGGTCTCACCCGCTGGACGGTTGTGCCGGGCGCCGACGCGCTGCCCCAGGACAGTCTGGTCCGCGCCCGGGATGGGGAGCCGTCAGGTCCCCTGCTGCACGGCCGCCTCACCTTGCCGCTGGCCCTGGGCGTGGCCGGGCACAGCACCAGGGCCCATCCCCTGGTGCCCGTTTCCCTGAAGCTGTTGGGCAACCCCGACGCGCGCCGGCTGGCCCGCATCGCCGCGGCGGTCGGGCTGGCGCAGAACCTGGCGGCCTTGCTGGCGCTGGTCGGCACCGGCATCCAAGCCGGGCACATGCGACTGCACGCGCGGCAGGTGGCGTTGGCAGCCGGGGTGCCGGCCGGGCAGGCCGCCCGGGTTGCGGCCGAGATGGTGGCATCGCGCCGGATATCCACGGAAGCGGCACTAAGCTTGCACTCCTCGCTTGCGGCATGATCGCGTGAATTCATGGAAGTTCTCCCACACACGCAGCACAACACGAACCGGAATGCCATCGGGCGTCCCGTTGGCATCATGGGCCACGGCGCCTACATTCCGCGGTATCGTTTGCCCGCCCGCGAAATCGCCCGGGTTTGGTCCGATCCGGATACGGTGCCGGTCGGACAGGAAAAGTCGGTGCCCGGGCAGGACGAAGACACCGCCACCATGTGCATGGAAGCCTCCGCCAACGCCCTAGGTCGGGCCGGGGTGTCGCCTTCCGCGATCGAGGCCGTGTGGATCGGCAGCGAGAGCCATCCGTATGCCGTCAAGCCCACCGGGACCATCGTGGCCGAAGCCATTGGCGCCACGCCCCTGACGCTGGCGGCCGATCTGGAATTCGCCTGCAAGGCCGGCACCGAAGCCCTGCAGGCCGGCATGGGTTTTGTCGGCAGCGGGCGCGGCACGTATGCGTTGGTGGCGGGCATGGACACGGCCCAGAGCCGCCCTGGCGACGCCCTTGAGTACACGGCCGCCGCCGGTGGCGCGGTCCTGATTCTGGGCCCGGCGGCGGAGGCGCCGGTTATCATCAATCACGCGCTGTCCTGGGTCACCGACACCCCTGATTTCTGGCGGCGCCCAAACCAGCCCTACCCCATGCATGCCGGTCGGTTCACCGGCGAGCCGGGTTATTTCCAGCATGTCCTGGCCGCCGGCCACAAACTCATGGAGGATTTGGACTCCCGGCCCTCCGACTACCGCCATGTGGTGGTCCACCAGCCCAACCTGAAGTTTGCGACGCGGGTGCTGACCGACATGGGCTTCCGACCCGACCAGTGGCGACAGGGTCTGCTCGTGGGCAAAATCGGCAACACCTACGCCGGTTCCACCCTGCTCGGCCTCAGCGCCATCCTGGACCACGCCCGCGCGGGCGACCGCATCCTGGCCGTGAGCTACGGGAGCGGCGGCGGGTCCGATGCCATCGACATGACCGTCACCCGCGATCCGGCTCCTTGGCGGAACCGGGCCCCGGAGACAGCGGACTACCTGGCGCGCAGGGTGGTGATCGACTACGCCACGTATGCCCGCATGCGCGACAAGATCCAGACCTGACGGCGCAGGTCGTTCCGCTTCCCCGTCCCGGTCCCCATCCCATGGTCCCGTTCCTGGAAGCCCTGCAGGCCGGCCCCATGCTGGCCGACGGCGGCATGGGTACGCTGTTGCTGGCCCATGGGGCGCGCGTGGACCAGAACCTGGAAGAACTTTGTCTTACCGATCCGGAGCGCGTCCGGGAACTCCAGCTGGCGTACGTCAGGGCCGGCGCCGACATCCTGTTGACCCATACCTTCGGCGCGCAGGCGCTGCGGCTGGCGGAACACGGGCTGGACGGCCAGGTGGTGGCCATCAACCGGGCTGCGGCCCGCATCGCGCGCGACGTGCGCGAAAGCAGCGGCCGGGACATCTTCATCGCCGGCGACATCGGCCCCCTGGGCCGCTTTCTGGCACCCCGCGGACCCGTGTCCGCAGAGCAGGCCCGGGCCGCATTCCGCGAACAGGCGGCAGCGCTCCTGGAGGGCGGAGTCGACCTCTTCTGCATCGAGACCATGACCGATGTGGCGGAACTGCGACAGGCCGTCCTGGCCATTCGGGAACTGTCGGACCTGCCCGTGCTGGCCAGCCTGACGTTCAGTGCGGACGGCGAGACTGCCTTCGGCCTTGACGCAGCCGCCGCCGCCGAGGCACTGACCGACCTGCCGATTGACGTGCTGGGCGCAAACTGTGCGGTGGGCCCGACCGCCCTGCTCGATGTCCTGGCGACCCTGCGGGCCGCCCGGCCGGGCATTTGGCTGTCCGCGATGCCCAACGCCGGCCTGCCCACGCGCGTGGACGGGCACTTCCAGTACGAGGCGGGCCCGGAATACTTCGCCGCCATGGTGCCGGAGTTTCTCGCCCGCGGCGCCAGGATTGTGGGCGGTTGCTGCGGCACCACGCCCGCGCACATCAGGGCCATGCGACAGGCACTGGACAGCGCCGACTCCGACCGCGAAGGCGATGCGGCGCACCACGATGCGGAGCCGGCCGTCGAGTGGGGGGTCCGGGTATCCGAAACCGGCGGCCCCCACGCATCGGACCCGGTTGCGGCATCCGGCCTGCTGGCCAAGATTCGGGCCGGCGAGTTTGTGGTCAGCGTGGAAGTGGATCCGCCGCGGGGCCTGAACCCGGACCGCCAGTTGGCCGGCGCCCGGCTGGCCAAGGAACGGGGGGCCGATGCCATCAATGTGGCGGACAGCCCCATGGCCCGGGTGCGCATGGGAGCCCTGGCCCTTTCCACGCTCATCGAAAATCGCGTCGGGATTGAGACCATCCTGCACTTCACGACTCGGGATCGGTCGCTGATGGGCCTGCAGGCCGACCTGCTGGGCGCCCACGCGCTGGGCCTGCGCAACATTCTCGCCCTGACCGGCGATCCCCCCAGTCTGGGGGAAAGCCAAAACAGTTCCCCGGTCTACGATACGGACAGCGTGGGCCTGGTGCAGATCCTGCAGCAGTTCAACCGGGGCCAGGACCTCCAGGGCAAGGAGATGGGCCAGCACAGCAGTTTCGCCATCGCCGTGGCCTGCGATCCGACCCGGCCCGACCTGGAACTGGAGGCGGAACGACTGACCCGCAAACTCCGGCACGGCGCCGACTTCATCATGACCCAGCCCATCTATGATCCCATGGTCTGGATCCGCTTCGCGGACCTGTACGCCGCCCGGTACGGGCCCATTCCGGCACCGGTGCTAATCGGCATCCTGCCTTTGCAAAGCTTTCGCCATGCCAGTTTCCTGCACCATGAAGTGCCGGGCATCACCTTGACTCCGACCGCGCTGAACTCCATGAAGGAAGCCGGCAAGCAGGGCCGCCAAGCCGGCGTGGCCATGGCCCAGGACCTGTTGTTGGGCCTGCTCGACGCCCCCCATGTCCAAGGGGTGTACCTGATGCCGAGTTTCGGACGCTACGAAACGGCCTGCCGCGTCCTGGACGTGCTTGATCGCACCCCGGCGAGGGACACCGCATGAACCCGTCCCCTGCGGCCGCGGAAGTCTGGGAGGGTCGGGCAACGCCCCTGTCCCAGGCGCAGATGGTCGCGGGCCTCCAGGCCATCGTGTCCCCGGAGCGCGTCCTGCACACGGCGGCCCAGCGCACACCGTTCGAATCCGACGGCCTGACCGCATTCCGGGAACGTCCGGGAGCCGTGGTGCTGGTTGATTCCACGGACGAAGTGGTGGCGGCCGTGCGCTGGTGCCACGAAACCGGAACACCGTGCATGGCCCGCGGTTCGGGCACCAGCCTGTCCGGCGGAGCCGTACCCATCCCCGGCGGCGTCGTACTCGCCCTGAACCGGCTGAACCGCGTCCTGGACATTCGGCCGGCCGACCGCATTTGCCGCGTGGAGCCGGGGGTCATCAACCTCGATGTTTCCAAGGCCGTGGCGGCCCACGGCCTCTATTACGCGCCGGATCCGTCCAGCCAGCCGATCTGCACCATCGGGGGCAACGTGGCCTTCAACTCCGGCGGCGCGCACTGTCTCAAGTACGGCATGACCAGCAACCATGTCCTGGGCATGAAGATTGTGCTGCCGGACGGCACCGTCGAGGAGTTGGGCCGGGACAGCCTGGAAGGCGTCGGACCGGATCTGCCGGGCCTGTTCGTGGGTTCCGAAGGCCGGTTCGGGATCGCGCTTGAGGTCGCCCTGCGCCTGTTGCCGCTGGTTCCCTCCTACCGCACGGTGCTGGCGGCCTACCATTCGCTGGGTGCCGCCGGCGAGGCGGTCGCCGCCATCGTCGCCAGCGGCCTGCTGCCCGGCGCCATCGAAATCATGGACAGCCTGTCCATCGAGGCCGCCGAAGTCAGTGTCCAGCCGGGCTACCCCAAGGCTGCCGCCATCCTGATTGTCGAGTTGGAGGGCGAACCCGTCCAGGTCGAGGCCGAGATGGTGCAACTGGAGGCCATACTCCGGGAGTCGGGTTCCCATGAAATCAGGCCGGCGCGCACGGAAGCCGAACGACAGTTGATTTGGAAGGGGCGCAAGAGCGCCTTTTCGGCCGTGGGCCGGCTCAGCCCCGACTTCATCGTGCAGGACGGTGTCGTGCCCCGCACGCGGTTGGGCGAAGCCCTCGAGTTCATCGACCGCCTGAGCACGCGCTACGGGATCCGGGTGGCCAATGTGTTCCATGCCGGCGACGGCAACCTGCACCCGTTGATTCTGTACGACGGCCGCGAGCCGGACGCCCTGCACCGCGCCGAGGAACTGGCGGGGGAAATCCTGACCATGTGCATCGACATGGGCGGATCCATCACCGGCGAACACGGCGTCGGGCGCGAGAAACTGGCCTACCTGCCGCACATGTACACGGGTGCCGATCTGGCCCTGCTCCACAATCTGCGCAAGGCCGTGGATCCGGGCATCCTGGCCAACCGGGGCAAGATGCTGACCGACGATCTGCCCTCGGGGCACTCCGGATCCGAGCCGGCGGAACCGCCGGAACAGTGGCCCGACGACATCCGGGCCCGGGTCCATGCGCTGCAGGAGAGCATCCGCAGCCACGACCGCGTGGCGGTGCGGGGAGCCGGCAGCAAGGCCGTCCATGCGCCGGACGGCCACACGGCAATCCTGGATGCCGGTGCGCTGGCCGGAGTCCTCGAGTACAACCCCGCGGAGTTCACGATTACGGCCCTTGCCGGCTCAAGGGTTGCGGATATCCAGGACCTGCTGGCCGCGGAAGGGCAGGCACTGCCCTTCGATCCTCCCCGGGAGGGCAATGCCACGCTGGGTGGCACCATTGCCTGCGCCTTGGGCGGCGAGGGCCGCTGGCGATACGGAGGGTTGCGGGATTTCATTCTTGGCCTGCGTTTCCTGGATGGCCGGGGCGCACTGCTGTATTCCGGCAGCCGGGTGGTCAAGAACGCCGCCGGATTCGATCTGCCGAAACTGATGGCCGGCAGCCTGGGCTCCCTGGCCTTGATTGTGGAGGCGACGTTCAAGGTCTTTCCCTGTCCGGAGGCTGCCGGAACCGTCTCCGTATCCGGCCCGTTGTCCGATCTGCTGGACACGATGGCCGCGCTGTCGTGCGGCCGCCACGAAATCGCCAGCCTGGTCTTGGACACAGCCGTCACCGAACCGGTCCTGCACATCCGCCAAACCGGCCGCGCCGACCAGTTGCCGGCGCGCCTGGAGGATCTCCAACACACCCTGGGCGGATCGGGCACGCTCCTTATGGAAGACCAGGCCCTGTGGTCCGGCATGTCGGAATGGTCCCGGGACCGATCCGAAACCGTAATCCGGGTACCGGTTTGCCCTTCCCGCCTCCAGGAACTGGCCCAGGGGCTGGCCCCTCTGGACATGGGAATGCGCTGGGGCAGTGGCGGCCATCTGCTGTGGCTGTCCGGCGACTGGCAGGACCGCATCGAGCAGCAGCTTGCACAGTGGGGGCTGACGGGGGTCGTGCTGCGCGGACCGCGTGCCCCCCGCCTGGTTGGTGCCTGGCGGGAACCCCGCCTCCTGAGCCGCGTCCGCTCCGTGTTGGATCCGGACGGCAAACTGGTGGGTGGCCTGCCCAACCTTAGGAATTGATGCCATGCACCATGCCATTGACCTGACCGAACTGCCGGCAGCCGGCCCCGAGATGGCGGAGGCCATCTCCAACTGCGTGCATTGCGGCTTTTGCCTGCCGGTGTGCCCGACCTACTCGGTGCTGGGGGAGGAAATGGATTCCCCCCGGGGCCGCATCTTCCTGATGAAGGAGGTGCTGGAAGGGCACCTGGACCATGGGTCGGTTCAACCCTATGTGGACCGGTGCCTCGGTTGCATGGCCTGCGTCACGGCCTGTCCGTCCGGTGTGGAGTACGGTGAACTCCTGTTCCCGTTCAGGGCCGAGGACGGCAGCCAGGAGGAATCCGACCGCTGGCAACGGCTACGCCAAAGGTTGGCCCTGAACGTGCTTCCGTTTCCGCGGCGACTGCGCCTGGCCTTGCGCCTGGGGCACTGGACCCGGTTCGCCCATCGACTGGCCCCGGCCGGCCTGCAGCCCCTGACGCGCATGATCCCGGAACGGTTGCCTCCCAGAATCCCCCAACCCGTCGTCGCGTCGCCGGCGGGCAAGCCGGTGGCGCGGGTGGCCCTGTTGCCCGGGTGTGCCCAAAGCGTTCTTGCCCCTCAAATCCATGCCGACACCGTGCGCCTCCTGACCGCCAACGGCGTGGAGGTTGTCCGACCGCAAGCCGCCGTTTGCTGCGGCTCCCTCGACCTGCATGCCGGAGAGGCCGATGCGGCTCGGACCCACGCGCGGCGTCTGCTGGCCGCCCTGCCGACCGACGTGGATGCCGTCATCACCAATGCCGCCGGCTGCGGTTCCGGCATTCACGAGTATCCCCTGCTGTTCAAGGGGACCGGCGACGAAGGGGCCATGACCGACTTGGCCCGCCGCTCCATGGACATTAGCAGTTTCCTGGCCCGGTTGCCCTCGCTGACGCCCATGCAACTGCCCCGACCGCTCCGGGTGGCCTACCACGACGCCTGTCATCTGCAACACGCCCTCAAGGTTGTATCGGAACCGCGGACGCTGTTGGGGCAGGTGGAAAACCTCGAACTGGTCGAAATTGGCGGCGACGGTTTCTGTTGCGGCTCCGCCGGTATCTACAATATCGATCATCCGGAGACGGCCGACCGGCTGGGAGAGGCCAAGGCCGCCGCGGCGGCGGACACCGGCGCCGACTGCCTGGCAACGGGCAACATCGGATGCCTCAACCAACTGCAGCTCCATCTGGCCGCCCGCGGCCTGGACATTCCCGTCCGCCATACGGTCTCCGTGCTGGCGGACGCGCTCCCCCCTTCCAACGGACCCGCATGACCATGGACTCGCTTACCATCACCTTCACCGGAAAGTCCCAGCTGGAACTCAGGAACCTGCCGGTCGACGAACCCGGTCCGGGCGAGGTTCTCGTCGCGACACAGGCCAGCCTGATCAGCACGGGTACCGAGCTCATCTGCTACCTGCGCAATTTTGAAGAGGGCACCCACTGGAACATGTGGGTCCAGTACCCGTTCTTCCCCGGCTACAGCAACGCTGGCATCGTGACGGCACGCGGCCAGGGCGCCGACCGGTTCGAAGAAGGCCAGTTGGTGGCCTACCGCGCCGGCCATCGCCAATATGCGGTCGTCCCCGAGAGTGCACTGCTGGCGGTGCCGCCCGGGGTGACCGCGCGGGAAGCCAGCTGGATTGCCCTGGCCAAGATCGTGCAGAACGGCGTGCGCCGGGCCGAACATGTCATGGGAGACGACGTGGCCGTAGTGGGGCAGGGCATTTTGGGCCAACTGGCCGTGCAGTACGCGCGGTTGATGGGAGCCCGCAACATCATCGCCATCGACCTGGCGGCACCGCGGCTGGAGTACTCCGCCGAAATTTCGGGCGCGACCCACACACTCCAAATGCCCGTGGACGAGGCGCTGCCCAAGGTTGCCAGTCTGACAAACAACGCCATGCCGGACGTGGTCTATGACGTTACCGGTTTTCCAGCCGTCTTTGCCTCGGCCCTCAAGCTGCCGCGCAAGTTCGGGACGCTGGTGCTGCTGGGCGACACGGGCACCCCTTCCGGCCAGCAGCTGTCGTCGGATGTCATCATCAAGGGCCTCACGATCGTGGGAGCACACGACTCCCATCCACCGAACGAGCCTTCGGACTGGAACCACTGGACCAACCAAAGGATTTCCGAGCTCTTCTTCACCTACCTGGCGCGCGGGCAGATGAACGTCAAGGACCTGATCACGCACACCTACAGGCCCCGGCAGGCACAAGAGGCGTATGACATGCTGGCCACAGACCGCACCAGTGCCTTGGGCGTCGTCTTCGACTGGACGTAGCCTTGTCCGGCGGTTCGGGACGGCAGGCATGAGCAAGGATTGGTTCGCCTCCTTCGGCCTGGCTCTGTTGATTGCTTCGGCCGGTGCCTCCGGCAACGCGTTCTTCGCCTGGTGTCAGCGCAAGGCGATACTCGGCACCATGCCCCTGGTCTTTGTGGCAATGGTGGCAGCCACCTTCCTGTTTGGCGCCATCGTCACGGTTGCCATCCTGGCGCGCCTAACCCCTGGGGAGGTAACGGTGGCCGGCTGGCCATGGGCCATGGGCGGCGGACTTGGTCTCTATATCACAGTGTTGTGCTTCTACTTTCTGTACACTCGCTTCGGCACCGCCTATTACGCGCTGTATGCCGTCCTCTCCATCCTGACCACGACCCTCTTCGTTGGACAGGTGGTGCTGAGGGAACCGATCAACAGGTTCCACCTCGTCTCGATTGCCCTTGCGATCGGCGCCGTCGTCACCTTTTCCCTGGCGTCCAACCGCCCAACGCAATGACTCCAGCCCCATGCACCACCCGGAAGGACACACGTCAAGGCTGACCCTGCACGTTGACAGGCTGGTCCGGAACGCCCGCGCAGTGTCAGCCTGCCTGTCCCCGAGAACCCGGTTGCTGGCAGTGGTCAAGGCCAATGCCTACGGACACGGCCTCGAGGCGGCCGCCAGAACTCTTGAACCCCTGGACGAGGTAACCGCGCTGGCCGTGTCGGCGTTGCGGGAAGCCACCGTTCTGCGAACACACGGCGTACGGAAGGGGATATTGATTTTGGGTCCGACTGCCAGTGACCACTACCCGCGCGCGGCGGCCGAGGGACTGTCACTGACGATTCACCAACCCCGGCAGATCGATGGGTTGACACGGTACGCGCACATGGCGCCTGCGGAGACACTGTCGGTTCACCTGAAAGTCGACACGGGCCTGCATCGACTGGGATTTGCCCCCGACGAAGTACCCGGATTGCTGGCGGATCTGGCCCCACTGCAGCCAGCCGTCAAGGTGTCGGGGTTGTACAGCCACTTCCACTCGGCCGATACCGAGGACCTGGCTTCGGCCAAGGCCCAGCTGAAGTGCTTCAGGGACCTCGTGGCGAACCTGGAACGACAGGATCTGCGGCCGTCCCTGTGCCATATCGCCAATACCGCCGGCACCTTGCGCATGCCCGAAGCGCACATGGACATGGTGCGCGTGGGTGGCGCGCTCTACGGATTGAACCCAAATCACGAACACTGCCGTCTACCCGAGACGATTCAGCCCGTTTTGTCCTGGCGCACGGAAGCGGTGCAGGTGCACGAAGTCCGCGCCGGAACGGCACTGGGCTATGGGCTCTGTTGGCAAGCGCGGCGACCCAGTCGGATCGCCGTGTTGCCGGTCGGGTACGCCGACGGATTGCCACGTACAGCGCCCGGAGTGGTAATGGTTCGGGATCAAACCGTGCCGCTGGTGGGCACCCGCAGCATGAACATGTCGTTTGTCGACGTCACCGGCATCGACAACCCTCCTGTCCAACCGGGAGAACGGATTACCCTCATCGGCCCCGACAGGGGGAGTACCTTGGACTGTAGCCGGATCGCGGACCTGGAGGGGACGATCGAATACGAGGTTACCGCCCGGATTCCGGAGAGCGTCCGCATTCTGCGCGCGATCGCGGGCGATTCGGCCGCTTGAATTTCCGGGCCCTTCGCAACCGGACCCGACCCGGTCAATCAACCGGGATGCCAACAGGGCCGGCCGCCGTCAGCTGGCCGACTGAATGGCCTGTAGCTGCCTGGCCAGCCGGGACTTCGTCCGGTCCGCGAGATTTGAATGCACGGCCCGGACCCGGGCAGCCCGATCCAAGGCACTGGACGCCGCCTGCACGCCTTCCACCGCCGCGTCGGCGTCTCCGGCCTCGAGCAGGGTCCGTGCCCTGCTGACGGCATTGCGGGCCTTGGCCCGATAGAAGCGGTTGGCGGAGCGGCGCTTCGGGTTCTGGCGGGCTCGCTTGGCGGCTGACTGAATGTTGGGCATGTAGGAAGCAATGGGGCTGGTTCGAACGCAACGGATGACCTGTCCAAGGTCAAACCGCCATTGTAGGCCGTGACTAGTGCCGGGTCAACAACAAGGTCACCGTACACCGCTTCACTGTCGTTGATTGTTGTCCGGATCTGTCACTGATTTGCCCTGCGTACGGACAAACCTTGCGCGTTGACTTCAGGCCATGGCGCGCGTCATAGCCCAAGTCAGCCACGGTGAGCAACCACGGGCGTGCTTGTTGCTGTGCAGGACGCGCGCCCCGCAGGGTCCGAAACCCTCGGCACCTTTGGTCGGATCCGCCCGCCGATGCCGGTAACGCATTCGGTGTCCAAGCATCGCGATTGCAGCCATGCCACTTGCCTTTTGCAATCCCCAAGCGGCTTTGTGAGCGAGGCGGTGCAGTGTTAGTTTCCCTGCCGTGTCACAGCCTTATGTACACACTGTCGCAGTTTGTCACATGATTGGCATCGTGCTCATCCGCAGTCTTCGGGAGCGGTTGCGGAATCAGGCACGGTACCTTAACGATGTGGATAGTCATCCACGCGCCGATCCCGACGCGTGTTGGAAGCCCACGCTCAGGTCGTAAACGGCCCGACACCCCGAACGGGCCAAAAGGGCGTTGGTCATCACGATCTTGTACGCGGCCTGTAGTACGGAGCCTGATTTACAGGTCGTACGCATTTGTCCGGCCACCGGCGGGGGACGTACCGTTCCTGGTTGAAAACCGAGACGCGCAGCCCGCGGGCAGTACCCGGGGCCAAATCCGTTTGTTCACAGGCAGCGTCCCTGACCGTCGCCTGACGGGAACGATTTCGTCTCCGCGAAGAGCTGCGGCACGGGCATGGAAGCCGTAGTGGACATCAGAGACCGAGCGGGCTGCATACAGTCCGTTGGTATGCCAAAGATCTGCAGTTGTAGTCTTAACCCATTTCCGGGGGTGGCCTGAAGCCCCCGTCCTCAAGACAGAATTCCAGACCCAACTCCTCCCACCACGGTTTCGACCCGGAAGTTGGCATGCCGAGGTTGGACCAGGCCGGGGGCAGACAGCCGGACCACGAGTTACCCATTAGCCTCAGTCCGTAATACATGTCCAGGGGCAAGGCTCCCAGTTCGGGGGGGATGGCTCCCCCAAACAGATTGTCCTCCAAGTTCAACCCCTTAAGGTTCGTGAGTCGGCCCAGTTCAGGTGGAACCTCATCCGTCAGCCGATTGGAAGACAGGGACAGGTACATCAGTGATGTGATTTGGCCCAGTTCAGCGGGGATTGGACCCTGCAACTGGTTGAGATCAAGATGCAGTCGTTCCAACCGCCTGAGCTGGGCCAGCTCAGGCGGAATTGTACCGCTCAACTGATTGTTGATTAGCCACAGTTCCTCCAGGGACGTAAGCTGGCCCAGTTCGAGCGGGATCGCACCACGCAATTGATTGTCTGAAAGAGCCAGATCTACCAAAACATCCAACTGGCCCAGTTCAGGCGGGATCGCACCTGAAAGCCGATTGAGCCCTAGGGACAAAATTCTCAGCGACGTGAGTTGGCCAAGTTCGGGAGGAATGGCACCGCTCAACCGGTTCGCGGCAAGAGACAGTTGTTCCAACCGAGCGAGTTCACCTAGGGCAGGAGGAATGTTCCCTCCCAACTGGTTGCGCCCCAAATACAGGGTGTCTAGGGCCGTGAGCTGTCCCAGTTCGGGCGGGATCACTCCGTCAAGGTCGTTATTCGCCAAATCCAGTCGTTGCAGTGCAGCGAGTTGGCCCAAGGTTGAGGGAATCGGACCCTGTAAGCCATAATAATCGGTTGTTTGTGCAGGTGAAATATCGATGTAGGCATCATCGCTGAGATCCAGGATTTCCAGCTGCGCCAGTTGGCCAGGGCAAACGCAAAGTCGGATTTAGGGCAGGGCAGCGGCCAGAATCCAGGGTTGGCGTCCGATGCGGTCGCGCAACAGCCCGATGGACACATCCTTGCCGGAATGCTGCTGAAGCGTGCGCAGCA